>Ga0181612_158179_pt1 | contig 11492 bp, 6 predicted proteins | sample HoacroProtozoa21_FD_119630 | JGI IMG/M metagenome (GOLD analysis project Ga0181612, IMG submission 119630) | Hoatzin crop microbial communities from Cojedes, Venezuel. Combined Assembly of Gp0051906, Gp0051904, Gp0051908
ATTTTCGTTCATATAAACGCAGAAAGTATCTGTGACAGGTCATAGAGTATCACCCTGTTATTTAGTCCGTGTACATAATTTACCTTATTCATTGCTACAGCGGCTCCACAACTGATTCAGGGCTGTGATAGAGGCTCAAATCAAGTTAGAAAAAGAGCATTAGCATTACAATCTGTACAAAGTATGAACCAGAAAACTCAGATTCAATTTAGGGGATGGGAGTAGGCTGGAGATGCTTCACGTGCTCCTAATAATGTCACAAGTGCTATGCAACCAGAGACCTTAGATAAGGATTTCCTGGTTTAATGGTGAGCATATATAAAGAGCACCAGTGCTCTGATGACACAAAATTACATATCTCTGTTGAAATAATGGAGCTACAATCATCTATCAGAGTGTCTGGAGACAGTTTAAAGATACTGGTTTCATGAAACTTGGCAGGACCTCTCAAATCAGAGAGATGAGAAAGCGCTGGCAAATAATCAGAAAACATTTCACCTGAAAAAATTCAAATCTTCCATTTCTGGGTTTTCTGAAAAGCAAGTTTTCTGTAGCATATTCCTGGTATGTGGATGAAATGATGCACTAGGGAAGCTACAATGTATAATTAATAGTTAACACATTTCCCTCCTCCTCAAAATCATATTCCTTCCCACAAAATCAGATCTATTTCCTGATCAAACTACCATTCTGCTTGAAAAAATAAGATGCAAAGTATCATAAGCAGTAATGCATAACTTAAAGTCTTGCTTTGCATATCGATAATGCTCTGGCTCCAAGGATCTCAGCTCATGCTTCATAAACTTTAATTGAGCTGCCTATATCCCTATGACATAGGAAAAGATTACTTCCTGTGTTTTATAGCTAAATGACAGCAAGAGAAACACAGAGGCAAATCCTGCCCCCAAGCAGATGGTCACAGAGAGTCTCCTCGTTGCCTTACCAGTACAGTGCTACCCTGGCAAGCAGTACTCTGAATTTATTTTATAGGTAAGGGGCAAGAGGAAGGTGCTCTAGCTTTCTATACTAAGGAGCCGGGCTCTTCTCCAAGGCACCCGGGGGAAGCAAACAGGAGCCTGGTAAAGCAGGAGGCAGAGGTTCTGCAGCTGCATCCCCTCCTGTGCTGCTGGTGGGCAGCACACCCCCACAGCTGTGGTACCTGCCTCAGCAACTCCACAGTTGGAAGGCTAGGATTTTCCCCCCTGCTTCTTCACATGCATTACCAGATAGCATGCTAGCAGCTACAAATGTACCTCTGGTCTTAAGTAACTTAAAAATTCCCATTTCCGTATTTTTAAAGTTCTCCCCAGCACAAGTGAAATAAGGAATATACATGGAAGCTAATTCTACTGTTGAAATTAAGATTTCTGGGATAAGCCAAAGATTACAGCTTTTCTTTTACATAGCTTCACATTTCATACGTCTGAAGTGGTTTCAGAGACTGTACCATAAACACAGGCAAATAACAAGTTCATGGTTTTCCAGTTTTCTAGGTTAATTCGTTACTTCTGTTGTTCATATTGTTGTACTTCTTCTCATTGCTCTGCTTTGTGGCATCTCCTGGTGACCTGCAGACACCTGCTCTGGAGCCCTCTATCATTCTGCACGCGCAAAAGTGCAGTAGACACCTTACGGGAAGTACAGCCACTGCGAACGGAGGAGTCACATAAAAAAAAGAAGTAGGTAGCACAATTAGCTGCTGACAGAGGCTAAGTTTTCAAATGCACAGGAAGTAGAAACCCACTGTAGTGGTTTAAACTGTAAGTTTGATGATTGGTCTTAGCACAGTTTTCTCAGTGGTCACCCTCCTCTCTGCTCTCCAAGACATTGTTGTCAATCAAGTCCTACTTCCACTTCATGAATACTCCTGCCGTTGCTGGGAGGGGAGGGCAAGGCTGTATATGAAACAGGATGTCCAAGTCATCATTTCTTATTCAAATTTCAGTACCAGATAAGCTGATCTGAGCAACCTACAAACGAAAGAATGATCATGCACCACAGGAAAGTACTAAGTGGCCATAAGAAACAAGAGCATTGTTCTATTGAAGTCAAAGCATAAGTCTCAAACAGGTATAATCAAGAGTAAGAAGACAAGTGTGACAAACAGCAGGATGCAAAGCATTTTACTGGGGAAAAAAAGGGCATGATTTGATTAGTAGTAATTTCAAGGTACACGACTGTCAGTAGTTCTAGCCTCTCATAGAAAGACATTTAAAACCATTTTTACTAAATTAACATTGGTTTTGTTTCCTAGTGAATGCTGTGTTTTGCATTTCTGTTTCCAAATATGTGGGGCAGCATGCTTCTTCAGCAAGTACTTCTGTCTCCTTTTGGTTAAGCTATGGAGAAACAAAACGTCCTGACCTCACCGGGAGAAATCACCTGCCTTTCCTGTTCTGCTTGTAACAAAATCATCTCCTGTTCAGGCATTTGGCCCTTAACAGAGAAACAACTTATGCAATCACATCATTTTGAGCCTCTACTTAGAGATGGCCGCTCCTCGAGCTCCTCGCTGCTCCTACCCTGCCCAGGGGCCCACAGCAGAGTGGTGGCACTGAGCTGCAGGCTGCTCCTTGCTTTCCCACAGCATCAGTGCCTTTCACCAGGACAGGATATTTAGGCTATACGTACCAGCAATATGTGGCTCTCTGGAGATGGTGCATCAGGGATAACAGACTAAATTTCAACAGAAGAGCTGTAAAAAGAGTGATAACTTGAAGTTTCAGCCCTTGCCCTACAGCCGACTTCAGCTGCCCAGCTGTGTAACTTCACTGGCCCGCGTTTGTCCAAGACAAACAGATCCAGCTGCATGCAGGTTGGCTGGTGCTGCATCAGGCTCATGAATGAGCTGGCCCCACTCCTCCTCCATCATGAAGGCGCAGGAGGACTCTGCCCTGAGGCGCAGTGCAGGGCCTGGTTATGTCGCTGTGGGACCTGCCTCTTCCCGCACGACAGCTGCCGGCAGAGGCCTGCCAGGGCTGCCGGCGCATGGAGCACCAGCCGGCCCCGCGGCTTGCCAGGACCTCTGCAAGAGCCACCCTTGTGTCAGTTAAAAGGCCAAACACTCTCTGTTTACAGTGTTGCTTTCGATGGCATTAATTGCTGGTCTAGAACTGTGCTGAACTGCCTCTCTCTGGACTTTGGGAGTGTTCCCACAATAGAAGCAGCAGCAATGTAACACATTTTTGTGCAGTGCAATTATACCTGGTAGCATCCTCAAATCACTGCGACAACCATAGCCCAGCCTCCCCACCCAGAGGTGATTCAGAAAAGGCTCCAGAATGAGTGTAAACTTACCGTATCTCCCTATTTCTAAGGAAGAACTGCATTTGAAACCAGCCTTCTAGAACTCTTGTTCAACTGCTTATCCTGCCATCATTTGAGATCAATACCTCTTCAAAGAGAAGATTTCTATGAATGGCCAGAGTACTATTTTAACTCCAAATAAATTACTTGAAATTCCAATTTGTCCTGAATTCTCCAGCGTTCCCCAAGGTCACATCCGGTCAGGCTGGAGCAGTATCTCTGACTGTCTGAAAAAGCAGAAGGCTGGGCATCAAGTCAGGTATGATCTCCAGGTCGCTCCTCTTCATTACGGCAGAAGGCTTCCTAACGTGGGGAAACAGGCGCTGCTTGTTGCTGATGATCTCATTTTCTCAGCGTGTGCATGATAAGCAGTGAAACAGATGAACTCTTAAGAAACAAAGATACTTTTTTAATGCAAATGCTTCCAGTAACTTGGAATAAGGATAAGGAAATATGGAAAATATAGGCTATACAATCAGAATTGTTCTGACACAAAGAAACATTTAGCAAGACTTTCCGTAAGGCAGCTGCAGCTCTGTGAAGTCAGCAGAATTGTAAAATGACAACATCCAGTGTTTATTGTTTATAGTTATTGATGTATCTCTCCACTTCAACTTCAGTGGCCATATTGCTATGTAGGAACCCAGCACAATTGTCCTCATTTATAGATATTTGGAAAACTATCTTCTCCTAGAGATTATAATTCCAAATTATTTTGTCTCTGTATGTGTGTATTTAAAGGTGATAGTATTATGAATAGGACATACACAATTTAAAAATAACAGCCCTTACCTGAAGGTGTGACTAAACTTCTTATGGAAAGAAAGTTTCTCCTTCCTTCTATCTTTAAAAAATAAATAACAAAACTTCTCAAAGAAGTGAAATGAAGAACTGAGCATGCACCTTTCTGATGGGCATATCAAATAGGAGGCCAAGCTAGTCTGGTGATTAAAGATGACACATCAAGAAACATCTAGACACCTCTGTATCTCTTTTGCAGAGGGAAAGAGCTCAGAAAGTGCTCACGGTTGACTGGAAAGATCGGCGTGGTGAAGCGTGACATTATGTAGAGTTGAGACAGTTCGGCCTCGGAGACAAAGTGCTGCACCTCTGCAAGAGGCAGCAGGTTTTGTCGTGAGCTGGGAAGCCCAGTAGTGACACTGGTTTGACACTGCTGCCAGGAAAACACTGAGCAAACCAGCTTTGTTTTATACAAAGGTCTGCTTTGTAGTCTTTCTTTTTTTCATTTCAGAATGCTTCAAAACCTAAAATTTAAAAATTCCACATGAAATGAAATAGCTGGGAGTAATGCTTTGCACAGGAAGAAGACGTTTCATTTTAATGCAAACAAGATGTCTTCTGGTTTTGACCTTTCTAGCCTTTTACCATAAGAAACCATACCATGCTGAGAAAAGTCACTTTGTAGCTAAAAAATGAAATGAAAAAGCTTTTCCTTTGAAATATCAAAACAGGTGGGTGTGGTTTTTTTTGGTTGCTGTTGTCGTCACCTTTTTTAGCCACAAAGAAAGTCAGGTTCTGCCCACTAGGAAATCCTTTCTGATTTGGTGATGGTTTGGGCTGGGACCGAGAGGCTGTGCTGGCTGGATGCCCCCAGGACCGGCGGTAGGAATTGCTATCATGCGCTATGCAGAGCCTCTGCAGTTGACGCTGAACACCACGAAATGGTTGTGCTCCTTTTCGACAGCAATTCCTCCGCTTAGTTAGAAAACATCTGAGATGGTGCGTGGTTAGCGTCAATGAGGCAGGGGATATCTATCGGGAACAAAAAGGGACACAAAAGACAAACTATGGAAATTAAATCCCTTGGTTAAAGAGACCAGTGAGACACTTTTCCTGAGGCAGACTGAAGTCAGGGTGCTTCCTGTGCCTCCCTGTGCAGGCAGAAAAGGGGAGGAAAGATAGTGATAAATAACAGCTCCTTTGGCACTGGCTCCTAAATAGACACTGTCAGTCTGGGCCGAGCTGTGTGTGCTGTTATCCTGACCACAGGCAGGACTTGGGGACAGCCCAGCAACTTCGCTTGGGACAGACCATCACTGGAAAGACACTGAAATAACCAACCTGGTGTCTGGGGACTGGCATATCACAGTCAACAATGTCTTTCAGGCTCCTGGAGCTAGAAGAATTTGAGCATATATGCTTAAAGATAATTATATGCCTACAAATTTAGGTCTTGGGACAGAAAAATGGAGTGACATTTTTAGAAGTGCTTGGCAGTGATAAACTTTTCTTGTATTGAGGTCAATGGGATTTCTTTCTACATGTCTTAAGTAGGAACTGAATTAGGTCAGTGTGAAAGTGCTTTGTAAATCAGACCTGTGTGGCAAGCAAGCAGGTACAGTGTGTTCCTTGCCTTTAATGGCAGCTTTGGGACATCTCCTCTGATGCAGTGCAGCATGAAGTCCCTCTTGATGTCAAAGATGCTATTGTTCATGTCTAAAAACCCAAGGTAATTGTGTATATGAGCGAAAACAACCCCCCTCCCCCCAAACATTTGCAGTCTTCTTAGTAGGTCAAAAAATTACATATTTTAAATTTTAAGAAAAGATGGAATGTATCTATTTCAGTCTCTTTATTTTTTTTCTCTTTAGAAATTCCCCTCTCAATTAGGAGAAAGTGTACCTATGCTAACAACAAGAAAGAAACAGCCAGCTTTCAGGAGAGCAATCCATTTGCAATGAAGAATTATTAACCACTAAGAAGTCAGGAAGGTTCAGAATAGAACAGTTTCCAAATCCTTACCCCTAGCAATAATGTCCCAGGAAAGCTACACCAGAGTAACAGATAGGAAATCACAAAAATCCTGATTAGAAAAAAGGGTGATTTATGAAAAGATTAGACACACAAGTGTGTGTTGAATATGCATGCACAATTGCATGCTTAATTTGCACACCCAATTATTGCCATTGTGCATAAAATTGAATAATTACCCATGAAAATAACTGATTATGGTTATTTACTTCCATAATTACTTGATTTGCACATACAATCATGGTAATTAGGCACACAAATTAGTCATCCCACAATTGCATGCCTAACCTTATTAAGAACTAGAATCAATGCATTTATTTTAAATTTCATTTGTCCAATTCTCTTGTGCTATGATTTTTGTTATAGCTGGATTTGGAACTGACGCATGTATTGGGGACCACCTCCCCAGCGTGCCTCTGTCCTGGTGCCACCCTGCAGGCGTCAGCAGAGCCCACGGAATGCCCCCATGGCACAATGCTCAGCTCCTACACAAACGATGAAGGAAATGCCACAAAAAGGAAAAAAAATCAGTCAAAATATAACAAGAATTTGGGAACAGCCTACAGTTTTCAAGCAGTTAGTTTCACTTCAGGAATGAGGTAAAGAAAAAAGAGTGTCAAGCATTTGTGGGGAGGAAACTATACTTTAATGATGTTTTTCAGCATTAAAACTTTAAAAATTTTTAAGTACTGGAGTCAGCATAATGTTTCTGAAAATCCAGAGAAACTATTACTTTCATTTTATAACAGAACCAGTTAAGAATGGAGATGTTAAATGCCCAAGCTTGCATCAGTTCTCTGCTGCAGTCCCAGAAATAAAATCCAATTTCAGCTCCCAGATTTGTGATTTCACTTATTAGTCTAAATGTCTTCCCCTTGTAGATGTCCTGTCTCCAGGTGCAGTAGCTGAGGATACCTTTATTAACTTTCCTATAAATCACATTTTGCTAGGAAACATAATAAAAGCCTGGGGAATTAGTCAATAAAATAGTGCTGCTTCTCTATCACTTAATAAATGCCTGGGTCCTGCAGTTGGAACTTGGTATGCTCTCTAATTAAAGAGAACAAATATGAGAAAAAATACTGGCAACTTGAAATATTGAGCTGTTTCATGTTGTTATTAGAGCCTTCTTGAGTACAATTTTCTAATAATTGGACCAGACAGACAGGAAAAAAAAAAATAGCATGACAGTTTAAACTGCGTATATTACTATATAGAAAGGATCATGCATGACAGATCTGTGAATTTCCCTACATAAATGACTAAAAGCCCTACTGCGTCGGTGCTTGTAATCTGTATTTTTTTCCCCTAGCAGTTTTGAGTTAATGCCAATGTAGTTAATGTTGGAAGAAATATAGGGGTTAAAACATTTTGTCCTGAATGCATCTTTTTGTTGTTGTTGTTAATTGTGTGCCTTAATTTAGTTCTTGCTTAATGCACTTCTGAATGTACTGTATTTCTTGTAATTGCTTTATTATTACTTGACATTAGACCTTATGTTAAGCAATCAAAATGGTATGGCAGGATGAAAAGGAGGGGAGATGATCAAGATACAGTGAAGATGAGTTTGCATCTTTAAAGTAGTCACATAGTTCCTGACTGCCAGAAATGTTGTGGGATTAACATGACACTTTCTCTAGATTACATCCTATCAAAGAAAAGAAGAAAGAAGGAAATCCTCGAGTGAGCAGCTATTTGGTTTCTTTTAGCTTAAGACAAAGTTTTGCTTTGAGGAACTGCGGGTGGGATCCATTGTCAGCCTGACTCGACTCTGCTGCTTTGCAATGAAACCCACTGCACTTGGGGAGACGCGGCCCCAGGCCAGGAGGGACACGCAGCACTGCAAAATCCCCATGCTTCTGCATGTGCACGTTTGAAATGCCCTCAGAAATCAGTGGCAAAATGCCTTAATAAAACTGGTTAATGCCATGATACAAGAACTCTCTCCAAATCCCTTAAAATATTAGGTGTCAAAACATGCTGGAACAATATAGTACCTTTGCAACACAGGCCCATTAGTATTTTATAGGCAGTAAGAACCTTAAGACTCCCCTATCTTAAATCCTAGGGAATGCCATTTAATAGAAATAACTCAGGACTTCCAAAGTAAATGTTAACACCTCTTGCTAGTTTAATTCTTTCACAAGGCTGTTGTTATAAATCACAAGTAAATGATGGTTTATCATGTAATTGCAACCAGAATGAAGTTAAGACACGAAAGACAAACCCAACCCCAGGAGGCGTTTTAACTTTAAGCCATTCATTCTGCAGCACATGGTCCTGCTGGAGCCTGACAGCATACTGATTTGATGTGCTGAACAAGTGCTAGTCCCATGCAGAATTACTTATTTACATGCATAAGGCTACTTTAAAAAAAACACCACAATTGTATATCTCATGCTGCTAAGGGGGTGTTTGTTTAGTCGGTGTAATATCTTCCATAATGATTTCTGATTACCAAAATGCATAGTACAAATGGTAATCAGTGCCCCTTTCAAAGCAAATGCTGCTGCTGAGTACCTCCTATGAGTTTAATCACAGTGTGCAATTCACACCGTAATGTGTTATAATTGCCCCCTACAAAGTTGGTCCTGTTTCATTTTAATATCACTGGACTAACTACTGTAACTCAACATGAGTTCCTCGAATGCTGCATTCTTCATTCAGAATTTTACATAAATAATTAGTCTGAAATAAGGGTACCATAAAAAAGGTGAGGATATTTTAAGAAATGCCTCAGTTTTTAATAGCTGTAAAATCAGTAGCGGTACTTTGAAAAGTTCACCCTGCTGGACACTTCTCTCTGAGATCCAGCCTGATTGCCGCTTCCTTCAGACAATTTTACTTATTCTTTTGGCAAGGGGAAGGTACATACTGATGCAGTAGAAAGCTTTGTGATTTGTTGTTTTCTAACATCAGGCAGTTTATCGTCATTTTCATGCACCTACCAACCTCATTCACACTGAGATGAGATGATAACTCTTATGTTACTTTTTAAAAGAACTGTTGAAAATACTCAGGGATATAAGCTGCAGAAGAACATAATGCTGCACAGCGTTTAGAGTCAAAGATCTGAAAGCACAACTGGAGATGGAGCAAGCAACTCACCTGCTGTCAAAGTCTATGCAATCCACCTCTAATTTTCATAGCAAATAGTGTTATTTGCGTGGTTACACAGCTAATGAAATTATTTATTATGAATACTTTTTTGGCTACTTTTGACTTATTTGTAAGCTGGTCTTTGGATTTTCTTAGTTAGTGTGTGTGCTATTCAGAATATTTGAGCATTCCCAAATGGTCCCATTGGCCTAAGTGCCTGACCGTCTGCCCACTTTGCCTGCCCACGGCAGGAGACACATCTGGGGCGATCCAGCCCTGCTGCAGCCAGGGGAGCCCTGCTTCACTGCAGCCCACGGGGAGACCCTCCCGGGAGCCATCTCCACTGCGGCGTGCCGTGGGGAGGTGCCACTGGGGGTTAATGAGCACGCCGGGTAGAGGACGGGTCAAAACCAGCTTAACCTTCCTGTCTGTTTGCGACTGGCATTTTTGCTTTTCCTTCACCGGGTGAGTGAAGGCTTTAACCTGAGAAGCAGCAAATGACAGAGCATCCTCATCAAGATGGGTCACTGGAGCACAGAGCATTGCCTGTTTAACTGCTTTCGTGACTGAAACCCGGTGTAAGGCATCACATCAGCTTTCCACCAGCTGCCAGTTCAGCTCGGGCAGTCAAAGGCACCGCGAGGCACAGGTCACCACCACTGGAAACGCCTCTTGCCCTGCTGACACCGGGTCTGCTACGAGTGATACAATCACTTTAATTACACTGATTGCATCAATCAGAGCTGCTAGTGAAACTACCAGGGGAGCCATGGCCTGGGACTGAAACATTTTTTAATGAAACTGATGAACTGTTTCTTTACTTTATATCTGTCCCTGACCTTCCAATAGGAATTACCCGCACACCACCTTCTTTCACAGTGGACGTGCTGCTGAACTGGGAGCTCTCACCTCCTCATTAACTGCAGCTCCTGTTGCTCCCCTAACGAGGGCTTGCTCAAGAGCCCTGCCAGCCCCAGTGGCACACACCCCTTGGTACACTCCCATCAATGGGCCACCCTTCACAGTCCTGGGACGGGCACAGCACCTGCCCTCCAGCCCCTGGCTGCTCACTGCTGCCAAGCATCCCATGCCAGCCACAAACCCGAAGCATTTCCAGCCTTTCTTGGCTTCTGGAACCAGCTTTTGCACTTTTTTTGAATGTGGCACACAAGGGTCACCTAGCACATGTGGAGAGGAGAGGCACAAAAAACCCCAAAAATCTGAGTAGCCAATATTAATGGTGTGTGGCTGGTGACAACTTGCTTGGCCGCAGTGCCTACAGTGATGGTTAGAAGAGATAGCACATGGGAAGTACAGATGTTATTTTTTGCTTCCCTGTCTGATACCTCCATTTTTTCCCAAAACCTAAAAAATGCACTATCAGGCATTTCTTTGAGCCTTCGTCATTCATCTTCTAAGAGGTGACTGATGGTTCCCGAAAGCAGGTTGATCCCAAAGTTTACTTGGGACATGTGACACGAGTCCTTGCTACTCGCCCTGATGCTCCCAGGACATTTTCTTTCTATCAGCTTATGTCTCCTCACTTCTTCTGTCCTTTTTAACCGGTTCTCCTTATCTCCTTGCCCTGCAACACTGAGCAACCAGAAGGGGCAGTTAGAAGCAACAAACTCGAGTTCAACACTAATTCATTTTTGCTGGGTCTTACGCTACTGCTAAAATTATGTGCAGTATTGGGGCTGTTTTCTTTCTTTCCCTTCACCAGACAAATTTATCCCAGACACAGCAAATTCCATCTCATCTCTTTTTTTCTCTCTCTCTATCTTAATTCTGGATTTTTGTTGTATAAAGAGAAAAAACAAACTTACACACAGAACTTGCACAATCAAACCCCCTGCTCTAAACCATTTCAATCAGTTAATGCTATCTTGAAAAGCGTTTGCCAATGTCAAACCTGAAACCTGAAAATATTCTATGCAGCTCGATGAATAGGAAACAAGTTATCTGTCTACTTTAAAATGTAGAAATTAATCTGAGATGTAAAATACTGTGTACTTTTTCTAACCTTTAACAGGAGATGAAAATAATGGCATTTCTCAAAAAGGAGATGTGGCACTGATAAAGCACAGAACTGCCCTTGGCTGTATCATGTATGTTGTGGGTTTGCATGCCAAGGTTTTGGTAGTGGGGGGGGCTGTAGGGGTGGCTTCTGTGAGAAGCTGCGAGAGGCTTCCCCTGTGTCTGATAACCCCAGTGACAGCCAGCTCTAAGACGGACTCGCCGCTGGCCAAGGCCAAGCCAATCAGTGATGGTGGTAGCGCCTCTGGGATAACATATTCAAGAAGGGGAAGAAAAAA
>Ga0181612_128828_pt1 | contig 11491 bp, 7 predicted proteins | sample HoacroProtozoa21_FD_119630 | JGI IMG/M metagenome (GOLD analysis project Ga0181612, IMG submission 119630) | Hoatzin crop microbial communities from Cojedes, Venezuel. Combined Assembly of Gp0051906, Gp0051904, Gp0051908
CCTGCTGTAGGTGACCCTGCTTCAGCAGGAGGGTTGGACTAGATGACCCACAGTGGTCCCTTCCAACCCCTACTATTCTGTGATTCTGTGATTCTGTGGCTGTGTTTGCAACCCTCCTGGTGGCATCTCGCCCCACTTTTCTAGCCTGCTGCTGCCTCTGACACGCAGCCAAGCAGAAATCCAATGCATTCAATGTCTTTGCTTTCCAGGCTCCATGTAAAACCTCTTTGGTCAGTGCTGTGCTGCTCTTACAGTCTTGGCCTGTGCCATGGTGTTGGGCAGCGCTCCTACAACTTCAGTTGCCTGTTTACACCTACAAAATTAATGACTTATTTACACTTACCATACATGAATAACAGGTAGCAATTATTTCCGCTAACTTTACCATCCTGGTCAAAAGCCACAGAAGGGCAGAGCAGCTGATGGCGCTGGATCGCTGACTTGTACACTAGGCATGAAGCCAAAGGACATTAGTCTTTGCTTCACATGAACTTCCCTTACTAGCTGAGATAGGACCATAGCTGTATGATGTTTATGTCATTGTGGAGGAAAAGAGACACCGCTGGAAGCATCTCCAAAGCTCCTAAGTTGACAGGGCTTGACAGGCACAGAAAACCCACTCAGCCAGTGCAGCTTCATCCTTCTTTTCCTCCCTCACTCCTCTAAAAGCACTAGTCTCTGAAGAAAAAGATACTTGCTTAACAGGTGATGTACGTATTCGAACAGCATTATCCAATATTTGCATTGGTCAGCCTTGCCCTGTCTTTAATGGGCTACCAGTCTTTGCCTTACAGAATTCCTGTTCCTGAGAAGAGGGACTGATGCAGGAAAGCAGATTAAAACAGTAGCTGAGGTCCCTGATTCTCCAGATACTCACACCCTGCTTGTCATCCACCACAAGAAGGGCGTTTGCAAGCAGTCGGGCTCCCCGCGTGTCTGCTGCCGCACCAGCGGGCAATGAATCGCCAGACAAAACCGTGAACATGGCAACAAAACCCAGGCTTTGGTTTCATTTTCTTTCCACTTACTTTCTAGTCCGTGCTCCACACGTGAGGAGAGGATAAAGGCTACCGAGTAGGACAGCATCAAGAACACCCTCACAATACCTCTAGCAGACAGGCAGGCATCACAATTCAATGTTTTCACCCAGACAGGAAAGGCTCATTCTCAGAACAAAAATGCTCCGGACAAAGGTTAAGCATCTCCACTCGCAATCTGAAGGTGATGAAATCCTGCCCACATAAAAGTCCTGGAGTGTTTTGACTTAGCAGGGCCTGGACTTCCCTCAGAACGGGTAGGAAGTCCATGGGAAGCCACTGCTTAAAGAAGCAACAAACAAGAGATGAATCAGATCTTTGCCAACACCTGAGCCTGCACGAAGCTGCAGTTGAACAACGAGGAGAAAGCTGTGAGACAGTGGTCAGGAACCTACCCTGAGCTACGAGGTCACGCAGCAAAGTGCTCCAACGGGCGCGGCACAAGCTGACCTTCTGCAGCGATCACAGCCACTGCCTTACAAGAAGGCACGATGCTCTTGGAAAGCTTTGAGCAAACGCTCTCCGAGTGACGCCGAGGTTCACCTGGCAAACTTATCTTCGGGCTCAGGAAGGAAAAAGACAAGTTGGCTTGTCACTGGGGAAGGATGCTGACTGCTGCCGCCCGCTGCTCGGTGCTCTCTGGAGTTTGGCTGATGCCCCAGGTCCAGATGACTGGGAGGTCTTTTGGCTGTGCAAGGCTGCAAAGGGGCCGCACGCGAGGGAGCGACCAGCTGACGGCCTTGGCTTTTGTTGCGTGCTGACCACAGAAAACTGTCACTGCTGGGCCAGAAGAACAGGCTGGAGGACCCACTCTGGATTCAAAGCCCGTCGCTGCTAGAGACGCAGTAAAACGTGGTTACAGTAGAGCCCTACATTTGGTTTGATTTATTTACACTTTGAAGACGCATACACAGAATTGACAGGTTGAGCAATATGAGCCTCCAGAGACATTTCCACCAGCTGCACCCCTGTTGTTGACTGTTTTGGTTCAGGTCTCTGCCAGAATAGGGTAAGAGGCTTCAGAATAATAAAACAAACTTTGAAATGGCTTAGCTCTTCTAGGGAGCCTGAGATTATGAATGCCTGTGGGCTACAGGATTTGGAGATAAAGTCTGTGCAAGCATGAACTGATTTGTCTAAATACAGTACAATTAATCATCAAATTGAACAAAATCTCTGTGGCAATACGTCAGCTATTTTTGCAGATTTATTTATAATAAAAGCCAAGAACTTTTTGTTGGTTTAGATAATTTTCTTTGTAAATTATAGGATGCTGAACAGTACCCTGAGGTACTGGCAGAAAAATAATAGAAACAAAGTACAATCAACTATTAATGAAACCTACACAGAGATTTATAAGGCAACATCCTATAATTTAAGTACGCTGTGAGATTTAAATTTCAACTAATCTGCAAGGTGAATGATTGCATTATTATAAATGTCCTTAAAGTTGTCATTGTGTATTTTAGGCAGAAAAACCAAAATTCAGAAGATGCAGGCTCCAAGGTATAATAATGAATTATTCCCTATCCACACCAACCCCCTAAAGCCACGCAGGGAAATCTCCAGGATCCTAAGGGACGGCAAGCAGAGCAGCTGTAGGAAACTGCCAAAGCTCAGGAACAGTGAGGCCTGAACAAGCACAACCCAGTGACCGCTCCTAAACGCAGACGGCAGCGCACACAGGCTTCAGTGGGAGCTGCAGCCCTCCCAGTTCTCGGGCATAGCCCAACCCCTGCCACAGCAGCAAGGTCCAGGTCAGAGCCTAAAGCAAAGCTTTTGGATCCACCTCCTAGTCTGCCAAGTTATTAACACCCAGCACTATTTTCAGCAGGGTTTTTTTCCAGGAAAAGCGAGCTTATACAACCACTCTGTGTCCTCTCTTACCTGCTAGTTCATTTCAAGCAAATTTAATAGAAAGGCAAAGGTCTCGAAGATGTTTGTTCCTACACCCTTCTATGGAAATCACTGTTGAGATAAAGTGAAAAGATAATGGGGTTCCTGTCCCCAGCACTCTGGGGAGGGGCACGTAGACTTTCTCCTGACAATTATTCTGACAGCTGGCCAAAAAAGATAGCTTGCAGTTAGACACAACATGTGCTGCTTCACACCTAGTCCCTGCTGAGCCCTCACTAGCCCAGCCCTACCAAAGCCTCAGAGCCTTCCTGGGCTGCGGGACTAAGCAGAAGGCAGAGAAAACGGAAGAAAAAGCTGGTTGTGGAGTAAATCAAATGAAATACTGGAATGGTTATGGGGCAGGATCAAAAGCACACAGATAGGAAACCAGAGGGGACAGCAAGCAGGGCACCCGAAGCTGCGCCCACTGCTGCCTAAAGAAGAGGTGAGGGAAGGGGAGAAGGACGAGCTGGCATGGGTGGCTATGGTGGAGCATAGGTGGATACAGAGAAAGGATGAAAGTGATGTGGAAGGGAGCAGAAGGTATTGCAGAGGGGAAGTGTTAGGGGACAGTGGACAGAAACCAGGAGGGATCCTGGATTCATTGGTTCTGCTGGTCAGGAAACAGCCTAAAGAATAAATAGCCCTCTCTTCCGCTCCAGGGGGGAATCGATAGAGAAAGACCAGCGCACTAACTCCTGATACTGGTCATCATACAGAAAATGCAGAGGGTTGGCATCAGATCCCTGGTGAATCTCTGCTATCCACAGCGAAGGATTAAGGCAGGCCAACAGGTTCACATTGCTTTTGGCTTGCCAGGAGCCTCTTGTTGGATTCTCAGGACAGAAGGGTTTAACCAGAGAATTGTCCTGTCATAGCATAATGCATTGGTTAAATCCTGTCTCTATTCCAAAACTTCAGAAACAAACTTTCTCCAGTGTTCTTTTCAGCAGTGGTGTTTCAATACTGGTGTTTAAGAAGAGCTTTGCAAAGCTCTGCGTAAAGATTGAGGCCCCGGAGCCGAGGGCTGGGTAAGAGCCAGGCAGGTCTGCAGCGCGGGGTCTGACCCGTGCTTACCCTCGACAGCCGGAGCTCCCTTCTTGTGCAGGAGGAAGACAGAGAAACCAGGCTGTTCACAACTACTCTGCCACCCGTGCGGAAATTTACAGACGCACACGGGTGAAGACCAGGCTTTGAGGTGAGGCGTAAGCTCCCACCACCCAGGGATCGCACCAACCAGCGAGTGACGGCATCTCCCAAATTCAGCATGCTTTGCTGCATTTAAGCTCCTCAGGCTCAAGGGGCTTGAAGCCCTCCGTTCGGAAACAACTTTACGTGCAGGAAAACACGTCTCAGCCCTGATTTTTCTCTGCCTTTTTGGAGGCTCAGTTCTAAACCTGCCTGTGTGTTGGACCCTGGAAGATTACAGGGTTGTGAAGAAAGGTGAGCCATTGGTGCTGTTGCTCAGGGACGTTGACCGAGGAGCCCTTATCTGTTTTCACTGCTGAGAACATAACGTGTTCTGTTTTACTTGATAGTACAGAGGTTAAGGTGGGATCAGAAGTCCCTGGGAAGATAAATTAAGCCCTGCTCTGATTATATTTCCTATCTGCGCTGTGCAAATCCTTCCAAGACCCACACCTTCACTTTTAAAGTGTGCTGCAGGGAGCCCCAAGAACCAGCACAGAACTGGGACGAGGTTTGACAAAGAAATATTATTTTGACAATACCAGAGCAAACAGCTTTCAGAGAAATTAAATCTAACCTGGCATATTCTGTCTTTTGCCATAAATTGTACCAAATACAGAAAACATCAGCAGCTTTTACAGCAGGTCTTCCCAATCACGTACTGAAGATGCGTGTGGCTTGCCTTGTCAAAATGTTTGGACGGTGCATCCGCACACAGAGTTCTCCAGAAAAAAAAAATAAATAAAACACAGCAAAACCCAAGAAAGGTAAGAATTACAGTACCAAAGCACAGAGGCCCTCACTTTGTGCAGATCAGTTGGGGAAGTCTTTGGCAAATGCAAACCAGCTCTTCATGCTGCCGACTGATTTCTCTTCTCTTCGAGAACTGTACACCCTGTTACAGTGGATATTGCTGTCCGAGGTTTTCATGATTGCCAGTGTTCTTTCCCCTCCAATTTACATCCTGGTATTTATTATTCTAAATAATTCTCCTCCCTCCTCCCCATCTTTGGCATTTTTTGTTTAAGGTGGGGTTGTTCCTTGTGGCAGCAGCTTAGCCAGATTAAATGCGAACACATCCTCTTGAATTTCCTTCACCAGGTCAACCTCTTTCTTTTGGTTAACTCCACCTCTTCCTTTCAGCTTCTCCTGGTAAATTGGGGAATTTCAACAGACTTAAATCTAAATCACCTCTGACAGCAGGGGAAAGCCTGACCTTGATAAGTTAACATGAGACTTTGCTGTTAACTTCACTGAGCCTGAGATTTTACCTCACACCCATGGAAGTTCCTCTTGAGCGTTAGACACATTGCACGTACATTTTGCTCAGGAAAAGTAAGAGAGGGAAGACTGGAGATATGGAAGGACGAGCACTGACTGTTTTTCTCATGACAAAAGGGTTCTAAATCCTTTTTCACTCCCACCCCAATTTAATAACCCTGGTACAGCCTCACAGCCCCAACAGTGTCCACCCTATTCCCCCAGTCCTCCCGGTACCTCAGATCACGGCTGACACACCAGCTCTTCTCCCCGCACACCCAGGAGCCAATCTGTGCTCCTCTCTGCATTCTGAGAACCACCTCACTGGAGAGGGAACAGAGAAGGGACAAGGATGGGGGTGCAGTACGCTGAAAAGACTCGCCTGGAAAATGTGGGGTCAGCACAGAGGGAGTAGTGGGAACCCTTGAACACTGACTTCAGCTGCTTCTGGAAGGACAAACCAGGCAGGTGGCAACAAGAGAAGTTATGACAATCAGTTTTTTTGCAAGAAGTAGCGATTGCCTAAAGGGGTTTCAAAGTACAATTTCCAGGACAATAATCCAAAAACCCAGTCTTCTCACTCACTTTTGGTCTCCACTGTTCTATAGAAGAGGGAGTACAGACAATTCTGTGGTTAGGGACAAGTCTATGGGATTTAGACCTGTATTCTAATTTCCAGTTGGTTTGGGCTTAAAGTGTCTAGAAATGGCAGGCAACTTTCTCTCCTGCTGCTCAGACTGCACAACACCATTAAAAAAAATCCCTCAGCAGAGTCAGATCTGTTGACAAGACAATTCTGTAGACTGACTGATGTTCCACTTGCTCGTTTTTCATCGGTGACACAGATCATTATTCTGTCAGACTTGATTTTCACACCATCTGCATCCTGTCAGCGTTCATTCTCCAGGTTCAGCTTCACCCCAACATGTTTCACATTGTTCTGCCATCAGCCCTTAAAGATATTTATGTCTCCAGAAAAGGAGAGGGAACTTGGGGAAGTTTTTTTCTGTCCCCACAGCTTTCCTCCGACAGTGACGCACCAACCTGTTCCAGCCCTCCTCTCAGGGGATGCCAAAAGCTTTTGCAGAGCAGCTGACAACTTTATACTTTCAAATACCAGTATGCTCATGAATTATCCAGTCTCAAGAGACTGCAGCCTTATGCCACTGTAATAAACTATCCCTCACTATCACAGAAGAAACAAAACCCTGATTCCATGCCCTGAGACAAGTTCCCTCTCTGCTTTCTCTTTGTGAAAAAGTATAACGTCTCTTTCCAAAGCTACTGTCACAGTTAAAAGAGATCCTCCAGCTTGAAAAAACCCTTTTAAACAGCATTGCACATATTCTCTCCTGTGCTGCATAAGGACCCCCATGATATTCATTAAGTATATTTTACATTAAAAAAAAAAGAAAAAGCAAAAAAAGAAAAAAGATCATAATACTACTATGCAGTTCTCTTCACAAAGGACTTTCTATCTTCACCGTAAAGCACAAAGGACTCTCAGCCACAGTTTCAAAACGTTTAGGGCTGGTGGAAGCATTTCCTAGGATAACAGTGACTCTTTCTACTACTGGGATCAAAGAACAAAGATTCCCCTTTCCTTACCTCTTTTAGCGTCTCAGAAAGTTGCAAGCCCTGCTCTGTGACACTTCATTCCTTCCCCCTACCAAACTTCTGATGAGGATAAAGGATCTCCAGGCTTTCAAAAGCAAACACTTCCTTAGTTCCTTAGTACCTAGGGTAACCCATCCCTTGCACAAAGCTATGGTACAGCATCCCAGCTGCTGAACAGAAGCAAACCTGCCCTCCCCACGCCTCCAGCAGCTTGCTCCTGCTTCTGCACATCCCTTCCACCACCTCAGCACAACTCCTGTTGCCGCTGGCGGTGAACTGGCTATCTGGATTACCGCTAGCCTGGCCCATGGAAGATTTGGATCTACCCCCATTTACTCCTGAACCAGATCATTGCGCAGAGGCATGGACATCTGTGCAGGCACGAGGGTGGTGGAAGGGAGCACTGAGTAACCAGGGATGGATCGCAGGAGACAGACTGCAAAGCTCTGTATTTCAGCCACTGGATCTGAAGCTTTACAACTCTGCAAGAAATCTCCTTTAAGTCTGGGCCACCCTTGAGCATCAGAAATTACACCTACACAATCCAGGGACACTATTTCCAGCAATAAAATTTGGCCTTCACAATAAGAATTCATCTGGGTCCCCTAACAACCATTCCAGAACTTGCGAAGACAAATACGGCAGCAGACTTTTTGTAATAAAACTACAGCTGCAAGACCCTGAGACACAAACTGTGGAGGAACATGACCTGAGAAGCCCCAAGAAGCAAGCATATTTGCCTACCCTCGTCTTATTCTCCTCCTGAGGTACCTGCTGCTGCCCACTTCTGCAGACAGGGTCCATGGCTAGAGAGACTTCTCTTTGGACATAGTCGCTCTTCCCTTGTGCTTATTTAACGTGATCTGATCACAGAAGATGGAGATTGATTTTGACAGGGTCCTTATCGTAAGTGTGACAGAGGTGAAACCGCCTGGTACTTCAACCTGTTCTTACAGATTACATCATAAATTCTAATTTAAACCCACAAAATATAAAATGACACTGTACTTTGGCCTGAAGACTTTAATGCTTATTGCATGACTTTGAATAAGCAAATATTGGTAACTCAGCAGGGAGCTGTCTGGAAACCAAGAAAGGAAAAACATTATTCAACATAGACACCTTCCAGCAAAAACTTCAGAGCTCTTAGGAGACAGGGCCAGAATGCCATTTCTAATAATTTGATGGTTCCACCCTAATAATTTGATGGTTCCACCTCTGTTCCAGCTGTTTTAAAACCCCAAGACTTCATCACCTAGGAAAAAGTCTGAGGCCACAGAAAAAGAAAGCCTACTTGAAGAATTTAAAGCAGCTCCTGAAGAGAAAGGCAGCCGGAGTTTGGGGAAGGCTGGGGCAGAGGAGCTCTGCTTGGCCCACCCGCAGAAGTGGGGAGACTGTGGCCATCACAGATGAGCATGCCAAGAGTTGGATGTTGCAAGCCTTTTTTTCCCTAGTAGTGCTTTTCTGCTGGCAAACAGAGAAAACCTGAGTTTAAAAACTGCTGGCTGTGTAACTTTTTGAAAGGAAAGAACAGCAGGTGTCTGATCCCATTTGGAGCAGATAAATCTGCTGGCAAGGAGGATGCTGGAGCCCTGACCTAGGAGGAGAACTTCGGACACCAGCCCTGTTGGAGTGCAGGTAAAAGCTCCACTTCCAAGAGCTTGTCTATAGAGACCAGGAAAGGTAAAAAAGGCATTGAGCCCTGCAGTTCTGACAGCAGTATCTGGGAAACAAAATCTGCTGCCATGCAAACACTGATAAATGCATTCTGATGAGAGAAGCCCTGCTGGACCTCAAAGGACTATTTTCAGATGCTCTTGTACAAGAGTTGCTTTGTAAGCAAGTTATTTGTGCTTTAATCTTTCCAGGCTCAACCTTCAAATATGAAGCCAAGCACTAATGGGGCTGAGAAAGATCTCAACAGAGGGGAGAAGTTTATTCTTCCCACAGGTCACTAATTGCTGCTGTTGTGGCCGCAGAAATACTGTATAATATTCTGTAGGCTTCCCTCTTCACCATAAGCTGTGCCATATGTGCACATTCATCCACACTGGAACACCACGTTGTGTTTTAAAACTGAGGTATCTCATCTCCCTTGCCTGATCAACAGTATTAAATGTGACAGTTTGGATGAAAAGGTAATTGCTGCATCAAACATTCAAACCAGCTCCCCGTTGTCCAACGGGTTGGGCTGGGAAGCACGACCCTCCAGAGGACACATTTAGCAAGACCGTGATTCACTGGAGAGATGAGCCAAAACCAACAGGACAGAGTTCACAGCAGGACATGCAGCGAGGAGAAATGCTAAGCACAATTGCGGAGTGGCACATATCTGACGGGGTAATCGTGTCAAAGCAAAGGTTCACAAGGAGAAGATGTCAAAATGCATTGCAGTGAGCAGACCGGTCAGACAATGCCACAAAAGGCGGGGGCACACCGGGATGCGTTAGCGAAAGCTAAAATCTGACTGCCCTGCTCTCCTCGGCACTGCCAGTCCTCCGTGGCAAAGCGGTGCTCACTCTTCTGTGGTGCACTTCAGGAGAAATGTAGCCAAACCGGAGACTCCAGAGTGGGATAATGCGGGCAGAACTGCAAGAACTACAGGCAAGAAAACCACCAGGCTGAACGTGATCCCAGTTTTCTACCCTGATGACACTGGCAAAGAACATTTAGGTTACATACTAGGGGAAAACCACCTTCTACTTATATGACAGTCAAGTACTGGAGTGGGCTTCATAGGGCAGCTTTCTTGCAGCTTTAAAACAAGCCATCACCAGTTAATGAAGAGGATTATATGATACGACTTCCTGTGACAGCAGAGCCAAACTGACTGGTTTGGTCATCCTCTCTGGTTCCAGGTGCTATGTTCTACCTAAAACAAGGGTGACGTGTTCTTGTGGGCGTCATTTCCTTCAAAACAACTTCTGTTACAATTAGGTTAGAAAAATCACCTTTTCAGACTGAAAGTGCAGCTTAGGATAACAAACATGAGAAGATCTAGAAATACAAACTTAGATCTTAATTCCTGAGCTCCCCAAATCTGCAGGTCCCAACAATTTTAGCGAAGTGTTGGCATCCTACCCTGAACTAAGTGTCTCACAGGCTGGCTCCTGATGTACACAGCATCATTTAGGTTGGAAAAGATGCTTAAGATCATCAAGTCTGACCGTTAACCTAGCACTGCCAAGTCCACCACTAAACCATGTCCCTACGTGCCATGTCTACACGTCTTTTAAACACCTCCAGGGACGGTGACTCCACCACTTCCCTGGGCAGCCTGTTCCAGTGCTTGACAACCCTTACATATATAATACACTCCAGGAAAGAAAATATATACTGCAAGAAAATACGAGTCAGATCTACAAAAAAAGCACACACGAATGCTCCTCATTTTAATCTCATCAGTTTACATGATATAATAGCTCTTCTCTTTATGGAAAAACACCACTCTTGCTAAAACAACCTAGACTAAAACCAGATCTGAGGTAGGCTGAAATTCACTCTCCCTCTTCAGAGAAACAAATGCCCTGCCACAGGAAATTCAGTGTACTCGGGGCATGACAGCTTGCCCTTTCCTGCGGAAGCCACGGGCTGGAATCCAGAACAGCTCCAAACCCAAGTTCACCAGCGAAACTGTCAGTCTAGGAGAACAGATGTGCTTACCACACTGGTAAGACACCGTGCGTTTGAAACATGAGAAAGAAGTGAGCTACAGGAAGGGGAACTCTCCAACAGCAACCACTGCAGAAAGAGTCCGGCATAGGAAAGACACCCCTGCACTCCTGAGGATAACAACAGGGACAGAAAACAAGAGGCGAAGCTCCCAAATGTCGTTTGAACTTCTTGCACGGCAAAGGCAGACTGAAGACAGGGACATGGTGGCTGTGCAGCAGGACCCACCTGCTGTGAATCCTGAGCAGCTGAGACCCAGCAGCGTGCTCTTCCCTTCCTGACAGTGCTCACCCGGGGACAGAGTCTGGGCTCTTTTACCTCTGCTACCTTCTCCCCTGCTCAGAAGAAGTAAGCACCTTCCCCCTGCACAAAGGGCAATTCCTTCTCTGGTTTCCTCTTACACATTGAGGAGGAGGAGGAGGGGATGTGATCAAGGCTTGCCTAGATGAATGATGTCACCATAGCCCAGCAGATCCAGAAGCTGGGTATCAGGGACAGAATGTAATTACCTGGGATAGACACAAGCCAAAAAGCAATCCTGAGGAGCAGCTCATGTGAAGGAACACAGTGGCTTTGCTCGAAATTTTGATGACAAGCAGGAATCACACATGTTTGCCAAGATAATCGGATCCGTAATACGTTATCCGTTATCTGCCTACACAGCCCTTACATCTTCGAGGTCTGACCTTGGGTCAGTCAGTAGAACTTGCCTCAGTTGCCCCACCTATTACAGAATCACAGAATCACAGAATAGCAGGGGTTGGAAGGGACCTCTGTGGGTCATCTAGTCCAACCCTCCTGCTGAAGCAGGGTCACCTACA
>Ga0181612_133682_pt1 | contig 11491 bp, 10 predicted proteins | sample HoacroProtozoa21_FD_119630 | JGI IMG/M metagenome (GOLD analysis project Ga0181612, IMG submission 119630) | Hoatzin crop microbial communities from Cojedes, Venezuel. Combined Assembly of Gp0051906, Gp0051904, Gp0051908
CGCGTCCAGGCAGGGCTTGAATATCTCCAGAGAAGGAGACTCCACAGCCTCCCTGGGCAGCCTGGGCCAGGGCTCTGTCACCCTCAGAGGGAAGAAGTTCTTCCTCATGTTCAGGCGGAATTTCCTCTGCTTCAGTTTGTGCCCGTTGCCCCTTGTCCTGTCGCTGGGCACCACTGAAAATGCAAGGCACCCCAGGGAACCGAGGAAACTGGCAGATGTGGTCGCTAAGTCACTCTCCATCATATTTGAAAAGTCACAGCAGTAAGGTGAAGCCCTCAGTGACTGGCAAAAGAGAAACATCACCCTCATTTTGAAAAAGTGTGAAAAGAAGGACTCTGGGAACTACCAGCCACTCAACCTCACCTCTGTGCCTGGTAAGATCATGGAACCGATCCTTCTGGAAGCTATGTCAAGGCACATGGAAGGCAGGGAGGAGATTATAGACAGCCAGCATGGCTTCAACAAGGCCAATTCATGCCTGACTAGGTTAGATAGGTTTAGGTTAGATATTAGGAAAAATTTCCTAACTGAGAGGGTGGTCAGACACCTAACAGGTCACCCAGAGCAGCTGTGGATGTCCCATCCGTGGAAGTGTTCAAGGTCAGGTTGGACAAGGCTTTGAGCAAACTATCTAGTGAAAGACATCCCTGCCCATGGCAGGAAGGCTGGAACTAGATGATCTACAAGGTCCATTTCAACCCAAATCACTTTATGATCATATTGAGGAGTGGCAATATGAGGGACGTAAATCACTGTTCTGGAAAAACATATACGGCAAATCCCTGTGAGAAGACAATAGAATTGCTTCATCTGACTCCAAATTGCCATTCAATTTTAGCAAGCAAAGGCTACCACCAGTAATGACAGAGACGGAAAAGTCCTATTACGTGGCAACACATTAGTATAGAGGCTGCAAGTGCGTTGTTGAACAGCTCCCAGCCTCACCCTTTACCCATTGTTCCGGTGAAAGGATTTGCTGCCTACATACACCACGACAGCAGAACCGAAGGGGTGAGGGGAACGTTACTATGCCTTAAGTAAGGTAAGAGTGCTCCCTTCTGGCTACAGGTCTGAAAGAAGAAAATCTTCTTTTGCCTAGAAGTAAATTGAGAAAGTTGTGCATCATATTGTCCTACGCACTTCATTAAAAAAAAAAAAAGTTATGACACACACATAGGTGCAAACAGAGTATTTCAACACTACCAGAACCCCTCACCCCACTGCCAGCACACTTAAGGAGGAAAAATACTTGTTTAGGAGGGGAAAAGAGTATCAGAACAGATGTACAAGCATGTTCAGCTGAACATTTCCACAACCCATTTCCAAAAGCAGTAGCTGCACCATGCTTTCTGTGAACACTCCGTTAGCAGTCTATTTCTCATGTAAACTTCACAACGAATGGAATGCCAAGTACTATCCCACCGAATTAATTAGTTTGATTTTTGTACAAAAACGGTCACTCTTCAAAGAGGGATTAGGCCAACTTAATTAAAGGAACACACAGAACTATTAATGGTAGTTTTTTGTTTACCAACAGGTGTGGAACATAAGAATTCAGATTATTTTGTAGCCAGGCATTCCAACCGTCACACCCGATGAAGCTAAGGAATGCTTATTTCAGTAAACAAAGTTTCCACATTTTGATCTGATAACCTAAGATTTTCACCCAACCTGTAAATTCATTTAACATTTCTGCTTTAAGAGTATTTAGTCAGTTAAGTAAACTGCAATGCACACAACCTAGGGATAGCTCACAAATACAGCTCAGGAGATAGCTCAGGGTGGTGTGATCCACACGATTCTTACCTCACTTTCCACGTGAAAGCACACAGAAACTAATTCGAAGTAATATTTTTTAAAGGTGTTCAGGTAACACTAGCTGCGGTTCATTTAAAGACCATTTGAGAAGACAGTCCTTACAAAACACAACCTGCAGTTATGGGGTTTTGAGCGACTGCTTTTATACCTTCCTCACCCAGCACTCCCTCAAAACTACGCTACGGACTATATTCCCCAAAGCATCTTCCAAAATCTCAGGCAACCAGTTCACGTAATGACTCTCACACAGCCACAACTGTTGCTGCCCTTGACAAATCACGGTAGATAGGTCTCGGGATCAAGAGCGAGGGTTTTGTTGCACAAGCCAGCAAATGACTGCATAAAATACGTCTAAGATGATACCTGCAGATGCAGTTCTCACTCTGAATGGTTCTCTGTATTCCTCTTCTGGATATACAAATATTTCATGAAATGTCAAGCTGTTGGGTTTTTTGAGATACAATGTTTGATATTTTAAAAGATGTTAAAGATAGCAAGACCTAATGATGCACCAAAATGCATATTAGCATCTTCCTTCTCAGTCACACCTTCAGAACCTCAGAAGAGATCAATGTGGTGTTATTAACCCAGGGAAATGGGAGGAAGCATGTTCTGAAAGCCAGCTGCGTGTGATGTGCCAGGTACCACAGTGCTTCAGGCGCACAGCTCGGCTCCGTTTCGAAGGCAGACACCGACCTCTACGGGCAGCACGTAAAGCTGCAAAATAGATTTACTGAAGAAAGGCCAAATGTGTTTGCAAAAAAATGTCAGAAAGCTTTGCACACCTCTCTGTAAGACAAAGTCACCACACTGAAGTAGGCTGTGGACAAGGATCCCTTCTCAGATGCAGAGATGAGCTTCAGAAGCGGTCACATCCCTCACCAAATGGCTTTCGTCAGTTCTGTGTTGTCCTTCAGTGGAACCGATTTTGCCTGTAAACAGACTTAATTCAACGTACCAAGCACTACCAATACCAAGGGAACAACTCGGAGGCACCCCCCAAGGCTTGAGCCCCTCCAGCTCGCAACCTCGTGCACTGCAGGTGGGCCTCAGCCCCCAGGCCAACGCGGAAACACAGACGTTTCGACCACACGCCAACATTTGCGACCTTCCTTGCCAAGGCTGTGACAACCGCCCAGCCCCGGCCCTGGGGCCGCACAGAGGGTGGAAGGACGGGCAGCCAGGATGAAGGAGCAGACATCACGGTGCCAGAGGATGGGAACACGGCTTCTCCTCCTCCCTTCCTCAGAGACGGGGCACTGCCAGCGGGTGCAGAACCATCTCCCTCTGTGCGACGGAGACTTGGGCCGCACCGGGAGAAAAACCAAGACACAAACTATGACTCAAAATGCAAAAATATGGAAGGGCGGCGCATGGCAGCAGGAACATGGGAGAAGCCTCACCCCAGCAGTGCGAGGACAGAGAGGTCTGGGCTAGCCCCCGGCACCTTCAGCACTGTCGCCTGGTGCCAGGAGGCTGCTCCGAACTCTTCGGTGAAAAAATGATTAAATAAGGTTTGCGGTGCCTCAGAGCTGCAACAGGGCAAGACGCTGCAGCTCCATGATGGACGGGACACGGGAAACGCACTGCTCCTCTTCCTGCTCTTAATTTTAATCTTCCTTCAGTTAATGACAAGGATGCAAACCACCAGAGTTCTCCTAATTGGTTTAGGAACAGTTTCCACGCCAAGACTTAATCCACCTTTTTGCAACAAAGGACTTTTTGAGGCAATGATAAACAACTGCCATTTTATAACTATTCTTGCAAGTACAAATTCTTTGTCATTAGATATAAAACTATCATGAAATAACACTTGCAATCAATTTTTTAAATAGATACTTTTTTCTCAAATCGTAGCACACTACACCTTGCTACCAGAAAAAAAGTAATTTTAAATTAAAGATATTAAGGGCATGTTTTAACCTAAAACTGTAGAAGTGATATCAAAAGTAAGGAGTGGGAAAAAAAGGAAAAAATAAAAAGAAAAAAATCTAAAAATGTGAGAAAATTTGCTGACTGTACAAGACTGTAAACTGTTTCAAAATGGCATTTTTAGGCCTCGCAAAGCTTTTTGGCCACACTCAGTTAAGAGGCTACCTCTACAAGGCATACCGGGAATTTTAAAATGTTTTTACCTTCCTGTGACTTGCAGTCGGGAAAAGGTAGAGGGTGATGGAGTTGAGGGAGGGAGATGCAGCTAAGGCCTTGCTCTAAAATAATGCTGTCGTAGAGAAGGAAATAAATGCCCGCAGTCTGAAGCTGTAAAAATGGATGAAACAGAAGCAGAAGGTCAAATGTTTAGAAACAATGATATTAAATATCATGCTCAAATACAAAACAGTATCAAATCTACTGCAACCCTCTGTCTGCAAAGAGCTGGAAGCTGACACGTTTAGGTTTATCAATCCCCTGCTTGCCCTCTTTCCTGCACATATGTCCTCCTCCTGCTGGGCCTTGGAAAAACCCCATCAAGAAGTCATTGCTAAATTGACTTCTGCCTACGTGCCGCTGCCTGGAAACAGCCACATCACACGTTCTCACAGGGTAGGAGATTGCTTGCTTTCGCCCTCTGGAACAGAGCTAAGTGAGCTTCCCAGTTTAATAAAAGGATCTTCCATTAAAAATTAACAACTATCTCATAAAAGACATTTAAGCATTGCATAAGGAAGCGCAGGCAATGAACACCTGAAATCCCTGCCAGGCAGTGCGTGTCGGGTGGGAAACGGCTTGGGGCAGGCTCAGCGAACGGAGACATCATCAGGCAGGAACCCAGCACAGGCCAACGAACACAGAACGAATGTACATAAACTTCCACACAAATGCTAGAAGCTGGGGTGGAAAAGGGCACTGAAGTAGAATATCTAATTTTAAATGGAAATATTATCATTTCAGCTTCTCAAAACTGTCATTTTTGTTTTAAATTGGGGCACAGTGCTTGGGGAGCTGCGACCCTTACTCCCTGTGCTGCTGTCACCACGAGAACATCCCGTCAAACCCAGGTCTGGAGTCCCACCACGCGGGCATTGCCTCCTGGGCAGCACTCTTGCGCTCTCCACCCGGCAGCTACACCAAACACACAGCCACGGTTTCAGCTGGCTGCAACTTCAATTTTGAGATATAGAAAAAGCCTGCAATAGCGCATAGCTTTGTCTTTTATTGCAATAACGTCGATGCAGAATTTTGGCAGGCCCCCAACGCATGTACGATGTTATTTCTGAGGATAAACCAAACTCTAACATGAAACTGAGTTTATCGATACAGGGGAAAACTGATCTCTTTCATCCTTCTTTATGATCTTATTTCTAAGGAAATAGCGAGCCCATCTTTCAATAATTTGCAACTGATCCTTAAACAACTGTCATAGTGTTGGCAACTTAAATAATTAATTACAGGCTAGCTGAGGTTGGAGGCACGGCTGGAGATGGTCCAAGTCCAACCCCCTCACTCAAGCAGGGTCAGCTAGAGCAGGGTGCCCGGGTCTGGCCAGCTGGTTTTTGAGTATCTCCAAGGATGGAGGCTCCATAATCTGTCCTTTGCCAGCGTTCAACCACCTTCACGGTAAAAAAGCATTTTCTTGCATTCACAGGAATTTCCTGTGTTTCAGTTTGTGTCCATTGCCTCTCGTCCTGCCACTGGGCACCACTGCCCAGAGTCTGTCTCTCTCTCCTTCATACCCACCCACCAGATACTGATAAACATTGACGAGATCCCCCTGAGCCTTCTCCTCCCCAGGCTGAGCACCCCCAGGTCTCTTGGCCTCTCTCCATACAACAGATGCTCTAATCCCTTAATCATCTTTGTGGCCCATTGCAGGACGCGCTCCAGTAAGCCCGCATCTCTCCTGTACTGGGGAACCCATGACTGTACGCAGTACTCCAGATGTGCTTCTCCACGGCCGAGATAAGTCACAGCGGCCTCGCAATGACGTGGGCCAGCTCCCTCAGCACTCGTGGGTGCACCCCACGTCCCACAGACTTGATTACATCCAATTTGTTTAAACATTCCCTAACCCGACCTTCCTCCACCACGAGGAGGAGGCTTTCTTGTGCCAGACCTTCTGGTCTCAGGAGGATGGGGATTAATGAAGGCTGGTCTTAATGAGGACTCAGACCTCTGGTGGGCTTCTGGTTTTATCAAGGGTCACTGCTGGGTCGATAAAAGCAGGACTGGCCGTTGACTGAAAACTGGTCATTACTTTATCACTCATACTAGTCACAAGTCACACAAAACCTCGGTTAACAGAAGCTACCAGACGGCTGCTCCAGCAAACCCTTCAGAGCCTGGTTCCCAAAAGCTCTTGGTACCCTGCAAGTCTTGCTTACTGCATGCACGGGGCAGTAACCCTCACGTTGCACCTGTGGAGCATGTTCTCCCTCTGTATGTGGTTTTCTTAACTTCGTCAAATTTGCCAGCTTCGGTGGAACGCTAAACCGTCTCCATTACTGCTGCATGAGCACTTTGCATGAGCTGAAAGCTAACGACGGACTGAAACTGCGCAGACCATAAAAGGAATGTAGTTCATGCTAATACTGAGGATTAGCTTTATCCCAAGAGACATCATGAAACTTGCAGTGGGATAAACCCACCAGCTAATTCAGGGGCTGAGGAGAGAGGCAGAACTCCAAAGGAAGTGTGCCGCGAGAGACGGCGAGCAGCTTCCAGCCCAGTAGATGCCACCACCCCATGGGGTGTCGGCGGCAGCGTTGCCCAGGAGAACGCTCCGTTGAGGCACCTCGCTGCACTCGGGTCGTTCCATGCTGTGTCACCAGGAGATGCGTGGGCATGGACGCCGAGGCGAGGGTCCCCATCCCCTCCTCACCTCTGTCGACATTCAGCACTCGTCAGTATTCCCCCCGAGCCACCCTCCTTAGGCTCCTCTGAGCAGCAGCGTGGGCGAGAGAGGGAACCTTCTTGGTTGCAAAGCAGCCAGCTACGTGGGAGAGCCACAGCTGGAGGTGTTTAAATACCAGCCTTCTGTTTAGAGCTGCTCTGAATTTAATGTTTATTAATGCCACATAAGGCATTTACAGTTTTCCATAGAATAAAATTCTCTCTCCCCCTTTTTTCATTTGCACTCTGCAAGTACTTCATTTTTTAAACTATCGAGGTATGACTGGGTGATTTATTTAAATATTAGCATTGTTTTCACAAATCGTTTTATCCTTTCTCTAAACAGGAGTCCTATCACAATTCAGGGACATTTAAGAGGCCATAGCGTTGTAAGGGGAGCTTTCCTGCATACAGTAACGGGTTCTTACACCGTGCTTATAATCCATCAGTACATCTGCAGCATTTTTAATACACCTTGGTCTGCAATACCAAGGTGCCATCTGTGTCACTTCTTCAGGCTCAGTTGTTTTTCTCCCTTCCCAATTATATCTACGCACTAAATCCTTTAAACCTCTATCCAGTCTGCAACTTCATTGGCTCAAACTAATGAACAGAATTTTCTAATTCCCTTATGATAATCCTATTACCTGTCCAAAGCTATTTCTGCAAGGGTCATCGTTACAGAGAGATGTAAATCTGCGACCAGGTCTATCCGTGGTCAGTCGCAATCCAGCTCCTCTCCTGGAAACCACCAAGGACATTTATCAGCACTTGGAAAAGCGGAGCTGAGCACTGAGCCTCTCAGGTAGAGTGATTCGTACATCGATTGCCTTTCAAGTTTAGTTTTAGTAGGGGAATGAAATACGTTTGTTCAAAGATTGCCACAGCTGCTACAATTTATTAGCAGTGTCCTAAACATTCTAATAGATAAACGTAACTGATACTGTCTCTCAGAAAAACCTCACCTTTGGCATCAGGCTGAAATGTAGCTGTTGAGATAAAAACCAGTGCCAGATTTCCAGCCAAGAATCTGGCAGGCTGAATAACAAGCCACGAGAGCTGTCATTATTTGTGCTTTAAATAAATACAGGGTTTGCTCTAGCATGGACAGTAAGCGGTGCTTTACTCCAGCTGGAGGCAGTTTGGGGAAGGGGACATGGGTTAGAAATCTGACCCCTGAAAAAGCGACACCTATGTCTAATTTAACAAGGCTTTTCTATTCCTTGCATGGAATCCTATCTCTATTTGATTTCATCATTGATTTACTTCATAATGAGATTTCTGCTCTTTTGTAACCTATCTTTGAGTACTAACCTGTATATAAGAATTTATATGTAATATATACATGCCATCATACATGATATAAACACGCCTTTTCTTCTGCCTGTACTGGGATGGAGTTCTGCGCTCTGGTGATGGGTGAGTGGTGGGCTCAAGTGTCTGGGATAATCTCCAGAAAATTCTCATGTCTGGGTCCCTTGTCTTCCGAGCCTCCAAGAAATTCTAACTTTAGAAAAACCCTTCTTACCCAGGGACCTAATCTGAGGCTCAGGATCATTTTCTTGCAAAAGAATGCTTTGGTAAGTGTAAGCATTGCTGTGAAAGAATAATAAACCAGATACACTGGGGAAGAAATTTTGCACTGCAGCTGGTGCGACAGCGTTAATTTTAGGCAGGTTGCAAGTACGTAACTGAAAGTATAAATGGCACGTCTCATGAAAAGATGAAGACCAGCTGGCAAGCCTACCTCCTCTGGGGGCAATCTGCCCTCGGCAGCAATGGAGAAACCCACCAGGTCCATGGTGGCGAGGCAGGGACTGCTTCACCAGCCCATCAGCAGTTCGTTGTGCACGTCTCTGTCAGCTGCATGCAGATTTGGAGTTGGCTGTGGGCACACGAACAGCCACATTTTATATAAATATATACATATAAATCCTTAGAAAATAACCATAACATGAGCAAACAAAGAAAAAGACAGCATATATAAGTCCACTAAGCCCCTGTTTTTTGGTACTGAGAGGTTGGTTTCTACAGTGGAGATCCCCAGAAGGGTCTAAGTGGTCACAAAACCTCAGGGCAAAGTTACATTTTGGATTCTTGCCTCCAACCTGCTTGCACAAACAATACCATCCTCACAATCAACAGCTTTACAAGTTCTCTGCAAGTACCTGAGATTTTTTGACAGGAGGGAACAGGTTGAGCATGAAGTCACTCTCCTGCAGCTGATACATACCACATGGTTAGAATTATACGTGAATGCTTCATCCTATTGCAGAATGGGATTTTAAGCAGATCTGTGTTATAAATATTAATGTCTAATGCTAGCAATTCTAATTACAGCACAGCGAAAATCATGTGGAAATGCATTAGGGAATGAAAGATAATAATCAAAATAACACAGCTTGAGAGCAAATTGCAGAGCTAAAGATGATTGCTGTACACTAGTATATGCAACTCCTGAAGCCATCACAGGGTTCCCTTCTTCCTAATTCACAAAGTGCAACAACGCTACAGGTATTTTACATCTTCAAAATACTCATGATGCCATCTATTCACATCCTCATCTCAACTGCAAAGTTTTTTCTGGGTGAATTACACTATCCTTGCCCCTTTCCAACCCTCCAAAAAAAGAGCAAAGAGAGCACCAGTTCAGAAAAAAGAAAAAAGGCTGAACGATACAGTCAGTAGTCCCACCTCGGTGGGAAAACAATTTTCCATAACTATTGCACTAGACTGGATTTCAGGGATGACTCTGCTTAGCTGTGCAGCTATCTGCAGCTATGGGAGGCTGCCATTCTCACTATATGCAAAAGCTGTGCAACCTCCGAATACTCTTAAAGGCAGAAGGCACAAGAACTTCTGAAAAAATCTGTATCACCCGTAAATCTCCACCCTGTCTTTTAGACATCTTGTCTTGTTAGAGCACCCTTGGACAGCCAGTGGTGTGCACCCAGAACACCAAACCCAGACTCCACACGCCAGCTGTGGACAGAAACCCCTCCAGAGGCTGCGCAGCACGCTGGTTAGACACCGGGGAGCAGCGAGAGGAAAGACAAACCAGGTCGCCTCCATGATCTGGTACGTTTAACATGGCAAAAAGATGCAGGGAACTCAGCTGGAGAGTCTGCTAACTACCTTTCAGCGCTAGTCCAACTTAAATTACATAACAGGCTTCATTCTAAGGCATATGGCTAACCACAGCTGGACTGAATTGTAACCTTCATGCCGAATTCTGTGCACGAGCACAAAGGCTTACCCCGAGTCCCAGTACAGTGAACTGTTTCTCAAAGCTTTACCTGTAAGCGGAAACATGCGATAAATTAACACAGAGAACTCCGTTCTACTGCGATGAGCACACACCACAGCTTTTGCCTTTCATGTTCAATGCCTACAGAGTTCAAGTGAAAGCTGTAGGGCAATTTTCACACTCAGTACCCCAGTACAGAGCAATTCATATGCTGCTGCTGCTTACTGGAAGGAAGCTATCAAAGAACTATGAGTAGAAGAATAGAAAACGAAAGAGAGGAACAGGGTCTGCCCAACAGCAGGTATGAGCAGAGCTGGCCAAGATGAGGGGAATAGCACTTTCTGGGTAAAAGACTGAAAACCAAACCAAAAGAAAAAACTCCCTTCCAACTATTTCAAGTGAAAGACTTTGTGAATCCATGTCACCTTTTGCACTAGTTCTTTTTTTTAAGCTGCAATGACACGTTTCCATTTTCCTTGGCATTTTCATTTTGGACAGCTGTGCAAGATGAGGGCACCAACAAGCAGAGGAAGTACGGTAAGCCTGAAAACTAGCTCCGCATATTTGCCTGCCCAAACGAGAAAAGGTATTTGATGACCCAGAACGCTTTCCACTAACAGCCACAGGTAACAGCAGAGAAAGCAGGAAAATGCAAGAAACTGCAGTGAGCAAATGCCATACAGTTTTCCTCGCTGCATTGCACCAGAGGAAGGGACGACAGCACTGCGGGGACGGCGATTCCCGCAGAGAGCTAAGCTGGGCTGTGAGGAGCCATCCCAGCGGCTCCGAGCAGAGCACCGCTGCCTTACGGAGCTCCCCACGGCCAAAGGCCCTCCAAGAAACTCCCGAATTCCCCCTCCCGTCGCCTACGCCAGCCACCCGAATTCGGCTCCGAGAGCGACGGCAGCCTCAGCGCAGCCACGCTGGCTGGCAGGCTCAGTCCTGGGTCTGCCTCGGCCTCATAGGTCTTAACAAAAACTATCTCACTGATTTTTTTTATTTTTTTTTCGGTAATTATTTCAGTGTTGATGAGAACTTCCACAAAAGCAGTATCTTTGTTCTGAAAACATTAAAGTAATAAATTCAACTGGCATCCTGAAATTAAATTTCTTCCTATTTGCATAACCTTGCCATTTCAGTAGTAGAACAGTCATTCATAATACGACATCATAATTAAAATATTCTTAACTTACTCCATTTAATGCAATATCATAAGGAAAATTGCTTTGCACGGAATTAAATATTTTATCTTAATTTGAGATGCAAGCATGTTATAATAAGGTCTTGTCATTCTGACACGAAGTATCAAGTAAAATAACTGCAGCGCTGAGTCCTGTCCTTCATAACTGCTGGAATCCTGCTAGAACAGCTGCTCCAGCAGTACCCAGAGATAGCCACACATCCCCATTTCTCCTTATCGCAGGGACCCTGCCTAGGCTTAGAGCAGCAGAGACTCGCTGTTCCTTTTCTCAGAGATGCCTTTAAGGAAGGCCTTCAAAATTTTAAATACAGCAAACAGACTGTGTCATGAGACCAAGCCTTCGACCTCACCCCTCTGACAGCACACAACGATGAAATGCCTCTGCTGATGATTCC
>Ga0181612_160397_pt1 | contig 11491 bp, 2 predicted proteins | sample HoacroProtozoa21_FD_119630 | JGI IMG/M metagenome (GOLD analysis project Ga0181612, IMG submission 119630) | Hoatzin crop microbial communities from Cojedes, Venezuel. Combined Assembly of Gp0051906, Gp0051904, Gp0051908
ACCTCTCCTATGAGGACAGGCTGAGAGAGTTGGGCTTGTTCAGCCTGGAGAAGAGAAGGCTGTGGGGAGACCTGATTGCGGCCTTTCAGTACTTGAAGGGGACCTATGGGAAAGACGGGGAAAATCTTTTTAGCAGGGTCTTCTGCGACGACGAGTAATGGCTTTAAACTAAAGGAGGATAGATTTAGGCCGGATATGAGGGAGAAAATTTTTCAGTGAGGATGGTGAAACACAGGAACGAGTTGCCCAGAGAGGTGGTAGGTGCCCCATCCCTAGAAACATTCCAGGCCAGGTTGGACGGGGCCATGAGGAACCTGATCTATTGGAAGACGTCCCTGCTCGCTGCAGGGGGGTTGGGCTAGATAACCTCTAAAGGCCCCTTCCAATCCAAAGCGTTCTATGATTCTATGACTCTATGAAAATAAGAATGGAAAAGCACAAATGCAACAAACTTTCTATGAGACTTTCCATCTTAATGACATGGAAAGACATGAGAATCTCAGCTGTAAGCAGTGAAGCACTTGTGGGTTTGTCTGCTAATATATTTAAGATAGCAGGACAGGACACGTATTAATGCATTTTATTATATAATATCCCTTTTCCAGTCTGTCTTTTTATTACTCTGACATGACCCCTCATCTCTTATTCATAAGGATTGAACATTTTTTAAAATATGATCTTTAGAGATCAATTCCTCCTCAGATGGCAATTTGCTTCTGTGAAATTCTCACATTTATTGATCATATATCAGATGCTCAGCTTCTCTGCTAACGTGATAAGATCTTCAACAAAGGAATAAGGGAACCAATACATTATTTTTGGAAATGGTATCAGGAGCCTAAATCTCCATTCTTGCCAAAAAGATTTATATGGTGAAATGCTAACTCACTTTTGAAAATAGGCATCGGCGCTTCCACCCCAACACGAAAAAAATGGGAGCAAAAGATGTTACAAGATGCACAGGTGTGTGCTTGATTTTCATAGTAGTAGGGAAGTGCATATAGCCTTTGTCTACCTTAAGTCCCACCTAGACCATCAAATAACGACCCAAATGTGACTTAAATTATAAATACGAGTCAGGGAGTGTTTCTCAGAAGAGTTAATCTTAAATATTGAAGGTGTTCTTCAGATCCTGGTTGTGAGGTAAACGCTTCAAATAGCATTTGAACTCTAAATTTTACTTCTGTTTTTTATTTTATTCATTTTATGTATTCTAAATAAAATAAAACATTTGGGTTTGAGTCCAGTGAGCACAATGTAATTTCTGACTTCAAGGCCGTTGTGGTGCGTGTGTGTACAGCATGTCTTGGCAGACAGGTGATGTTTCTTTCCTGATTAGAAAAGACAGTTTTCCTCAAGAAACAAAGGGAGGCATGATCTAGGAACCTATGGTCCCTCCCAGGCCTTCCAAAGTCTGTGGTAAAGCTTCCAAGCTTTTAATACAATTTGAGTCCTAAAGCACCACTGCCTGCTGCATGCAAGGACAGTGAAAAGTACCACTGCTCCGAAATCGTAGCTGTATACCATCGCTTCTGGATGCCTGTCAGGTAAATCAAGGATGCGAGTGCCTATTACACACCACGTTCAGGCAAACAGAATAGGTAGCAGTTGCACCATTCTCAAATGTAATTAACGAACAGAAATGAAGCAGAACTTTCTGAATACTCAGAAACTGCATAACTGTTTAACAGAGCAATGAGATTTCATGTTTTATATGCAAGATTTATAGCAATTTTAATGTTTCTAGTGACACTCCATGTTAAATATTACAGGATATAATAAAAGTTGAATCGGAACCTAATCATGCAATTCATCAAAAGAAATTGCTTTTTTGCACTCTGTTCTTGCTTTAATATCGGACGAACTAAAGGTACAATCTGAAACTCTTTGGGAGAGAATGTATTTTCTATTTTGGTTGTATAATTTTGAGTTGAGTTTTCAGCTTAATTAAAAAATGTCATTTCCAGTGGCTTCTGTTTGTAATGTCCTTTGCTTGTCTTAAATCTCATTTATACGAGGTTGCAGGCTGCCTCTGACAACAGAACAGTGAGGAAATGTTCTTTTGGGTGTTTGGTTTGCAGCAGTAGGGCAATACAGTGTTCAGCTGAGGTTCAAAATAAGGTCTCACAGTGTTCAATACTGTGTTTTATCAGATAATTATTATTCCTATCTCTAAGTTGTAAACATCTGATGACTTTCTCCTGTTCATTAAACGTAATGGGGTATTAAACCAATGTGCTGGTTTCAACTGGTAGTTGAGAAGGAAACCACACAGGACCGGCAGCTACTCAGTCCCTTTCTTATTAAGCATTGAAAAGGTTAGAACAGATTACACATAAGTCTTCAGTCATCTCCGAAGGCTGTCAGGTACCTGATATGGCAAAAATATCCAAAGCAACCTAATTAAAACTGTGAAATTTTGGTTTTTTACTACTTTAAAAGTTAAGATTGTGGGTAAAGTACAAACTGACATCTGGGGTTAAATATTCAAATTAAAGTATTAGTTTCCATATAAATATATTGATGGAAGATTATAACAACTGGAAAATGAAGCTGACTCAGCTTCTAAGAGCAAAGTCCCCAGAAGCTTCACATCACCATCATATGGTCTGTATATAAATTTCCACTTCATCATCTTGACTCAATTACTATAGCAGCCTTAGTTTCAGCCAAAGCCAATCAATGGTTCAATAACAGAATCAATTAGTTCAGCTGCTACCAGACTTACTATGGTAAAACAACAGGTACATTTCATATTCTGTTTCTTTTGTCTTTAGCTGACCTCGCTTATATTTCCAGATTTGTATTAGCAAGATGTAACTAGGTCAAGAAATCATAATGCACAGTGTATATAATGCATTGACTGAATAAATATTCAGCTTTATGACACAGCCTCAACGGGATATAGTCAATTTTGCAGATACTGTATCACACTATCTCACACAAAAGTGTCAATCTTTCTCAGTCACATTGATTGCGTTTTTGTTATGTATTTGTTTGTTCTCACTCTATATATGTTTGTCCAAATATTGTAGTTAACTGCTTATTTGCATATGATGCATTTTCTTTTTCTGAGTCCAGTGTCTCAGTGGCAGATACTGGATAGCTGTGCTTCAGTTAGAAAATTTAGATTTTCAAGGTCCTTTTTAAAGTGGTCTGGCAATACAAACATGTAAAGGTATAATCTTATTTTAACTTTTTAAACTACTATGTTTAATAATGTGCAGGCATTTCCGCTCCTCTATTAATATTCCACTTATTCCAGTAACCTGTGAAATAAAACAGTTTTTCTGAACCTGTTTCTTAGACCTTCACTTGCAAGTAATCAAGCAATCTCTTTAGGGTATCAAGCTAAAGTTTTAACCTTTTGTTGTTTCCACCATTCAGAAAATAAGAACCCCCATTTTTAACATATGTCCAGAGCTAATGTTAGAAGAAAGCATCTGAGACCCACATATGCAACCCCAAATGCAAATAAAACAGTGACTATATCACTTACAAAATATAGGTACATAATGAATCTGCTTTAAATGGCATAAGGAGAAACTGTCATAACTTTTAACAAATAATTAAAATATATAGACAAAAAATGTTGATAAAACCTGGTGAAAAGCCAAGAAGAAAAGCTGTTTTAGCACAGTATTGTGGCAGAAAACGAACTGTTCTGTTCAGCTCCAAAAACCTGCACAATACCAGGTTCAAGCCTGACTTTGTGCAAGATATTCAGACATTTTGCATCTGCCACTGAATCCTGAATTATTGTTTAATACAAAAGTATTGTAAATTGATGATAAACAACATCTTATGTGAATACTATTCTTGCTTATAAGCACAATGCTAAATGACCGTCTTCATTCTAAAGCCTTATAAATACACCTGGGCACATAAAAAACCCCACTGCAATTGACTTGAGAAATTCCCAGAGTAGACAATGGGCTGTATTTAGTTATTTATTTTGTAAAACAGCCTTTGTATTTTTTATTTCTTTTTCTTTGGCTTTTTTTTTCTTTCTCTTACTGTTTATGTGTAACTTGAATATTTCGAAACCTTATCCTAAAGTCATGAAATCAGCAGAGTTTTTGTACATATTCAGTGGAGGCTTGGAATAGAAATTGTTTAACTGGATTCTTCAGTATGGGAGAAATACATTCAGAAACTAGAGTGAAGTCTAATCAAATGTAAGGATATATTCCTGTCTACTCAGTTTTGTCAGTAGCGTTATCTCAACCTTTGGTAGGTTGCTTTCCGAAGCATTTTAAAGGTAACCTACAAAGGTAAGTAATTAGACTGGGTTTTTTTATTTTTTATTTTTTATGATGGTTATATAGGCTAAGGATATTTGCATTTTTAACTTGGTGTTATAATCTGTTTATTTATTATCAGAAGTTACCAGGCAAAACTGAACATTAGCTATTGATTTCATGTACATTTCTAATTTACCACAGGTGTGAAGTAAAAGGTATTAACTCACAGCACCATCAAGCTGTTGTTTATCTTTCTTTTTTTAATGATGAATGAAACAATAGAAAAAAATTATTGGCAAGCATCTGACCTGGAATTCAGGAAACATTGGTGTTCAACTCCCCAAGTTAGGTTTGCTCATTTACCATTGCAAGGTGGCAGAGACATGTTAACATTCCAGTCTTTTTGGACATATGTATCCTCTAAAATTAATGCATTATGCGTTTGGGCTGAGATTAGGAAATTCATTCTGCTTCTGCGCTGGGCTACCAAAATGAGCAACTTTAAAGGACATCAGTCTTGTCCTGAAGAGAGACTTTACATCTTCATTTCCTCTAGCCACCATCTCAATGGAGCTAAATATTAGCAGCCTACAGTGAATGATAGTAAAGGAACCTCCACAAGTGCTAGTGTCTCCATGCTACTTCAGGTGGAGCAACCTTCAGCTTTTATGCAAAGGTGGCAGATGAGTACATATGGGGATCTCAAATGGTGTGTCAGGTGTACCAGAGTGACAGACCTGTTCTGCTTAGTCATTATTACCTGCTTATGAAGAAGGTGAACATCTGCTATAGTTTTGAACTATAATCCAGAATTTCTGATGAGGGGTGTGGTGTTAACTGACTTCCAAATGCAGAGATGGTTGATGATCTCCTCCACTGGGTCTCGGGCTTATTAACAGAGCAAAACTCTGATGGTTACAGAGTTGTGGACAATGATTAATGCACATATACAGAGGACATTGATTGTGTTCCTTTGATGGCAAAGGTCAAGACAGTGAGTGAGCACTTTTTGTCATTGTTGTTTTTTTTCCCAACTCCAAACTTTTGCTTCTTGACTACAAAATCAGATATCCGAAAAACTTATAAAACATAGGCATACCTAAATGTACTGTTCCCTCATGCTCAGAATACCACAGATCACTTTTCTACAACAAAAATCTTCCAGCGCCGTAAATAACAATACTACTATATGCTAACCAAAATGGTGATGACCACAGAAAATTTTACTTTAATTTTCCTTTGGTTTTATTTCCTTTTGGGAGAAAAAGCTCCTGCTTTATTAGAATTGCAGTGACAGTTGATAGATTTAAGTTATATTGCTTCTAGTTACAGTGGAAATCGTAATGTGCTCTGAGACACACATCAGCTTATCAGCTCTTACAATTAATCCTCTTATTAAAAGAGATCCTCAAGGATTATGGAATGTAGTGAGTTAGTGTATGACTTCCTGGTCCAAATCTAGCATAACAGATGTAATAAAAAGAATTTCAGCATTCACCATTACAGGGTTTTATCTACCCCACTGAAAATCATGATGCTTCCTAGTGTCTTTACTCACAAGAGGTCCAGGATTTTTACAGTCCTGGGCTTTTACTAAGCAACACTAGAATGGAAAAGAGGAGGTGTAGGGGAGGCTTGTTCTTAGGCGGGGGTTTAGCCAGCTGTTATAAGACACACCCCTGCCTTGAAACAAGAGACAGAAATGTTGGGTAAATAGAGAAGGGGGATTTCCTAGGAAAGTCCCAGACTGTTCTGTGAGCTGCTCAAGAGCAATTGTTTCCGGAGCAGTGGCTGAGCTTAGTGACATTCAGGGGTAGTCATATGAAAGGATTTTGGCGTGACAAATTTGACAAATGAACTCTCAGTACTTGAGGATGATGGCTTAGGTGGATTCATTTCAGAGCGTGTTTGAAAAGCCTTTGAGTTCCTTTAAAGCTTACATCTACCAGATTGCTTTGCATCGCTACCAGAGATGAGGGAGTGGGCATGAAGAATCAGAAGGGAAGGTCAAACGTTGCCAGTTATTCCTCCTAGTAAGAGCAGAATCTGTCTTACCATGCATGAACATGACTGTCACTGAAGTGTCTGGGTGCAATTACTGTTGACTATGAACTTGGAAATCATAACTTTACATTACTATGTTAATGGTGATTGGGATCCCATTGTAACAGATACCTCTTGTATAGTCAAGACTGTATGTATAGAAACCCAATTCCACAGAGCCAACAGACTAAATACACTAACTAGACAAAACCCATCATCCACCTTTTACAGAGGGGTATCAGAACATTTCCAGTTACAGGACTTCTTCACCTAGATTTTAGGTCCTGCTGCTTTTGTTTTAGAGTGATGTGGTAACTGCAAGCATGGATGTTGAATAGCCTGATCACATCGGTGCTTTGGAAGTGCTTACCAAGCAATGACCAGTTTTATCCTCTCGGGTAACCACAGCAGTTTCTGGAAATGGCCTGAAGAAATTTTTTCATGGCTGCACAGAGTCTATGGCAAAGACAGGACCCGATGCCAAAGCTCTGGCATTCCCACCCAGCAACTTGAGTGGGAAATGTCCTCCCCAACAGAGCTGTTTTCCTGTTACAGTGACACCAACCCCTTGAACAACAGGGATGACAAAGAGCCTGGGGAAGTTTTGTGTGGTGTAAAGTGCTGTGTTATTGCCGGCAGAGATAACGGACCAAGAGCTGGCAAATATGTAAATGAGTGAGTACAAGGTTGTGTGGTTGAGGGTCAGATTGTTTCAGTCAGGGTACATTCCTCCAAAACCTAAATAATCTGCATTTAATAGTTATCTCATAAGCTCTTTGGAACAAAGACTGTGCACAATGAATGGCTCAATGGTGATATAACTACAGCTCCTAGGAGCTTTTCCAGTACAAATAAGTATCTGCTAGTTTAGACCATACACTAACACTTCAACAGAAATATCAGTGTAGGGTAAATGATAAGCACTTTTAGTAGGTTAGGACATATAAAATGCACTCTGAAAAAAAGTTTTTTTAGCAAATATGAAAATATCCTCCATACATTCAGACAAAAATGAGTTATAGCAATTCCTAATCATTTTTAATAAACAAATCTTCTTTTCAGGTGATATTTAAGAAAGTAAAAAAGTAATAGAAGGAAATATATATAAACTTTTTTTCAATTTTCTTGTTTTGATTGTAGATATCACAGTATCAGAACCTTGCACATAATTTTTTATCAATTCAATATGTATTTATTCTTAGTATGCAAGTTCTAGGACCATTATTTTTAAATCTATGCATAGATCTTTGCATAAATTAAGTGCTTTTCCACTTTAAATTTTATTTCAGAATAGCAATCCCTATTGGCATTAACCTCAGACATACATAATATTGATAGAATACTGACCTTTATTTTCTAATAAATCACCATGGGATGCAAGTCTAACAGTTGTTTTGTTTGCTCTTTTAATTAAGAGTTTTCAGTTCAAAGTAAGAGACAGTAATAGGCTTATATCAGAAATGTATCCATTACTTTATGGACAAGAAGTAAGTTTTTAAAAAGTAAAACAAAGAAAAATGTTTATTTTAACAAGACAAATCTTAATATCAAGTTATCTAGTGAGATAAGTCCTGCTGAAGTAAAAAACTGCTTTTCTTTGGATTAACTAAATATTGCTGCATCAGAGCCCAGAGCATAACTGCAGCCAGTATCTACAGATGCTGTAATTGGCTCAACACTAAAACACAACAAGAAAGATGCAGGAGAAGACATGCTATCTTATGTTTTGGAGCTGAAATATTGTCTACTTTCCCCAGTCACGTGCACAGGAATATCTGTGCAGCAAAAAGGTCAGGTGACTGACACAGACACCTTTCCTCTGATAGCAGGGCAGATGGTGAGTCCTTGGGTCTTCTGACATCCAGAGTCTCATACTGCTCAGTTCTTTTTTTGTTCCACTCTGTAGATTTTTAGTCCCATGAAAATACTCTTACACTTTGACTTTGGTATTAATAAAGGACCATGAAACAAAAGAAATGTTCTGTTATCTTACAAGATGTTTTGTGCTCCTTTGTTTGCAGATGCTGCCAATCCTAACCAAAAAACGTGATGAATATCTCCCCAGATACATTGCTTTCTCTTCTGTCTTTGTTTAAAATCATACTTTTCCTGCAATGAAAAATCTTCGGTTTCTTCTTCTTCCAATGACGTTCTATGTTTGATTTTGATTTAGCTAGTAGTTGTCAAGTATCCCCCTAAAATTACATCCTGTGATTTGATACCAGTCAATCAAGACTTTGTGCGTTCCTTCCCTTTTCTCAAAATGTTAGTCAACTCATCAAATTTGGACAAAATCAATCTGGACATGGTCATGCCATCTTCAACTCATCAGTTCTACCTTCTGTTCCCTGCATTGGACCTTCCCAGGAAATTCAGCAGTCCTGAGGATGGTTGCTTGCTTCCTCTGTACCAAGAGAAAAAGAAACTCGCAGGATCTCACTTGCACTGGTGGATCAGAATGAGATCCACTGTCTATCAAAAGTGCTGGGTAAACATCAAACAGTTCAAAGATTTAAAGGATGTAAACTTTTAAACATTTATGTGCTGAAAAAAGCCAATATCTCAGAAATGCGAAACAGCACTAAAAATGAGAGAAAATAGAGAAATCTACTGCTTGCTTGTTGTAGAATAACAAGGTCAAGAATCACTGTGTGTATAACAGATATCCCAGGACAGACAGGAGTTTCTAAATCATTTGTACACTCTCAGTACAGGTGAGGTAGACATGCAGAAGGTTCTGGAGGCAAGCATGGGCTAGCAAATGACTAATGCACTGAGTCACTTTCACTCAGAAGATTTATTGCAAGTAAGTTGAGTCAGAGGCTTGAAAGATACACAGTCGTGGTAGTCCCTGGATGACAAGGTCCACGCATCTTGTTGCTTGCTATGGTCATTAGTCTACTTGAAGAAGTGGTTCAGCTCAGAGGATCCTCAAGACTTTTTTTCCTGTGGTGCAGGTCTTCCCAGCTCTTTTAGCAGTGACTGGAAATTATAGTGACTCCTCGTTTCCCAGTCTTCTTGATTATGCTGATGGAGAGGCCTCTTTCTCTACAGAGCAAGGCTATTGTTTGCTTAAATGCTTTGAGTTTGGAATAAAAGATTCCAGGAATTTCATTCTTCTGTATATAGGATAAGCGGGTTTTTTTTCTTTTCTTTTTTTAAAGAAGAAATATGAAATAAAAACATTTATAGCCACTGTAAACAGAACACAGAGTACCATATTGAATTACCATCATGACTTCAAAAAGCAAGCAAACCTAAGATAATAAAGATGTATAATTTCATTTTTTCATATGCGTCAGTTGCTGTCTTGTACAGGGAAGATCTGGGTACATCTTTTTTTTTTATTATTTATTTTACTTTTGAAGCAGAGTGTCATTCACAGACCAGAGTCACACAGTGCTAGATGCTTTCAAAACTGTAGAAAGTGTTCAGCATTTACAGTACTCTTTCTGTATACAAATAAGCTAAATTAAGGTCTCATTTTGAGTCTTTAACAATGAAAAATGGTGTGATAATTTAAGCAGGCTTATTCAGGGGCTTAATTTTACTAAGCCTTGTCTTTGTTGCAGGCTGGAGCCATTCTATGAGGCATGTCACTTATTACCAATAGGAATGAGAATCATCTAGCAAAGGGCTGAAAAACCCTTTATAAATTTTAAGGAAAACATTTCTTGAGTTTGAAGGCATTTGAGTGAGGTTGGCTTTCCAGTCTAACTGGGATATCTTCACTCAGAAGAATGATTACAAATAAATTGAGTCAGAGGCTTGAAAGTTTTACAGTCATGGTAGTGCCTGTATGACCAAGTCCACTCATCTTGTTGCTTTCTGTGGTCATTACATCAGTCTGCACAAAGAACTGATTCAGCTCAGAGGATATTTGAGAGCTTTTAATGTCACACCACCAAAGGAAGGGTACATTTGGTTTCTCAATGCAGAATCTAGATGAGTTGCTCTCATTGCTGGTCTCTACTAATTCAATGTGCTTGAAACATATCTCATCAAAAACAGAACATAAACTGAAACGTAGATGTAAATGCTTCAGATTTCTTTTAGTCTTTGAGATTTGTGTATGTGAGTCTGTTTGAGGGGATTTAATAAAGTCACTCAAGACAAAGTCTGCATCTCTATCTTCTGAAATACTTCTCTATGCAGTTGTTCTTCTAACAGTTGTTGGATTTGAGTGAGGGGAGCTCACGTTGGTCTACATGATAACTGAATAGCAGAAGATCATTATTTTGGGTCATCTCTCATGCATTAAGGTTGAGTTGGCCAGGGAATTTGATCATTTGTTTGTAAACACCTGTTTCATATTTACATATATTTTCCTTTTAGGAAAGGTGCAATCATGCTTTCTTTCCTTATTCCCTCTCTAAAGAGAGAGAATGACCTTTTTCTTTCTGGGCATGGGTAAGATGTACTCCCTGCAAATGCTTCCATAAGGACTACAAGATTAAAATATCATTTAAATATCAATGACATTAGGTCACTGAGAAAGACAAGCTTCTGACAAGGATTTACTTTTCATTAAAAAGATCTTCACTAGCTGTCGTAGAAGAATCTTGATCCCACACAGTGTATTTTATGTAACATCCTCCATCACGGGAGCCATCCTCAGTGCTGCAGGGCTTTGGTCAGGCTTGCTTTTCTCTTTTTCTTTCCAAATGCTTCGTAAAATCAGCATTAGCTCCTGAGATCCTTAGAGCATAGAAGATTACTCTTTTTTGTTGTTGTAATTCATTAGTCTGTAGCCTCAGACATTTTTGCTAGTGCGTTTCTCCTGTGGTCTTGCTGGTAGCACTTTAAGTCTTGGTCATTAAGAAAAACACGCAGTGGATCTGCTACTGCTGTTACCTGGTACTCTTACCTGAAGTCCTAGGGCCAAGTGAGGAGTATTCTCACATTAAACTAGCTATCTTTTGTTTTCATGTACTCTGAAAATTCAGAAATCTACTCTAATGCACATGCATTCAGACCATCATGAATCAAAAGGCAATGTTTTGCCCTAGGACATCCACTTTCCAGTTGCTTTCAAGAAGAAGCTAACTCTTGTGTACCTGGGGACAAGATATGACCTGAATCTTGACTTCCCGGCAGTACAGTGACAGGCTGAAAAAAATTAGTTTGCTGTCTGCTGAGTGAAGAGAGAAGCAGCCTGTCAGCTGCTATACATGTCGGAGGTTATCCTCCTTAACTTCTGCTCA
>Ga0181612_182906_pt1 | contig 11491 bp, 6 predicted proteins | sample HoacroProtozoa21_FD_119630 | JGI IMG/M metagenome (GOLD analysis project Ga0181612, IMG submission 119630) | Hoatzin crop microbial communities from Cojedes, Venezuel. Combined Assembly of Gp0051906, Gp0051904, Gp0051908
CTCACTGCACTGGTGGCTCTGAAGGCTTGGCAATGTCCAGCTGCAAATAAAGCTCATCCCTCCTCCATGTGTTGGAGCTGCCACTTGCCATGTTCCAATAGACCCACTGAATTTCTATCAGGAAGGGTGACACCACAAAGAGTAATAGTTTTCTAGCTTTTGATGACTTTGGTTTCTGGCTGCCAGAAATCTAAGAGAACCAGCACAGGGAAATTTGTATACGGCTCTGTTTTCAAAGGAGTGTGTTCAGTTAAGGTGGGGCCCCCAAAGTTATTTTTAGTTTAGCACAAATAACGGAGCAGAAGGCTTTGACATTTTTCCTGAACGAGTCCCAGGACCAAATTAAAAAATCTAGGCTATTTAAGCTCCAATTGGGAATTTATACAACCTTTCACCTTGATTTGTGCTGGCATTGGTGAGTTTGAGCACAGACTGGTGCCAGCAATGGGAGGATCAGCAGGAAGAGACGCATGGGGTACAGCTGAGGTGCGCTATACTGAGACCTCATTTTTCTGCCCAAAATATGGGCTCAGCTCCTTCTCAGATCTGCTCTGTGAAGTTGCTGAACAGCAACTCTTGACTTCAAGGAAGTACTCCAGTGCCTCAAAGGGCTGACAGCTCACTGTTGCCAAATGAGAGTAAACAAGCCAATTTCCACGTCCCCCGGAACTGCAAGCACGTCGATAATCACTCAGGAGAAAGCTGAAGTGGAGCCGGGCCTTAGTAATAACAAAGCCAGGGCACGTTCGAGTTGGCACACCCAGGTGGATGTTTACACTCACACCCACGGAGGCGCCAACCCCAATCTCCTTCCATTGCAACGACAGGCCTGGCTTTGCAGGGCTTCCAGAGGCACAACACCTCCTGCCCTGCAGAGGAATTCCACTCCCAGAAGGCTGAGAACATTTTCCGTAGGAATCTGCAGTTGAGAAGGGCGCTGTTTTCCATGTTTCAAATACGCAAAGTGAGACATCGCCTACTGCTTACGTTCCATAAGCCACACACCACCTCGGTTAAAAGCTGGAACAAAGGTACTGACTTCAGTGGACGACTACTGGACTCACCAGGGTTGCTTGTCAGTGAGACAAGGGGTAGCTTTCGAATTTCCCTTGCTAGGTATTTCCAGGGTCTCTCATTTAAGGCTCTCCTTTGCCTTTCTACAATCATCTCAGGGAAATGAAGCACCTTCCTGCAGGGACAGCTCAGCTGACTGCACGGCCAAAGGTAAAGCTACTGTGGATGTTAAGAAATCTCTACGCTACCTTGTGTCTGAGCTCAAATCTCAAAAAAGCCAAAAATCTCCAGCTCAAACTAATAGACACATCTGCCAACAACTTCTTTTAATTTTTTGGAACTAGTCTATAGATTATTTCATTGCCAAGAAAAAGAAGAGATATTTATGATGGTGACTGAAAAGCCTTGAAATTCCAAGTCATATCCTCAGTGGTGTAAACTGGAGCTGCTCCAGTGAGTCAAGGGGACACTGCCAATTTACACAGGTTGAACTGGCTCTCTGGTTTTACCTGCCTGATGCTCTGTCGCACACGGACAATCAAAGATAGCTTACTGAGGCACTATAAGAATATCTGTGACTCCTTCCTCTTGAGTTACCCAGGTGGAAAAGAAATATAAGGGCGCAAAAGCAGAAGTGAAACCAGACGTTTGCTCCTACCTTGAACTTAAGAGGTATCTGGTGCTGCAGTTTCAGCATGAAAATGGGAACTGAAAGCTGGCCGGATAGAGAACACCTGCTGATACAGTGTCGGGCAGTTTCCTTGAAGGCACTGGGTCTGTCCTGTAAACCAGGGGAAAAAAAATGTTTTGTTTGTAAGAGGGTTGTGAGTATTAAAAACAGGTAAGGCAGGGAGGTGTTTTAACACCAAAGCAACAGCAGCATGAGTTCTAGAGACACAGAAAACATGTGCTTATCATTGAGGAGGTGCTTAGGTTTATATAAAGCGCAGCTCAGTGAACTTCCTAACTTTCCTGTCCTGAGGTTCTTCATGAACAAAGTTTCACCAGGTGGGTCTCATTCAGAATCGGGGCCTTATTTAATATCAGGGAGGTTCTTTTGATCTGTCAGTCTCCTGGTTCTTATTATGACTGAGACATCTTTTTGAGCAGCTTAAGGAAATGCGTATTAAATAATGGCCTTTATTCTTAGTCTTTGGAATTAAAAAAAAGAAGTATACAGTCAACAGAAAATATATGTGGCATTATGACAGCATGCAACTGAGGACCTTCCTGAAGGCGTACACCAGACATATACCAAACCACATTAACAAACACATACACACATGAGTAACTTGACTCATGGCAATAGTCCCCATTATTTAAACAACTCACACTAGTAAAGTGTCTCCCATGACTGAGAGTGCTGCAGGATTGGGCCCTGCGTACTCTACAGAGGATTTTTTAAAATTTAAATATATCTAATCCCTTAAAAAAATGTAAACCAGTTGTGACCTCCTGGCATCCTGTGAGTTTAATGGGGAGTTTTGTCTGCACAAGGAACGGTTCTTTTGTTAGATCGGAACGTGCTGAATTTAATCTCAGAATGAATTTTTATGGCCAAGACATAACCCACCCTTGAAAAGAAAGAGAGTTTATAATGGAAAGGCTGACACAATCTGAGTTATAGAGCTATAAATGACAGCACTTTAATCATTCCATTAAAGTGACCAATCACTTCCAACAAAGGGGTGCTTGAGCCAAAGCTATCGTAGCAGGTGGAAGGATCCTCCGTTGGCTTCAGAGGGCTTTGGATTAGGCCCAGATTGTTCATGGATTTCAACTATTTTATATTCATTTCAATCCTTATTCAGCTAGATATTTAAACATGTGCTAAATATTTATTGTTTGTGTAACCTGGAACTAATCTCAAGTTTCAAATTAGGCCTGGGTGTAACTATTTTGCCAACTGGTACTCAGATGAGCTAGTTTAAAGAGGCTCTTACTTGAATTTGATATCATATTTTACTTAGCCTTTTGGTGTTACGCTGATTGCTTTAATGCAGTTATCACCTTTTGTTAAAGCACATATTGACACTGCAGTGCAGTGATTTTTATTGTGTGGATTTAAAAAAAAAAAACAAACTCTCCAGTTATTTCGGGTTTCATTTTCATTTTTTTTCATGTTTGGGGAAGAAGAAAAGACACAGATAAAAAGAGAGAAGATAGAGGGTTGAAAATGATTGGGTTTCAGAAAAAAAAATATTTTTGGTGATGAAAACAGGAAAAGAAGCAGGGTTTTTGAATAAGGAAGCTCACCAACTAAGCCAGGGGAAAAAAATTGAACTGAGCTCTGAAACTTTACCTTCCTTTAATTATACAGGTGACATTTCAGACATTTAGTCTGATTTTTTTGCATCTGCATATTGAAAACACCCTTTTAAAAATACTTTGAAAAATAGCTGCTACAGAACATTTATTTAGTGAAAAGTAAATCTTATAAAAATTCAATTGCAAAGTAGTTAAGGTATTTGAATTTTTTTTAAAGACGAAGAATCCCAAGAAAGAAAGTATTTGATGGCTAATAATCTCATTTCAATATAATAGGACCTTTCTTTTGCAAAGAGCAAGACAGGTTAAAAGATATAATTATGACTTTGCAAACTCTCCCAAGTGCTACGAGATCATCTGACAGTTCTGATCCCGGGCTCAGCTCTCAGAGGGGAAAAGTCTTTGTCTAGTTAGAGAGTTAAAGAGACAGGATCCCTATTCCACCCTCTGCCTACATTGCAATTTAACTGTCAAAAAAATCCAAGCTGCAAAATTGTCTTATTCCAACACAGCACAAGTAAAGAGAGAGAGGTTTGAAACTGACCTGTCAAAAGCACCCTGTTTAAAAATGTATAATATATTTTAAATATTTTTTCCGGAGGTACTTAAAGGTTAAAGATGTGCCAAAGAAGTAGGATGGATTTTTTTTTTCCCCCTTCACTAAAGCGTTTTAAAACAATTAAAACAACAAAAAAAATCATTTCAAAATTAGGGATCATCAGTGTAAAAAATCCCCTGAAGATCAAAAGGAACACATTAGAATCACATTAATTCTGATTAAAAAAAAAGAGAATAAATCCCCTTTTTCACTGGAAAGAGAAACTTCGAGGACATTTAAACAGTATTTTCATTGTCAGAATTTACAAGAAGGTGGAGCAGAGTGTCTGGAAGAGACGAAGACCAAGGCAAGCACTGAGCCCTGAGGAAAGATACAGAGGCTGCTGTTGACAGTCCGTCCTGGATATCCCTGGGCTCTGGAAAGCTTTGCTTTTTTTAATATTTCAAAATAGCGAAGGAAGGAGGGGAAAATATTTTTCCAAAGTAACCAAACAAAAGAAGCCATTTCTTAAGGGGGGTTTCCAAGGAGCCACAAACAAACAATTCCAAATCATTTTTTAACCAAATATAGATGGCAAGCAGACAGCTGGACATGACCAAAGGCTTTTACAGAGTGCCACCCGCATGGCATATAGCAGCCCCACCAGCACGTGGCATTGCAGATCCCATCCGTCGTCCTACGGCAGCACTTCCCTCGCCCCGGACTACCTCAACAGAATCAGGCCCCGAAGTGTGGGAGCAAAGCCAGTGGGAGCTGGAGGGCTGCAGAAACACCGGACTGGGACCGGTCAGCATGTGAGCTGTGTGGTTACCTCTTAGAGCAGGCAATGCGTTACCCTAAGCAGGGAGCAGGGGCCAAATTTCCCTGCTGTTCATCTTACTGCAAGTCAAGAGTGAGCCCTACATAAATCAGGAGCCAATTCCTCGGAGACAACAGCTTCTCCACCTGATGGAAACCACGTGAGAGTGTATTCAGGTCTGTTCACCCACCTCCATCAAGCCCCAGCAAACACCACAACAAACCGGAGCAACTGAGAAAGGCTTTTGCTCCAGCAGCCTCTTTGTAGCCTTTATTTGCTGCAGGGGCACTTGTCCTCCAAGGAGCCAGTTGGGTTTTCCTCCCTCCTAATCAGCAAATTGTAACCTGCTCTTTCCCATATGTGGTTTCACTAATGGTGCTGCCGTATGTCTGGCAGGGGCACAGGCCAAGCTGTTCCACGCACGTGAGCGCGTGCACGCGGCACGAACAGAGAGCCAAGGGACAGGCAGAGCCACGGGTGAGAGATCTGTAGCTTTTGGACAAAAGGGTTGCAAAATAACATCCCTGTCTGTCCCTCTTTGGCATTTTGGATCTTCCCCACAAGCAAGTCCTCTCCCAGATGTCTGGGTCCCAAACCCACCAAAAAAAAAGGGGATCTCCTTTGGGCTCTGCAGTTGGCCCTTGTAACAAAGGGCTGACAGGGAGGGCTACCAGCCTGTCTTACCCCCAGATTCACAAGCTACAATCTTTCTAGGAGTGAAAGCCAAAGGACACTACCTCAGGGAGTTCCCCAAGTCAGAGAAGGAGATCAAAATAGTCCTAACTGAATACAGCTCGCAGACAGACAGACTGCATTGCCTGCACGAGGGCCGTACAGCTGGGCTGATGCCACTTAACGCGCTTTGGAACATACACTTCTTTAAATTTATACAAACCCCAGGGCCATAGCCTCCAGGCATCCTTGGCATATCCAATAAATAGACCCTAAATGGTATCAGTACAAGCCAAGATAACATGGCACCAGCAAGACAAGTGGCATAAAACTCAACCTATGCCCCACTGCTCCCCCTGCCAAATTTTCTCCCTTTCCAGCCCTCTTGGTCCTTTCCAGGGGGGTGGGGAAATGGAGGAGCTTTGCAATAGCACTGCATGTCACTGGCAGACACAGGGAACTTTGGCACAGGAGTAAAGCAGCAGTTGTATATTGGTGCTTATCTTCAATATTTTGATATATATAAAACTCTACTAAACCAGGGTGTGACCAAACTAAAAAAAATGAGGATGGGGGGAACCTCATTAAAGCATCCTTCCTAATTGATTTGCATACCTCCTGCTGCATTAGAAAGTGTGTCAATGCAGTCCTGTGTTTCCATAGGACCTGCAGGGTGACCAGGCTTTAAGTATTACTCACTAAAAATGAAAGCCAAACTGGACTCCTGCCCTAGGAAACTCGCCAGATTTCTGCTCTTAAAGGAATGATAAGCCTTTGGGATGCTGCTTTTCTGACTGTGCAAAATCAGGGTCAAGTCTGGGATAAGAGCTCCTCATTAAATTGCTCAAATCCTGCTTCCCTTAAGTCTGGAGGGAAGCCTTCCTCCAAGAGCAGGACCAGAACCCACCAGCAAGATGAAGGTGCGCTCCCGACAGCCCAAATGGATTATATTGGAGCAAAGGGTTTTTTAGAAGGTGTTCCTTTCATTACGTCTCTCATAAGAAGACCAGAAAGCCTTCCCTCGTCCTTTCCATTAAGCTCTCTGGTCAGTTTGCCTCAGCCTTTCAAGGGATGAGATGGTGTAGCCAAGAGAAGGCTCTGGGTCTCTTTGGTAAATACCATATGCTAAAGCTGGCTTCCTCCTGCCACTGCAAAACTGCCATGATTCTTCCCATGTAGGAACCAAAACTGATCTGCTTTGCACATTCTCCTCTTAATCCAGCCTGTTCTCCAGCTCATCCTTTCTTGTTTGTGATCAGTTTGGAAGGATTTGTTGCCTTTGTGCCAGGGACAGTCTGGCTGCTTGCTTACGACAGCACCAAGAGGGCTGCAGGTGTCAAGAGGGAATTCCTGCAGTGAAAATCATGGATGCAGTTCTGAGGAGACACAGATAGTGGGGAGTAAGACAGTGTGAGTGTCACCTGGTGAGAAGACAGTAGAGAGTGGCAAAGAGCCACAGCACACACAGATTCGATATGTGTTAAGTGTGCAGCGAGAGCAGAAACACACACAAGAAAGGGGAGAAGTCAGCAGGTGTAACCCCATGAATTATACAAGACCCATGTTGGATTTACCATTTTCACCTCATCACTTTCCTTCCTTCCTGTTGCTGAGAAACCACCCTCATCCGAACATCCCCGATGACCTGCTCCAATTGCCAGCCTCTTACTGGCCAATTCAAAGCAAAGGCCATGGTTAATGCTAACAGCTTTGCCAGGATTTTCTCGGATAGGGGAAATCTGCAGTTGGTGTGAAGCTAGTGATGCTGGCTTGACACAGCAGAGTGGGACTCTACAGAAGCAGAGTACCCGTCCTCAGAGCATCGTCTCACCATCAAACGAGACAGTTTCAGCTGAGCTGTGAGCTGAGCTGCCTCCAGGCTGGGACAGGCTCAGGCGATGTCCCCACTCTGCAGTCGGTCCCCCCTCAGCGCACAGCACACGTTTTGGTTTGATTGATTTTGTAATTGCTCGTTTAATTGAACAGTTACAGCAACACTATCAAGAAAAGGTTTCAGGGCTGGCAAGGGGGGTGGGAGGGTGTGGGGGTGGAAGGGGAATTGGAGCTGGGGAAAGAGCAAAATGGGTTCTTCCCTTTCTCTTAAAATGAAAACAGAGAGAAGAGGAGGCAAGGACTCTAGTTCCCTTTAGCAGGCACTGAGGAGGAGAGCCGAAAACAATAAATTACAAAAAGAGAAGAAGAAAAATGAGAAGTGGGTTGAAAAGTGTGGCAGGGCCGGAGGGTCCTGGGGACTGCTTAGCCTCTAACTGACATCCTCTTCCTGCTAGCTGTGAATGCTGGCATGAGGAAAATGGGCCAGAGAGAAGGAAAGCTGGGAATCTAAGAGTGCTGGAAGGGGCAGAACAAGCTGGAGAAGGTGGGAGAAGACGCCTGTGTGCCTAAATAAAAGGTGCTTGAGCAACATGGAGAGACAGGGAAAGGCATACCTGTGTCAGAGATGCTGCAGAGAGCAGAGAGCATATGAAAGCAAAACAGATGTGTACAGGAAGGTCTGCATTTCATGCACATATAAGGAGCAGTGTGTGTAGCATATCCTTATATGAGAGGTAAACCTCCAGGGAATGGGAGAGTGGACCAGCAGGTATAAAGAGGAAAGCTGGGACGTGTGAGAGTGAAGGGAGAGTGCACATATATGAAAGGAAAGTGAGAAAAGCAGTGAAAGAGACAGACACCTCCACAAAAAGAGGCAAGTGTGAGAGAAATCGGGGCACATGCTGGCTGGGATTATCAGTGACCCTGCTATCGGGTATGCTCTGCTGTCATGCTGGGATATGAGGTTCTTTGCACATCCGGTGCCACACTGGCTTTCATGTCTGGGGCTGTGTGGGCACTGTTTCCATGTTTCTGTGCACTTTTCGGGGTGTTTCTGCCTCCGATCTGCATACAACTGCCTAGGTGGGCTTCCCAAAGGGGTGAGCAGCCTCTAGCTGTTGGCACAGTGGGTGTTTACATCACTTTTCACAGTGTGTTTGTGTACACCCGTGTGAAGGGGTGGGCATGGACGTGTGTGTAAATCCGCTACATGCCCATCCATGCAGTGGGCACAGTGCACCTCTGTCTCTGCTTCCACGAGTGGAGATGAGGCAGTGTCACGGTGTGCCCCACCATGGTATGTGTGCGTCTGAGTGAGGAGTGTGTGCTTGTTGGGTGTGTGTCAGGAAAAGGACAGAAGAATCCAGACAGGGTCAGGGGGGAAGGTGCACACAGAGGCCATGGTGCAGCTCCACAGCAGAGGCGATCGGGTTTCAGGAGAGCCTGGAGCTAGGGCTGGAAGGGGACAGGAGGTGGGCTTTGCTGCCTGCATTCCCTGGCAGGCAGCACAAGGCAGGTTTAAAGAATATCCTTCCATTTAGTCGTTTGTTTATTATTCTTAACTAAGCAGCTCAGACAGGCAAGCCGGCAGCACCATATCCACACTGACTTCCCAGGAAGGCAGGGAAGGGAGGGACAGGAAGGCAGATTTCCAGACTAGGGGACAAAGGGATTTGTGTACCGCTGGGCTAGGGAAGGGGGCAAAGCTGCTTTGCCAGCTATTTAGAAAGAGTGTGGAAGACGCTTGGCTTTGGGATGTCAGAGTGGAGTCTGGGTGGGGTGAGCTGGAGTATGGCAAACAGGATCATAGCTGACTCGCTGTTCCAAACGCCAGCAGCACCTTTGGGTTGGCTGCTTCTCTTGCACATAGGAACTTCAGACTTTTGTCTGAAATTCCTCAGAACCAGGAGCAGACACTCAGCTATGTGTTTTCTAGGGAGGAGGGAGAAGTGATCCCTTCTCTCTCCTGTTAAAATCCACTTACTCCATCAGGAGTCAGAAGGCATCAGGATATTTGCGGTAATAGGAATTCCCTCACCTTGCAAGTGCCTCCATGCCAGGGAGTCAACGCACACCTCCCAGCTCTGTATTTTGGCTTGTCTGGCCCATCTAGCAAGTTTTCAGCTACTGCAGCAATGACCAAGAAGACAGCAACCTAGAGAGAAAGGAGAGACAGTGTTGGTGTGCATTTCTCACAGGGACAGACCATACTATCTGCAGGCTCCCTTGAAACACAGGTGATGGAGCAGGGAAAAGCTCTGCACATCTGTACACAGACTGAAGTACACAGGAGTATGTTCCTGCAGGCTGCTGGTGCATGCACACCAGCTCAGCTAAACACTGTCCATACACGCAAACACACACAGATCAGCATTTTTTAGCCAGCACCTTCCATGTCTCTGGACCCCAGTGTGCAAGGGAGAGCTGCAGACCCAGGCGATGGGGCACCCATCCGCAGTGAGCGAGCACACACCGAACCGACCCCACGTGTGAACGGGAGAGCTGGCGTCCTTGCAGCTCAGAGGACAGGACTGCAAAGGAGGGACTATTTTTGCCATTCGGTGAGTGCTGATGTGTGTGCTCACACTGTCATGAAAATGAGGTCAAGGAAGGTCATTTAGTTCAACAGTATAAATCAAGGAGGAAAGTGGAGTGGAAGCCTGTGAATACTCGGGAGATCTCACCAGTGGGGGGTGGCCAGGGGAGCGAAGGAAGGGCTAATGAGACCGGGAATGCCACATGTGGGCGAAGCAGAAAATAACGGTGAATGAAAGCAGCCAAACGGTGGCAGCCAAAACAGAAGGCAGGAAAGCCCGGCCTCAGGTCCTTTATCCTGCGCTATAACCAAGGCTTCGTGTTAACTCACAGGATTATTCTGCCAGAGCAGGCAGAAAGGCTCCCCACCCTCCAGTCCCAACCCGCTGACAGGAAACCTTTCACTGGAAACTTGCTTGCATTCAGTGCAAAATGTCTCACTTCTGTTAGCAATTTGTTCCCCATCAGAAGCATTCCTGGGAGAAGTTTGGCGGGGGTAGGAAACGGGCCAGCATGGCTGCGTGCGGGATGCTTCCACCTGGCGACCTGGTTAATAACACAATGGAGCAGACAGCCGGCCTTTCACCACCGCTTGCTCTCCTCTGTGTCCCTCATTCCGCCTTTCACCACCTCCCTCTCCATTTCTCTCCTTTCTCCTCCCTTCTGCCAGCCTCCTCACTCCCCTTCTCCACTTCCCCTCTTCTTTCATCCCTTTATTTTTCTGCTGCTATGTGCTCTTAGCACATTTGGACCTCATGCTCTCTTCCCTGTCTGCAGGCCTCCCAAACTCGTCACACCTGTGCCACACTCTCGGGTATGGCAGAGCTCAGCACTCTCTGCTTGGGCTTGGTCTGAGCCTCCAAAATGCTTTTTGTGATCAGTCTTCCCCCAGCACTCTCTGGACAGAAGTCTCCCTCTTCCCTTCCCCCTTCTCTTTCTCTCCCTCACATAATATTTTCCATATGAAGAAGCCTTCCTGAAGCCGCACACTGCCCTCTCGGCGAGTCTTAGGCGGGTTAGAGGAGACCCTGGGAGCCTTTAATCCTCTCTCTCTCACTTGCTTTCATCCTCAGCCACAGCTGGACGCCCCATTGATGTGGAACAGACCAAACACCAGGCCTCTCGCTAAGCTGCTGCTGTGGGGCCTCTTCTCCTTCAGAGCCGAGCCCATAGCCCACGTCCTGCTTACAGAGTGCCTGTCCCCGTGCCCAGCAGCCCCTGCACACACACAGCCAGCCCCTCCGGTCTCAGCTCTGCCTGCCTCCCCCCAGCTGTGCTTCTGCTCTCACCGCTTACTGAAGCTACCGTTTCTCTAAGCCATCTTCTACCACCTTGTTCTAAGACAAGCCCCCACCTTCTGCCTTATCCCAGCATCCCCCTTTCCCAGGATTATTTAGCATCAGTTCCCCACAACTCCCATCCCTGGAGAGCATCAGGCCTGGATGGGGGTGAAGGACTGGTTTGTGTCGCTCTGCTGAAGCAGCAACTGCTGGTGATGCCCCCAGCGAGGGCCTGGCAGGCTCCAGCACCTGGCAGATATGGCCTTAGGACTGCAGCCTGCTTACAATTTTGGGAAGAAGGGTCTTTGCTGTCTGTTCAACGTCTCTCTTCAGGCACACTGCAGGGTGAGGCAAGGGTATAGAGCTTCTCCAAAAACTGCAGCGCGCACAAGACGAGCTCACATGGGCACCTGCCTCCCGGAGCCAGGGGCAACCGAGGCGTGACAGACAGACTGCCATGGCCGGGCACCCGCCCGCAGCCGGCAGCGTGCCCCCGCGGGCTCCGCTCACTGCTCAGCTGCCTGGCGGAGC
>Ga0181612_103150_pt1 | contig 11490 bp, 4 predicted proteins | sample HoacroProtozoa21_FD_119630 | JGI IMG/M metagenome (GOLD analysis project Ga0181612, IMG submission 119630) | Hoatzin crop microbial communities from Cojedes, Venezuel. Combined Assembly of Gp0051906, Gp0051904, Gp0051908
CCAGCCAGTCATGTCATCGTAGAAAGCTATCAGATTGGTCAGGCATGATTTCCCCTTGGTGAATCCATGCTGACTACTCCTGATAACCTTCTTTTCTTCCACAATTTTCTTCCAATAATTGTCTCCACATATACACACAACCCACACACATCCACAGACAACAGAAGCCTTGCTGAAGGCTGAGCCAGCAGTGAAACTGCTGCATGTCATTCAGTATTTGGACACCTCGACCAACTGGAGTGAGCGTCCTGATTTTCCAAGACCCTGGTGCTGGCTGCAGCCAGGCCAGACATTTTTACTCTTCTGTGTTATCTGTAGACCGCGTGTATGTGTGTGAAACCAAGAACAAAAATTGTTAACAACCTGCTATCACAGGTCAACCATCTCACTCAGACCTTAGATTTTATGACATTAAGTGGTCTAGTTCTGTTCTTGAGGTTACCTCTCCCTACATTTCATGGTGTCAGATGAAAGCACCATAATATATTGGCCAGGTGTCTCAGCCTGATTGGTTTTACTTCTGTTTGTTTTTGCATTGTACAATTACCATTTCATTTAGAAGGCAGAAAGAAGCTGTTCTTTTTTGCAGAATGAGATATTTATAACCCTAGCACAATGATGGAGAGTAGAGAAAGACAAGCCTGATATGATGGCAGAGGTCTTCAGCGGTGGAAATAGTATGTGGTTTAGAGGAACACAGGCATGAGGTGATAAGAGATGCGGCACAGGCTTGACACTGAAGATGCCACAGAATTAAATAACTTATCCGTAGCCAAAGATGTATTAAGAGTGGTTGTAGTGGTAACAAAGAGAAAAAATCAATATATCTAGTGTAATTAAAAGGCACCATACAGAGTAAATTAGGATGTAAAATGGACCTGAAGACCAACGACGTGTAAAAAGATGTTAGCAAACATGTCTCAATGATCCCAACCTGTCCCTATAGCAAGGAAGCAGCCATCAACATGAATGAAGCATTCCTCCTGCAAAGAACTCCAGATGCTGACAACTCAATGTACACCCAGAAGAAATATTTTTTTCCTTCTGTTTTAAGTGTATCTTTCAACAGATTTAATGAGTGATTCTTATTTCTTGTTTAGTGAAATTTGGTGAACAAGAATTCTGTGATCACAATATCCACTACTTTCATGATTTCATAACTCTCAGCTATGCCTTACTTCAAACTACCAAATCACAAAATTATATAGGTTATAAGGAATCTCTGGAAGTCATCTTGCCCCATCTCTCCCCTTCTCCAAAGCCTGACCCACTGAGAGAAGGCTGTTCATGGCTGAGTCTGGTCAAGTTTTGGCTCTCTCCAAGGATGAAGATTCCACAAAGTCTCCAGGTAACCTCTTTCAGGGTTTAAATATCCTTAGGGTAATTTTTTTTCCTGTAATGTTTATTGGAAATTTCATACATTTTATTGCAACTTCTGAACATTGCCGTTCATCCTTTTGCTATATATCTCTGAGACAATAATGCTAATGTCTCTTTCCTGAGTTTTAACTGTCAGTTCTGTGCTCAGCATCATGCAAACTCTTTTCATAGTTTTAACATGTTTTTTTATATAGCAGCACATTTTTCAACACCAGACACAGTTTTGTAAGATCTTCTCAGACCTCCTAGCCATCAATATAATATTTAAATTACTTAGTATTATTTTCCAAACTTGCAGACTTACCCCACTTGCTTTTTTCCAGGTTATTAATGAAGATATTGAATAAAATGGGTCATATCAACCATCCTGAGTGACCTCTCTGTTGACTCTCCTATATTACAAAAAGTCACCATAATATCCTACATTTTTTTCCAACCCTGTAATCAGTTCTTTTAGTGAGTCTGACTTTCATCCCTCCTTGCTCAGGAACAATATCCACCATCCTGCCCTGAGGGGTCTGGCACTATTGGCCAATGGGCCTCAGGTCCACAGCTGGACTAACAGAGTTGTTGTTTTGTATATACACTTCCTTTCTGTCTGTAAAAATATTTTGACTATATCAAATCCAAGTGCTCTTCCATGCCTGTTGGCTTTCCCTTGGCTTTCAGTGAAAATACCTCGCTATGATACTTCTATTCTGATTATCAGCAGGTTTGCTCCTTTCTAGTTAATGTGAAACTCATCTTTCTTGTACGGTTTCTTCAGGTCTTGCGTAAGTAGCTGGCAGCGTTGCACAAATTTTTGCCATGGGACCTGGACTCCCTGCTGGGCAGAACCCTAGCAACCTGAATTTCACCCCTAAAATGTTCCTCCTACATTTCCCTACTTTATTGTTGCCAGCACTGATTAGGACAATTAGTTCTGCTCTTCCACATCAAATAGCTTTATTTGCTCATCTTTAGTATCACTAACTCAGCAGTCACTTTGAATAATTACCAAATTTTCTGCTACCAGCACCTTCTCCTGCCACCCCTGAATCTCCCTGTTCTCTTACTCTACAGTACCTCTTCAATAAGTTAACAACAAAATGAGACCTGATCTTCCTAATTAGTTGTACCTCAGGTTCAGACATACCTAGAAATGCGGAGAAGAGTGCAGGGAGAAGTGAATTTTATACTGTTAGAAATTCCCACTCCCACTGCAAACTAGCCATTTACTACACTCTTTCTCGTGGTTGATCAGCAGCTGCCTTTTTATCCTCTCAGGCCAAAGGAAACTCTGCTTCATTATTCCTTGAAAAGCCAATCTCTTTCACATCCAGAAGCAAACACTTACCAGGTCTTGTCTGACTGAAACATTGACCCAAAATGCAATAGCACAATCAAAATAATATCCATTGACCGTCCAAACTTGAAATTCACCAAGCTTATTTGCTTCTAGGAGTCATACTCAGATCGTCCACTGGCTCTTCCCATGCAAAATTGTAATGAAAACTTTACTGTGTCTTCTTTGTTATTCACTACTTCCTTCACAGTGCTGCAGAAAAATGTAAAAAAATGGAGAAGTTACAAATTTAAAAGGTGTTCAGGTGCAAGCTGGATTTTTAGTCTTTTCTCTCATTCCCAAGACAATAAAATCTACCTGAGTTCCATTTTTTATTATTAACAGCTCTGATATAAATGATATTGGGAGAAGAAATTAATGAGAACTGACACAAACAAGTTAGATTTTCCAGTACAGAACAGAACTTCAGTTGGATGGTAGCTGTAAATGTTTTTTTAAGCAAGTATGGGTGTAAAGCCAATTTTTGTAGTAAGAACTCTGAATACAGGCTAGTGCTTTGTTTCCTCTTTTTTCACAGTTTAGCCAATTTCACTCTTCATTAGACTTCTTGTCTACAGCTCATCGCAGACACAATGCTCACAATACATCCACTTATATCTTCCTAGTCAAGCCCTTCTGCTATTGAATTTTTAGGCCATGCTATCTATTAGTGTCTGCTCAATAGTGTTAAGTATAGTGTTATTCTGTCAAAAGTTCAAGTCACCAGCTATGCAGAAGAGAATAGGAGTGTATAAATCCTCATGATTTTGTTAGATAAAACTTAAGCAACACAGATGCACTAGTGGAGATATTAAATTCCCATTTAATTTTAAAGAATAATACCAACAACAAATCTGAAACAGTCAAATGAAGTACTAGAACAGATGAAGCTGAGAGAAGAGAAAGGAAGATTTTTGTTCATGGGGAGGTGGGAAGACAGCCAGAAGTCTGAAACATAGCAGCAGAACTTATTTCAAGATAATTAGAATGCTGAAGAAAATGACTGTAGATGTTGTCCATGACTGCTAATAAAAAATAAAAAGAATAAACTACTGTAAGTAGACTTACATTTAATGTGCATGTTCACTGAAAAATTTTGGTAGGGTCACAAATGAAAAATATTTGAAAACCATGAAGCTGATCAGCCTCTGCTCTGGAATCCAAATGTCAAATCTCAGAATTCTATGTCAGACATATTTTTATCATAAAATCATTAATGTAAAGCTAGCTGAATATAAATATTTCAAGAAAGTGTACTTCTTTCTGACAGTCTGGAGTCAAACTCTTGCTAACAGCTCCAATTTCATCATTCCGTGTTTAAATACATCTAGAAGTCAGCTGTTGGATATTCAGCACCTCTTAAGTGTTCTCATCTATGATTATTTCCTTTTTCATGTATTTTCTTATAGCATTACTTCTTAATATAGCTTATGTTCTTATGCTAATTTATGATAATATATGCTAACTAATACAGCTTAAGACCTCTGCAAAAGTGTAAATGTTTGAGAGTAAGAGTACCAAGCACGTACCAGGATCTCAGCTGAAACAAAGGATTTCAGCCTTCTGTTGATCTGCACCAGGATACTTCATAACGAATATGTTATTGCAGTATTTCTGTGAAATGTAACCTGAAATGTAATGCAAATCCAAAGAACACGGCTAAAAACTCACAGTGTATTTAATTTTATATTTTATTTTGAAGCATGGTTCTTAAAATAAAAATAAGCTGGTGTAGCTGTGAGTGAGCAGGGTAGTGTAAATATATGTCTGAAAGTGTGTGTTGACTCAGAATCTGTATGTAAGATCATGATCTGTAGGATCATGACTGCGTGACTCATGTATATAGACAGCTCCTACATCACAATATATTCTTGGTCAAAGAGGTTATTTTTTTTTCCATTTTGAAGTGATTTTTTCTTGTGTTTTTACTTAGTGCAATTCACTGTTGTCCATCACCTAGTAATATGACAGATGTCTTCAACTTATTCCTCAAAGGGCCTTTGTTAAGACTCCAGTACAAATATCAGTCAAGTTTTTAAGGTCGTGATCAATGCCACTTAAAAGTAAGATTAAACAAAAGTTCTGTTGGTAAGCCAAACAAAGCAAAAGTGTAGAGTTCCCAGAAGGCTATGAACAGCTATATTGTAGACAAAGACCATCTTGAAAGACCTATACCTTATCAGCATTTACAAACCAAGACTAATCAAGAATACAAGTTCAGGAAGGCAACTTAAGAGAAAACAGTGCTGTTTTCAGTTGGGTTTTTTTTAAGTTATTTTCTATCAGAAAATATACAGGATCTATTTAGTAATTTTTAAAGTTCTTTCATAGTGGATTCTGTATGAGAATTATATGCCCTCACATACTGTTCATGCTTGTAAACTCTCTGTAATTTCCAACTATAATTGTCAATGATGATACATATGAAGAAGTGATGGTAGAGTTGAAGAAATTTTAATAAGTATAGACCTATAAATAATGTAACTATTACACAAATAATGTATTTAGTATCTACATATCTACCTATTGGATGTCCCAAGTCATCAAGTATAATCTAAATCTCTGTTGTGGATTCTTTAAAAAATAGTACTGTGTGATCCTGAACAGAAAGGAATTAAATCACCTTTGGTCTCGTAGTGCTCGAAACCTCAGTATTACTGCACGTATTGGAAAACAAACTATAATTTATACAAGAGATTTGTATTATTCACAACATGAGATGGAAGGAAAGCTATTTTATGTGTTTGCAGATTCTTAAAATCACAGTCTTTTTCCCTGCTGTTCCTAATTATGGATTAGGTTTACTACTGTCCAGAACAACAGACAAAAAAGTATCATTGTACAGATAGAAATATCAGAAAGAAGCTTGCAGGGATACAGTGTATTTTAGAGGGTTTTTCAGTTTCCCTTGAAAATACCTTATATTCTTGTTCAAGGAGATGCTAAGAGGCAAACAGTTCTGTAATTCTAAATACTATGTGCTCATCTCATCAGCACCAAATACAGCTGTTACATAGCAGAAGTGCTTTTAGTATCTCTCCCACTAACAAGTGTCATTGTCTTTCCAGGTATTGTTTCAGTCCAATGCTGTCATAAGGTAATGAAAGAACAACAGTACAACTTATGTATGCTGTTATTCTGCCATTTTTCCATCTTCATATTTCCTTATATTATTGTCCTAAGTGTGACCTTGAGCCGGCTAGAGACCTTGGAAATGTTCCCGTTCCCATTTTCTTTTCATCTAGAGGTATCTCTGTCATATTACCTTTGATAGCTTCTGCTCATGAGATCTTGACACTGATCAGTCATTTCTGGTTACTTAATTTTAGTCTCTTTCTGATAATACTCTTAATCTTCCTCTCTGTGTTGAAGGATGTGACTGTCCAGTGCTGAAGTTTTATCTGGTATCAAATTCTGCTCCAAATATTAAGAGGTTGCACACCTTTTTACAGTGTTTTACAACTATAATATGTTGATTTATTAGTTACATAAATATAGAAAACTATAGCAATAAATTCAAGAGATATATAATTTGTTTTTGAATTATTAATAAATTTTATGTTGGAGGATGAAATGTATAAAACAAATTAGTAAATAAAAGAATGAAATAAAATAAGCATTTAAGAGTAGAAGGTGTAGTTGCAAATTTAATTTTCAGAAAACTAGGCTCCATTGTTTGGATACTATTTGTGATGGTGTATGAAGCATTGCAATATCAACTTCAAATGCAAAAAAATGCAAGAGAGAGAAACATCATATTCTAAATAATAGACTCAGAGAGAGAATCATGTTGGCCCAAACAGGATGCCATCTCACAAATTGATTGTGGAATGAAATTTCCGTGGAATCTCCATTCTTGGGGATACTCAAAACATGACCGGACAAGACCTAGAGCAACTTCATCTAGCTTTGAAGTTAGACGCAATTTAAGCAGGAAACTAAGCTGGAGAAACTCCAGGGGTTCCCTGCAATTAGTATTTTTGCTGTGTTTCTACAGGTCTTCAGAACACACCTACTCCAAAACAGTGGACATGGGGACCCATGTGTAAGAAAGTAATCAGTAAGATCAAAGGAGTAGCCTAATTTTGCTTGTTTTCTTTGCAAACAGATTTATTCTATGGGATGGGGACAGTGGTTTTGCCAGAAACAAAAAAAGATGATGAGATCTTATATATATGCAATTTGTGATACAGTGAGTTGTCTGAGGAGAAAAAGTTTAAAATAAAAAAGAATGGAACAAAATAAGAAGCATAAAAATAGAAGACGAAGGTCCAACAATCAGTAGGCATGTGACTTCTTTTGCAGTTGTATTTCAGGGCTATGTATATGAGCTGGGAACACACTATTAGTCTTCATGTTGTACAAATATCTTGACTTCTTGTTGTGTAATCTGTCAAGATTTACATTGTGAAGTATCCATTTACAATCCATTCTACTCACACTAAGTATCTTAAAAAATGCATCATCTGAGACAAATGATCAAGAGCTTGTTGAAAAATTGCTGGACATTTACAACTGACTATGACTTTATTACGAGTCACAGACTACAGATTACTTAAATTCTGGTGAGCACAGCAACTTGCCAAGGAAAAGAGTGTTTGTATCCTACTGCAAGCACAATTTTTTTTTTTATTTTATTTTTTTTCTGCAAGGTAGAGTACTGCTAAGGATGATCTTCTGAGCATCCCTGTGGCTACAATTCTTCAGTGGCTGCTTAATGAACTTTACATTGTCAGAAAACCATGACTTTGCAACTGTACAGTCTTAGACCAGAATTATATAGCGACTCACACAGCTTGCTGGATTTTACTTGATACTTAAGGTCTTTATATATCAGTGGCAATAAGTAGAAGCTGTCTGTTTCACCTTACCAGTGTATGTCTCATTACTGTTCATACTGGGCCAGCTTGAATAACTCTCCTTTAACAATATTATCTACAACACAAAGTTCTTCAGAAGATATTGACTAAACCTCATTTAAAGTCTGCAGGTACATTTCCTGGTTCAAAATCCAGCCTTATCCACTTCCCAGCTCAACAATGTGGCTAGAACTTGGTGGCAAACTACCCTGTGTCCTCGTTTTCATACAAAGAGAAACTCAGACTGCAGACCAGATGCTATGGCAAGCTCCAGTAGTCATCTAATCTTGTCAGACAAGGGTAAAGACCCATGAGTTGTTTTGCAGCATGTCTGCAGATAAAAAGTCTAAGTGTATCAAAAAACATAGACAAAGAACTTAAAGGAATTAGTTCTGACTTTTCCAGGAGTTATTTCATATATTAATAAAAGGCTATAATTGTACTTATGTCACTTCAAGAGCTTCTTACAAAAGAGCAATGGCTGTGGCAGTGTTAATGAAAAAACACGCAAAGCAGATTGAAGACTTGCAGTGCTAAATCTACTCTCCTTAATAACTGCACTTTGCTAGAAATAGAAGGTGAATTTTTGGAATATCAACACAAAAATCATGACAGGATTCCGAGGGTATGAAAATATTCTTATCTCTAATTAAAATCACTGAAATGCACACTCATGGACTAGTCACAGTAATTCATGTTTGGTCCTGATCACACGTTATAAATTCACCATATGGGCTGTTCTATAGAAAGCTTTTATTTCCATATCCTCCAACTCTCAGAGCTAAGAAAATAATACATAACATTGAACAAGACTCCAACTGTGCATTTATAACTGTTCTCTGCTTGGCTTTGTTTCCTGTGGCATTACCATCAAAAAGGACAGTCCATGCTTTTTCTATCATGAGCTAAACCAGGAGGTTTAGATGTTTAGTAAACTTTCCCAGACAACAGATGCATGAATTCACATTTATTTTATTTCCATGTTCAGTTTGCATTTTTATAAGGAAAAGATATGTCATGATAGAGTTTATATACACTTTAGCCATAGGGCTGTCTTTTTCACTGAATGGCTGCTGTTCTTTTCTTCCCTTGGGGCTCTCTGGATGAACTCTTGACACCATGCTTGCTGAGAGCTGCATAAACCCACGCTGCAGAACATAGAATCGTGTTGGTAATTTTTATTTAAACAAAAGAATCACTGTATTTTCCTTATGCTAATAGTTATTCCCTGAGGATGATTCCATGTGAGTCTTGTTACTCTGTTCACTGCATACAGGTAGATCATGTTCAATTACATAAAGACTGAAGTATTTTACATTATTCTAATTTTAGATCAATAACAGTGAAATCAGATTCCATAGTTTTATCTTTAGAAAAGATTAATTTATTTTAAATAAAAATGAATATTAGACCCAGAATTGCAAATATGAAACCTCAGTTACCATAAATCAGCACAGCTCCGTAGCATTAAATTCAGTTATACATGTTAACCCCACCTGAGGGTTGTCCAATCTTCTGTTGCAATTAGGTCTGTAATCTCAAACCACTAGCAAGAGTTGTTCAAACAATGGGAAGCAGTAATATAGAAGTGGTGTATTTACTTATTTTAGGAAACTAAATGCATGCTTCCAAACAGAGACATTCACAAGTCTTTGAACAAAGTATAGAACTGTAATTATAGCAGAATTTAGAAATAAATGTGAAAATAATTACTTAATTAGGCTGCATGTTCAACCATATTTATGAGAGAATCTGCATAGATGTCACAATAAATTTATCCCTTTCTTCTTTGCATTAGAATATTCTACTATACAGGCCTTGACAGGAAAGTTGTCTTTTAAAGAGATAAAGTCACACTAGGATGCATACTGAACACAATGAAAGTAAGAAATACAGTTTTTTAGATCAAGTTATATGAATAATATTTGATGAAAATGTTGACAGGAACAACTTTCTTAGATGCTGGAGGGATTAGTGATTTTCCTGGTTTTACTTGTAGAAATATATTGTGGTTCTTATTTACTTTCCAGGTTATAATAAAGTTCACAAGAGGACTGCAATTTACCTGTGAATTTTTTCCATAATCCTTTACTGATGGATCATGATGATAAAAAAGAGGAAGAAGAGATATTTCAGGGCAACTGAAGAATCTAATTTAAACCTGGAAAGGGTTGCATGGTCTAACAATGCTCAATATGTTGATGACACTATTGACACTGATATAGAGTTCCAAATGTAAAAAAAAAAAAAAAAGGAATCTCTGAATATGTGTTTGAACAAGTTTGTGGTTCTTTGCCCCGGTATGATAAACTGCAAGTACGTAAAAGCAAAAGAAAGTAGAGATTAATGCTACTTTACAATTTTTCCCTAAAGATCAGAAGTTATTTCCAGCCTTTTAACAGTAAACCTGGGCTTGACTATGAGACCAAGTAAAAAAGAGGCACAACCATTAGAAGACTGACCAGCAATATGGCAGGAGATGATAGGTGTGAGCTCCTTAATGTATTACTAGTGGCAGTAAGATAAGTGAAAACTATTGCTCGCGGTAGTAGACTTGCATGGAAATTTTATTTGGTCAGGTGCCCATGACTAAATAGAGAACATGACCACTGATCTTAAAGATAGGCCAAAATAAAATCTGACTTCACTGAAAGTTATCTTTCCTGTTTCTGCTTGTAGTCAACAGTGAAGCTAGAAACAATCCTTCAATAATTATTCCTTTTTATTTTCCTCCAGTCAGTAGTTTAGGCACTTTCTACTAAAGAAGCTAATTAATAACCATGAATCACAGAATCACAGAATCACAGAATAGGAGGGGTTGGAAGGGCCCTCTGTGGGTCATCTAGTCCACCCCCCCTGCCGAAGCAGGGTCACCTACAGTAGGCTGCACAGGATCTTGTCCAGGCGGGTCTCATTGGTGAACATCAGCTACTAAAGCAGAAGAACAGAGATTATACACGCTCTTATGAATGCAAATCCAAAAGACTTAAATATGAATAGTATCAAAATATTCTCCACTCTGTGACTACAAAAACACCTGCAACTTGAGATAGAAAGGCAATGATCTCTGGGTCGAACATGATGGTTTATTGCAGGACCCTCCAGATTGTTTCCCTGTGAAATCAATGCTATGACAATTGATCCCTGCAATGTTCAAATCTTCCTGCTTCATCCATGTGGCCTAATTCTGGACAATTTCTGCCTTTCTAGATTAGGCCTATGGCTTACACTAAGAGAAACCGTGACCAAACCCTTAGAGGGGTTGTGGAGCCTCCTTCTCTGGAGATACTCAAATTCCACCTGGACATGGTCCTGTGCAACCCGCGCTAGGTGACTCTGCTTTGACAGGGGGTTGGACTGGATGATCCCTAGAGGTCCCTTCCAACGCCTACCATGCTGTGATTCTGTGACTGGGAGATGTTCTTGTATCCTGCAAATAGCTGAAGGAAAGTTAGCGTCAAGGAGATGGTGGAATTTTTTTATGAAGGTTTGTGTTAGGAGAAAAAAGGACAAACATCAGGACAAGTTTGGAGGATTTCCTCTCCCAGAACACTGGAGATGTCACCAGGTGGTTGTTCTGCCTCTCACCTGGGCCAATCTCTAAATTGTACCCAGCCCACACTGTTTTCTAGAGGAGGTAAAAATTCGGTCTCATAAGGCTTTTCTGGTTCTAACTTCTATTTTACCTTTACTGGGTCCACCATGGAGTAGTAGATCCAAGGAACACAGGCTGAATCATTTGGCCCGGGACCAGATCTCTCGGGAACTTCCCATCGGTATGTCACAATGTCGCCTGAGTGACAGAGAAGCACAATTAACACCAGTGCAATATACCCGCTCACCAGTTTGCTGGGCAGCATGCAAAGCAAAACAAAAGAAGATGATCCTGTCTCCAAAGTGCAGATTCTATCCTTATTTTGTCAGACA
>Ga0181612_138385_pt1 | contig 11490 bp, 9 predicted proteins | sample HoacroProtozoa21_FD_119630 | JGI IMG/M metagenome (GOLD analysis project Ga0181612, IMG submission 119630) | Hoatzin crop microbial communities from Cojedes, Venezuel. Combined Assembly of Gp0051906, Gp0051904, Gp0051908
CCTGCCTCAGAGTGACAAAGTTCTATCAAGTGCATTGCATTGGATTTCTCTTAGTTCAGCTGTGCACATTTAAATTGAGACTGGTTTCGGCATTTTGGTATGCTTTTTGGAGTGTGGCTGCCTTTCCTTCTTATGTTGTACAAGCTGTACGCAAGTAACTTATACACCCTGAGTTCTGCCCCAATATCTGTTTCCTCTATGTGCACTTGAGTTGCTCCTACAAAACAAAGTAGATCCCAGCACTGAAATTCTCTTAGCCTTAATTGTGTCCTACATGAGAATTTTGGGTTCTGTATTGTTTCAGTTCCCAGGCATAGTCCCTAAAGAGGTTAACCTGCACATGAAACCTCAAATGTAATTCATAAATAAAAGTCTATCTCTGTGAATATTGGAGATGGAATACAGCTTCCTTGAATGTTTATATTTATAAATCTGTCTCAGTTTCATATTCAAAGAAAATGAGGAGCTGCATCTTATCAATGTGGTCAACTCAAAATTTACATTTTTATTTTGACAAAGATGAAACTATATCTAATATTTTTCTCTTTATTATGACGTATTAGACTATACAGAAATACAGGAAGAGAGTAAGAGTTTCATATTTAGCTGATATGCCCAAGGTGGAAAACAGAAAATGTAGAGATCAAAGGAGTGCCTGGTATGGTGTGTAGTTCTGTTTTGACTACATGGCTGAGCAACTTCCCCACATAACAACTAGAGTCACCTCTGGTAATTTTAGCGGTAAGAAAAATGGACAGGATCCTTATCTAATAATTATACTCTCAAAAAATTAAATAATCATACTCAAAGAAACAGCACTATTAGGAGACATGAATGTCAGAGTCAGAATGAATATCTAATTTCAAAGGCATAATTTTAAAAAGGTGTGAATCAAGTATATTAACAAAAAATATTCAGCCCATTGATGAATTAGCTGTCTGTCATACAAATATTTCATCCTTCAATTTTGTCACATAATGCATATATTTGTTATTTGACATAACTTATTAAACCAAATACTGTGTGAGAAATCTCAACCTCTAACAGCCAGTACTTTGACTGAACATGATTGTAGACATGGTGCGCAGAGCGGAAAGGCGTATTAAACACAAAACTATCTGCTTTTACAGCAATACTCTAACTCCTGTTAGCTGCAAAGATTTTGAACAACTGGGATGTAGGCGTGGGTTACGGATCTGTTGTAACGATGTGACCCCAATATGAGTATGATCGTTCACCTTTATTAGTCAGCAAAACAAGGTTTATGTAGCAAAACTATTACAGCATCTGAATGGTTAAAACCCCAATCCATATATAGGCAAAAGTACTGCAACTCGTTGTGATTGGTGCAGAACTGCATCTCGAAGTGAAAACAGTACTGTGGCAGGAAACAACAGCGCGGCAGGAAGGAAGTGACAGTGTGGCAGGAAACGGTGACGTTCCCCCTGCTCCAGTGTCCCGAGCTCGTCGCTCTACCTTCTCAGCAGGGTTCCGCGTCAGCCGCTCCCAAGGCTCACTTCTGGATCGGAACCTGGGTTGCTCAACGCACCAAGCTATGTCCCCTCTCGTCTAGCCAGGACTCCACAAGGGTCATTTCTCACAAATGCATGCCTGACCCATTCTTAAAGATCCCCAGCAGCAGATTCTCCAGGACCTTCCAAGACCTTCTGCTGCAGTGGTTCACCTTCCTCTTCATTAACATGTTTTTCTCAGAACTAATGTTGAAATTCCTCATTCTTTCCCAAATGAACGAGCACAGATACTCTCATCTTCTTTTCAGCAGTGTTTGAAGAGTATTTAGTGTATTTCCCTGGGTTCTTCTCTAGGATTTCTTAAAATATAATGCCCAAGTATTTCAGCTGATGCCTTATCAAAGAGCTTCAGAGGATTATTTCATGCAAACTATATTCATCTCAGGTGATTTCAGTATCGTGCCAACCTTTTTTGTAACAACATAATGTTCTTTACTCATGGTCAGCTTGTGATCCACCATTACACGCATATGTTCCTCTCCAAAACTGCTACCTACCAATTTTCTGCTGCTGTATAATCATATAGTTGATTATTCTAGCCTGAGTACAGTACCTTTTGTACCTGCTGAATACCATCTGGATTTTTCTTTTCAGACATTTTCTTCAATTTTTTAAGGTAATTTTGAACTTGAACTCTTTCCTCCAAAATACTTGCCATCACTTTGATCTCCAAATTTACTGTGTGGCCTTTCTAGTCCCTCATCTTTAGGTTAATGAAAATACTGAATAGACATGATTCAAGACAGACCCTTACAAAGCCCTATTTAATCCCTCCATTTTAACATGGACCTAAGGATAAATTCTTCCTGGAAAAATGTAGAAGAAGAGATGAAAGAAGAAGAAAGTGGGAGCAAGTCAGGATGAAAAATACTTTGGGAGGGTGATAGAGTCAAATATGTAGGAAAATGGACCTTAGTGGGATACTACTCTTTAAAGCCATAAGGTAAGAGACAGAAGTGAGTGAAAAGACTAAAATAATCAGGTTTAAAATCAAGGGAGTCATAAATGAATTGGTGGGTTCCCACAGCATTTGATAAAATCATTGAATCAAAGCAATTTTTAAAAAAATAAATACAACCTCCATCAAAATACAGAACATGTATGAGGCGACTCTTAAATCAATCAAAAGAGAAACACTCTTTAAGAATAGGCAGACAGTTGATGGTGGTTCCTACAACCAAATCAGAGAGATCTGACAAGGGTAATAGTGCTGGAGCAGCAGTTCATGCAGGACCGTGTTGTGCTCTTCTCCGATGCCTGCATTTGCAAACCACTTCAGTTACATCTGCGGAAGAACCCCAAGGAGAAGACAACACAGTGTGAGTAAGTATCCAGCAGAGCAGAGAGCAGGAGAATGAATAACTGAAAGTCATCTGATATTAGCTGTCAGCAGAAAATGATGGAGAGCTGCTTTTCTCCTGGCTGCTGCACCTCTGCAATCTGCGATGCGCAAAAGTGGAGCTCTCAAAACAGGATCAGTGTGTATAGCCCTGAGTAAGACAGGCAATGGAGAGACAGGGTGGTACATCTCAGCTGCCACCCTCCCCTGCTGCCTCCTTCCCAGCTGAGGCTTTCAGCTCCTGGGTCTGCCGTGGGTTTGAACATCAGTCCTTAGCTAAGCTGCAGTAGCTGGGACATCCTGACTGTCCTCATCACATGGTGTGAGCTATTTAGGCTTTCAGCCCTCTGTCCTATATGATGAATTCTGAGGTGGCAAAAGCAACCCAGTGTGAGTGGCAGGGCTGGAGGGTTGGCAGGGCTGGACCACCATGATGAGGTCTTCTCGGGGTGCATCACCACATCTGTCACTGGGAGGGTGTAATGGCAGGTCACCAGGCAGGCATTAAGGTCGTGGGTGGGGAAATGACAATCCCAGTGTTCCCAGCAATGTGCACCTGCTCCTGACTGTCCCAAAATGTGTGATAACTCAGCCAGGATGGACCTCAGATGCTTGGGCTTGGCCCATGTTACGGTTACTGACGGCGATTCACATGCTGAGCTCCTCTTGCTCATCATGCACAAGTCTTGTTCTGACGCACATTACCCAAAATAGAAAGTCCTCTCTAGCAACATGGTTGTCTCTGGAGTCAGGTTTTGACCTCATGCAGCTCAGATCCTGAGACACTAGGCTCACCGTCCCTGCAGAGACAAAGCTCCTCTTCCTCAGCTTACAGGCACTGCCAGCGTCTCGGGAAGCTGCAGCTATATGGAGCAGACAAGCTGTGATTGCACTCTCTTCCTGTCTATTTTGCCAATAGTCTGCTCTTCCCAAGTGTCACCAGCAAAGGCTTTGCTGCCGTGTCATCCCTCTGTGGAAGCTCTCCTGGCAGACTACAGCAGGAGACATGCCTGCAGACGTGCCTCCTGCAGAGGAGTCTCTGGGTGCAAGAGGTAGTACACAGGGGTGACCAACATGAGAACAATGCTGAGCAAGCATCTTTCATGGTAGTGAAAAGTATCACCCTGGCATTGAAGGCCTTTAAGGACTCTGCTGCTTTATGTCCTTCCAGATGAACCCACAGAAATGGGTCCCTTCACTCCTGATTATGCCGACAATCTCCCATCACATATTATGGTTGAAAGAAATCCGTACTGTTGTTTCAGATACCTTGAACTTCCTATCATCCACTGTCCTCCAAAATAAGAAGCATATTTAATTATGCAAACAAGCAAGGCCTATGCTTTTTCAGCCTGTGTTTTATGCTTTTATGCATGAGGTATACCTCAATGTGAAAGAGACAAATTAGTCTGAAGCACCCATTATTCAAGATACCTGGGCGCAGTTTTCTGCAAGAGAAATATGAGCTCAAAGCCATCTGTTATTTCCTGTGAAATATCTCCCCTGTCTGACAGGGCTGACTGCTGCACTTCTTACTTCCTTTACACACGCAGAGGAAAAAAAGGCAGCTCACGGCCACCCGCGCTTTCAGCTCTGTTTACTGATCTCCACAGCTTCCTCATGAGACTCTGCCAGAAAGGCAGTTTAGCTGACTACAGGCAGTTCCCATTAATCCCTCCTAGCTAAACAAGATGCAGAATGGAAAATTGCAAAGCAGGAAAGCCAGCAAATTGCATCAAATCAACATTTTAGGAAAATGAAACAAGACACTTTTTGCAGCACGCCCCCATTGATGAGCAGCTGTTTCTATCAAATTGCTTTTTACCAATCCAAAGCACACACATTTGTATGTCTGTGAGGCCATTTGTAACACCTCTGGAAGGGCACTTCCTTCCTTCTGTGTCCTTGCCACTTTTTGATAAAGTCTTCAGTGCCTTCAAAACATCATTAGTTAGCTGACCAAGGGCAATGTCCCTTCTTCTTTCTGCCTTATTTAAATTGTTTGTATTTCAGAAGAGCTAATAAAAGGCAACAGCAGCAATGCTGTAAGCAGGAGTGAAACTGTGACATCACTTCTGCACTTCTTACTGCCTTCTTTGGGCTGCTCTGGAGTTCAAAAGCACAGCAAGAGGGATGGGAGGCCCCTTTTTCCTCTCCATTCCACTTAGCCGACACTGCTATGGGGGAAACCTTCATCTTGGCCGTTTGGGCAGCTGGTTCATTTGCCTGTTTGCTTAGCTTACGGGTGAGGTAACACTGGAGGAAGCACGTTGTGGCTGCTGCATTGCATGGACAGCCTGGAAGGCAAGCTGGGCTTCTGCCTGGAGGGAGGTGGAGGAGCAGGCAGACCCTGTGGCAGGTACCCCAACATGGCAGCGCTCCGCTGTCTCCCACGGAAAGGGGGGGACTCTCCCTTCTGTGGAGGGGTGAGAGCAATGTATGAGCTGAACAAGCTAGGCTCTGGGTCCATTTCATGGGATCATGGCATAATAGCTGAGGTTGGCAGGGACCCCTGCTCAGAGCAGGGTCAGCTACAGCAGGTTTATCAGGGCTGTGTCTGGTCGGATTTTGAATATCTCCAACGTTGGAGACACCATAAGCTCTCTGTGCAACCTGTGCCAGTTTTCAACCACCTTCATAGCAAAAACATTTGTTATCTAGAGTAGTTTTTGTATTTTGGTTTGTGCCCAGTGCCTCCTGTCCTGTCACTGGGCACCACTGGGGACAGCCTGGTCATGTTTTCTTCACTCCACCATTTATGCATATGGATAAGACCCCTCAAGCCTTCTCTCCTGTGGGCAGAGCAGTCCCAGCTCTCTCAACCTTTCCTTGTATGAGAGATGCTCCAGCCCCTTCATTAACTTCGTGGACCTTCATGAGACATTGCTAATGAGGCTGCCAGTGACTGGCAGTTCAGAGATCTCTGTGTTCTGCCTTCTGATCAGCTCCTGTTTGGTTAAAACCACTCTGTCAGGCTGGAGGAGCCCGCCTGAAAACTGCTCGTACGTTGATGTCTGTATGAAAGATCTCCTAGCCCATGCACATGACGCCTCCCTGACAGCCTGCCAGAGTTGGATCACTCGACTTGCTTTTTGTTTTCCTTTCTCTGCCAAACTCACAGACTCAGCAGCCACAGAAATAATAAGCTCCAAGGCACGAAGTCAGGTTTTTGGTGAAGACACAGAACTCAGTGTTCATTTCTTTATTCTTGTTTTGGCGAGTGACGTTACCCGTTGCTCATATCCCCTACTACCTGTCTTCACTGGCAGTATAATGAGCAGGGAGATGGTTCCCTACGTGCTCAGAAACTCATTCCTGTTTTGAGTTTAAGCGTTGCAATCACTGAAGCATCTAAGTCAGGCAGTTCTTGTGGATGACTTGGAAATAGGTGGGCCACCTTTCTATGCTTTATTTCAGTAGAGGTAACCATGCTTCCTTCTACTTTATCTTTCTTGCTTTTTTCAGGTTGTAGTTTCTGTAGAGCATCTGTCTTCTACTCAGTGTTATCCTAATATAATAAAAAAAACCTATGGTGATATATTTTGGGATATATACGATATATTAGAAAGACAGATAGAAAGATAGATAGTTACATATTTACATACATGCAAACATACATGCATACTTACACACACAGTATGAAGACTAGCAACCAAAATACAGGTTCTTTTTCCCTTGAGATATTTCTGTTAAGGGCACCCAGAGTGACTCCTTCCTGCCTTTTCTTAAATGAAATTACCAAAGCAGACTTCTGAATTTGTTGCCTTTGCAGAATAATGGTCATGAACCAAGAGTAGCTTGAGGACCTTCCAGGCTTTCTGTAAGCCATATCTGCACTGGTTGCATCATCCCTTGATGCAGGTGTGCAGGGAAAGGGGCAGGAAGAAGTTGCACATTGCTGAAAGTTCAAATAAAATCAAATCAGACTGATCTACTAAGAGAATGTAACTTCACAGCATTCACATTTCGACTTTTTCAGGTAAAAAAGGCTTGGCAATTTGGTAAATGGCATAATAGCCTGATAAAACCCTCATGAATTTTCCCGAGCTTAGGAGAAAGAGGCAAGCCAGAATGGTTATTTCAAGTAGAAAGTAAATCCTTTACTAGTCAATCTTTCTAACGAGAAAGGAAATTATTATATAGACCTGGCCAGGGATGATGGCATATTCCATCAGCATCATTTCTGTGGGCAGAGACCCACAAACCTACAGCGTGAAGGGAAGGTTGAAGAGACCACCATGCCCACTGAAGAATTACAGTCCACTGCTTTATAGCTATATGCTGCTTTGCCAGCCCATCTGAAGTTACAACATTTCTGTAATCCACGCAATATCCTAAAGAGTTATTAAGTTTGAGTAAACCAAACAGCAGTGGGTGTGACAGCCGTGTGGTAAGCGCTTGACTCAGATGTCTACCACAGAACTAAAGTTCCTCATATATTTCTGTCCTCCTCAGTGAAGACAACAAGCAAGGCTGGAACTTATTGGTCAGGGGCTCAGCAGGGCTGTGCCAGGGTGACTAAACACTTGTCCTGGCTGTGGCACCAATCCCTGACTAATCTCTCCATGCCTGAGGTTTCAGTCTTTCCGATTGCTTTGTTCTCAGGAATCACTCACAGCAGGAGAAGAGCAATATTGTTTCTGGAAGAATTCCCTTAGACTTAATTGATCCAAGATTCAGCTAAATGTGTTGTAAGTGATACAGGAATACAAAAACATGAGGAAGTTGCTTAAGTTTGCTACAAACAGCCTCTGCCTGCAGCCCATGTGCGCTGACAGGATAAGGCAAGGTTTCTGACGGGATGGATTGGATGCGTCCTCTCATTCTGCAGATCCAGGTCAATGAATCTTGTTGCATAAAGTGACACACATTTAGTTGTTTCAGGAGCTAGGTCTTAGCTGTGGTACTGGAAATACTCACATACTGTACTATTATGTGGAGCCATATAAACAATGAACTTCGTGAAGAAGTCCAGAGATCTCGGAGGCAGAGTGAAGCATAGCACAAAACCACTCTTGGATGTCCTGCTGCTTATAGACTGTGTCCATTCAAGCACAGCAAAGCCTCTTTTCCTGGAGTAACTGTTATTCTTTAAGCTCACTGGTGCTACTTGGCTTTAATAATTAACTCCACTTATTGATATAGCTGTTTTGGTTTATTTACTTTAAAAACTGGGGATTTTTCAGGTGCTTCTTGGAACAGCAGCTCTCTGCTCAGTAAAGCATAGGGTAGTTGGTAGTTTCCAGCTAAACAGGCTCTGAGCTTTGTCCAACTTTTCAGGGACACTTTGCCATAGAAGTAGCAGCAGAATTTGAGCAGTGGCTGTAGGCTCACCAGTCCCCATTTCAAAGTATGAAAGTTTGTTGGCTGATACTTCCAAAGCTGTGGCAGTAGGAGAAAATGAATAAACATGACCGTGGTTTTCGTGTGTGTAGGTGATGTGCTCAATAAAGTATGATCCAAGTTCAGCTGTTACAGTACACAAGTGAAGTACCCTAAAAGTAACTAAACCTCATTCTATTCTCAGACCAAAAGCAGGACTTTTAAGCCAAAGAAGTCTTTCCAAATGGAAATTGTCTCAACAAAAGATGTGAACACTCTCTATAAACATTGTTTGTGTTTTTGGATCATCACAGCCATCATAACTCTGCTAATAAATTTTATTTTGCATTGTAAACTCTGTTGTCAATTTAAATCTTGAATTGAGATGCAGACCTTGTAGTGAGCTGAATGTTAGCTAACAAAGGGAATGTGTTGTAGTGAAAGAATGCCTATCAGTAACAGCAGTTACTGATTTAGCCATATGATTTGCTGCAAGCTGCGAGGAACTACCTTTCAATAAGTAACTAGAAATAGGATTTAAGACTTTGTGGTTTGTTTTTGCTGTTATGCTCTAAGGTTTTTGATTCTCATCCCTTACAAATACCATCTAAAACAAGCCTTACTTTGACAGTTGCTTTTTTTTGTGCAATGTCTTTCAGCACACATCTGGAAATGCTGGGGTTAAAAATCAGCAGTTGTATGTGAGGGGACCTATTATGATGACCTTGTTCTTAAGAATTCTTTGATATTCTTAATGAAACATGAAATACTAAAATAAGAAGCAAAACTGTTCTGAATACATTCCCATCTGCAGGTCCCCCTAGACTCCTGCAATATGGGAACGCAAAGAAAACACTGAGTCTGGGCCATCAGACACCATTATGTTCCTCTGTTATGCAAGAAAATGATTGCAAGGCATGTTCATAAGGAGATCATCATTATACAATTAAAGTGAAACTAAGCTGGTGTTTGGAGCACTTAAGCTGCCATTAGAAACTGAAGCTAAAGCTAATATCATATTTCAGCAACATTCTGACACAAGCCCTGAAGGAAATTGCCCTAAGTGAGTTTTGTCTGGATATGATGGGATATACAGTAGAGCTGATTCCTGGCGTTGCAAAGATGTAATGCCAATAACATATGCAGAAAAACAGTATCTCTGTAACATACACACTTCTACCTGAGCCTTCAGGCCTGTTCCACCTACCTTGCAGTAACTTCTGGCCTCATCTGTATCAGGTACAAGCAAGAGAACTTCCTGCATTCACTCTTGCTTGAAGCAAAGAACATTTGTTTCCGAAAAACTGTCCAATCTTGATTTGGAAATTGCCAGTGATGGAAGAATCAACCACAAGCCTGGATAAATGTTTCCAATAGTTAATTACCTCTGTGGTTAGAAAACATTCCTTATTTCTAGTCTGAACTTACCCAGCTTCCACTTTCAACCACTGGATCTCATTATATCGTTATCAGCTATGTTAAAGAGTCCATTTTCATATTTCTCTTCTCCATGTAGGCATTCACAGGTGGGATTCAACCTATTCATCTTTAGCTGTCAAGAGCTCACTGTATAATCTAAATTAATTCTGTAGCTCCCTTTGTATTCAATGCAGAGAGACAGCCATTCCCTCATCCATGCTCCTTGCTGCTGGCAGGCACATCTACTTTATGCGACATAGCTGGGCGTTGAAGTGCATTGCCTCTGCTCATGTTTGACATTATATTTGGACACTGGGACTGGATGACTCTTCCTGTGACTCTTCCATGTTTGGCCATGCACAGAACAGAGTTTTTATACAGGCGTTGTCCCTGACAGGGCAATTACACCTCCAGGTTCTTGTCTAGCCTCCTTGAAATCTTAGATATATTTGTCTGTGATCCGATTCCTGCAGCCTGCCCACTCAACATTTACTCCATGCTCCTCTATCTCTGTCAGGTTTTCTCATAACTATGAAAGTCTTGCTATGACAGCCAAGCTGTCCCACATCCTTGCCAGTTTTTCTGTTCCAGACTGCTCAAGGCTGTTTGGTGATGTTGGGCCTGCCATTGCCTATGCAGTGTCCCCCTCTTTTCCTCACATGGATGTCATATCCAATGAAATGGTTGACGAAGAAAGCTAATCTGGCAAATTTCAGGGCAAATGTGCTATTCCAAAAAGGGTGACTAAGCTTCCTCTTGAAGAAAGACACATTATTTTCTCTAGGGAAGTCCTCAAACCCACAGTTCCCCAAGGCTCTCATTTTCCAAGAACATCAAGAGCTATCGGAAGAATTTCTTTCTCTTCCCGTCCCAGTCTCGCCAGCTCAGCACCCAAACCACTTCCACGCTCTGCTTCTCTCCTTACTGAGAAAGCAGGATGTTTTCTAGACTTCTCTGCTTCCATCTGACAATTTCTTACTGAGCTAGGGGGGGAAGAGTGGTGTCATTCCATGAGTCCATTAACAGGAATCATGCAGTTTTGATATCACTCTCGCAGATTCACAGCAATTTCACTGTATCAGGTCACTAAGCCAAGGAATATCTACGGTAAGGTTCTGAATTACTCTAGAACAAATACGTCCAGCTCAGAGAAGCATATATTTGCTTTTGCAACAATAAAATTTTAAAGGTGAAAACAATGAGCGGAATAGTGATAACACAAAGAAATAACTTATTTATGAGAACTTGAAGGTTTTTACCACCTGTATTTTTAGACTGATGAGAACCATTCATACTTTTAGTCTCAGAGATACAGCAGACACTGGAGCAAAAAAAATTCTTTATGCATGGAAGAATCTGCAGCCCAGGAATGCTGAAAAAGATTAGCTGAGGTATGAGTCCTTGTGAGTAAAACAGAGTGGGGTCTACGAAACACTGATGTAGTAACATCGTGCTTCACCCGGTGGCTAAAGGCAAGGAGTGGCAATGTGGCCCTTGAGACCCCACTGGAAACTTGCTGCTGTTTACAGAGAAAATCACCCTGAACTGGTGAGTGTGCTTGTGTTTATGGGTGTGTGATCACAGGCACAGCTTGCGATGGATATCACATTCGCAGAGTACTTTCACCATTGCTCACAGAAGCACAGATGTGCCAAAAGCTGTGATCCAGAGGGAACACGTCAAAGGTTGAGTGAGAACAGTTAATCCTTCACATCTATCCTGTCTTTTCTGCTGTAATTGCCTGCAGGAATGCTGCCTATCGTCAGCTGTGGCAGTGTGTGTAGGCGAAAACTGGGCCAGGGGACCTCAGATCATCACAACTCCCTTCACGAAAGCTACTGCACTATGATGGCTACATAGAATCACAGAATCACAGAA
>Ga0181612_105944_pt1 | contig 11489 bp, 12 predicted proteins | sample HoacroProtozoa21_FD_119630 | JGI IMG/M metagenome (GOLD analysis project Ga0181612, IMG submission 119630) | Hoatzin crop microbial communities from Cojedes, Venezuel. Combined Assembly of Gp0051906, Gp0051904, Gp0051908
CGACCCCCGGCGCACCCCGTGGGCCGCACCCGGGTGCGGCCCGGCGCCCCCCTTTCCCGCCCCTCCCCCACCCTGCGGCGCTACGAGTTCGCCCGCGACCCCCTGCAGCGCCCGCTGCAACTGAAGAAAGTGGCGCCCGCCGCAAACCCAGAGATAGAGCGGCTGTTCGCTGAAGCCATCCGCGACTGGGGCATCCGCTACACCTGGCTGGGCAAGCTTGTCCGCCCCATCTATCGGGCGCTCAAACGCAAAAAAGACTGACGAAACGCGCGATTGTCAAAAAAAATCTGTATATTTGCAAAACTTAAAAGGAATTGGTATGGCTAATGTACAATTAACAGCAGAATTGTTTCAGAACCTTGGCATTATTGCCGAGGACGAAAACTTGCTTAAGCGTGCTGTGAAGTACCTTAAGCGTTTGGCTTCCAAGAAGGAAGATGACACGCTGATGTCCAAGGAAGAGTTCTTTGCTCGTGTTGATAAAGCTCGCGAGCATGTGAAACGTGGTGAAGTCTATAGGATGAAACCCAATGAAACCCTTGATGAATTTCTGAAACGCGTGCCATGAGTTATTTTATTGATTACACCCCTGAGTCCATTGAGGATGCAAGGCGATTACAAAAATCGGAACCTAAGGCATTTCAAAAGTTACAAAAACTATTGGCAGAGCTTAGGGAACATCCGACTACAGGTACGGGGCACCCTCATCAGTTGACGGGAAATCGTGCTGGTCAATGGGCTCGCTCTATCACCAAAAAGCATCGGTTGGTGTATGAAATCTTTGAACAGGAGGTGATTGTGTATGTCTTGGCAGCATACGGGCATTATGACGACAAATGAAATTTCAACACTCCAAATAACTTAAAACCAACATCTTATGACAAACATGTTTTCATTGGAAGGTAAGAACGCTTGGATTACTGGCGCGTCTTACGGCATCGGTTTCAACATTGCGAAGGCATTTGTTTCGGCCGGCATCAAGAACATCATTTTCAATGACATCAACGAGGCTGCGCTGCAGCGCGGTTTGGACAACTACAAGGAGGCTGGCATCACCAACGTGCACGGCTATGTGTGCGACGTGACGAAGGAAGACGACGTGAAGGCGCTCGTGGAGACCATCCACAAGGAAGTGGGCCAAATCGACATTCTCGTGAACAACGCCGGAATCATCAAGCGCATTCCCATGCACGAGATGAAACGCGCTGAGTTTCAGGCTGTCATCGACGTTGACCTCGTGGCTCCCTACATCGTGAGCGCAGCCGTGCTGCCCGAGATGATGGAGCGCAAGGCCGGCAAAATCATCAACATCTGCTCCATGATGAGCGAACTGGGCCGCGAAACGGTTTCGGCCTACGCCGCTGCTAAGGGCGGTTTGAAGATGCTCACCCGCAACATTTGCTCCGAGTACGGCGGCTACAACATCCAGTGCAACGGCATTGGCCCGGGCTACATCGCCACGCCGCAGACCGCTCCGCTGCGCGAACGCCAGCCAGACGGCAGCCGCCATCCGTTCGATTCCTTCATCTGCGCCAAGACCCCTGCCGGCCGTTGGCTCGACCCCAGCGAACTGGGCGGCCCCGCCGTGTTCCTCGCTTCCGCAGCCAGCGACGCAGTGAATGGCCACATCCTCTACGTTGACGGCGGCATCCTGGCCTACATCGGCAAGCAGCCGTGATGACGCAGCGCTGACCGCAGCGTTTATCCCAACAAGCGCGCTCTATATATATAATATGGAGTGCGCTTTTCTTTTGCAAACTGCCACGAAAGCGCCTGTCTTATTGCCGTTTTGATTTTATTTCCGCAGAAAACCTTACATTTTTCTCAAATAATTTGCATTGTATCTAAACTTTTGCTAACTTTGCAACCCATTTCAAAAGCAAAAAGTCAAAAAACGATACATTATGTGTGGAATTGTAGGCATTTTCAATGTGAAGCAGCAGACGCCGGAGTTGCGGCAGAAAGCATTGCGCATGGCGCAGAAAATCAGGCACCGCGGACCCGACTGGAGCGGCATTTACGTGGGCAAAACCGCCATTTTGGCCCACGAAAGGCTGTCGATTGTGGACCCCGAGAGCGGCCGGCAGCCACTCTTCTCGCCCGACGGCAAGCAGGTTTTGGCAGTGAACGGCGAAATCTACAACCACCGCGCGCTGCGGCAGCGCTACGCCGGGCAATACGCGTTCCAAACGGGCAGCGACTGCGAGGTCATTCTCGCGCTCTACCGCGACAAGGGCCTGGAACTGTTTGAGGAACTGAGCGGCATTTTCGCCTTTGCGCTCTACGACGAGGAGCGCGACCAGTACCTCATCGGCCGCGACCCCATCGGCGTCATTCCGCTCTACATCGGCTATGACGACGACGGAAAGGTCTATGTGGCGAGCGAACTGAAGGCCCTCGAAGGGCAGTGCGACCGCTACGAACCGTTCCTGCCGGGCCACTACTTCTGGAGCGGCGAGGGCAAGCAGCACCGCTGGTACCACCGCGACTGGGAGGCCTACGACGCCGTGGCCGACAATGCGCCGCGCGTCCTGCCTGGCGAAACGGCGGGCGAGGGCTATGCCGAGAGCGTGGCCCTGCTGCGCCAGAGCCTGAGCGACGCCGTGAAGCGGCAACTGATGAGCGACGTGCCCTACGGCGTGCTGCTCAGCGGCGGCCTCGACAGCAGCATCGTCAGCGCCGTGGCCGCCAAATATGCTGGCAAGCGCATTGAGACCGAGGGCGCCGAAACCGCCTGGTGGCCCCGCCTCCACTCCTTCGCCGTGGGCCTGAAAGGCGCGCCCGACCTGGGGAAAGCGCGGCTCGTGGCACAGCACATCGGCACTGTTCACCACGAAATCAACTACACCGTGCAGGAAGGCATCGATGCCCTGCGCGACGTCATCTACTTCATTGAGACTTACGACGTTACGACCGTCCGCGCCAGCACGCCGATGACCTTTTGGCCCGCGTCATCAAGTCGATGGGCATCAAGATGGTGCTGTCCGGCGAAGGCGCAGACGAAATCTTCGGCGGCTACCTCTACTTCCACAAGGCGCCCACGCCGCAGGCCTTCCACGAGGAGACCGTGCGCAAACTGAGCAAACTCCACCTCTACGACTGCCTGCGCGCCAACAAAAGCCTGGCCGCATGGGGCGTGGAGGGGCGCGTGCCCTTCCTCGACAAAGAATTCCTCGACGTGGCCATGCGCATCAACCCCGCCGCCAAGATGTGCCCCGGCACGAGCATGGAGAAACGCATTGTGCGCGAGGCATTTGCCGATATGCTGCCCGAGAGCATTGCCTGGCGCCAGAAGGAGCAATTCAGCGACGGCGTGGGCTACAGTTGGATTGATTCGCTCAAGGCCCTCACCAGTTCGCAGGTCACTGACGAGCAGATGGCGCATGCCGCCGAGCGCTTCCCCATCAACCCGCCCATGAACAAGGAGGAATACTTCTACCGCAGCATCTTCGAGGAGCATTTCCCCAGCGAAAGCGCCGCCCGCTGCGTGCCCAGCGTGCCGAGCGTGGCCTGCAGCACTGCCGAGGCCATCGCCTGGGACGCCTCGTTCCAGAACGTGAACGACCCATCCGGCCGCGCCGTCAAAGGCGTTCACGAGCAAGCCTACGAGTAATTCCCGCTGCCTCAGTCCGGGAGGTCCATACGGAGAACCATTTTTCCAACATTTTTCCTTGAAGAGGAAAGATTTTGCTTTCCGAGAAGCAAAGTTTTTGCTTCCCGAAAAGCAAAGTTTTTGTTTCCCGAAAAGCAAAGTCCTTTTCGCGCCAGCCGCTGCATATACCGCATAATATGCAGCCGCAGATTCTTTGCTGCCTCGGACCATGTGCAAAAAGATGCCCTTCTTTTTGCAAAACGAAGGTCTTCTTTTTCGAAAACGAAGCGCTTCCTTTTCAAAAACGAACGCCTTCTTTTTCCGCACCCATCGCAGCGAAATCATAAATCGTTCAAAATCAAACCGTTGCAATTTCGCCGCCTTTCCACCCCATTTTCGCCCCCGAAATCCCCCACCTCTTCACCCAAAAATGCATAAAATTGCCGTTTTTGCATAAAAAAAGTGGCAAGAAAATCTTGCCACGCCGCGTATTTTGGAAGTAAAATTCTATTTCTTATGCAGGTCGGTGTGCCGCAGTTGGTCGAGTTTCTCTTGGCTGAGCACGCCGCTGTCCCAAAGGCGGTCGTCCTCGGCGTTGAGTTGCTGCTGGAAATGCCACATGAGCACGCTTTTGATTTCGCGCGCATAGTCCTCGCTGCTGTTCTTGGAGAACAGGCGCAGCAGGTGCAGTTGAGTGGGGTTGAGCGAACTGGAGTTGGTGATAGCCATTGTTTCGACAGTTTTTTTATGGTTTCAACTGCAAATATACGAATATATTTGGTTGAATGGCGAATTTTTTGGTAAAAACTTGCAGGGGAAAAGTGGAAAAAGTGACAGCAAAATTGTTGTGGGCGAAATTATTTCTTTATCTTTGCAGGATGAAGCGCAGTGCTTCGCATTGATTTTCGTGAACTATGAGTGAGGACATTTTCAAGAACGACATAGAATTTCGCTCGGCCGAGGAGATTGAGCGGTTTCAGGAGACGAAGCTGCAGGAGGCCATGGCCTACTTGGCGGCGCACTCGCCCTACTATCAGCAGATGTTTCGCGAGCAGGGCATAGACCCAAGCAGCGTGCTGACGCTCAGCGACTTGCAGCGGCTGCCCATGACGGAGAAGGCGGACCTGCAGCGGCGGAACGAGGATTTCCTGTGCGTGCCTAAGGAGAAAATCGTGGACTACATCACGACGAGCGGTACGCTGGGCGAGCCCGTCACGTTTGCCTGCACGGAGAAGGACCTGCAGCGGTTGGCCTACAATGAGAAGAAATCGTTTGCCTGCGCGGGATTGCGGCCAGGCAACATCCTGCAACTGATGACGACGCTCGACAAGCGCTTCATGGCCGGGCTGGCCTATTTCCTGGGCATCAGGGAACTGGGCGCCAGCATCATACGCGTGGGCAACGGCATTCCGGAACTGCAGTGGGACACGATTGAGCGGCTCAAGCCCGACACCATCATGTGCGTGCCGTCGTTCATCCTGAAGCTCGTGGCGTGGGCCGAGGCGCACGGCATCGACCACCACAAGTGCTCGGTGAAGCGCATCATCGGCATCGGCGAAGGCCTGCGCAATCAGGACTTCAGCCTCAACCTGCTGGGGCGCAAAATTCATGAGAAATGGCCTGAGGTTCAACTCTTTGCCACCTACTCCAGCACGGAGATGGGCGCCACGTTCAGCGAGTGCCCCCACGGCGTGGGCGGCCATGTGCACCCCGAGCTCATCATCGTGGAAATCATTGGCGAGGACAACCGCCCCGTGGCCGACGGCGAGGTGGGCGAAGTGGTGGTGACGACGCTGGGCGTGGAGGGCATGCCGCTGCTCCGCTTCCGCACTGGCGACGTCTGCGCAAAGGTCACTGCGCCCTGCCCGTGCGGCCGCAACAGCTACCGCCTGACGCCGCTCGTGGGCCGCAAGAACAATATGATTAAACTGAAGGGCACGACGCTCTATCCGCCCGCCATCAACGATGTGCTCGACAACCTGGACGAGGTGCTGCTCTACTGCATCGTGGCTGGCACCACCGACGCCGGCACCGACGACGTGACGGTGCGACTGGCGCTCAGCGGCATGGAGGGCTTTTCGGAGGAGGATAAAGCCAGGGCGGTGAAGGCGCTGAAGGACCGTTTCCGCGCCAAACTGCGCGTGGCGCCAAATATTGAACTGGTGCCGGCGGCCGAACTGCAGCCCGTAGTCTTTCCGGCGAAAAGCCGCAAACCCGTGAAATTCATAGACTTGAGAAACAAATGAACAGCACTGAACCGAGCCGATTCGACGACATCCGGCCCTACTACGACAGCGAGATTCCCGCGGCCATGCGCCGGCTGGTGCGCAGCGAGTTCTTCAGCCTGCTCTGCGGCTACGTCTATCCCGACCGCAGCGTGGAGGACGTGCGGCGCATGGTGCTGGGCTTCAAGACCATACGCGACTTCCAGCTGGAGGTGATGAAGTGCGTGAACGAGCAGGTCATCCGCCGCTCCATCAACCATTTCACCTACCACGGCATTGAGCAGCTGCGGCCCGAGGAGCGCTACCTCTTCGTGTCGAACCACCGCGACATCGTGCTCGACTCCTGCCTCATGCAGTACATCCTTTACCGTAACGGCCACGAAACCACGGAGATAACGTTTGGCGCCAACCTGATGTCGTCGCCGCTCATCATCGACATCGGGAAGTCGAACAAGATGTTTCGCGTGGAGCGCGGCGGCAACATGAAGGACTTCTACATGAGCAGCCGCCACCTGTCGGACTACATCCGCTACGACCTCTGCCAAAAGCATGAAAGCGTGTGGATTGCGCAGCGAAACGGGCGCACCAAGGACGGCATTGACCGCACGGACCAGGGCATCATCAAGATGTTTTGCCTGTCGAAGCCGGAGGACAAAATCAGCGCGCTCGACGAACTGCACATCGTGCCGGTGAGCGTGAGCTACGAATGGGAATCGTGCGACATTCTGAAGGCGCTTGAACTCTACGAAAGCCGCTTTGAGAAATACATCAAGAAGCCGGGCGAGGACACCAACAGCATCCTCACGGGCATCACGCAGCAGAAGGGCGACGTGTGCATCACGTTCTGCCAACCCATTCAGCACGAGGAACTTATGCAGTTTGCCGAAAGCACCAACAACCAATATCACCAGCAGGTGGCGCGGCTGCTCGACCAGCGCATCGTGGAGGCCTACCAGCTGTCCGCCAACAATTTCATTGCGCACGACCTGCGCTACGGCCAGCAGCGCTACGCCGACCGCTACACGCCTGAGCAGAAGGCGCAGTTCATGGACCACATCGCCGCCCTCCGCCAGTTCGACATCAGCGAGCCCGACACGCTGCAGGACATCTTCCTCGGCATCTACGCCAACCCCATCAACAACAAAATTGAGCACGGGGTGGAAGTGTGAGGGTTTTGGGCGAAATTTCCCGATTTTTCCCGATGAAATGGGCGATTTTTGAAGATTTGCGTAGTTTTTGCGTAATTTCTTTTTAGACTCGCTTCGCAGACCAGAAAATAGGCAAAATCCTCGATGAAATGGGCGATTTTTGCATTTTTGAAGACAAAAAACGTAATTCTAAGAAAAGATATGAAAGCACTACTCATCAATGGCAGTCCCCACCGCGACGGCAACACGCAGCGCGCGCTGGAGGAAGTGGCCAGCCAACTGGCGAAGAACGGCGTGGAAAGCGAGATTGTGTGGATTGGCGTGAAGGCCATGCAGGGCTGCATTGCCTGCGGCATGTGCGGGCGGAAAGGCTTTTGCACGTTCGACGACGACGTTTACCATCAAGTGCGCACGCTGCTTCCTGATTGCCAGGCACTTATTGTGGGCAGCCCCACCTACTACGGCGGTCCCAACGGCAGCCTGTGCGCCCTGCTCGACCGCGTGTTCTACTCCTGCCAGCGCAACCTGCAGAACAAGGTTTTCGCCTCCGTCGTCGTGGCGCGCCGCGGCGGTGCCACAACCACTTTCCAGCGCCTCAACATGTATGCCATGATGTCGAACATGCCCGTCGCCACCAGCCAATACTGGAACCTGGCCTACGGGCAAACCAAGGGCGAGGTGGCGCGCGACCCTGAGGGCCTGCAGACCATGCGCACCCTGGCCGACAACGTGGCGTGGCTCATGAAATCGACCCAGCATGAGCCCGTTCCGCAGCGCGAGGTGCCCGACCGCTTCAATGTGGTGAGGTGAAAAGGATTTGAAATCTGCAAAATTTTTGCTATCTTTGCATCATCGAAACACCTCACATTCTCCATGGGACAATCTGAAACTTCTTTGCATGCAGCAAAACCTTTTGTGAAATGGGCTGGCGGAAAACGTCAGCTGCTGCCTGTAATTATGCGTAGTTTGCCCCATGAGCTGAATGAAACCGCAGGTTTCACCTACATAGAACCCTTCATAGGTGGCGGTGCTGTGTTTTTTGCGATGATGCAACAGTTTCCGAATATCCAGAAAGCTGTTATAAACGACATAAACCCAGACCTAATAAGGGCTTACAAGACCATTCAGCAGCAGCCAGAGAAACTTATTGCATCGCTTCGGAAATGCGAAACGGACTATTTCAAACTAAAAGATGAAGCTGAGAGGAAGGAGTTTTACCTGCAAATGCGGCAAACGTTTAATGCAGGTGAACTATCTGACGTTGAGAACACGACTTGTTTCATTTTTCTGAATCGTACTTGTTTCAATGGTCTCTACCGTGTAAACTCAAAAGGACAGTTCAACGTTCCTTTCGGAAGATATGCCCATCCCACGATTTGCGATGCAGAGACAATTATGGCTGACAGCGAAGTCCTTCAGAAAGCAGAAATCCTATGCGGCGACTTCGAAACGACGGATTTCTTCGCTACTGCAGGCACGTTCGCCTACTTAGATCCGCCCTATCGCCCTTTGAGTGAGACTTCAAGTTTCACATCTTACTCAAAAGAGCAATTTGACGATAGCGACCAAAGACGACTCCAGAAGTTCTTCGAACGACTTACGCGGAAAGGATGCCTGCTGATGCTTAGCAACTCTGACACATCGGATCATTTCTTTGACGATCTCTACAAAGACTACAACATCCAACGCGTAAAAGCCATGCGCTCTCTGAATGCAAACGCCTCAACAAGAGGAATGCTCAGCGAATTGCTGATTTGGAATTATCAAAAAAACTATAAAACGACTCTTTTAAATGATGAAAAAGGATTTCCAATTATTCATGTCGCAACTTATTGAAACAAATCGCTCTTTGGATTTTTATTGCGACTTCCCTAAGATTAAAGAGAACGTTGATAAGATCTCTCTGAAACTTCATCAACTTAATTATCTATTAGGCAAGGAGAATATGCATGAGGCAATTGAACAACTCTGGAATGAAAACCCCAAAGTCTTTGAACCCCAAGTTCTCCAGATTCTCATTGCCGTCCGTAGTGAGTATGATAGCGTGATAGCTGCACAAGACGGCTCGTCCATAAAATTACATGAATTTTCATCTTCGCCTGAACGCGTTAAAGAATATTTTGATAAAACAGGATTGACGAAAGTCTTTCAAGACAAGAATATCACTAATGTGGTTGATTATGTCTTTGGCATAGAAACAGGGTTGGACACCAATGCACGAAAAAATCGGAGTGGAAAAATTATGGCGAACAAAATCGCAAATATCCTAAAACGAAATAATATTATCTTCGACACAGAGGAACCGTCAACTAAATTCAAAGAACTAAGTGTCCTCGGCAAAGACAAAAAGACATTTGATTTTGTCATCAAGACAAAGATTACGACCTATCTTATTGAAGTAAATTTCTTCAGTGGCGGCGGTTCAAAGCTAAACGAAACTGCACGCTCCTTTTCTGAAATTGCATCAAAAATACAAAAGATCCCTGATTTTGAGTTTGTTTGGATTACAGACGGTGGAGGATGGCAAGCGGCAAGTAACAACTGGAAGAGGCTTTCAATACAATTCCCTCTCTCTACAATCTTAAAAGCCTCAATGAATTTATAGAGAAAGTCAAGACCGAACAGCAATAATGGCTTCAGTGTTTCCATACTTTAAAAGCCGTAATCGCGACTTCACACTTCTAAAGGGAGAATGCCAGCAATTGCTGCGTGCATTCGACTTCAAGTTCGACATGATTTTTGCCGACCCGCCTTATTTCCTGTCGAATGGCGGCATCAGCGTACAGAGCGGCAAGGTCGTTTGTGTGGACAAAGGTGAATGGGACAAAGGCGGAACGCCTGAAAGCATACAAAACTTCAATTTAGATTGGATTTCTGCCTGCAGGGATAAGCTGAAAGAAAGCGGGACAATCTGGATTAGCGGCACTTACCACAACATCTTTTCAGTGGCAAATTGCCTGACGGAAGCAGGATTTCGCATTCTCAATGTCATTACTTGGGCAAAGACCAATCCACCGCCCAACATTTCTTGCCGTTTCTTCACCTATTCCTCAGAATTTGTCATCTGGGCCAGGAAAAGTCCGCGCGTGCCTCATTACTATAACTATGAACTCATGCGGCAAATCAACGACGGAAAGCAAATGACCGATGTTTGGCGTTTGCCAGCCATTGCGAAATGGGAAAAAACACAGGGCAAGCATCCAACGCAGAAGCCGCTTTCACTGCTCGCGCGAATTATTTTGGCCAGCACAAAACCTGGAGAATGGATTCTCGACCCATTCGCAGGAAGTGCCACAACAGGTGTTGCTGCCTCCTTGCTTGGCAGGCGCTTCTTGGGCATTGAAATGGAGGAAGATTTTCTTGCACTAGGCAAGCGGAGAAGACTTGAATTAGATGATGTGGGCACAGCAGAGGACTATATCAAACACATTCCCGATATGCAGGTTGCTTTGCAGCAAAATAATTTCATTGCTGAAGAAGAAACAATCTACAAGGACTTGCCTTTTTAAGAAGTAAAGGCACTAAAAAAGCGGTCTACTTCATAATGAGGCAGGAAGTTTTTCGCAAGTCATGGCGGGGGATTGGCGGAAAATGTCTAAATTTGCGGAGCGGAAGTCGGACTGCCGAAGGCGGAAGGACGTACTGCCGAAGGCTGCGCGATGTACTGCCGCCGTGAAATTGCACCTAAGAGACGATAAATTACACCTATAATATATATGCGCGCGCGTGGCTTGGCGGCCGGCGCGCGGAAAAACAGACAAAGACTATGAAACGATTCGCATTCAAAATGTTTCTCAAGCCCGGCATGGAGGCGGAGTATCAGCGCCGTCACGCGGCCCTTTGGCCCGAACTGAAAAAGGGCATCAAGGACGCTGGCGTGGGCAATTACAGCATTTTCCACGACCCCGACACGAATATCCTGTTTGCCTACCAGGAGATAGAGGGCGAGCAGAGTTCGCAGGACATGGGAGCCGACGAAACCACGCAGAAGTGGTGGGCGTATATGGCGGACATCATGGAGACCAATCCGGACAATTCGCCCGTGACGGTGCCCATCAACGAGGTGTTCCATCTGGACTGACGGGCGACAAAAATTAACAGTTAACAATTAACAATTAACGATTGAGAATTGTTGAAACGGCGGAAAATGCCTAAATTTGCAGGAAATTTTGCGCCGAAGAGTATGATTGTGCCCGAAAGTCCGGTTGCTGAGCCAGGGCCGATGCATCCCTTTTCCGCCGCGCTCATCGGGTGGGGCAGGGAGCATGGGCGCCATTTGCCGTGGCGCGAAACGGCTGACCCTTACGCCATTTGGCTGAGCGAGGTCATCCTGCAGCAGACGCGTGTGGACCAGGGCACGGCCTATTGGCAGCGGTTCATGCGGCGCTGGCCTACGGTCATGGCGCTGGCGCAGGCCACGGAGGACGAGGTGCTGCGCGAGTGGCAGGGGCTGGGTTACTATTCGCGTGCCCGCCACTTGCACGCTGCGGCGAAGGCCGTGGCGGAGGCAGGCGGTTTCCCCAC
>Ga0181612_113976_pt1 | contig 11488 bp, 10 predicted proteins | sample HoacroProtozoa21_FD_119630 | JGI IMG/M metagenome (GOLD analysis project Ga0181612, IMG submission 119630) | Hoatzin crop microbial communities from Cojedes, Venezuel. Combined Assembly of Gp0051906, Gp0051904, Gp0051908
ATTCTAGGATTTGTTTTAACTTTTAGTCAGCCCTGAAGTGGTCAGGGAGTCAGACTAGATGATAATTGTGGGTCCCTTCCAACCAGAATATTCTATTCTATTCTATTCTATTCTATTCTATTCTATTCTATTCTATTCTATTCTATTCTATTCTATTCTATTTTGTTCTGCTCTGTTCTGTTCTACTCGGCTTCTTTTTAAAATTGTTTACCAATTCACTCGGCCAGAGGAAAGACATATAAACAAATACAGGGATAAAAGATGCTAGCTATGAGGTCTTCTGCCACCCTTTCTGATGCCTACCAGCACCATCACCATGATGTTTTGTTTGGAGCACTGGGACTCCTTATTGGGACATCAAGGATGAAGGAGGCTGAGAAACTTCTTCAGGACCTGACAAGGGGCACTGAGCTGCTCAGCCAAGGCACGATGGAGGTGCTCCCAGGAGGCCCTGTATCATATCTCTTGAGTACCTGGGAATTGTAGCACTACAAACCAGCACACCAAGAAGATTTAAGGAGTACCTAGGGTCAAGCAGGAACTGGGTGGTGGTTCAGAGTCTTTACAGGTGGACTGAAGGGTTTAACATGATAATTGTGAACTTATGTCCCTTCATGGGTCTAATCTCTGATCCATCTCCTGCTCCACCTTTGCTAGGGCTGGGCATGCACCAGATTTCTTGGTTTCAGTGTGTTATTCTGTAATTCTGGTATGTCTCTCTGCTCTGAAACAAAGCTGGAAAGTGTCCCCATGCAGGGAAAGGACAAGGAAAAGCAATTGTGTGGGCCTTAATAAGTTGATTCCTGCTGCCTTCTGTTGCCCCATCCTGCAGCACCAGAGGTGTGTGGGACGTATCTGCACCAGAAACCAAGGACCTACAGCCAGTTCTTGCACAAAAATCTGTTCTGTACCCCAACAGTGCCTTCATCCTGTCAATCATCTGCTTGCAGAGTGGGAGCCATAGATCATCAGCATCATGTCTCTTTGAATTAAACATATCTAAGTGTATAAGTGTATCCCTGTGTAGTTTATCCCTGGCAGAATTTAATTTTATCCTTCTCACTAACTGCTACAGAAATCTTCATGGCGACTTCCCATGACCTTCGTGGATTCCTTGTGATCTTTCTAGAACATATAAAAAAAAAAAAGAAAAAGAAAATGAAAAAAAACAAAATTTCAAATGAGACTATTTGGTGCTAAGGCCACTCATCTTAATGGAAATGAAGTACAAGAGCAGGCAAGCACAAAGGTGCCAGAAATTCAGACACCTGTATTTCTGTCCCTCTTCTTCATGTTACTGGAGACCTACAAAATGGCAAAAATATGCAATAAAAAACCCAACCAGACAAGACCCCCCAAATTCTCCAGTAATCCTGCCCTCAGTGGGACTTTTTCACTGAAACTCAACTCAAGGAACCAACCTCAAATATGTTCGTGTCAGTGGGTACTGCCATCTCAAGCACACGCTGCGGTTGCACACCCTCTGTGTGTGCGAGTGCTGGCAGCTCGCAGCTGAGGGTTCCTCTGACCTCTTCAGCCCAGCTCGCCCTGCCGCAGATCCCCTGAGCTGAGTGGCAACAGCACTGGCGTGAATTTTACCCCTGGAAGCAACAGCACAGCATTTCATCCCACCCCATCACACTCTGCACACACAGCCCTAATAACACAGTACCCCTGGTTCTGCCACGCACCAGAGATCTGTGCACTTACACCTACCTCCAGGCAGGGCAAAGGAGTGCCAGCATCCAAGAGGCTAGAAATACGTTGTAAATTTGGGTGAGGGGCTCATGCCCCAGCTCCAGGATATATTTACTTAATCATCTCTCTGTGCCAGGGCAGCTTCCTCTTGACGCTTAACTCCCCATGTCTTTGCTGGGATCTAAGCACACATTTACATTTCAGCAGATGCCGAAACACAGTCTTTAATAGAGATGCTTTGCTGAATAAGGCAGTTTGAAAAGCTTCTGCTTTACACCAGCAGAGGATCTGGCCCACGGGTTATCAGGCATATGGCTAATCGCAACAATGCCGAATTAAGCTATTTAAATTGCCTACGGAATGCCAGAGGGTCCACGTGCTTTTTTTTTTTTCTTGGTAAAAGTCCCCTTTGTTATTATTCTGATGACCAACTTGCGCTGCTTTGCTTTGTCATTTTTAGTCAGTCCACAAATTCCCCGAGCTATACAATTTATGGTTTTATCACCAATTCCTAAGCTTTGCTACCCCGTCTCTCCTGCATCTCAAATACTTCTCCCCTTTAAATAAACCTGCTTCATTTTTTTTTCATAACTTTCCAAAGCAGATAAAAAATTCTTGAATTTCTGAAACATGCAAACTGATCACTGTGGCATTAAGAAATCTTAAGAAGACTTATTTTAAGGGGTTTTATTAGGGAAATTCCTGCTCTTTAAGATATCTGTACGGTTGTCAAAAGCAGTCACTTTTGCAGATGTTGGGGCTTTTCTTACACTAATCTCCGAGGAAAGCCTGAGCCTCAGAGATCACTTAGCAATTTTTAGATTTAAGGAGATGAGAAAAAAAAGCCAGGGAGCTGGTCCCTCTTAGGGTCAAGTCTTATTTGAATTCAGAGATCTCTTCGTCTAACATGCAACAGTGTCGTTAAGATGGCGGCTAATTAATGCAAGATGACTTCAAGAGATTGCATTGAAAAAGAAAAAAAGAAAAAGAAAAAAGAAGTGTAACCTAAAGAAAAAGCAAGCCTGACCCCTCCCCTGGGAGAAGCAACACCACAAAACTCTGTTTCCACTGGGTCACCAGCAGCAAACCATCACCAAAGTGAAGAGCCTGCAAAAACTAGTCCTCACCTAGCGCAAGGGTGGGCTGGATGTAAAATATTCTTAGATGTGCACCAGCTCTTAGATATTTCTCACTGGCCAGGCTGCTACCTGTCCGTCAATCACAGTAATGCCACCCTTCGTTTTCGTCTCTTGATGTGAAGGAACTAGGCAACTGTCCTTCTTTTGGATCTCTATTAGTTCTGTATTTGTAATTTGGCAAGTCTTTAACACCTTTTTAAGCTTGAAGAGCACTAAGCCAGATCTGTTCTTCTCTAATCACATCAGCTTATTTCTGATTTCCAGAAATTACAAGGAACACAGCCAGGGTCTGGTGTAAACAGCCAATGCAGGGTTGTCCCTGTCCCTCTCGCCACCACCAAACCCTCTGTCCTTGCTCTGTCGGGAGGCACCTGCTCTTCATGGGAGCCATCCCGGGGAAGCAACAGCAGCACTTTGCCCCTCTGATCAAAAGCTGTATCCAATGCACTTGATACTGAAGGCACTTGGGAATACCTGCTCCCAGTCCAATCCTCGCAAAGAGTCAAGCTGCTCAGACTGTCAGATAGATTGCTAACCCCAGCCTCCTCCTCCTCCTCCTTTTTTTTTTTTTTTTTAAAGCAACACAGATTAAAGGAAACATGTTTCCATGTGGTATCCATTTGCAAATTAGCCACAGTTCCCTAACATCAGTGGTATTCGGTGTTTTTCTCCTGCCTCTTCTTTTTTTCTTCTTAGCCTATACAATCCAGTTGTTTAAAGCAGAACAATAATACATACATACGCATAGTAATTGTATATGTATACGTAACATTTAAAACCGATACCGAACTATGCCCAAATATATATTTCTCCCTGTCTCATAAGTCCTTTAATATCTGATTAATGTCTATTTTACTCCTTCCCCCAGAGTATTTAGTGTATGTCTCACTGTATAAATCTGCATATATTTTGCAGATCTAGTGGAAGAACTGAAAAAAGCTCTATTGGTTTGATTGTGAAAACTTGCTCCAAGGAGCCAGGTCAGGTGATGGGAGGAGTTTTGCAGTAGAAGGCAGCAATGTGTCTGTCTGATGTGCAATCCAAGAATTAATTAATTGTAACTAATAAGTGTATAAATTTTCTGGTGTAACATTAACATACGTAATTTTAGTCCTCTTGGAGCAGGGTAGGATTAGTACTTCCTAGTGTGGATGTAGCTATGGTTTAATTTGGCAGCAGTGATTTCTTAGGTCAATCCTGATACAGCATGATGGAATTTGTGTAGACAGTGATACTCCTCAACATGATCCAGCGATTTCACGGGGAGGAAAGGAGCACTCAGATGGGTGTGCTGACATGTGAAGTAACACACATTTGTGTGTCTACAGCACACTACAGACAGTAGGGAATAGGATTTTCTCTGGAGGCTGCTACTTGCAGCGTAGATCTCAAAAAAATAGCTCTGATATTTGTGCTATTGATATTTTTAGTGGCAGCCTTTCATTAAACGATTTGTTTCCTTCAATATTCTTGGCCTGATTCCCTCTGTCTTGGTTTGAAAGGGCCTGATCCAGTGCTGCTCGATCAGAAGAGAGAGAAAGACGGCTCCTGACCATCCTTAGCATCCACATCTCCTGATGATGATAGAGAAATGAATGGCCACATTGAAAATTTGGCCAGCAGCTATCTTGGCCCAGCTTGTGAGACAACTCTACATGGTCTGTGGGTTGCTTATGGCTAGAAATGTACACGATGTAAAAAAACAAATCAGGTGTGAAATAACATCTGTATCTGGGGTAGGAGTATAACAGCAAGCCGAGTTACTGTTAACATGACTGGTAATAATTAACAGTCATCCTGTGACAAGTCAGCATTTAGTGGTGAACAATAACTTCTCCTCACAAAGCAAAAAGTCTTGGTTGATTTGATTTTTTTCCTCTTCTATCATTGTGATAAGCATAGGTTCAAAACCTTGCCATATAGCAGCTTCTTCAAAATGGGGGATTTTGGAGTCACCAGCTCTGGGAATGTGGATGCTCCCATCAACAAACACTTTCGTGGTGACACCATTACATCTTTATTGTTGCTGCTGGATCTGACCTCACTGAAACTGCAATGCAGTTTCACATTTCCCTTGTTTTATGAGCGCAGACATCATTGAACTTCCTGCCTTTCCTGTAGAAACGTGGTGATTGACAGAGGGATTTTCTTCAGTCGGAGGTCAACAGATGATCCAAACTGAATGTGTATGAATGAAGGCAAAATCTGAAGAGCTATTGATGATAGTGATTATTTCAGCTTTTGGAATAAAACTGTCATTAGTCTTCATGCCTCTGGTGTCATATGTGTGAAAATCTTCATAAAACTTCCAGGTTCTTCAACCTCTTTCTTCTTTGCCACTAAAGATGAAAGAAGACTCAAAATCAGCTGAAATAATGTAACCTGGAGCTCCTTATAGGACAAACATTAGTTTGGAGGAGACCTGGGATCAGGTTTCCTATATAAGAGAAGGTCTGGAAGATTAAAATGAGCTCAGCTCTGGATGGAGTAGAAATGATGAAGAAAAAACTTCAGTCCTAGAACTATGGTGTGTTTGCACATAAAACCATACTCTACACAACCTGGTACTCCATCTTCTCAATGCAATTTCAAACATTGCTAAATCTAACCCTACAGTAATAAATTAGAGAGAATATCTCCAAAATTTTATTCACCAGCAAACTCCTATCTGTGCTCTCAAATGAGGATACTCCACTGCATCAGTAAAAATTTGAGGTGAAATCAGTGACTTTGGGTATCTATCCTCTTGTGAGAGGCTTCAGGAACATTGCACACTCCCACATCTTCCTCAAACATGTATGAGGGTCGATTGTAGATACTGCAGAAGTCACTGGGGAAGTACAGCCAGCTGCAAACACTCCAGTTTTCCAAGTCAGGTTCTTAAAAGCAGTTGCAAGCTTACTTTAGTTGTTGCACAGTTTTTAAGCCAGTTTACATACCTGCTTACTTGTTTTGTGGCTGTATTTGGCACACATGAGACATGCACACGAGACATACACACTCACTTTTCTACAAATGCAAACCAAGATTTCCCTGTATTCGTCTGACTCCTGGGCAGGAGTCTGTAAGATAAACACAGACGTTCACAAAACTCGCAGCAAAATCACAACTGTTGTCGGGCGTTAATTCCACACAAAGAAACTCCACCGCTGCCTTTTTGCACTTGCTTGCGCTACACATCAGAGTGGGAAATTCTGATTGTCTCCATAACAAGTTATGTCTAGCTGTTGTTGTGCTGTAGGCTTCCCTTCCAAGGGCAACACAAACCCTGATGGGCTTTTCAATGACCTTAATGGTCAGGCTCCAGAATACTCTGAGCATCAGTAGAAGAAAACTCCACCCCTTCATGGGTCCATTTCTTCACAGACTGAACTCTTGGCAAACATGTCTCTAAGTCCCCACAACCCTTCTGCCAAAAGTCTGAAATTGACTTTTTAATACAGGACAAGGAATAGTCTAGGAATTATCCTCAGATACCCCAAATCCCTTGACCGCTGAACTGCTTCTGGCATTACTTAAAATCTTTAGTCTTTTAATAAATAAGTTAATAACAACAAACAAAGAAAATAAACCACAGGAGGTGTGAGAGGTGAAAAGATGTGATGGGAGCTGGTTTTACCTGTCACTGCACCAGGCAGAAGTTAAAGCCATACAGAACACCTAATAGATGTACAGAGATAAAATGAAAGAGGAGAGAACACAGCACTGTTAGTTCATCTCTGAGCTAGGGTAAATATTAACATTATCAGACTACTGTGAAAAATCCCAGAGAGGGATTACAACCAGAGATTCCTTAGAAGAAGCAGGGGAAAAAAAAGAAAGGAGAGAGATAAATGGATGCCTTTCTGAATGCTCTGAAGGCAGTGAGTAACACTTTCCCTCAACACATTGTCAAGCTCTTTCACAGACCAAACAGGGCTTTCATTTCACAGCCTCTTCTCCTTACTCAAGGGCCATGGGTACATCCTGGAAAGAAAAGGATTCTGGAAACTTGTCGAGTGGCCGGAGAGGTTTTAAGCTGGTGTTTGAAAAAGGACTCAGTGAAACCTGATCTTGTGTTATCACAAGCACCACTTTCCTTGCCATACCCTGCAACCGCGTGCTCTCTTTTTCACCTTCCCCCAAGATCTCGCGCCAAAGGGAATTTCGGGAGAAGTACGTAGGGTGACTGTGTCAGGTTTTGGCATGGCCTTTGTAATGGAGTAAACAAGATGCTCACAGGCTGAGGACCATGGGCGATGCATGCCAGCAGCTCTCAAGAGCTTTAGCAGGTGCATGGTCAGGCCTTCACCCGACAAGTCCAAGGACCACTCCGCCCTCCACCCAGCAGCACTTTAGCTGGAGACCTGCACTCCAGCCTCACCAGCTCCTGAGCTCCAGCCCTGACTTTAGAGCTGTGTTTTCATCCTTTCTACAGAGAAACCTGCTTCCCCTGTCCCCCTTGCTACAGTTCACTGTCAGCTCAGATAGCACAATCTTTCCTGAGACCAGGCTGGGAACCAGGTGGTCAAAAAAACGGATCTAGGTTGAAAATTAACCCTTCTCTATAATCCTGCATTATTATTGACCTAGACCTAGATCATGTCAAGACAGGGAGGAAAACATTGGGTGGGGAGGATAGCTCTTTTATTGCACTCACACTGTGGATTAACTCCACAGTTACACATCCAAAAATCCAGAACTATTCAACAAATGAGCAACCAGAGAGTAGTTCAGCACTCAGGAGATATATTAGTATTTGAGTCAGGTACCAACAAGGCACAGATGGCATCTGTCTGAGGAACAAATCCAGTGACTGCGTTTCCTCATCTCTGGAAAATGAATTATTGTGGAGGGAGGTGGTACAGATAAAATGAGCAGAGGAAGGTAAACCAAGAATAGTTGTCCACCTTTTCTTCCAGTACTGGAACTGGGAAGCGGCCGCTGTAACTTGCAGGTGGCAACTCAGACCAGATGGAAAAGGAAAAATAATTTTTCACCCAAAGCCAGTTTAGTCTGAAGAGCTCCTCACCACAGGATGTTGTGAATGATCAAAGGTAACTGGAGAAAATAATGGAGAAAATAAATTTGTTTTGGTTACATTGGGAAGTTCCTCAGCCACACATCTGTGGCTTGGGAGAGTGTTCCAGCGAAGGATCACTATGAGTTTTATGGTGTGGCATTCCTTCATCAGCATTCACTGCTGGCCATGGCTGGAGACAGGATGCTGAGATGGACCACCCTTTGCATAGATACTGTCTACATCTATTTGCCTTAGAACTGACCGGTGGAAATGGCACTGTCATTTAACATAGCACTAATAGATAACAGGTTTGTGTCCACAGCCCTGCCAAAGTCCAGATATCTTAGCAGTTATTCTGACCGATACTAAAACTGCCAGGTCCAAGTTTTCGGCTCAGTAGTGAAGCTAGCAATGGATGTCTGGAGTCCAGCTCTCACGTGCTCCAAATTCACAGGTACAATGCACTCCCCACTGATAAGGGAATATCTGGGTTTCCAACAGTCGCTGTTCTTATACCGATTGTTAATCTGAGCAAAAACCCAGGACTGATTTTCATAAGTGCTGAGTACAGACAGCCCCTACTTAAGCCAAAAGGAGCTGTGAGCCTTTGGCATCCAAGAGAACAAGGCTGAACCATCAAAATCTCCTCTGCTCAGAAACTCTGTGGTACTACAGAGTCAACTGCCGGCAATTTGCTGTCTGGGTGCTGCTGGGGAGCGGGGCTGTGCACAGAGCACAAGTCTGGCCTGGGGTGGGGATGCTCCGGGAGCTGTCAGGACCATGCCATGTACTTCCAAGAGCGACAGCAACGCAAAGCTGGTAAAATCCAGTGAGCATCTTTTGGAAAAGGGGTTTCTTAGCAAAGGAGTGCTTGGTGAGTGTGGGAAGCTGCTTTGAGACCCTGCAGCCTCACATCTGGGGAAGGTGGTCTTCAAGGTGCAGCATGACAAAAGCCATTCCCCATCAGGAAGAAGGAAATTTGTTTCCCTTCCAATTTGTTTAGGGCTCGACTGGGCAAAGCATTAACCCCCACAACACAGATTTACCTCCAAGCCTCCTTCACACTTCTCCCAGAGAGGAGAGCTGACGGGTGTTTTGTAAAAATCTGCTCTTTCTGTATTTACTTCCTAACCCAAATGCCAGGAGACGGTCGACAGCTGGCTTAAATCTCTGCAGCTCAGGAGATCAGCCCTCCCCGCCCCCCTCTTTTTCTAATAAAAATTAATTTATTATGATCCAGAGTGTTGAAATTAATCTGCCTCCGGAGAGGCTGTGTCTGGTGAGTCCCAGTGAGGATGGAGGCAGAGGGCTCTGGAGGGCACATTAACAGTATAGTTGTGCTTAATGTTGTGTAGCCGCAACATCTGCTAATTTAATGCACGAGCAGCCAGCTGCCTCCGACAGCTCCTAACAAGAAGTGGGCAGTGGGGAGAGGAGGAGCAAGGGCAGGTGTGCAAGAGGGTGAAGGTGTGAAGAGCAATGGCTGCTCTCCAAGCTCCCCACTCCAGATCCCATGTAATGGCAGCCTTTACTGATGTGCCCATGATTAAATCCTTGAGGCATCACCCCAGCATGGACCTGCTTGCTGCTCCGGCAGTTGGCATCTCGGTGACATCGCAGCTCTGTAAGAGCAGTGGTGAAGGGGACGCTGGTGGATTGAAAGCCCTGTTTCACCCTCGTCTGATGGGACAAATGCAGCAAGGAGCGAAGCATGTGCTCTGCTTCGTCCAGCTGCCTGCAGAGCAAATAGAGCAAGGGATGGACATCAAGCCAAAACCACATGCAGATGGTGTAAGAGAAATCACACCTGTACCAAGCCAGGTTTGGTGTTATTCCCAAGCAGTTCATCTAAGCAGTGGCTTCTTGTGAGCTATTTTTCTTGTGAGCTATTTTTGCAGAAGTGATTCTTCTTCTGCCAAATGAAAGAAGCTTAAAGGGGAAAAAAAATCCCAACCCTCAGACAGCAAGAAAGGTTCTCCACTTATGGGATGATAATCAATGCAAAGTTGTTCTGTAGCATCATGAAAGCAACGTCATCATCTGGGACTCATGTGGCTTGCAGATCTCTGAGCTCAGTGAGCCTGCGTAAATAAATACGGAAATTCACTGGCTGCTCCAGGCTTCACTCCCTGGATGCCTGGGTGCACGTGGACCCCTACTCAGCACAGGCACCTGCAGGGACCTCAGAGGCTGCCCTGTGCAGGCTTCAGACTGTCGTGGACTGGGGGGTGGCTCAGAGGTTCGCACAGGACCTAGGAGAAAAGCAAGGTGAGCCTCCATCTGAAAACTTCAACATGTCAGCACTGCAATGATCAGGGAGGAGTATTTTGCCTGTTATTGCAGTGGCAGAAGGCTGCAAAATTCAGTTGCAGATCTTGCTGTGGGTGGAAGGAGAGGGAGAATGGAGGTTTTGAATCTTCCCATGAGGTGAGTTTCTCCAAGAGTGAGTCCAGCCTCTTTTCCTAATCACAGTGATAGCTGTGTCCATACCAGCTCTCCATCTTCTAAGAAGGGCGCAAGGCCTGACTCCATGCCTCCCATCACCAGATGATCCAGTACACACAGAGAGGTATCAGTCATTGGAGAAGAAGGCAAGGTTAGGTAGCAACTCTGATTTCCATGGGGAAATGGAGAAAGCCCTAGGGGTTTGAGAATGAAGAGCAAAGAAGCCATGGCATGCTCTCTGATACAAGATGGTGTCACACAGGCGACCTGGGACAGGTTACCTTGCATCAGCTGCTCTGCACAGCTGCCTGTGGACAGGCTCTTACCCTCAAAAAAGAGATGATAATTCAAAGCTGCTCATGATGAGGAGGAGTAATCAGGATTCACATCTAATATCTGCTGTAGGCAACAATTGACAGTAGCTCCACAGGGAGAGAGGGTGGGAGAAGCCAGTGCTCTGAGATCCCAACAGTTGGACTGCTCATACCCACATGGTGAACCCCTATAGGAGTAAGAGGTTCTTGGTCCTTAAAACAACTGGGACACCCCCGTGTCCTTTGGGCAGAACAATTTCAGGGCCCTGATAGACCCTGCCTCCAGGCGAACCAAGAGCAACACAGAGTGGGAAAAGATACTGTATTGGGCTAAAAGAATATGGTAAACCTCTTAGGGAAGGGAATGAAATGATTTTTCTCAAATAACCAACATAAGGATTTGAAAATGAACATCTCTTAGTATTAATTTAATTAAAGCAGCATGCTGTCGTTACTTATAAAGCTAGAAGAATCAGTCTGTTTAATGGGTTCTCAGCTAATCAAAAATTAATTAAGCGTTTAGTGGGGATTCCAAATCCCTGAATTGGATTTAAAGAAGCCTGTTTCCACATCTTTTTCAAGTGTTGCTTGTTTTACTATAACAGGAGACGTGTTTGATTGTGCAGACCTCCCATTATCCCTGGCTTGCAGGTGATCAGCCTTGAAATTCATTCTTGTTGGTTGATAGCTGCTCCGTTCCCCAAAATGACTGTGACAAAGCATCACTAAGACTCTGCCAGCCCTAAAAGAAGGCTCAGAGCTTTCCTTTGAGCATTGATGCCACGCATCTCCTTGCTGGTTCACAGGTGATAAAGAACGAACAGCCGAGCGGGGCTTTCCTTTGAGCATTGATGCCACGCATCTCCTTGCTGGTTCACAGGTGATAAAGA
>Ga0181612_121709_pt1 | contig 11488 bp, 7 predicted proteins | sample HoacroProtozoa21_FD_119630 | JGI IMG/M metagenome (GOLD analysis project Ga0181612, IMG submission 119630) | Hoatzin crop microbial communities from Cojedes, Venezuel. Combined Assembly of Gp0051906, Gp0051904, Gp0051908
AGAAACAACAGAGAACTGTCGTTAAAACAAAGGAGGAAGGTGCCCCTTGCTGCCCCATTTGTTAATCAAAATTAAATTTTTAACAAGCTGCCTGAAATAAAGAGGTAAAAATCCCAACCCATGCAGTTACTCACCCCCATTCCCACAAAGACTAAAATGAAAGAACAAACTCTGCTGAAAATTTGTAGCAGCCTAACATAAGCAGAGAAAACACTGTCACAGTGCCAGCTTCGCATGAGACACCAGGGCTGTCACCTGCTTAACCGTCTGCCGTCTCCGCTGGGGATTCCTGCTGGGGACACGCTCGTGTCACAAGCAGAGCTGCTGTGTGCAAACAGCCCGGCACCGCAGTTCACTAATGCGCTGCTGCCTAATCTGGGCAGCTCCTCTCCATTGTCTGTTTAAAACCCTGGACTCTGCTCAGATGGGGAACGCTGCTGCCAAGTGAGATCCATCCACTAAGAACTAGGACACTACCCCGCTTCACACAGATCACTAAATAGCCCTTGAAGAAAAGCGAACAAGCGGGGTAACTCCAGGTCAGAGTTATCTGATCAGGCAGCAGTTCACCCTCAAACAACCCAAAGGATCGAGCCGCGAGAAACCCAGAAGCCGACTCCTTGCCATACCTTTGTAGGGGAGCCCACTATAGTTGGCAAAGGGCTTCTCTGCATGAACTCGGACAGCTTCGGTGAGGATCTGAGCTGCCGGCAGTGCTGCAAGCCGTGAACCTGCAGCGGCTGGCTGCCTGGGGCATGACCAAACTGCACAACAAGAGGATCAGAGTGCTGCTTCGTTATCTTCTGCCTGCAGGAATGCAAATCTGACAGGTTGGGAGCACTGTGGAGCCGGGAGCCCATCCCTCGAGGAGAGTGTTCGGGCACTGAGGAACCTGCAGGGCCCAAACACAGTGACAAACCGAGTCATTTTCTGGTTCTAACACAAAGAGCCAGCCGGATCCTGGGATCCACTGCTAGAACATCTACAGATCAAAACCTTCAGTGGATGGCTAAGGATGGCACTCTGATCAGTGCCGCCACACTGCTAGGCCTGATCAGGTTTTGACTTTACACAGGAGGAAGAGATATGAACAACAGGGAAATAAAAGTGTGGCTTCTTTCCTTCACTTGCAGCCCTTACAGAGAAAGGGACCCTGACTGTCACAGTTCAGCAGCAAGGAAATTGCACATCAAGCAGGCCACTTGGCAGAGGAGGTGTTCAGGGTTTTGAGATGCTTTTCTTTCACTCAACCCACTGACTTCAAAGTCACAAATTTGAGTTTCTGTTTCACAGGGTCTGTCAGCACTGGAGGAGGCTGCCTGATGGGATGTGAAGGGCTCAACACTGACTCCTACCAGTGCACAGAAATCCTGGCTGGCCAAGCATCAAGAGAAGCTGCAGAAGAACCACATCCAACCTTGAATGCCCTGAAACTATGGTTCTGGCTTTGTCCATAGGAATAATGAAGGAAGGTAAGGACCAACGCACCAGTGACAGGCATCCGGCTTCTCACTTCTGCTCCAAGAGAGGATGGGATAACAGTCTGGCTGGGCTGCTCTGGGATTGTTCCAACTTTGAGGGAACACAATAAAAAAAAAAGTTTATTCAGTTTCCACAGGCAATAACGCCACTACGCACCACCTGTTTTACAGAAAGATGTTAGTTATCTCTTCCATCTGCTCAGCCCTAGCTGTGTTGTGAGAAGACCAACAACTCCTGTAAAAGGAGGGGAAAAAACCTCCGTCTGGTATTACTTTAGCCAGTTTCAGTCTTATTTGGCAGTGATATTAATTCAGAGGAACAGAATACGACTGTGCTGCATTTCCCCACCAGCAGAGACTAATAAACATAGGATTGGAGACACCGGGGATATAGAACAGCTAGTTACATCAGAGTCTGTTCCTTTACAGAAAACAGCAAACTGCATCAGTTGCACGCTGGTGTTTTTCTTCTCCCTTTCCACTGGAATTGCTTGTTAGCATATGGATCAGGCTACCAGATATCCAGACAGCTACTTCTCAGCTTGAACAGGGAAGTTCAAGCCCTTCCAAAGCTGGTCAGAATTTTGCCCTGACAACAATTGGCTTATGTTTTTTCTCACCCCAGCCCAAGCCAGTAAAAAGATACTTTGCACTTACAGCAGCCCTCTTCAGAGGGCAGCAAATGTTTGATGCAGATACCAAAACAAAGCTTGTCTCTCCCGGGGCTAATAAGTATTTCCTCTCCATTTTACTGAGGCCAAAACACTTGTCAAATAACCTATTGAGAAGAGCCATGGGAGAACACAATAATCTGAATTCCCTATTACCTGGCAGCTACAGCTGGTCATAACCTCCCTCTTCAGAGGAAAGAGGGATATGCTTTTATCAGGGCAGCAATACGCCAGCTGACATCTTACCTTGCGGTGATGGCATAAATGGCTTGGCACCGCCAAACGAGAGCTTTCTAGAGCTGGGCACAGATCCATGCTCTCCAGGGTAAGGAGGGGAAGCACCAGTTTTCGGAAAACCAAGAGGACTTGTACTGCTAGACCTCCGGACCGTACCAGACCTTATAGGAAACAACAGCAGCACACACGTTACTCCAGATGTCAGTACAGATGGGTAAGCAGAACAGTATCACCAGGCTCACACAGGCACACAGCTACTTCCACAGAAGCGGAGCTTCATGGCTGTTTATCCCGGATCATAATCCCACCGTTCTAGGACTACATCAATACAGATTAAGATGATAATCCTTGTTTTGAAGAGTTGCAATCCAAACAAAGTTTTGCAAGACAAATTAAAAGAGAGAACGAGATTAGCTTAGCTGCAAGCAGGAAAGCCTGCCCGTTTTCAGAAGTCGCTTTTAGATGCTTTCAGGTATCTACATCAATCCTGAACAAGACAGAGCTTCATATCTTGCCACATCCAGGGTGTTTGTTTTAGGTGGTGTCTTCAGAATGCCCTGAGAGGGTTTTATTCAAGCGTTCCTCCCGCGCTGAGCCACTCGCTTATTGTCAGAGCGGCCATTTTGGTGGAAAGCTCCGCGAGCGCAGGTTGTACGATGCGGAGGCAGGCTGTCCCAGAGGCACCGCTCGGCAACAGGGCTTTGACTCAGATCAAAAGCTAGAGAGCAAACCAGAGCAGCGCTGGGCTGGACAGTCAGAATTGCCTGGGCTCCAAGCTCCTTTAACTCATCGTGAAACCTCACCTCAGGGGGTTAAAATTCATTTGTACAGCCCACAAATGTGGGAACCTCGGGTATTACCCAGCTGCTAAAATGAAACAAAAGTGGAAACCAGACTAGTGGGAAAGTGAGTACAGCCACACCATCACTCTGGAGAGAGACAGGATTATTGTATATTGACTAATTATTTCTCAGTATTTCAATGTTTTCACCACTTGATAAGAACACACAACCTGAACGCTATTTATTGAAACGTCATTCTGCCTCTGCAGACTCCTTCACCAAGATTCCCATTACATTCCTCTACAGGAAAAAAGTCTTTTCATCAAATCTTTCGTTCTACTCTCAATTTGGAAACACTTTTTCCCTTGTTCAAACAACATTAGTTTCAGCCGGTAGGTGGTTTTCTGGACAGGAATCAATGAATATGCTGAAAAAACCCCTCTGTGCTCAAGCCACTGAAAGACGCTGTCACCGAGGTATCCTGCCTCCCCTCCCAGTGACGCTGCATGAAGCCGTCCACACGTATCCAAGCAGAAGGAACAAAGCCAGACGGGTGCAAGCAGGGCTGGCTACAGTACCCAGCAATGGCAAAAGTCACCCTGATGACGTGTCAGTACATCTACTCAACAACACTACTAGGTGTATGTTTTACTTCATGCCAAATTTCAGGGGGGGAACCCAAAAACCCCCCAAACCAAACACAAATCTATTTCAGTAGCTGAGATATAAGAGTTTGATTCACCGCTCCCCCATCTTCCCCCTTTTCAATGTGTTACTACATTTCTCAGCCAAATGAATCCAAGCTATATTCACACGCTTGGAAAAAAGGAAATCCTTTAAAATTTTAACCTAAAAATCACTTCTCTTCAGGTTGCTCCAGATTCAGAGGCCTAATGCTCATCAAGTGCCTGGCCCTGAATTAAAATGAATACACAACAAGGAGATGGACACCTGACAAGGAGAAGATACCTAGATGTTCAGTGGCGAAAAGTATTGCTCTCCCATGTTTTTAACTCTCCAGATTATGAGCCATGTGGAAGGCTGAATATTATCTATTGGGAACTTGCAGAAAAAAACCACCAGCTGACTGCCTCTGCTGAAAGATGTGGAATGTCAAATGCCACCCTACGAGACGTGGGATAAGCAAGCAAGCAGACGAGCAGGACAGGTGATGTGGCCAAAAGGACGCACACGTAATTACCACCTCAGCAAGCAGCGTATCAGTCCACAAACAAGCTACGTTACACCGGCATGCACCAGCCAGTCAGATGACAGCGGTCGATTTTTCAGAAACAAGAGTGTACATCCAGGTTCGTAATCAAACGAGTTGGCGAACATGACGAGGCACTCGGCTCTAATGGCCTATTTGGTACATCTGATGGAAAAGTGGAATCACATACTAAACGCCTGATGAAGATTTCTCCTTCCATTCCTGAAGGGTGTCTACTCAATTTGCTGATTAGAGGAAGTGACGGTGAGAGATAGATATGGCTTCCTGCGGCAGAAAAAGCCATGACGCCAGAGACTTTGAGCAGATGCTAAAAGCAGACTGTGAATCATCCTGATTGCGTCCATTCCTCGAGTTCCTCTGCAGCGACGATGCTAATCTCAACATTACACAGTGGTGACTAAAAGGAGCAAAACACGGCAGTTTGATCCCTGACTGGTAGCTGCGGGCTGTGAACCTGAACTCAGCAGCCATCAGCAGGCCTGGCTAGGTACAGTGTGCCTAGGGGCATCCTCTGCACCTTCTCCAGTGCTCTCACTTTACACATCACACGGATAACCAGGTGTGAGTTCCAACACCAACAGGGTCCACAAGTTTTGCCGTAAAAAATACCAGGCATGTAGTAAACAGGAAGGAGCTTACCACAAAACCTGCCACACGCTCAAAGACGTGAGCATAAAATAGTATTAAAGTAACCCTGGCACAAAACAATCTCTCTGCTGATCCCCAATTAGTATCAACATACTGTGTGTACTTCTGGGTCCACTTCAATACGACTTCTCCTGAATTCGGCTGGCTGAAGCCCAAACTTAGGCTGACACGGCTATTACCCTACTTCTGAAATCTAAACTTTAACTAATCCAGATCCTAAAGCAACTCCTCAAAAAAAAGACACGACACCTCACAGACACTTCTGTTTGAATGCCCCTGCATTCCAACTGTACCCCAGTCTACGAACTGGGCTGCCGCCATCAACCCAGATTTCAAACCTGTAAGAACCAGAAATTATACGTGAGGAGAGACAGAAACCCTATGTGTCTTAGAGATACAAGGCATTACCACTGAACTCAGAAGGTCAGCTGTGCGGCTGAAGGCTGGCATCCGGGTCTTCCTCACGGCCTTCAGAAAACGTGCTCTGCCTCACAGGCACAAATTGCTCATGATTTAACCAGTCCTGGCTGCATAACCACATTAATATGCAACTCGTGTAAGACACATCATCTATGGTGTGACGAGCTACAGGAACCAATTAAGGCAGTCAGGTAAGTTTTGTAGCCCCATCCACTTCAGTTGTTTATCTCAACTTTTTCCTTTCATAAAGGCATCTGCCAGACGGATGGTTCTCTCTGCTCGGACATCCAACCCACAGCTGGCATGGGAAAAGCTGTCAGCCTCAAAGGGGCCCTGCCTGTGCTGAAAGTCTCTCATACATGCACACAGACAAAATTTACAGTACACAGTAAACAAATGAATCTCAACACTGTTACAAAAATACCCCCAAACTATGTCACCACATAACACACACCACACTGGCTCCCCACGGCAAGGGGGAGAGCCCATCACACCGTGAAATTTTGAGACGTACAGAGCACAAGCTGTGAAGCAGTTTGTTTTACAACCCCCAAGCTGTCTTACAAGTGGCCCCGCACTGAGGTTACCCCTCGTCCCAGCCCCAGCACTCACCGTGGAGAGGCGTACTGGTGGGGAGACTGCAGGTTCTGCTCAATCCGCCGGTAGTTGTGAATCTGCGTTGGGACCGGAATGGGCACAGAGTGTCCGTACTTGCTGCTAGAGAACTGACCCGGCCGGCTGTTGGAAGGAGACAGACAAAGAAAGGCTCTTGTAAGGGGTGGGCCTTCACATGGGTAATTGGAGGTTTTATCTTCATAGAGCAACCATACACAGGGAGCGTCCCCTTGGCTGCTCTCGGCTTGTGGGTTTATACTGGGAGGTGGTTCAAAATCCTGCCAAGGGGAAGTGGCACCACACATTTCCTGAACACAGGGACCTTTCCTCCAGCACCATTCCCACCCACAGACTGAAGTCAAAACATACACCCGAGCACACCACTCCCTCCAGGAAAACGGGAGGCCTGCTATTTCAGGCCACAGCTGGCCTAGTTTCCCACAGCTTAGATCCACAGCCAAAGAGCACATCATTGAGCAGGGGCTAAACACTCCTGGCTCACAAAGGACACCAGCAGAGACTTCGCTGCCAAGAGCTACTTGCGATTCACGCAGAGGCACTGCTGCAGCAACAGCATCTCCATGAAAGTCTCAGCACGCCACAAAAAGAATACAACCTTGTGGTGTATATCAGGGTATTTGCAAGTTAACTATAGGGTGGAGAAGGCAACTCAGGAAAGAATAAATTTGGGGGCAGGCGCTGTTATCTATACACTCATTCAGATCAGCTAGAATACCACACACACAAAATGGGACAGGCCCGTTCTGCAAACATCAGACTTCTTTCTAGTTCCACCCAAGCAGGTTAATCAGCTCACGTCTGGTATCTGTTCCCCTGGGTGACAGTTTCCCCTGTTACTCTTTGCCTGCACACCATGCTATATACAAATCACGCTACACAAAACCCATGCAAACATCACATTTAACTAAGTAGGCGCCTAAAGTCTTTTCCCAAAGGCTCCAGAATTCTAGGATTAATTGCCATGGCAATGCTATTTAGAACTGCCAACACCAATTGTTGCACAATTACAGAAAGATCTTCTTGGTAATGAAGGCTTCTGCAGCCTTCCTTGCTGTCAGTCAAGGACACAGGCCTGGGACTGCCCTGAGAAGCGGGAAGCATCACTTCTTTGGGTCTAACACTTGGAGTGGAAGTGTTTTACATAAGATGAAAGGAGATATAATAATTCAGCAAGAACGTACATGCGTGCACAGAGAAAGACAGAAGGGTTTGTGTCTTCTTTGGCAAAGCATCCCATTATCAGAATTTCTTTTTCGGGGAAGGTCAACAGTACTCTGTGGTTTACAGTGACAGTATTGAACAAAGCTGATCTGACGGAATGTGTCTGCAGATCTCCACCCTGTGCACATGAAACACTCCTCCATCATAAGAGAGCCAAATAACTGAAAGAGATCTTTCATCAAGGCCGAAAGAACAAAATGTGATTCCGATTTCTTCATTCCTCTCTCAGCATGTCTACCGATTTTTTAAGTTCTATATATCCCTCCTTATTTCTTCCACCAAGAGAGCAGACTTTTAATCTGATGCCTGTCTCCAAAACACAGCATGGAAGCCTTGATTCTTCATTGACACCCCATAAAATAAAGGCATTCAAGACTTCTGATTGCTCAGCGGAAGGATGAGGCTTTGGTCTCTCTGCCTTCCATCGGTGTAAGACATGGAGTCAGACAGACATAGAGTGAACAGAGCTTTAACCAAGAAACCTGAGGGTTCATATCAAACCTTATACATATCCCGATTTGCAGCATAACTTTCAAACACTGTCTCTTCAATCTGGCAAAATCATTTGGGGGAAAAGAAGTTCTCAGGTGAAATGATCCCCCTCTCTCCAAGAGCTACAAGAAGTCCTTAAAGGAGTCAGGTTTCTCCACAAAGCGCAAGTTGCAAAAGAAAGCATCCAAATGAGGTGACATATACTAAACCTGCTAACTGGCCTCAAGCCTTAAAGACTACGATTGACCATAAATTTGCAAAGATCAAGAGATAAAGCTGGGAGAGGAAGTTTAGTTCCTTGGCAGTAATTAAAAGCTCTTTGAAAATGGTATTAAATCCATTGCTGTGGGATACATCCAAGGAAGCATGTTTTGTTATCAAGCATCTTCAACAAGGAAGTGTTTAAAAAAGAGAAAAAGCTCACCTGTCAGCATATTTTAGTTCTGCCTAGCCCTTACTCTCTTATTCAGTAAAGAACAAGGAAGGCCGCTCTAGAGTGTAGCGTGACTTCCTGAGGAAAACCCACTGCCGGCCACTCTAAAATAGCCTTTGCTTTCTGTCCTAGTTGGACTGCACCCAGTGCTGCTTGCTAGCCTCACACGAAAGGGAGAACTGCTGCTTCTGAGTGAGCAAAGACAGAGAGAAAATCAGGAGTCCTCTGCACCAGTGAAGCCAAATGCTGAACCAAGGGCCTCGTGACATCTACAGTGAAGGGCACTGAAGCCCATGTTCATAATTATTAAGGACATGGCTGGGTGGCACCTGCTTAAAGCCCTTTCAGGGGACAGATCAAAGCTCATGCTTTACACTCTAGATTCAGAGTGACTGCTCCCTTCTTTCATTACTTATGTCTTACTCCCCATCGTGGACAGGGTAGCAAGTAACTTTTCTATCTGCTTTGAAGAAATACTGAAAAGTGGGAAGTAGCGCTACAGGGTTCGGCATCTGCTCCACACAAGCTGCTGGGAATGAGTAGGAGAGACAGTGAGAGCAGAAACATGTTTAGATGATAGCCACTGGCATTGACTTGCCACCTTGCGATCCAGTAAAATACGACGAGGCCAGTTTGGTAAAGACAGTAGTGAATAGTGAAAAGTGGGCAGCGTTTGTAGTCAACTTCCATGAATTACCACTCTCTGCTGTCCAGAAACAAGGCCAAATCCTTTAATACTGATCCCCAGAATGCAAAGGAATCAGTTAAGGAATAAGCTGTTACAAAGCTTAGCAGGCGATGGCATTAAGTAGCCTCACGTAATTAAACTCCACACTGTGGTATGCGCTTGCCAATTAATCTGCTCACGTCAGCAAGGCTTTCAGCTGTATTCTTTTACTTTAAATTTGTATGCTTTGAAGCTATGTTTTGTCATTTTCTGGGCTCTGCTTATGTGACGTGTGTTCAACACATAGCCTGGGACTACACTGCCTTCTTGAGAAAGATTTTAGGGTCATCCGTCTCTCCGTGTGAAATCTCCTTCAGTCCTCCTCCCCCAACACGTCCCCTGTTGACAGAAGAGAAGACGAAAGCTGTCCTGCTTCCCCAGCAGGCAGGAACGAGACGGGAAGCAACACCGCCAGCTCCCTGTACGCTAAGCACAGACCCTAACGCTTCAAGCTCTAAAGTCAATGGGATCGCCGTCCACAGACCATGAGTGGCTTCTGAACACAAACATGTCTGGAGGCACTGGTGCTGCTGGGCGGCTGGTGCTGTTGTGTGTGGGTGGCTGTCACCTACGACATTTCTAAAGGCTAAAGCTGAGTCGACAGCAACTGGTTTAGTTGGAACTGAACCTACGCCTCGTTGCACTTGTTACTCCTGCTCCTGCATCCTCCATTACCAAACAAGCCCCATGTTGCAGCATTGCTTTATACCAGCGTAGTGCAAGGAGATGTTCGGAGCTTCAAGCAAACTACAAACATCTAGGCAGGCCCACATCTGTCCTTCAACAGCAAGGGGAGAAGAGCAACACCCCTCCACATCTGCCCTCCTGCCCTTTGCCCAGTAATTCAAGCCCATAGTAGCTTCAGCCTTGGCTGAAGTGTTGTGCTCTAATTCACTGCATAAATTCAGAAGGAAAGGTCTTTAGCTGGAATACTGACTGCCTCTGCAGGCCAAGCACAGAGGGGATGAGTAGCACATACATGCCGGTGGAGAGCATTTAATTTCTTGCTTGAGAATAATCCCTGGCGCCCCAGGGAAGAGAGTTAATTCCGGCCCCACTGCATTCCCTCCTAGTGCCTCCTGAAGGCCTAAAGAGGGAGAGACAGGCTCTGTGGTTGGGACTGACCAGTGCCTGAGGCTGAGGAGTTTCTCCTGGGTGTTTCTTATTACCCCTTAACTAAAGGGGAGATGTGGATCTTGCCCAGCACACCAACATCTGTAAAATCCCCTCCTGGAAGTCAATGGGTGTTTAATAGATCAATGTTGCATAGTCATGACTGAACAGTCTTTCTTACCTGGACGGGCTTGGAGAACTGCTATATGGGGGTGAAGGAGACGGTGTCCTTCCCTGGCTTTCCAAGCCTGCTGAAGTCACCAGAGAACTCCTGAAGAACGACAGAAAGGAAAGAACCCAGCTGTCAGAGGGGAACCAACCCCGCTCCCTGTCGCCTACAGGGCACAGTAGCAGAGCTGCGTCTGCCCAGCACGTCATGGGAGCCCTGGGGACTGTCACGTTGCCCCACAGACGCGGCTGTTCAGGTGCCACATGCTGATGGTCAAATGGAACATGATCAGAACCAGGCAGGGGACAGTCATCCTTGAAGCAACAGCTAACTCAGCAGCATCTTTCGTCCCATCCACCAGCACCCAAAAGTCCCTCGTGCACAGTACGCTCCAGTGGCTGAACAACTTCAGCTGCCTTGGTGCTCTTACCCGCTGTACATCAGACTGTCTTGGATCGGTTTCCCTCCTGCAGCCTCAACAGTCAAATCACCTGAGGAACAAGGAAGTACAGAAACATATTAATTCTAGATCATTTTCTTTAAAAATCTTTATATATTTAGAGCAACAGATTTTGGGTAGAATTTCCTACTCTTCCAGGACCCACCGAATTGCTTCTGAGGTCAACATTTTGCCAAATACGAGTGAGCTGAAGCTGATATGGATGCTGCTGATCCTTGTATCTTGAAGGTTTAAAAGATTCAGGCTGAAAGGGAGCCCTTTCGGCAGGGGGCTAAAACCTGGCAGTATCATTTGGGGCAACGGGTATATGCCCACTTGGTGCAAGCAATTAGCTACTTTGCAAAAAGACAGTGGTACACGCTGCACGCCGGGCATTGAAACATCCTCGTCCCAAGTGGCAAGAATCCAGGGCAGCTGGGTACACAACCCAGGGGAGTTTGTGCCTTTGCCAAAACATCTGAACACTGGAAATCTGACTACCACAAGACATGCATGTACTGGCCCCATCACTGTTCCCAGGAAAAATACCCATGCGACCAAGCTCTTTCTTATCTTAAGGACTGCACAAGAGAGACCTTTCACAGATTCCAGTGCTGCCCCTCTGAACTCCTGTTATCATAGAATCATAGGTTGGAAAAGACCTCTAAGATTATCAAGTCCAACCAACCACCCAACACCACCATGCCCACTAAACCATATCCTGAAGTGCCATATCTACACGTTTTTTAAACACCTCCAGGGATGGGGACTCCACCACCTCCATGGGC
>Ga0181612_139770_pt1 | contig 11488 bp, 5 predicted proteins | sample HoacroProtozoa21_FD_119630 | JGI IMG/M metagenome (GOLD analysis project Ga0181612, IMG submission 119630) | Hoatzin crop microbial communities from Cojedes, Venezuel. Combined Assembly of Gp0051906, Gp0051904, Gp0051908
GATTTTTTTTTCTGGACAGAAGCATTGTCTTGAGGAAGATGGGAATTATGACTAATGGAGTCATACAGGAGGCAATACGTTTCAGGAGACTCAACGAAGAGACAGAGTAGTAGTAAATCACTTGGTAAGTATATCTCTGTCCCATACGCATGCATAAATTTGCAAATAGAGGCAAACTGTAACCTACCTGTCTCCTCTAAGAATAAACTCGCTTCCAACTGGATCAAAATAAACCCTGGAGAAAGCTTTCCTCTTGGGCAGGAATGAGGAAAACTCTTATACACTATTATGTTCCTTAATTGCAGACATTTAAAACCAAATTCACTTTTATCAGCAGACTTTCAAGCTTCAGGAAAAAAATGTTCATTGCCATGTTGTGCTCTGTTCTCTCTAGATAAGCAAATGAGTTTCTGGGCTATGAATAGAAAGGGTGTTAGCAAATGCTGACTGGGTTCTGTGCCACTTGGGGAGCCTGAGCTGTTGCCCACAGCATGCGAGACCTGAGGATCGCAGCCCTGTCGGTGAGGTGGTTTCTCATTCAGATTCCTCAATCTGAGCCAGATGATGCAGGATGCGAGAAGTTCACTTTTTTCCTGATACACCCTCACATCCCGCTGCCTGTCACGTACTGTAGTTGCTGGATTAAATTAGCAATTCGGGCTAATGAGGCAAAAGACATAGGTGTTCAGGGAATTTCTTTGATGGAGGGAGGAGGCTGCTGTATATTTATGATCTTTTCTGAGTTTTTTTTACAAAAGAGATCCAAAAAGAGGTAACGTGGTCTTAAATAGCTTTTGTTACTTTGAGGATTTCCTCCTCTTGCAGAAAGAGTCCTCAGTTATATACACCACAGCTTTGAGTAAGTGCTGGTACTCTTGTCTTTAGATGACTTTGGTGTCTTATATTCATTAAAAGACATTAGTTAGGATACCTAGCATTGATTTTTGTGGTGATTTAGGAGCTCCTTCATAATAGCAGGGCCTGTCAGGTGTATTCTGCTTTGATTCAGTTTGAGATAGGCCATAATTATGGGAAGACTTGTCCTCATAAGTTTCAATAGATACGAAGTGTTACGTGGTCTGCTTTTAATTTGAGGAAGTCTCAGCTTGTGTTGCCATGGGGTGAATTCGTTAATGATGGAGCACTTTTTGCTCTGGTTGAATAAATTGGCATCTCTCTGCTCTGCTGCATAAAATGACTCAGTCCTGTTCATACACTACAAATTATGCTGTCCAGCTGCTAAAGTTCATCTGTGATCTCTAAGAAATAGCCTGAAGCAAATAAAACTGCAATTCCATTTGAAATTTAATATTAATGAAGTGTTGCTTGCACATCATCATCAGGCACTGTTTTGTGCATCCTAAATACGTGTGCATTTTCAGCCTTAAAGTTACGTAATTCAATCTAAAGCAACCAGAGGAGCTTATGAAGACTACTGGGGACTAAGCCTGTTACGTGAGAAGTCAGAGAAAGATGTATGCTTGGTTAGACCAACCAAATGAACGATGACACTGAATATTAGAAGTCTTTTTTTTTTTTAAAAAAAAAAAAAAAGGCAGGGAGGGAAGGTGAATGCTCTAGGGGATGATGGTTAGAGTGCCTGAGAGCTGAGACTTGCTCAAGAACAAGTGTGTATACGCTGGCTACCCATAAACTGCAGTCTGGAAATGAGAGGGTTGATAACTTCAGGAGAACAGCAAGCCTGGCAACAGCAAGGACAGTTGCAAACCAGTTGCTTTACAGTAGAGCTCGATCCTTCTGTGAAAGGACCTAGATAATCGTGTCTATGATAGCAGAAGACTGTGCTGCTTGTCACAGGGAATGCTTTCTGGCCTCGTGCCTGACAGAAGGCACTGGTAGCTCTGCTTTCTGTTGATGTGAGTGCTCTTCACTGCGTCTCTGCAGGGCTGTTTTGAGCTCCTACTCACTGAGGTGCATCTTCTTGAGCTTTGCGCAGGGCATTCGTGATACTTCCCTAACACAAGTCAACTTAAAAATTTGTGATCTTGTTGCTGCTGACACCTCGTTCTCATAAACACAAGTATTTTCCAGAGCCAAGGCCAGCTGGCTTTCCAAAGATTGCAGCCTTCTGAAATCTTGACAAATACGTGTACAAAATATGCCATTTTAGTTTGATATTGCTAATGCAGTAATTGATGCACTTCGTTGTTGTTGATTTATGTTACCTTCTTTGTAGATTAATTTGTAGCATGAACCCCTGACTGTTCCCAGCCACAACTCTAGCTCCAATTTTTGTGATACAAGGGAGGAAATCTCTTTTTATGGCTTAAGGATAGGTGTTTTAAGTATTAACTGACTTGAGTAAAGAGCACACAAAACATGCTTCTGAGGTTAGCTGACTCTCATAACAAGCTTTGTGGCTCTAGAGTGTTCACTCAAGGTAGATAATGGCAATCTCTTTCAAAAGAAAAGAAGAACAAAACAAAGATTATTCTGCTGTCAAGTTTTGAGTAGAGAAGAATTATCTTAGAGAAAAACAGAAATTCTAGTTACAGTACTCAGCAAGCTTGTTTAGATAGATAGGACTTTGTAAATCCCATTTTCCTTTTGAAGGCATCCTTTGAAGCTCGTGAGCTTCTGAAAATTTTGAAAAATGAGAGTTAATTTGACAAAATCAACAAAATAAGTGCTTTGAGTTCTGGGACTAGATGATACTGAATGATCTGGTTTCATGGATATTCTTTGCTGCTGGGGAAAAAAGTGAATGTCTTGCTGGTTTAATTGACTGTGCTGTTTCTTCTTTATCATTCTACTTTCTCTGCAGCATCATACGGAAATAGAAACATCTGGGAGACTCTCCATGCCTTCTTTGTCATATTTTGCTTGGTGTAAGGAATCTGTAGGCTGTAGGCAGTCCTTAAGACTGACCTCTTCCATTCCCTCAAGTATTCAGACAGGTGATGGTTTTTGGGAGGGAGCACATATTGTTTTAGTTTTTCCTTAAAACTTGCCCTTGCTGTAGTCTAGCAGAGGAGCGGATCCGGTATGCTGAGGCCACAGGCTGTTGCTGGTGTTGCCTCGCTGGCTTCTGGCAGTGCCCTGCCTGTATCTGTCAGTCTTCTTTTGGCTTGTCTGGGCTGTTTGTGCGTTGGGTAAGGACTGTCCCAGCTTGTGTGGTGCCACATGCAGTTGGACTTTGCTTTCCAGTGCTGAAAGAGTAATACTATTACTGAAATCAGTGGTAAACTCCTTCAAAAATCAAAATGTAAGGGGATACTTGTTGCTCACAACATACAGTATTCTCTATCTTCGCATCCACCAATTTCACATCTTTTTCTGTTCCCACACACAACAGTACTGATGTTCTTTCCGAAACATGACTTTATGCAAGACAGCACTGGGGAGTTTTCTGCAGAGGGCTCCTGCCCTTCACGGCACGGCAGGCTGAACAAGGAGCGGTCCTCCCAGCACCAGTCACTCTGTACAGCTAGCCCAAAGCTGCAATTCTGCAGTCAGCTGGACCGGCTCCAGCAGAGCTGTGGTGTTCCATTTGTGTAATTAATACAGCTCCTAAAAGATGACTGCGTATCTAAGTGGTAGACTGTTAATGGCTCCAGGGAGCTCTCGTGGCTCGTCCTTATAAGCAACTCTTTAGGTTCCGAAATAAATGCATGGTGAAGCCCTTCTTGTTACTGCAGGGTGACCTTCTCATGAAAGGCTCTTCTCTGCCACAGTTGTGAGCTCACGTTCTGTCAAATGTTCATATTTTTGTCTAACCCTATAAAACTAGGAAGTTAAATGCTTTTTGGCACAGATGCGTTTAGTGCAGTGTCATCTTTAAGCAGCATCCGCTTCTGCAAATAGCAGTGATCGATTTTTGTCTTCAGCTGCCTGTTATCAAAATCTTAAAGATATAGCGGTGTGATTCTTGTGTTGAATTAATAGCGGATCATCTTTGGAAAGATGACACTGCTGTTAAGTGCCAAGACTGACGAAAAGACATCCAGTCGTGCTGGGATGATAATTGATTTGGTGTAACGTCTTTCTGTCTCCAGGAGCGTTTCTGTCATTCCTGCTGCATACGCACCCCTACTGAGACAACAGCAGCAACTAAAATTTCAGACATCTTAGATCTATATTCCAGATAGTTTTCATTTCGTATTATCTTTTTCTCCATTTTTTGTTTGTCAGTTAGCAATCTCTATTTTAATCAGTTTAAACAAAACCCAAACCAGCAGTCAGTAAAGATGCAGTGTTACATGTTGACGTGTAGAAGTGTGCTAATACTGGTGACTAAATGCTGCCTGCGTTTGCAAGGCCTAAGGTGACCGCGGGGTTGGAGGTGTCTGGCAGCGCGTGCCAAGAGCGTGAGTCGCAGAAGAGCTTGGCTTGGCAGGGACTCTGGAGGGCACTGCTCCGGTTCCCTGCCTGACGGCTGGGACCAACTGCAGTGCCAGATGCGGTTGCTCAGGGCCTTGCGCACTCGCCGTTGCTCCAGCCCTGCTCTGTTGCACAACCATCCCTGTTGTGAAAACTTTTTTCCTTATGTTCAGCCGAGTTGCCTTTGCTGCAGTTCAGACCGCTCCTCTTGTCCTTTCACTGGGGAGAGCGGGGCTCTGATGGCCTGCTGGGGTGGAAGACCACAGGTGGACCCCCTCCTACCCTCCCCAGGCTGAGCAAAGCCCCTTCCCTGCCACCCGTCGGTGTCCTGGCAGCCTTCTGCTGCAGCCCCCCAGCTTTTCTGTCACTTGTGCTGGTGGGGCTGAAAATCCAGTTGTCCTCTTCGGGATTATAAACTACCACCACCACTTCATATGCTTCCTTCTTTGTCTGTTTTGTTTCTGCATGAAAACAGAAGCTTTATTAAATAAAGCTTGGGTTTGGATATGGCTTTCAATAATTCAGTGATGCTACAATAGGTTGTTGTTCAGTAGACGTAACTAGTCCTTTACAAATATTGCAGTTCTTGGTAAAATACACTATGTGGGGGAAATGAGCATGGTTATTTTATGTGACACTGCATTAAGCTCTGGTAAGAGCGAACAGTCTTTTTTTAAAAAAAAAGAAAGCGGAGAACTGAATAAGCCAATGTCACTGCAGTGAAACCCTTACTTTCAGAGTCTCCTGTGCTGCAAACAATTGTTTTCAAAACGTACAGTACCAGATTGATTTAGATTTTTTTTGTTTGTTCGTTTTTCCCCTAGGAAGCCTGAATTACTGACGCCTAGGCTGGCTGTCAGTAAGCTGTGTGTAGATTAGCCTAGGTAGTTATGAATCCCTATATTTCTACAAAATCTGTTGGTGTTCAACTTTGCCATGATTGGCAATAACAACTTACCTCCTGCTTCAAGGGCTGGACTGCAGCAGAGCACAAGGGGTGTATTTGCTTCATTCTAAATAAATGTTTTATCACTTAGCAGTAATTGGATTGCTATTGTATTTCAGTGATTACTCTGTTCTCCGCTTCGCAGATGTGTTTCCTAACTGACCTTCACGCAGTCTGTCTGAAGGTGTCTGTCTTGATCTAATTCTGTGCAATCAGTTTTTGTTGTTTTGTTTTTTCAAAAAACAGGGGAACCACTGCCAGGGGTAGAATAATTTGTCTTTGCTCCAGTTGTTATGTTGCAAAAGTATAAGCACTTCAGTTTGTGCTGGAGCTTTCAGCTGGCCCTGGAGAGGCAGAACGATGCGGTGCTTTTGCAAAATGCATCATGACATTTCAGGCTGTGTAGAACCACACTTCTCTCAGTATCACAACCCCAATATCCTGCCAAGATTTCTCATACTTTGCGGAAATTTGTTCTGTATTTAACATGTCTATAGACAAATAACTTCCTGAAGTATCTCATAGCTGACCAAGGAATTCAAACACTTGTCTGAGGATCAGACAGAGTCTGCCAGCGAAGTCCTGGATCACTGGATGGCAATTTTATGTGCGAGAATAATATTCAGTGATTAAATCTTAATGGGTTTCCAGAGTAGCTAGTATTTTTTCTAGAGGAAAGCACCGCTGAATGTCCTTAGTGAGGACTGTCTTGTGATAGCCTGCCTTCTGTACAAACTCTTGTAGGAGAGTCTCTGTGCTACTCAGACCCAAGAAACCCCTCAAAGGACGGCTCCACCCCTTGCGTGCTTGTCTGGTGATGGATTGTATTTATTTCAAATGTATGGCATTCAACAGTGAACTGATTTCCACAGCCCAGAATTAGGCTATTCTGCTGCCATTTTCTGTTAACTCTAGTCTTAGCGTTGCTTTGTGAAAATGATGGTTTCTGCATCGCCTAAAATGTACGTTTCAAGTATGATTAACGACTCCAGTGTTTAGAGAACCATATTTTAGCAGAACAAAAACATTTCACTGGATATTGTTACAGTACTGACTGCCGTTATGCTCACAGGTTTTTACCATAAAAAGCAGCCCAATGGTATTATGCTGCGAGTAGTCTTTAGCTGAGTTTGCGGCTGTCATGCTGTTGTGGTGCAGCACTGTTAAAGGACATTTTCTATGCAAGCTTGACTGTTCATTTAGATTGAGACTCTGTACAAGATATTAGCTGCACTGTAATTCACAGGACAGGCCAGTTTCAAGCATGAGCAGCCTGGGCAGCATCTGATGCTCTACTGGTTGCACTCGTAAAGAAATCTTCCTTTGGAGATACTGAAGGTCTTTTGGTCTTGACTTGCTGTGAAGTTAAATTTTGTATTTTCTTCCTGTATGGGCTTTTATGGAGTCTCTGCTAGGTACAGTATGTTCATCCTCTCGCTGCTCATCACTTCCTTCCCTATTGCGCTGTTGCCACCCTACAGCTGACGCTGTCTCCGTTCATAGAATCAGTCATAGAGGTTTGGAAGGGACCTCACAGATCATCTCATTCCAACCCCCTGGGGGACACCTTCCACCAGACCAGGTTGCTCAAAGCCCCATCCAGCCTGGCCTTGAAACTTCCCAGGGAGGGCGCAGACACAGCTTCTCTGGGCAACCTGGGCCAGGGCCTCACCCCCCTCAGAGCAAAGAATTTCTTCCTTCTATCTAATCTAAACCTGCCCTCCTTTACTTTAAAGCCCTTACCCCTTGTCCTGTCCCTACGTGCCCTTGTAAAAAGTCTCTCTCTAGCTTTCGTGTAGGCCCCTTCAGGTACTGAAAGGCCACGGTCAGGTCTCCCCTCCGCCTTCTCTCCAGGCTGAGCAGCCCCAGGTCTCCCAGCCTTTCCTCCCAGCAGAGGGGTTCCAGCCCTCGGATCATTGCTGGGGCCTCCTCTGGCCCCGCTCCAACAGCTCCAGGTCTGTCCTGTGCTGAGGGCTCCAGAGCTGGATGCAGGACTCCCGGGGGGTCTCAGCAGAGAATCCCCCCCTCCCGGCCCTCCTTGCCCACGCTGCTGGTTCACAGCCCAGGGCACAGTTGCCTTCGGGGCTGCCACTGTGCATGTGTACATTCATCTGCTCCTTGCTTCAGTTACCCCCGTCGGAATAGGTCCTGTGGTACTTTACTCTGGCAAATTTGATGCTTCCCGCCGCTGTGTCACCACTCGTGGTGTTCCTCATGGAGATGGTTCCTCTTACCGCAAACAGGTTTCCAAGTGCTGGGTGGCTCGGGGTCTTGATGTATATGGGAAATCCATGCTTTAGCATCTTTGTGCAGTATTTACCATGGTGTGGCTGTGTGTGTGCATCCTTGCGTGCCTGAGGACCCTGCAGCCTTCCAAAGATCTCGTGATGCTTGCACATGGTGGTTTGAGAGCGCAGACGATTAGCTGAGGAGCCAGCAGCCTTAGGACTCTCCAGTATATGGACTGCAGCGTGCTCTTATGCGGGCTTTTTAGCACGTGGCAGTGGATGTTTTTCAGATGACGCTTAATTTGCAGGGTTGGGTGACAGTGGGGTGCTGGCAGGTCAGCCTGGTGCCCAGCGCTTTGTGATCACTGCTTTAGGCGCTCTGTTTAGCTCTGTCAGCCCGAGCCACCCTCTTCTTGTTTTAATAACTTCTTACTTTTCTGTTCAAGACTTCACAGACCTCTGGATGAAACTGTTGTTTCTGGATTTTATTTATTTATTTTTTTTTTTTTAGCAGGAGAAAATAATCGAGGTCAGCTGCACGTTGGATTTTATTAAGGGTTTCTGTAAACCACATCAAATGGTAACACAAGGGTGATGATGAATGCTGGGAACTTCATCACCCAACCCAATGCAGATGATCCACTCCCTGTTTACATTTTGAGGGCATCGTTTCATGTTGTATCACTCTGGTCGCTTCTGCTAACGTGGTGAAGGCCGGGGCTGCGCTTTCATGGTGTGCCCACGCGTGGTTGTGTTGTTTTTAAATTGGCTTGCGTTGCTGCTGGCTTTCTTGTTGGTGAGCAGTGAAGAGAGGAGAACGTGCAGGGGATACCCCTTGGATCTGGCTTTTCAGCCTTTCAACTTGTTCTACCCTTGAATAAACAAGGATTTGCATTTTGGCAGCGCTCTTCCCGTAACTGGGGGGTCTGCAGTAAATTGCATTTTCACCTGTACTGTTCTGCTGCCTCCTCCCTGCGGCGATCCTGGCGTAGCGAGGCGCAACGCAGCCGCCAACGAACAGCGAAGTCTGCGTTAAAGACGGACAGCGAGCGATGTCCTGATGTCACTGCCACCAGTCTCAGGGCTGGGAAGGGGGCTTGGCTCTGCCTGGGGTCGGTTTGGGGTGCGTGCCCTCGCCTCCCGTGGTGCCCCCAGCTCCCACCCCCCGTCGGACTCATCCCCGCGCTATTTACCTTCGCTGCTGATCATTTACTTAACCTTGCATCTATTCAGGATTTACCTCCGGCAGCCTGTTTTAATTGGTGGGGCTGCGGCGTTGTTGTGCTAAACTCGAGACAGATGGTGCTTAAACAGGGACCACACACGGAGACCCGCAGCAGCGGTGCTGGCCGGGTCCCGCATGGATACCGGCAGGTGGGAGAGTCCGGGATGCTGCCCGAAGCACGAGGTGGGGAGAGGCAAAGGGGCAGCAGCAAAGAAGCATCGCCCCTCCAGCTCGCCCATCTCTCGAGGCACAGGGTTTTTCCTAGAAGAGCAGCAGAGAGTTTGCCAGGCCCAGCTCCATCGCCCCGGTGTCACCAAAAAAGCCCTTTTTGCTGGAAGGAGGGGGTGGGAAGGGCCCCGCAGAGGGATGGCTGGAGCAGTCCCTCTTCCTTGCAGGCAGCACGGGGAGCAGGGATGGAGCCAGGCAAAGGCTTTCGAATGAGGCCATCTAATGCCTCCTTATTATTAAACATTGTGGCTGGACGTAATTAGCTCAGCGCACCAGTTGCCATGGTGTCTGGCACACGGTGGCATGAGCGCTGGGTTAGCTCTCTGCCCAAATGCTCGGTCAGTTTGTTTCATCGCTTGGAGCCAGGAGACAGGAGATGTCACCCAGTCTTGATCCCTAAAGGGCTGGTGGCTCCTTGGCGTGAGGAGGAGGAGAGCACTGGGAGTTGAGGTGGGTGAGGAGCCCGGGGAGGGGACTTGGGGGTGATTCTCCATCAGGAGACCCCAAACCTTGTGCTCTGCTGCAGCACCTGCCCCAGGAACCCCCCGGGGCCACACTTTAACCCGACCCACGTGGTTGTACCGGTGCTCAGGTAGTCACCGTATCAGCGTGTCTCCCTGCACACGCTCTGCCAGCTCTTCTTGTGGGCAAATTGTGGGCGAGGAGGGTGCAATCCCAGCTCCAGCGAGGTAAGGCTGCCCATGGTGCTTGCAGGACTCTTTTGGAAGATGCTGGTACAAGTGACAGGGAGGAGCGCTCCTAACCACTTTTGCTTTTTTGGGTTATGCTTTGCAACCAAATATAATAAACCTGTTCCTTCCTAAGGAGGATTATGAGGTCTTAAGGATAGAGTTATCACCCTGGGCACGTGTTTGTATGGTGCCTGCTTCACAGCTGGGCTTTCTCCTGAGGTGTAGATGCTCTCCCTTCAGCCTGTGCACCAGCTGTTGGAGATGTGGGGCATCCTGAAGTGATGGTCTTGCAACCAAAAACATGTTTTGGTGACCTCAGACTGTGAGTGAGAGGCTGTGATTCACAGGAGCACTCTGACGAGATTAGAGATTTGACCACTGGAATTTCTTGAGACCTCTGGAAAAGGAAGAAGCCACTGATGACCAGACCTGTCCTCTCTTGTCCGTCTCTGCAGGTGGGCAGTAAACCTGGTGGTCAGTGGTTTTGCGAGCTGCCAGGAGAGCCCATAAAATGTGCTGACCGTGTGAAAGCACAGGGTTTGTGCAAAGGCTTTCTCGTCTCCCACGTGGAAATTGGTTTGCAAGTAGAAACAAGGAACCTGGGAATGGTTCTGCAATTAGAAACTCATCTGTCTGTGACTCCGGTGGGATAAAGCAGCTTCACACCTTCCTTGGAGTGAATGGCAAGGTGACAAATGTTGGGATCCTGGCAGCTGGATTAAGGGTGATTATCGTAGGATTTTAGGAGAATTAACATTGCAGTAAAATCAAAAAGAAACCCTGGGAAACAGTAGGAAGCATGGCAGGAGGAGACCCGTCCTGTCCATCATGCAACGGCTGTGTGCTCGTGAGTGCTTGGTCTGGTCTGGTCAAAGTGGCCTGGGAAGTGGGAGCCGGTCCAGGGCTGTGGACCTCTGAATACACAGTTATGGTGGGAAAGGCAGAGTGAGATCTCTCAGGATTTAATTTGCCCAGTAAGAAATAAAATGTGATCACAGGTTGTTGACTCTGCTGCAGCCAGGATGCTGTTATGTGCATTTTTATGAGGCATTTTATCTAGAAGTGCTTTTTCTCTCGAGGACCCTTTAAGTTGATTTTCCAAATCAACTTATTTTTGTAATTGCATCATGTTTACTGATTCTGGCTCATGAAGTTATAACATCTGAATGTTGTAATTGCGAGGCAGCCAGCCTTTCTGGGGAGACTGTATTGAATTAATACAGGACAGAGGAACAGATGATACACTCAGTTAATTATCTTGCCCTCAGTCTCGGTAACGAAGCGACTCACAGGGTGTCTGTCCAGGGAGTTGCACCCGACTTTGGGCTCTGCCCAGGTAGAGGACAGGTTACGGGAGTTCTATCGGCTGCAAGTCAGCTTGCGTGGAAGATGAAGAGCAGCAAACTGGAGCGGATGTTCAAAGCTGAAGTCTGAAATCTCAAAGTAGGAAATAGAAATAAACAGGAAAAACACAAAAAAGCAACTCTCTGTTGATGTGTTTGATAAACAGAAGCAGTAACACAGGTCAATAGTAAAAGAGTTTGGAGTCATTAGTGAACAGGGATTAGACAGGATTTGAAATAATTTTTCCTATGGATTGTTTTGGTTTAGTACCAAATTTGTATCAGTTGCCCAGTCAGTCATTCAGGGAACATGATTTTACTGGGGAATATTCTTTTTCACCACCTCAGAAGTGATCTGTGATACGAATCAGTTGCCGTAATATTTTAGCTGTCATTTCGGTCGCCTCCTCTTCACAGAATCACAGAATGGTCAGGGTTGGAAGGGACCTCTGTGGGTCATCTAGTCCAACCCCCCTGCCGAAGCA
>Ga0181612_157357_pt1 | contig 11488 bp, 11 predicted proteins | sample HoacroProtozoa21_FD_119630 | JGI IMG/M metagenome (GOLD analysis project Ga0181612, IMG submission 119630) | Hoatzin crop microbial communities from Cojedes, Venezuel. Combined Assembly of Gp0051906, Gp0051904, Gp0051908
CTCCCCGCAGCTGGCAGGCCTCCCCCTCCCACCCCCCCGCCCCACCAACACCCCCACCCCTTTTTTTTGGGGGGGGAGGGTAGAGATCCTGCTGTTGCTGCTGCTCACCCGCCTCTTACACTTTAGGTCTGCTGCTGTTTGTCCGCTTTTCCTCCTGCTCCCCAGCCTTCCCCTTCCCCCATGCCCAGGAGCTGCTGCCGGGGGTCTGACAGGGCTCTCGGGCGAAGAACCAGGCGCAGTGAGGTCCCAGAAACGGCTGCTGGCTCCAGGGCTCGTGACACTCCCTGTGGCTCTACAAGTAGCACCAGGAACTCGCCTCCAGTCGCAGCAGAGCCCTTGACAACGCCATCAAACACCTAGGCTAGTTTAACACGGGCTTAGTGCAGTTCTTTGCACTTTTAAATTAGGTCCTAAATATATCCTCCTACGTACATAAAAATAATTTCCCAGGGACGGTCCTTATTTTGAAATATTTAAATGAACAAACAAAACTGGGTGCCTATAAATGCTTTTCTGTTAGAGTTACTCAGTATTTGACAACGACAACATAGCCATGTTTTTATATTATATATACAAATAATCACATATATATATAAAAGCATGTATTTAACTATAGATACATTGATATGCACGTTAGGACAAGGGTGTTGGGGCTAAACAAACACAAGGATACATGTGGAATGTACATACAGAGCAAACCCCTCAAAGCTAAGCTGATTTAACCTGATTCCCAGCTTTTCTGTGTTCCAATGGTTTTGACTGCTGGATTTGAATAAACTGAAATATCCCAGTGGCAAGCAGAGCAGTATGAAACTAGACACCACTGTTGCAGTAAAAGTCTGGACTTGTTACATCCTAGTTTTGAAAACATATTTAATAATATTACAAAAACTGCATTATCCACAACGTTCCCCCCCCCACCCCTACTCCCATGCAACAAAAAGTGATTTATTTCTTTTTAAAGGGTAAAAAAATTGTAAAATTAACACTTAAAAAGTTCCCTCGTAAAAACTCATATTGAGAAAATATATAATAATTAACTGCATCTAGAAAAAAGTTCTGTAATTCATCAATCATTTGCCTTCGTGTCAGCTCAGCAACATGCTCCAGCTTTCAAGGTGCCCAAGCCAACTCACCGGCTGCGTGCAGCCTCGCAGGGCTTTACCGGCTGGCTTCCTACCAGCGCTACACTTGGCAAGGTACTTGGTGTTTCCGAGGCCAAGGTCAGCCTCGTGGTTTTTTATTCTACAGTGCTTCCAAATGTGTTGCTATCTGTAAGTATACGCATTACGATTTGCCCAGTAAATACAATTCTGGTGAGTTTAGTGGCTAGGACCATCTTCGGGAAGGCAAGCAAGAAAACAGATCCAGCTGCAAAGAGTACAAACTACTTCTGTATTTTATCTTCACTGTGACTTTTTGTCTGATGCTTTATTGCAGTCTTCCGATCGTTGCAGAGCTTGAACCAGCTTCGCAATGTAGGCTCTACATTACCAAAGCCTTTCAAGCTCCTCCACGCGTCCCCAGCAAAGCACTTGGGCACCCAGCTGGCTTTCCATACGCCTTTGCACTGAACTGGGGCAGGAATTAAAGTTAATCGTCTGCTGGAGTGCTTCGTTGAGCCGGGGGCTGCAGCAGAGGTGGCAGCTGCCAGATGAGCCGGGAGGGAGAAGCCTGGAAAGGAGTCCCTGAAACAGCACTGCAGCTTGGCGAGTTGGGGTTGAAGGGACAGAAAGAGCAATGCCTTCCAAAGAACTTCATTAATTACGGGACACTTTACTCACAGGACGTATACAGAAGAAAAGCCCAGCGGGACCACAATGGAGCAAGGCAGCAAGACGGGCGAGATGCCTTTTCCAGTCACCCGCCACGTTCCTCCATGCAGCGCAGCCGGTGTTCGGCTCGGCGGGAGCCAGCGCGCTCGGCATGTGGGGGGATCGCCACCGCGAGGGGACCTGGGCCATCCCCAGCGTGAGTCTCAGCCCTCCCGGCAGCAAGCTGGCGGCTTGGGCAGCGGGAGCGCCCAGCCTGGCGCTGCTCCCAGCCCGCCGGTGCGGGCTCAGGGGGCAGGCTGGACCCCTGCGAGGGGGAGAGCCAAACCTGCCCCGGACGCAACGACTTCCAGCTACATCTGACCAAGCACAGAGGAAAACGAGCTCGGGTGGTTTCTCCGAGAGGCATCTCCAAAGGGCTGACTCCCATCCACAGCGAGAAAATGCTCTCGAGGCCGATGGACAAGACCAGGCTGATTCTGACTGCGGCCAGAGCAGTGACGGAGAGGTCCTAAATGGGGAGAGATACGGGTGAGAGGACGGGCGTCCACCCTGCCCATGCGTAGTGGCATCGCTGGCAAACACCTCGCACGACTGCGGGCTGGGGGAACGAGTCCTTGGAGAGACAGAGAACAGGCAGGCTGCTGCCGGTGCAGCCGGTTCCCCGTGCACCTCCTGGGCCATCACCGCAGCCGCCCGGCGGGCACCAGGGAAGCCAAGGGCCTGGCAGCACATGTATCAGCCTACAAAGTCCTTGTGAAAGCATCTTGAAACAACGCAGTGCCTGAGCACCTCGGAGGCGTATCTCAGCAGGTAATTCCTGGAAAGGCTGAGCGTAAGAGCTGTGAAAAAACACCGAAAATCTCCACCTCTACAAAAAGGCGCATCCAAACCCCTGCATAAACACAGAGCTGCACTAAATCCAGTGTGGTTCTCCCTGAAGACAAACACACAGTTTGTTATTAATCACTGTTATTATTATTATTATTATTATTATTACTATTATTATGGATGTTTGGGGTCCTGGATAGATGAAGTTCTGCTGTGAGACACTGGATCTGATTTTAAACTAACCTCCCTCAAAAAAAAAGAAAAGAAAAAAAAGATTCCTTTCCTTTCTCTGAGGTATCCTGTCCTGTCTGCAGCCACAACAACACTGACATTCTGCCTGTCCCCAGGTACCACCATCTTGCAAAAGTCATGTCAATAATTTCTAAAAGTGGTGGTGTTCCCTTCAACTTTGTGACCCATTAACTCAGTTCTACTACAAGACTCAAAGCCAAGAAAGCACTAGGGAGAAATGCCACTCTCCTTGTGAAAATGAACGTACAGCAGGGAAGAACACAATTCCCAGAATTACAGCTTGGAAACCAAACCACCAGTGCAACTCTTCCCATCGCATGTCTTCTCACAGCTGCAGATTTCGCTCCTTCTTCTCGCAGGGTTTCTTCTCCCCGTTCATCCAAACCAAGACCACTGTTCAATTACGGCAGTGAATGCATGAAAAAGTCACAGCATTCTTTTCAGAAAGGCTTGATTGCCAGCCAAGGAGTTTGATGCCGATTAATTACTTCTAAGCAGATGATCTTCTCCAGTAAAGCAGAGCCTGCTAAAAGGTCGAAGTGAAACCCCATCTTGAGAGCCAGCCCCAGCAGCCCATGTACCAGCTCAGTCTCACCAGTGCCTCATTCCAAGGACGAGTAACAGAGAGACCTTCTACTCAGCCCCTCTACAGGGATGAATTTTACCAAAGCAAATGCAGCCAGCCAGCCCCAGAATGCCACGAGACACAGGTTTACAGCCTCTGCAGTTTTAGTGGGGATGTTTCCCTGCACGCATCTGCTCTTTCAATCCAGAACGTGATCAAGCACTGTCTTAGCTTCGAGTTTGTTGTTGTGGTTGTCTTGCATAATATTAGAAGTTTACACACATCTACCCGGGGCTGGAAAGGGACCTGTGAGTTAAGGTGTGCTATTTCACAAAGATATTCAGAGATCTATAACCAGCATTTGAAGAATAGGGTCTACATAAATACAGGTACTCAACACCAGTAGCAGAGACTAGCAGAGTTAGGCCTGACAGCCAGTACATGGCACTCGTAAGAGGATAGCTGGTGACACCAGCTGACTTTCTAAACGCACCCTTCAGAGATGCCTAACTCCCCAGGTATTGCTGCAGGCCTCTGCCTCCCCCAGACTCTTCAGAACACAGGTGGTATTTCAGCAAGCCTGTGAGAGCTTGCAGTTTTCTCTGTGAAAGCACTAGTAGGAACACAGCTAACGAGTCTCTTTTTTCAGCAAAAGGCCTGAGCTTTTACAGCATCAAGCCCTGGATGGAGCAGGAGGTCTATGCAGCTGCGGTGGGCAGAAACGCAGAAACCTGTAGCCCATGCAGTGGCAGAGTTAATGCAAAGCGATGTGCAAGACCACAGCATTCCTGACCAGGGCAAACCAGGCAGGAGTCGATGGGCTGCTGAGAACCTTTGGCTAACCCTGGCGCAAAGCAGCTCCGCCTGGGAAGCCACCCGTGCCAAGATGCTGCAGAGCACCCAGGGCGAGCAAGCGAGAAAACAGCGGCATCCCGATGCACAGTCGGCTGGCTCTAAGGGTATATATATATATCGTGTCCTCGATGCGCAGGGTTTAGGACAAGCCTCCTCTGTAGGATTAGACTGATAATGAGGGATTCATCAGACATTTGTGAGCTGAACCCCCCGCCCTTCATCATCATCATCACGTTTGCGTAACTCCTGCTGACGTTAGTGGGAGTTAAACATTGCTGTGCAAGTGGGCAATCACAAGTGATGGTAGTCGGGGAGGTGCTCAGCTCTGTCCCAGTTCCCCCAAACGGTGTGATCGTACATGCCCACGCCCAGGGTCGCCATCCAAGAGGAGCCCCTGCAGCGGCGGGCCCCCCGCTTCCAACACCGGCTGAGTCTCAGAGGAAGGCGCAGCTCCCCGAGGCTCGCTTCGAAAACCTGGCCAGGGTTTCTGCATTACACCCACGGTATTTCTCGTCCTGCTTAGCTGTTAGTGTAATTCATGCTGGTGAAATGATACCACAAAAAATAATGATGCTACTTGTTAAACACGGAAATGAATGTTCACCGTATTTACAGCTACTGAGTAAAATTAGGACAGCGATAAAAGGTTAGACAATGACATTTAATGTTACTCCATTAATAGATTTTTTCACTTTTTTTATCCTACCACAACAATGTGTATTTTCATATACATTATATTTAATAAAATGTATTGATATGGAATTAGGAAAGCATGGGTTTAGTACTATTTACATATTTTAATTGAAACAATTTTCTTAACAACATTGAAAAATAGAAACTTAAAAGTTCTCTTAATCGTGTTTTCAGCCAGTTAGTGGTAAACAAATGCATGCCTAGGAAGTTACATTCCCTCTAGAATGTGGTCAGTTGAAAGTCTCTAACTAAAGTGTGTATCTCTGTTTTGTTTCAAAAAATACATAAGTATGTCTGTCATTTCTGATACAAAATTCTACACTATCTTCAATAAATAAATAATAAAGCGATTCTGAAAAGTATGAAATGTAAACTTTGTTGTCCCTCCAACATATATTTTTTTTCTTCCCATTGCTTGAAACATTACAGTGGTCTTGTAGGAAATTATAATACACAGACACTTCCCAGCACAGTTTACACTTATTACCATACTGCATCTACCTATCCGTTATGAATATATCCTAATTTCCTAATGGAAATCAATAAGACTTGTAGTGCTAGAGAACACTGCCTACACAGGAAAGGTGGAAACCAGTACCGAAAGGACATGCAAGGAACACCAAAACCTAACAACAGGCTCCACAAGAACGTTCACATGCTAATGAAACAGGCTGACACCTCCCATTCGGAAATAAAGTCCTTACAAAAATACCAGTGTATGCATGATGGGTCATGAACAAAATTAATCCAAGCAGAACAAAGAGGAATTTTACTCTTAGGGGTCTATTGTCTCTTGGGTCCAGACTTAGCAAAGCACTTACGCATGTGCTTAAGGGCAACAAGACGTAAGTGCGCGCTTGAAGCTGGGTGCTTTGCCAAACAGGGAAAGTTTGCTGGATGTGGGCCTACACACATGTATTTGTAGAGTTAAACCTGGAACAGGCTGCCCAGGGAGCTTGTGGAGTCTCCTTCTCTGGAGATATTCAAGACCCACCTGGACAAGGTCCTGTGCAGCCTGCTGTAGGTGACCCTGCTTCGACAGGGGGGGTTGGACTAGATGACCCACAGAGGTCCCTTCCAACCCCAAACATTCTGTGATTCTGTATACGTAAGCCCTGGCACTGCCCCAGATGACAAGGCTTTTACTTTGGGGCTACCACTCTGCACCACCACAAGCACTCTCTTCTCTGGTCACATCCAGTGTCGCTGCCACCAGACCTGCGATCATCCCAGCTTGCCACAAACACCTCCCGGAGCTACAGCGCGCTGCGGCCCTGAGCGTGGTCACACGATGTCACACGCAGTTAGGCACGGTACAGTTTAATAACCGGTCACCACTGATTGCTTTGCAAACTAGACTCTGCAGGGCAGAAATCAGCTTCCTGAGCTAGAGCCATGATTTTTTTTCTTCCCCCCCGCTGCAGGTGCCAGATAACCCATCCGCAGCCCCACAGTCAAGCAGCAGTAGTAAAGTAGTATCGAAGTGGTACAGCACAACATTCAGCAGGGCTCCACATTTAATCCTTCACTTACTGTTCAAACCTTTACAGTCCTACAGAAAACAGCAACTTCCAAAGGTACCGAGTGGGTGGACTCTTCCGGAGTGCAATTCATCTCTGTGCAGAAGGCCTGTACATAATTTATTTTCAGGGGCAATGTGAGTCATGAAGTGGTATGTTAATAGAATCTTCTCTGTTTATAGATATAGACTATTTATTTTCTAAGTCTTTTCAGTACCACCACGAAGATCTTCAAAGATCTTCTTACTGTGTAACTGCTCCTTCCATTCATGTTACATTTACACACCACTTTACTGAGCAATAGGCACAGAATTCCTTAAGGGGCAAAACCCTGTAGAAAGCCTCCAAAACACACCAACGTTGCCTTCTTCATGTAAATTAAAGAGTAGGGTAACTGGAGCAAGCACAGCAACCTATGTGGTTTGCCAGCCTTTCAGACTGGAGCACAACGAACAACTAGGTTATTTCATAAACCCGGGAAACTAACCTTTAGTTCCACATAGATAAATCGAGGGAGATCTCCTCACTAAATGGTGATTCATTTTTCAGTGAGAATTATCAAGGCACAAAGATGCTCCTGTTTGCTTTGATAACCCTCTTACGTGTGAAGGGCAAGCAGTAGTTTCATACCACACCAATAAGGATTTTGCTTCTGCTGACACCTATTGCAGTGAACTCAGACTGAAATAAAACATTGGTCCCTTTCCTTCTACGGCTCATCGAACAATTGCAGGTCTAGTCGGACGACTATCTCTCCTGTTGGGACTTCATGCAGAAGGAGACACTTTGTAACTGGTCCCTTTGAACCCTGATCCTTCTTAATGTCTGCCACACGGATCTCTGTTCTGCCCAAAAAGTCTGAAATGCAAAAAGACAGCATGCTCAGAAATGACACAACTGTTTTACGCTGCAATAAAACACTCATTTGCAGAAAGAACTACGCTTCCATCTACACACAACGAAAGAAGAAAACAAGTCTTCAGTCCAACTATGTTTCTGTTGTTGAAGAAGGCCGAAGGCTGCCCATCTGCACAGAGGAGGGTTTTAGCTGGACCATATTAGACAGCAGCAGCATTAAAAATAAACGGTCCCATAAGCAGAAGAATCCACTATGTAATTCACAGCTGCCTTGCTTAAGTAGCTTATTTATTTTACGGCACTTTAGAAGAAAGGCCAAAGGCTGCTGCACAGTTCAAACTGAGTGTGAAGCTCTCTGGAGATGGCAGGGCCAAGGAGTGCATCACACTAGCAACGAGGTCAACGGGCCAACTGGTGCTGGCCAGATGAATGACACTCCTATCCAAATGCTTCCTGAGAGATTATGACTCCATAATACACTCTTCAGTGCTCCACATGTCTACTCCAGACTATTAAATAAGAATGGGTTATGAATCTCAGGTTCATTTTTGCCACCGTTACTGCATATTACAGGAACGTGAAGACATTTCTCTTCCTCCTGCATTAATCTGTCCATTTGCAAACAGCATCCAGAGTTTTTTAAAGACTTAGCAGAATTGCAAACCGCACTTTAATTGTTAAGTTGCACAAGAAAGGAAACCCCAAAGACCCCAGAGATAGCTTGATTCTTTTTGTGCTCATACTAGCTTGACTCCGCCGAGGAGCAAGGGTGAGTAGGCTCCCAGTATGCAAAGGGTTCAGTATTGGGGTTGAAACGAGATGATCTTTAAAGATTTCTTCCAACCCAACCCATTCTCTGATTCTACGATTCACCTCAGCAGGCACACACCTCTTCAACACTGGGAGATTTGACAACACCCTTGGAAGGGCAGCAGCCCCCTACATACCATCTGGGGAGAACTGGTCCCTCTCGAACACCGTAATGCAGAGCACGTCCTGCTCGAGGTCTTTGATAAAGAACTGGCAGTTGGAGTTCCACTTCGGGTTGAGGGTGTCCTGTATTGTCTTGGTAATGTGGCACTGAGAGCCCATCGTCACCTCACAGTACGGGTTACTCTTTCCTGGGAAGACGGCAAGAAACAGAAAAGAGTAATCGCATTTTTAGGTGTGTCGTCTTCCTCCTAAATGTCCTTTTACTCCTGCAGCCAAGGGACGAGGGAAAGACTGTGGCCTCGCTGTCACTATAATTAACAGGGACACAATTCTGCAAGGCACCGGGCACCTTCCACTCCTCATTTCAGGACTTTCAGGCTTACGATCTCTTACGATATGGCTTGCGTGATGGAAACTAAGTTTGTTTGAAACAAACGCTTAAGTGCAGGACAACTGCACAACTGCTACTGAACTTCACAAAATCACTTCTCTAGTCATTGAAATGGCTTCATTAAACAAAATCATGTTTTGGACAGAAGCTCCTTCAAAGTTAGTCTGACAAATAGGAATGTCTTCTTCATAAAGCAGATTATGAAAAACCCAAGGCACTTACCATGGGACCTGCAGGGTTTCAGTTCAATGCCTTCAACGATATTCACCATCAACCTCCCAATGCCTGTTGCTCTTTGAGAGCGAACTGCGGTGGAACAGAAGAGGAGAAAGGAAAGTCATTAACGTATTTTCCTGCCCATGGACTTTTCTACAAAGGATGAGACCCCTGCATCCCATGCTGTACCTAAGTAGGCTTTTTCCCTCTTCTTCTTTTCGGTCTCTATGTAAAGTTCTGAAGCAGCTTTGATCTTCTGAACCCAGGCAGTCCTTCAGAAGGAAAGGAAAAAAAGTTGCAAAATACCACTTCTATTTTTTCTCCCTGGAGCATAGCAGACAAAAGTAAAACTGTCCCTCCTTCCCAACACTTGCAGTCTAAGGCTCTGGCCCACCAGAGGCTCTGCTGCACTGAAGCTGTCCTGCCTGGAAGAGATCTTACTGGAAATCATAGCACCTGTAGAACAATGTAACTGTTCCAAGCTAACAGATCCCACCATGTAAAGAAAGCTCAAAAGAATCACGAGCAGGAGGGACTTGGCAAGAAACCAAAAGGTATAGACAATAGGTTTACTTTCACCAAGCGTTTTGCTTTACTGCAATAAACTAACTTCTTGTAGCCAGTAGATAGAAGACAGCTATGTTGCACAGGTGGTCACTTTTCTTGATCCCTGAAGTTTCACACCAAAATCCTGCTGAGCTTCAGGACACAACAAGCATAACTCAGTGAGTACACAGGTGACGAATGGCCATGGTTCCCTGCGGGCCCTTCTGGGAAATCATTTCATACTTAAGAGACTGAGTGGAAAGACTGATGGAGAAAAAGTGTGGAAGCAGGGGTACCAAGGGACCTCAAGGGTTTAGAAGAATTGCTGTGACATACGAGGGAGCCCGAGACCTGAGTCAAGGCAAAATGAGAGAATCTGGAAGTTGTGGATCCATTTCTGATCCCAAATGCAGAGCTGCTGCGCTACAGGGCATTGCAGCTACTTACACCAGCCTGGATTTGGGTCTGAGCACTCACCTGTATTCTGCACAGAGAGCTGTTCAAGAAAACAAAACACTTAAGGACAATTCTGTCTTCCAGTTCAGCCTTAAGTGGTAAATGGCAGCTTCAGAAGTATACCAAGCCCTTGATCATAAAGGTCTTTTAAGATTAAATGGGAAAATTAATCACTCACTGATGCTAATGTTTTCTTTCTGTTGCTCTTAATTAAAAGCAAGCGAATGATGAAAACCTGGAGGTATCTCACCTAAAACGCTGCATTTACTTAGTAAGCAATTCTGGCATAAAAGAAAGCCAAAGGCTGTATCCCATATGAGTAAAGGCATTTGACTAGAGCGCCCAAATTCAGACAGCAGTTCCCGTGGGTTCTCTCTACAGCGAATGGAGAGGCAGACACCTCCAGAGGGTGGTCGGCATGGGAAGGTCTGGCTCCTTCCACTGACAGTTCAGCGTCGCGTGCCCAAGCATTCCGCTGAATTTCCTTGAGCAAGGCAGGATGAATGCAGCGCAGCGTTTCGATGTTTCTGACTACCGCTGTGAGTGCTCTGACACAGAACAGATGATTATTGCTACAGTCTGATCTGTGCAACAGATCCTAAGTCGAAAAGGTTGTGTCAATTCTCATCGTCAAGGGTCTGACCACAATTCTCGTTCATTCTGTGGCAGAGAGGGACAGACAGTATCCCAAAGGACAAGTGGGATCCATCAAACGATGACCTTTTGCAAGGAAAACTATGTGTATAAATAATAATGAATAACACCCTCAGGCAGGCAGGGAGCAAAGATGTTTTGTACTTTTTTTATGCATCAGAATTTTTAGGGGCCATACATTTGCAAACTGGCATAACGCCGTATCTATACTATGGCTGGTGTTCTTCTGGACTTCCCGCTTTCATTTCTTAACAAAAGTTATCTTTCAAGACTTCACATTTGTGCAGAGAAACCTTTTCAATATAAATCAGTGTAATGCTGTCTGCGTAAGCTTGCCAGAGACAAAAATCACTAGCCGAGGTTTTGAGGTTGCCATTCTTTTGACTGTTTCAATCTGAACTGAACAAGGTTAAAACTGCCTGGGTTTTGTTTGGCTGGTTTTTGCTTTAAGTTCTAATTCTGACATGGTTCCTCAATCTCATTTAACATATGGCCACACAAATGCTTGCACTGGCACAAACAAACAGAAGGTAGGATTGCATTAAGATATATTAAGATAATCTCTTTGTCGGCGACATGGACAGTGGGACTGAGTGCACACTCAGCAAGCTTGCTGATGACATCAAGCTGTGCGGTATGGTCAACACGCTAGAGGGAAGGGATGCCATGCAGAGGGACCTTGACAGGCTTGAGAAGTGGGCCTGTGTGAACCTTGTGAAGTTGAACAAGGGAAAGTGCAAGGTCCTGCGCCTGGGTCGTGGCAATCCCAAGTAGAAATAAAAGCTGAGTGGAAAACGGGTTGAGATTAGCCCTGAGGAGAAGGACTTGGGGGTATTGGTTGATAAGAAGCTCAACATGAGCCAGCAATGTGTGCTCACACCCCAGAAGGCCAGCCATATCCTGGGCTGCCTCAAAAGAAGCGTGACCAGGAATTCGAGGGAGGGGA
>Ga0181612_164190_pt1 | contig 11488 bp, 8 predicted proteins | sample HoacroProtozoa21_FD_119630 | JGI IMG/M metagenome (GOLD analysis project Ga0181612, IMG submission 119630) | Hoatzin crop microbial communities from Cojedes, Venezuel. Combined Assembly of Gp0051906, Gp0051904, Gp0051908
AGATTAGATACTAGGAAGAAATCCTTCACCATGAGGGTGGTGAAACACTGGAGCAGGTTGCCCAGAGAAGTTGTGGCTGCCCCCTCCCTGGAAGAGTTCAAGGCCAGGTTGGATAGAGCTCTGAGCAACCTGGTCTAGCGGAAGGTGACCCTGCACATGGCAGGGGAGTTGGAACCAGATGATCTTTAAGGTCCCTTCCAACCCAAACCATTCTATGATTCTACTATTTTAAACCTGCTTTGTCACATTGACTTTTGAACTGAAATGTGACGCGAAATATCTGCTCTGATGTCAACTGAGGTAATTTCTTTAAAAAGTGCCTTGCTGTGGGATGGAAGAACTTTTGAACTGACTGAGGAGTCTTGCATTATGAGGCTGGTGGACGGCTCATAAAGTACTGTGAAAGCATTTATTTGTGTGACCATCCTGGGCTAAAATTATATATTAAATATAATTTTATTTTTGCTTGATCTAATTCATTTTGTTTTCTCCTTAAAGGCAACAGTCTAAGGCTATGTCTACATGATCTGTTTCTTGTAAATACAGGCTTGCTCTGAAAAAGCTCTGAATTGACTGGAAATTTTGTGCATGGGTTAGCTCAGGACTGAACCCAACCTAATAAAACCTGCCTCTGATTCCCACATATTCAACTGGGATTTTTGCAATGCTGAAGTATTATCAGGGCTTTCTTTTCACACTGGTTTATGTCTGGTCAAGAAGATCATGGGCAGACCAAGACTGCTAAACACTTAAAACTCTGGCCCTCCTGGTCACAGGGTTTTTTACATGTTGTATCTATGAATGTTTTATGCATTCAAAACTTAAGTTTTTCCTAAGTGTATGATTAATTTTGTTCTCATCGCTTTTTGTAGGTTTGGACAAAGAGGGCACAGCTCTATGATCCCCAGAAATACAGTAAAGTTTGAACAGCAAGACCTCTAGACCTCATCGTCTTTTTCTGCGTTGTCCATAGGCACTTTGAAATTTTTTGTTCAGTTAAATAAAGAAAAGTGACAAGTGACTGAAAGTAGGGACTCATAATAGAAAATGTCGGGTGACCTTAACTTGAGGCAGCTTTATGAGTACTGTCTAGGAAAAAAGCTGAGGATGTGCAGTTCATTCTTTCTAGTTCAGAGGAGCATGGGGCAGAATTACTGGAGGATTGTTTGGCATAGACAGCAGCGAAACAGTCTTTTCTTTTTTTGCTGCATGTACAGAGGTGCTGAGGCAGGGGATTGTGGCAAGTTATTAAAAAATCAAAGCATATTCTAAGACCCAAATTCTTCAGCTATATACACAAAAGGATACAGAATACATCTGATGGTATTTCATCCAAAACAGCATTCATTCCCTCTGCTGCAAAGTGCAAAACTAAATTCAAACAAAAATACAGTATTTATTACACACAAGTCTCAACACTAATCTCCTGTCCAGTGGAGCAAACAGCTTCACCCAAAGCTTACTGATGTCCAACACGATGAATCACAATGTAAAACAGCCATATGTAAGTCAGTGGGACACAACCAAGCAAAATATAAAATTAACTCAGCTTCTTGAATACAGTGGAGTTGTCAGCTAAAGACAGAACCTAAAAGGTGGTTTTCAAAAGAAGAACTACTGTGAAGGTGCTATTGATTTCACAAAGGTGAGACTGAAACACAAATATGCTTCCTTCAAAATGGAAGACTTGCATCCCAACAGGCAAGGCTTGACATTACATGGGTCTGAGGAAAAGCCTGCATAGTCCTTCCAGGAGGAAAAGAAATTGCCTCACATTATATAGCAGCCCGCCACAATGTGAATCAAGAACAGTGAGGGAGGAAGTTAAAAGATCAATCCTAACCACGTTGTGAAGGCCTCTGCCAAGAATAAGCTTTCTATGTTGGATGCTAATCCTCAGATACATTTCAATGTCCTTTTTGGGCCTCATGCTCCATGTAATGTTTTCTGAAGCAGACTTACTACATCGGTCAACACATGTATATATCATCAGGCCAACAAATTTAAGTGTAATTGCCAAGATGAGGAAAGGGAGCGGAAGGGGCAGGAGTTTGCAGAAATGTATACATAAAGACAACAGAAAGAGGTTGCATATTGTGCTTCCAGAGGAAGGATAAAGGTTTGTGTTTTTTCCCTCCCTGGTTATAACAGATCTCTGCTTCTTAGATGCCTGTGCTGCTGGAAAAAAAAAACCCCACCGTTATTTTCCATCTTTCTTTAACAGTGTTTCTCCTTCTTCCTTTTCCCTAGTGAAACAGGAGGTTTTCTGGATTCTGGTTTTAATTTGTTATTCTTGTTTGTACGGATGTGGGTGTTTTCAGGACATGCCTGGACAGTTATTAAACCACTGACCGGTGGAGGCTCTGCTACAGATGGATTTCATTCAAGACTGGTGCTATTATATTAATGGGTTTAATTTAAACAGGACTAGCCTTGCTAGCCAAATTACTGCCATTTAAATCAATTTGCTTAGGGGAAAAAACAGCCTGACCATAGCCATTAGACTTCAATTTATTACTGTATTCGTTTTTAAACTGGGTAAGGCTTATTGCTCGGTACCTGTCCTCCCGTCCTTTGGTGCTGCTCCCCCCTCCCCCCACCCCCCTGACCTGGTAATAAAAGACCCACAGGGAAAAAAAGAAAGCAAATCTGAAACATCACATTAATTTAAAGTCAATGTTTCGTGAGCAAAGACCAGGTATCTTGTGAAAGAGACTCTCCATAGGATCCAATACTTGCCTTTGATGTCACCTCATTAAATTGAGATTCAAATGATCTAACAGATGTATTAGTTTAAAAAGACATTTTACTGCATTTTTTTAAGATATGAAAAAGTCGCTATGCCTCTTTTTTTTTAACACATTTCAACCTGATTCAAATAGAAAAGCAAAAGGGAAGAAAATGCTTTAGATGTGCTCTTTTGATTTTTTCCAATCTTGCCTGAATAAAATGGAATGGGAGATCAAGAACAGTCAATTAATTTCAACACTGGGTGTCAGAGGGAAAAGAAGAGGGAGGAGGGGGGGAGAATTATAGATGCACGACACTTAACAAATGCATAGATTGAAAGAAGGAAATATGTTGGGGGGGAGATAAAAAACCGTGTCTGTATTTTATTGCACTCGGTAAGCTTTTCGCTTGTATTTATAGCTGCAATTATATCTCAATGAGGTTTGTCTACAGTGTTGGCTTCACGCTAATTTTCCCCCTCACTGCATTCTTGGAATAGGCTCGGACTGTTTATGAACCAGACATATTGACCTCATTTACAGCTAGCAGTTTAAATCCATAATTTTTCCACCCACAATCCCTCTTTGACATTCCGGCGATGCGGCCGGCTCACTGAGACTGAACTAAAAGTCTCACACTTCATTGAACACCATTATGCGGCTTTATGCTTATAAGCCTGTTTCCCTCAGCTGCCTTTCAGCTTTGCTGGAGATCCGTTTGGCCACAGGCCGGCAGTGATTAACTGGAAGAATCCAATAAATCAGCCTGTCAGCCAGCAGGCTCTCCTCACTGTGTCTACAAATCGACATTTGGATTTGCACTCTCTTTTTTTCCTCCCCCTTCTCTCTCCCTCCCTCCCTCCCTCCCTCTCTCCGCCTTCCTCTCTGCCTCTCTCTCCTCTGCCCCCCATCCTCACTCCCCACCCTTCCATTGGCCCCCCTCCCCGGGGTCTGCAGGGTACCTCTCTTCTCCCCGCTACAAGGTGAACTTGAGGGAAGGCTGTTGTTGGCATGGCTGGACCTTGCAAACAGTCCATTGGTGACACAAGTTGCTGTTGATTTGTGTGCTATGCCAGTCCCCCTCTCTTTTCCCTTTTCATTTTAATTTCCCCTCATTAACTCTTGCAGTTCTCCTCATCAGCAGCCAGAGAGGGATAGATGTGACCAAGTGAGAGGGAGGGAAGACCAACTCTCTTACCCTGCCCTTCCCATCTGCTGTTAAAACAATAGGAACACAGGGAGCACAAACACAGGGAAATAGCGGTGCCTGCCACAGAGCGTGTGAGCAGTGGCTCTCCAGGCTCTGCATGACCCGACCCTTACTGCTGCTTTTATATCAGAAAACTATAATTAGGTTCTTTGCTTGTTGGTTTGTGCGTTTTTTTTTTCCTTTGATTCAGCTTTTTGCTAAGGGCGGCACCCGCAGCCAGCGTGCTCCCATGTCAGCGTGCTTGCAGAGCCTGTGCTGGGTGGCTCTGCCTGGCTGCTGCTGCTTCACAGGGACCCTCGCTGCCCCCTCCTTTTGTTGTGGCTCCAAGAGAAGGAAATGCCAAGCCCAAATGACTGCTACGTCCTGGTTGCTGGATGCCCAGACGGGGCCCTTCCCTCCTCCAGCATGCTCCTGGGCTTCATTCAGCGGTAGTGCCAGGCTCTCTCCCCTGTCATTATTCCCGTCATGGCCACCCTCTTCTTCCCTGGGGGATTACTTCTGTTCTGTGAGCACAAGCATTTGCTTGGCATCCAGAGATCAAACAAAGCATGCAGGCCTGCTGAGCAGCTGGCGGGAAGGAGACCACGGCCCCTAAAACCCCCCTGGGCAGCCCCATCATGGGCAGTGAAGGCAACCTCTCTCCTCCTCGCCACCACAGCACTGCCGCAACCGGCACATGCGTGGCACAGAGGGGACAGACCTGGGTTGGAGGCAATTAGTTGCCTTCTGTCAGCCAAGTGGTCACTGGATATGACCAATGGTGACACTCTGGATATGTCTACTGTTCCTCCAAATGTCTCCAGAAAAGGGACAAAGATGGATGGACCTGCCAGTCCCATCTGTGGATGAAACTGAAAAATTAGACTCCGAATGTTTTGATTTCTCAGCTTAAATTTGCAGGTTTATTTCTTCTCTTCACCTCTATTGGTTAGGGACATTCAGCCTCTCCTGTCGACGCTGGCCATTGACAAACAAGGTGCTGGGGTCCGAGATCACACCGTTGGCCCTATATCCAAAGGCAGGACGGGAGGGGAAAGTGTTAGCTCTGCCTGTCCCCCTTGTCCATGGGCGTGCATTCACTGGCCATCAAATCCATTGCCCTGGTCTTTTTACTACCATCATGACGCTCGACTAAAACTGCCATTTGGCTCTGTCAGAATAGATTTGGTTGCGACAGTAAAATTTGGGACTTTGATACGGGTGTTGTGTGCGGGTCCAGAAATGACAGATATACAGAAGGCAGGAGGGACTGGTAGCTCCTAATTAGAGCCTCCCTACAAAGGCCGTATGATTCCTTGATGTGGGAGACAGGAACCGCACTGTCTCCCACAGGCAGACAGGCAGAATTACCATGTGGGTTTAACAGGTCGATCCTTCTCACCGCTCATCTCCTCAGATGGTGGCTGGAATAACCTGTTCAGCAAACATCACTACCATAATTTTCTCTTCCTCTCCACAGTTTCACAGGAACAGTGACTTACTGCATCTTTTCATCTACATTGCATCACTTTATTAAAAATGGGTGAAAAGACATAAGCAATGTCTTGCTTCAGGTCGGAGATAATTTTATTTAGATCTCAAGTGAACAAAATAAATAAAAGCAAAAAAATTACACTTTCACTGAAGATCTGTACACAGTTGTTTCCCTTTTTGCAGGAAAACCTGTACTCTCTTTGGCAATAAATCATATAAAATTTAAAAATATTTAGTTGTCCTGAAATTTACATGCATCTTTAGAAGAATGCATTTAGACTCCATATACCTTTTGGCTATTCTTGTTAACCATCTAAGTGGCCAAGCTCAAGACCTTGGTGAGTTATTTTACCGATGGTTCCACAAATTAATTATAGACTGAAGGTCTTTCTGAAATTTGGTTGCTTTCAGTTTCTACCTGCACTCACAATATTTGGAAGAATAAATCAGTGCTGACAATTTACTTTCCCTAAATTTTTCTGTGTGCCTCTGACTTCATCCTCCACGAATTAAATAATCTCATTCTGCCTTTACATAGCGGTCTCTCCCTGATTCTATTTTGTTCTCCAGCCTCTTCTACTTGGAATTTGTTTCTGTCACAAGCAAATATGATTGGCCCGGTATTCAGACTCCGAAAACACTTCTGAATCAGTTTCTGTTATGGCATGAACTTTTTGAAATCACTGTCTTACATGAGTTTTCCTACTTTGCAAAAATTATACAACAAATTATCTGTAAAAATTATTTGTTAGCAAAACTTCTGTGAATGCAAACTTTCATAAAATTCTTAACATAAAATGTTACAAAAAGCATGAGGTTTTGAGCACTCAAAATTGAAAACATTCAAAATTTGCATTTTGCTTTCTCTGATAGATCTCAAATATTTTGCCTGTCAACAGAACCTAATTTTAAAATATTTCTGTCTTTGTGGTATGGGATTTCTGATTGGCTCTGCATTCTACATGACTTATTTTGTGTTGCATGCCAATGTGTTTTTTCTAATTCCTGTTCCCTTATTTTTATTATTTTTAGTATTTCTCACTCTTCACTCGTAAGTTCAGTTTATGTTTGGTTTGATGTGGATTAAGATGACATTTCCAGCTTGAGACTCTAAGCTAGAAATAAAATTAATTATTTTGTATTTAACTGAAACATTCAGACACATCTTAGACAGTGAAGAACTGCAGTTATGATAACTAAATGTGTGTGAACTTGACAGCTTTCTCTGAACAGCCGTAGTAGGGCACTAGCAACTTCAGTGTCTTACTACCTGTGCTTTATCTTGTGGTGAAGGAGATACATGTAATACACACATAGAATATAAGGGGTATTTTTATATATGTAAGTATATATTACCATCTTGTTAGCTGGAGACTTGAGAAAAGCAATTCCAAGAGATTTCTCAGCTGGGCTGAAGGAAATGAAACAGAAGATTGATTGCTTAGATTGCACTTGAGAAATGCAAGCTGCCTTCCTACAGCAAGAGTACAGCAGAAAAACCAAACCTAGCATAAACCCTGACTAGCCAATGCCTGGGATTCCTTCCCCCTCATCCCCTTGATATATGAGTTGATCCTTAGTGGAGATCGTATTTGGTCAAGGTCTGCTTGCTGTGGCTGGGCAGCCCCTGGAGGGCTGTGGCTGGCTGGGGCCAGCCAGCTGTGTGTCGGAGGAAATTAAGCAGCTGCAGCAGAGGTGAGCAGAAGAAGCTGTGGGTTGTTTATTCCTGGTAACAGATGGGAAAACGCTGTTTTGCCTCTCCTGGTGGGGAAGTTAGCGTTGCTCAGGAGTGATCATGCCTCCAGCATTTCTGTTGTTTGCAGCATTCTTTAGCGTTGCCTGCCCTGGGGGCTGGCAGCAGGTAGGAAGGGGTCAAGCTACCAGACACCTGTCCCTGCCAAAAATGAGGACTTGTCTCTGTACCCCTTACTGTGCTCCCAATCTGCTTGAACAGGGAGAAAGAAAGTATTTCTGAGTACTGAGATGTAAGTATAAATTAATTAGTAGCAGTCTGTTTGCTTTACTGAGCCTGAAAATATCTGCCTTCTACTGTGTACTCCTTTGCCACCTGGGGAGTCCCCTAGCCAAACGGACATTTTCACAATTAAAATAATGAAATTCAGTTTGATTCATGTCCACCTTCTTGTTTTTAAAGCCAGATGTCATTATCCCAAATAGCAATATGCTCTTTCTTTCCTACACTGACTTCTATTATTGATTGCCTTTGGTGACTTAGTCAACAAATACGCTTTCATCCTGGGTGGCCTTTCAACCAGATCTGATGGACCTACGTTGCATCTGAAAACATGCTTAGGGAAGGAATTGACTGCCTTTTAACTATGCAACTGGTAAGCCTTATTATTTCTGTTTAGCATCAAATTAAACTGTTTCCAGCAGCTGCTGCTAAATTTGCAAGGCTTCAGAAGGAGCTCCACATCCTACTCTAGTTTGGATAGGAAGTTAAACTGTAGGGTTTTTTTTTTGGTTTTTTTTGTTTTTTTTTTTTTAACAGCAGAGTGCCTTCAATTTATCTCATTAAGTCTGTATTTCCCAGCTATGATGTTGCCACTTCCCTCCAGGCCCCAGTATCTTTGATCAGATATCCTGGCTGAGAAACGGAGGCTGGAGGCTGAGTCCCAAGGATGCTCAATAACATGTGTTCTTAGTCCCTTTTCCTGAGGCAGTTTTGCATAGCTAACTAGGCTTTTCTCTGTCCTCTGTTGCAGGAAGAAATGTGGTTCTTTTCGACCCCCACCCCCACCCTCGGCACTTCAAGTCAGCCTTGTTGCTGCCCTGCCTCCTCCACTTGCACCTGGCCACATTCTGGCTGTCTCAGCAGAACAGTCGTGCAAGAGAGGCAAAAGACATAGCCTTTCAATGGCTACAAGGGAAGAGCTGCAGGTTCACAGCAGTGGGAGCAATAGCTGGAAACACCTAGTGCAGCCTGTAAACAGGGAGAGCACTCCCCGAGCACCCTCACGTCTTGCTAGACACTTGTTGCCTGCTCAGCAAACAAGAAGCCTCCTGCTTTTCCTCTGTAGGCCTGCTAAGTGATGTATATTCCTTCCCGTTTCTATCTGACAAAATTGACACAAACTTTCATGTACTGATTGTCTAAGCATGTAATTTTGGATATTAGATGGGCTGCTGGGAAACCACAGGCTACCTTGTAGCTCTGAAACCTCTTAAATAACCTGACTGGAGTACGTGTAAAGTCTGAATAGAGAGTCATGTATGGTACTTTTTCTAGTTTCTAGAGTGAAGCACTTTCAATTCCTAGCGAAGAGACTTCTGCTGCTGACATTAGAAAGCAGTAATATGTCTATAGTGTAACCACTTAATTATATATATAGGTATAATCAGATAATGTGTCACTATTCTGTAAAAAAATTCCTGCTTGTGAAACCTGCAAAGAGAAACCTACAGAAATATGAACAGGGCTGCATTCTCCCAAATGTAATTTTCAGAAGTGGCTGAAAAATCATAGCTTCCTTCCTGTGCAGACTACCCAATATCTCAAATCTAGCTTTGTTCTGAGCTGAGCTAGAGGCAGCAGAACATCAAGGACCTTCCTAGAACACCATATCTCCTAAGAAATATCAGATATTACAGCAAAAAGATGTTTTAATTTTGATCAATGTGAAACACTGTCTCCTCTACTACTGTTCAAGCGAATAGAAAAAACTAAGCTTTCCAATGGAAAAAGACTGATTTGGCATGATTTTTGTCATTTGAAAATTAACTTGGTTTTGAAAAGAGGTGAGATGCTAAATGTTTGCTTTTCTGTCTCCATTTGTACTTCGACATCCCATAAATAAACTAAACTATGTTCTTGTTTTTGTAGTGTAAATGTCAATCCAATAGATGGAACAAGATAAGCTGTTTGAATATCATTAAGTTATTATCTGTTAAGACACCTATCCCTCTTTTAGTGTCACCTAGCAGGAAAGTAGGTTGTGGTGGGGAGTGTTATGAGGAAAAATTATTTTCATTATGTGTACACAAAATTGAATCCTCTTTGAATTTTATGAAGGGACAGGCTAGGATCTGAGTGATACCATCCAGTCCAGACAACAAATGCAGACAATTAAACAATACTTCATACTTAGAAGAACATATCCAATACAATTAACAGTTGTAAAAAATACAAATACCTATGCTGGCACCTGATTAATGTTAACTTATTTAGTTATTATTTATTTATGTTCGTGCACATATTCAGGAGCCAATAAGGCTAGCCACGTGTGAGCGTAAGCCTCACTGAAATGGACTCAGGAAACCTGATATATATCTCATTATCCTCACCTATGTAATATACCATTAGAGGGAAAGAAGAGACGCGAAAGAAGATGAACCAAGCCTTCTGTTGGGATCACCTCTGGTTTTTCTTCTCTCCTCCAGCACAGGGTATTACCCGTTAGTTGGCTCTCCTTGAAAGAGTGGTCAAGGGTCACGTTGATCAGAATCTTAATTACTTATGCCATGATATATGTTTCCCAGCAAGATACACATAAATGGAAGGAAACTACTTAGTAATTCTAAGCATCGTGGTGATGATGAGACACCTGCAGGATAATCATCCAAATCAAATATTTGTCTCAGCTTCTTCAGATGATCTATCTCTTCCTGCAGCCGCTGAATGGCAGTGGAGTGGAGCGTGTGCTGAAAAGCAAGGGCGCCAGCTTGACAACAGCAGGAATCCTCCTCCTCGCATGCAGCAGCAGAGGTCTCCTCTCCATCTCTGTCACGCTTTGCCCTAAGTAGCAGCCTATATGTTGAAGGGGATCGGCAGTCTTCCACTGCATGAAAAAGGAATTGACTTTACTCAAAGCTTGAGCACAAAGCCTTCTACATTCAGCCACTTACCCAGCTGATAAATTGGTAGAAATTATTTTTCTTGATTTATACACTACTTCATGTAAAGGATATTGGCTTCCAAAGGCTCTGAGGGCTTATCAATATGTGATATTTCTCATCTGATAGAAAACTTCTTCTCTTCTGGAACTCTGCTTAGTATTTTTAAAAGCTTAACCAACGAAAGACTAGCTTGAAGACAGGCCAAGCATAGAACAATGTGTTTCTTTTTCTCAGATATTGGGAAAATATTTAAATTGTACTTTTTTTCCCCTCAGACACTGAAAGGGCATAATCATTGACTAGAGTTTCAACTGTGTCTAGGTTGGTCAGATAGATATTTTCTGGAAATTAGGGGAAATGCTAGATGGTCTTGAAATCAGAGATCTGACGAGTGTTTCCAAGTGTGGCCTCAGTGCTGCCCTCTGCATCAGACCTATAGAGATTTAAGACAAACACACTGAATGCAATTTATTCTTTTTGCACAAAAAAGTAGAATTGGCACAATTCTGTGTCGACAAGTGTTGCCACACTAGAGGAAACATTTACATTTAACTGTGGAGGATATTTTCAAAATCCATTTGGGGTTCACAGGAATGCCTGCTGTCAGATGCTGTCAAGGGAATTTGCTGAATCAATATTTAAATCTGTTTCCTTTTTGCTTGCATGACTTTGGCCATTTTCTACAGTTGCAGTGGCCGCTTTTCACTTTCCTGGCAGAGGCTTTGTGTGGCTATTTTGGGTCACTGAGTTTTCTGGGCCAGCAATAATGATCTGGAGCATGCCTAGGTTTAAGAGATATTTATACATCCCATCGTGTGTGCCTGCTTTTTTAACTTCCTGAGAAGAAACATACTCTGCATTTACATCATACACGTGGGCTAGATCTTTCAAAATCTTTTAGATTTTTGAATAATCACATACGACTCAGCTGAGTAAAAAATCACATAGTAGCTACTTGCAGTTTTATCAATGAAAGTGTCTCACCTGGAATTTCTGTGTCCAACTTATTCTTGTAGTTTTGAAACTTCATGCCTGTGTCACCACTTCACTGCGGACAGCAATACCAGAGCATTCTAGTCTTATCTGAGGTTAGAGAATCATGTGGGTAAAATTTAAGCACTTTGAAATACAGACAATGAGTGGATTTGTCATCTTGTCACTCTGCCTCCCTGTATTTCTTGCTTCTCATGTGATTTAGCTGAGGATTACGAGGAGGAAA
>Ga0181612_106457_pt1 | contig 11487 bp, 6 predicted proteins | sample HoacroProtozoa21_FD_119630 | JGI IMG/M metagenome (GOLD analysis project Ga0181612, IMG submission 119630) | Hoatzin crop microbial communities from Cojedes, Venezuel. Combined Assembly of Gp0051906, Gp0051904, Gp0051908
CTTGACTAACCTCATAGCTGGTCATTTTGTCACAGAAGGTTCAGTAGATGGGAGGGAAAGTGGTAGCTGTTGTTTATCTTTAGCAAGATTTCTAACATTCTCATCAACAACTGATGAAGTATGGGCTAGGTGAATAGACAGTGAGGTGGACTGAAAACTGGCTGAAGTACTGTGCTCAAAGGTTTGCCATCAGAGGTGTTAAGACCAGCAGGAGGCCAATCACTAGTGGAGTGCCTCAGGGATCCATACTGGGTCCTACATTGTCTAGCTGCTGCTTTAATGTCCTAGGTGATGGCACGGAGTGTGCACTCAGCAAGTCTCAGATGATACAAAACTGGGAGGAATGGTTTACACCAGATGAGTGTGCTGCCTTTCAGAGGGACTTGGACAGGCTGGAGAAATGGGCTGACAGGAACCCTCTGAAGTTCAAGCTCTGCATCTGGGAAGGAATAACCCTATGTACCAATATAAGCTGAGGGCTGAACAACTGTGAAACAGAGTTGCAGAAGAGGACCTTGGGGTCCTGGTGGACAACCAGCTGGCTATGAGCCACCAGTGTACCCTTGAAGCAAAGAAAGCTAACAGTCTCTTGGGTGGCATTAGGAAGAGAACTCCCAGCAGGTCAAGGGAGGCGATCCTTCCCCTCTACTCAGCACTGGTGAGGCCACATCTGGAGTATTATGTCCAGTTTTCGGCTCCCCAGTACAAATGAGGAGAAGCTGTGATTTTTCAGCCTTGAGGAGATAAATTTCAGGAGGGGGTGTGTGTGAATCTTATCAGTGTGTATAAGTAGGTATCTGAAGTAAAGAAGACGGAGCAAGCCTCTTCTCAGCGGTATCCAGTGATAGACCAGGAGGCAGCGGACACAAACTGATACACAGGAATTTCCACTTACGCATAAAAAACCTGCTTTTTTACTGCCAGGGTGGTCAAACACTAGAATGGGTTTCAGATAAAGGGAAGGAGGATTTCTTTACCATGTTGACTCTAATGTTGGTTTTATAAGTCTTAATTACTTACGGAACTGTCAAATACTATTTTCTTGGTTTTCCCTGTTATAAAATATTTACAGCTTTTAATTGGTAAAATAATTTCTTTCTAACTTTGTAAACTTGAAAAAAATAGTTTCGGAACGGTTTTAAACGATGCTGTGTGGTTTGCTTTGTTTTTCAGCCATTCGTATGTTGGCCCAGATTACAGCGCGCAAAAAAACACTGGAAAAATTTCTCTAGAACAGATCGATACTGTAAGTCCTCTGTGTTTATTGATTTGTGTTGTGTGCTGATATGCAACTTTCTAAATTCAAGTACTCCATGTACAGAGAACATATAAAGCCTTTACCTTTTTATGATTCATATTTGCTTTGTAACTCCTGAGAGCTACTTGAATGAAAGTGTGATAAAGTCTAAAATGGAGCAGAATTAACTGAAAAAGCATCTAATCAGGATTTAGACTGGAGCTATAATGAATTGCTTAATTTGCTGATGAATTTTGTGTACTTTCACAAATACCTAACATAATTATAAACAGTATAAACAAAATTTTCTTAGTTAATAGTTTTGCAACCCACGATGTTTAGTTTCTGATTCTTATATTGCAAGATTGGAGTCAAATGTTAAAAATAAAAATGCAAAGCCCAAGTAAACTTTAATGTTACTTTTTTTATCTCTGAGATCTTGCTTTATAAGATACCGTATTCTTCAGGGGAAAAAACCTGCAGATCAGTTGAGATGGATTTTACACCTGCTTATAGTTTTTCAAAGGTGTTTAAAAACACCCATCTCCTCCCCCAACCTCAAAAAACTGTAACAAAGGTCACCTTGCCATTCCAGAAGCTAAAATAAGGAAGAAGCAAGAAACGTTGTAATGGAACTGTAGATATATTTTTTCCTGACAGCAATTAAATCAGTGTTACTTTGTAGCTGAAGATCGTCTGATACTACCACTTGTATTACTCTGTCCTTTGGATTTTGTTCTTGAGATGGTTATTGGATTTGATGGCTCATGGACACACTGATGTTGCCATCAGGCCCATGGTGCCCTGTACATGCATATCTTTTTCATTGGTATTTTCAAGTGAAGCTAATTAATAATCACAATAAGCATATATCCTACAAATTAAATGGTCAGTTTGCCTTAAACACAAATTCTTCTCTTGACAGCTTTCTGTGAAATCATTCCCTCTTTGCATGCGCCAGCTGCACAAAACCCTACGTGATAACCACCATCTCCGTCACGGGGGCCGTATGCAATACGGACTGTTCTTAAAAGGCATCGGATTGACTCTGGAACAGGCACTGGAATTTTGGAAGAAAGAATTTATCAGAGGAAAAGTGGATGCAGACAAGGTAATTCATTAAATGGGAAATATCTGCATATGCGAATGTGAGGATGTAGTTAAAGTGTACATTATCTACTTTAACAGCATCTATTAAAATATGTGGCACAATTTGGCAAAAGACACGGTAATGTCTTTTGAAGGTGGTTGTGGTGTTTTTGTCTTTGCTTATGATTTTATTAGTTTTGTATGTCATTCTCCTGAAGCATGGGGAAAAAAGGCAAGCCACAAAGAGGCTTTTTATAGATGAGGACTAGAAAAATCTTACTTTACCACTTAATTACTAGGAAACTGATGTCCTTTAGGAAATAAGGGTACTATGTGCCTAATTTAATTCACCAAGCAGGCAAGTGACCACAAACAGCACTATCTGAAAGGCAAGGTTAGCCTTTTTTGTTGGTTTATTAAAAAAAAGAAATTGGACAGCAGTGTGTGAGGTGAGCTTGCCTTAGCAAATCTGCAGTTGAAGGATAAAAGAAGAAACTGAAGGTGAACGAAGACAGAAGAACATGTTCAAGGAAATAGTGAGAGAATACTGTTCAGTGCAATGGGCAGCATTATCGACGTAGCAGTCATTGGCCTCACCCTGGCTAATAGTTTTGAAAGTATTGTGAGTGAGGTAAGTGTAACACGTGTGTGGTGTCTCTCTGAGAGCACGAACAATGCACACTACTTTTTGGAGGTTTGTGACTTGCTCCTTACCTTGAACAGCCTAGGTAGAATCAAGCAGGCTTCCTCTCTCATCCGTTTCTGCCTGGCCTGGGGTATGTGTTAGAGCAGAAGTTTCAGACCTTATGTCAGCTTTGTTTGGACTGTGATACTTTACATTTACTGTTGTGAGATCTCAGCTTTCCAGAGTACTATGCAGTATTTTGCAGTGTTTAGTAGACAATCTCTTTTGTTAACTTAGGTTCTCTGGGACATGGCTATTTATGCAAGATAAAGGGCAAAAAGTAGTGCTGGCTACAATAAACTATGGTACATACGTCTCTTTCAAGTCACGGAAGATAGATCAACTGGTCTGCAGATTTTTTGGGAAGAGGAAAGGGATTTCAAGGTATGATCTGAATGAGTACCTAAATCTCTGTAAATCTAGCTCCCTAAATGGGATATGACTTAAGAAGGGAGATGTATTTTGTTAAAAAATAAATCTAAAATGCATTCCCTTACAAGGTTTCAAGAAAGGATTTGAAGAGAGTCAATAACTTAAATTTTGCAGTTGAATGCCAATTAGTTACTAGTTGAATTCAGGAAAATACAGACTTTTCAGTTGCTATTCCTTCTGCTTAAAGGAAATGGAAAAAATAAAAGGAAGCTATCAGAAACAATAACAAGGTAAGTATATACTCTTATTTCTGTTCTAATAAAGTATTGTGTGAACAGATTCAAGTCCACCTACTTGTACTTTGACCCTAGATATGTGCACATGTATGAAGACATGTATGCATCTTGCATCCTGTTTTCAGTCACAGGGTACTTGGTGCTATAGCTGTCTTGATAGGCCCTGGAAATTAATGAAGTTTTATGTTCCCGTGTTTAGCTTTGGAAATTAGAAAGCATATTGTGAATGAAGCGAGGGGTTGTAGTGACTGCATTTTTCATGAACAGGCTGCTATTTCCATGTGGTTTTCTTTCTTCTCAATTTCTAGATAACCAACTTCAGACTGGGATAAAAAAAAAGCTGTTTTTAGACACCTATAACTGAAGTCAGTGGGCTGTGGTTTTCATAGTAAAATGTCATATAATGTTTAATGTCCTGAAAAAATGAAGATTAATACAATTCTTATTGGTACTTTCTTCTCTTGACATTTTTATTTTCTGACACTCATGCCATTGTTCCATTCCTGTAGAGTGGAGATAATTACACTGCTGTGTCTTACCGGAGCATTGTCAAGATACATGCATGATACTTGCTGAAGACTAAGGTTAATTATTTGTTACTGACTGGTGCATTGCAAAGGGGGAGTGTTCAATTTGCTGCAAAAGGTTATGGTTTCAAAACTGTGTGTTCACATTCGTCCTTAATGGCTGCAACATTCACGCCAGTTCTCAATCCTAAGAATTGTTGGCACATCACCTCAGTCTTCAGCAGGAAAGAAGTTACCTTGAATGCAGCAGTGGTGCAGTGGAGTGTCTACCACCAAGCTAAGTGTAGGCACAAGGAAAATTTGCACCAAAAAGAACACCTCGTGTGCTCCGAATCACTGATGTGGACGTACCCCAGGGCTCATTGATAAAAACACCGTAGAAAAGATTTTAAGAAACAAGGTATAAGTAGTGCCTACAAAGAAAGCACTGAAACTGGTAGAGATGCTCTGTTGAGGGGGGAAATGATCATGTACTGGCATGTTCACAACAGAGAAAAATGCAGAGCACAAAATAAAAGCGTTTTTTTCATTAGACACTGAAATTAGAATTGCTCTGCAAATTGCTAGGCTAAGAGTGCCTAAATGGTAAATTATTGTTGTTCAGATGATAGGATCAACTGTCAAATGGTGGTAGATGTTACTTGTGACTGAATGGTTATGCCAGTTGGCTGCATAACCTCAGTGTTATTTTAAGGCTGGTTTGTTTTTTCTGTAAAATGAAATCTTACTTTAAACAGGTATTAATTCCCAGAGATTTTTTGACATCCTGTTCTTGTTGCTTAAAAAAATAACTGCCTCCTTCACCCCCATAACGAGGGAGGTAACTCCAGTATGCTTTTAAAATACTTGAAACAGGAAAATAATAGGGTGAATCAAGATGAATTAAACAATTACAGTATAGATGTAAAAATGCTCGGATAGCTGAAAATAAAAACCTCATATAGTGAAGATGCTTACTTGACTGTTAATTTTTTCAGATCTATTTGTGTGCTCATTCTGTGAATGTGAAATCACAGACTTGAAAGATGATGCGGTGTTTAGAACAAAAGGGAAGAATGAAAGATGGATCAGTTTCTTTAAGGCATTATTCGGTTACATCTTTAGCTGATAGGCTGGAATCAAGGTTTTGATACAGATGAATGACTTAAAGGCAACCCATCACTTTCTGCTTTCCTTTGCTACGTATATGCCTGTGACATATATTCCTGTTCTTAGCAGTGTTTGGTGCATGGGGGTATGAAATGCTCTCTTCTAGGACTCTGATCATTTACCACTTTTTACAGAAGAGACAGTTGCTAGTTGTGTTGGTTCTGTGTTGAAAAGTATTTCCTGTCATATGGCTTAATTTTCCAGATCATCTTACTGCAGCTTCATATGGCTTATTGTTTTCTGTAGCAGTTGATCACAAGTGACAGTGAGCAGGTTGTTTTCTAGTTGTCAGAGGTTCCTGTCTGAGGTATAACTCTTCATCCCTTCCCACCAGTGAAGGTCCTTGTGACAGATGTTTTCCTGGAAGAAAGAAGAGGAAAGCTTACTTAGAGTTAACCTTGCTCAGGATCTGTGATTGATAAAGAATCAAACCCTTCACAAGGAAGCTTGTGAGCTTCAGTTGATTATTAATATATTCCAGATGTTTCTTCCACACATGATGATCGTACATGAAGCTGAGGACAGGCAACTTACCAGCCATATACTGCATCAATATGCAAAGGAATATGTCTTCTACTCTGTTAAGAAGTAATGAAACTTTGGGATGAAGATACATCACAATGAGATGGTTCCAGTAATTTTATTTTCCTGGATCTTCCATTTGTATTCCAGATGATTTTAGGAGGTCCTTGAATCAGGATTCAGGAGTGAGGCATTACCTTGACAGCAAAGAGCTGGTGTGGTGAATGTTTCTGTTGGGGCCAACCAGATATTCCATGAGGGTGAGCTTGCACTAGAGACCTCCTGAGGTCCTTTCCAGCCTGAGTTATCCTGGGATTCTACATACAGAGCTGAATACATGTAGAAGCACAATTTTTTTGTGAGGGCTAGCCACTAGAGGGAGACAAGATCATAAGGAATAAACAAATATAACCTATAGATGTGAATTAAAAGTGCTTATGCTATAATGCTTTGTAGGTCTATAAAACTATATTATAAAAAACCCCCATGTATTTCAATGAAAATAGAAATAGGCGCTTGATAATCTGCAGGGCAGTGCTTTTAAGCATGCACAACTATCCCCAGTGCAATTTATAATGCATGGATGATGTGGTGGTTCTTTAAAACAAGCTCCACCTCCCTAAACCCTCAGGAAAATTTTCTTTCTCAGTCAGTTGGTTACATTTGGTTTTGGTATTTTATTTTCTCATTTGTTTGAGATTTGGGGGTTGATTTGCAGCTATTTTTTTTTTTTCACTTGCCCACTTTATCTTGGGTAATGGTGCCTACTATTTTGGGAACATATTTTGATTCATAAATCAGAAAAGGATCTTTATTATGTCACGTTTTTAATTATAATTCTCTAATTGAATGTCACTTGCTACTTTTATTCTTCAGTTATTTAAACTTTACACATCTGCAGCCTAGAGTGACATGTTGAACGGCAGGCCACAATATTTAACATCTAAGAGATAAAGATGTATTTATAATTGAAATTCCTTTGTACAGATTAAAATCTGATCTTTTTCAAATTATATATTGGTAGTACTGTAATGCAAATAGATGGCTAGGCTTGAATTCTCCTGAGATGTATAAAGGCTACTGTAGAACTTTAAGGAAATGTTTGCTTTCTTCTCAGATATAAAAAAAAAAAAGTAATACAAGTGCAGCATATATTACCTGTAAAATCTTATCACCCTGAAATCTGTGGAAGATTATGTCATGGTAACAAAATATTAATATAATTAGGCATATTGGCCTTGCTTTCATTGGTTATCAGGGGACTGGATAGTCAAGTTCTTAATTAAATTGTATTTTTGTGTTGAACTTACCATAAAATGAAATAGAATTTTTTTTTTTTCTTCCACTGGTGACTGTAAAGATTAGCTTCAGCAGAACCACTTACTACCTGTATTTCTCTTTCATTATCTGGAAATTATCATTTCATACTCTAGCTGTAGTGAGAGAGAAAAAGTGAATTTTAAAGATTTCGAGTGAATCACTTTTATTCTGTATTGGCAAAATGACATTCTATTCATAATGTTGTTATATGTTGAATGGCTATGCTTACCTGGTATAGCTGAGCATAAAGAAAGTCAAAATTCTTTTATGATATGTTTCGAAATGTTTTCTGTATTCTACAAAGTTAGCTCTTGAAGTTGCTTTAATAACAGGCTAAAAGTGATTTAATTGTCAGAAGAAACATGAAAATATATTTTCATTTACATGACTCGTTTTGATTTCCAAACTTACTATTGACTTTTTTATATTAAACCTTTTCTTTAAATGCAAATTTGAAGGAAAAAAAAGGTAATGTGCAATTGTTGTGGGGGTTTCAAGAGAGTAGGAGGTTCAAGTGCATCCTAGGCATGTAGGCTTGAAATAAAAATTTAATACTTAATTTGAATTTCAACCCCAAAGGCTAAGGGAAAGGACTTTCGGATTTCACTCTTCCCGAGTTTTTGTGTGGCTTCGGTTTGGGGATTTTTTTTTTCTGTGTAGTTCTTTGTGGCATTGCTCTGAACAGCCAGCTCTATGAAATCAGAGTGTTTGTGCAAAACTGTGAAGTGACTCGACTGAGATGCCAGTTGTTAGGAGCTGAACAGCCTTTGCCACAGTGATACTGAACACCAAGTTAAAAATGTCCGTAGTCTGAACTCCATAGTCATGTTAGTTTCCAGAAATCGGCTTTACAGCAGTGAATTGATCGTCAGGAGATCTACTCCTTTCACATAGCTTCCTTAATGAGGCTTTTTTTTTCATGTAAGTTGAAGCCTGGAGGTTAACAGGTGCATTGTTCAAATGGGACGTAACTGTTGTTGAAGGTGATACTCATGTGAAGAGAGGTGGCTGCTGAGATCGATTAGCTTTGTGTTTTAATAAACAATATGCAGAACAGGTGTTTTGAGTGTATTTATTTTATAGTCAAATTTTATACAACTAGGCCTGAGAATGAAAAGCATGACTTGAAGCTAGAAATGAATGATTGCTGTGTATCTGAGTCAAGCTGAATTTGTACAGCTTTCTTGTAGGTTGTAGCTGGAAAAAGTTTTTGTTTTCTTTCATTTGGCTATAGCAATTTGCTAATAAGCAGTGAAGAGTTGGACTCAAATAACTGAAAATCCTGAGGACTTATGTAGTGAACAGCTATTATCTTCCCCTTTTGGTTCCATATGAATGGTAAGAGCTGAGCCTCAAAACTACAAATTTCTTGCAGAATCTCTGTGGTCTGGCCATGGTGTGTAGTCCAAGGAATTGTAATATTCTTCTTTAACTGAATGGAAAGAAGTTTCAATTGCCATAAAAATTCGGTTATTTTTAGCAAAAAGTGTATCACAGTAAGTATGTTAAGTCTATGCAAGATTCTTGCTGTCATATGTTATCATTTTTATTTGAAGTTGTGTTTTGAAGGTGGGAATTTGTCCTTCGCATCCTGTGCACATTCATTTATGCTTGCTAGCATTCTGTTCCCTTTTCTTGTGGAGCACTTCAGAATCTTGAAACACTCAGAGGAGCACTGTTGGCATATTGCTGACATGCTGGTCTGTGTGGTTTGATTTCATCAGTTTTTGTATCCCTATTGATGAAAGCAGTAGGAAAGAGATCTATAAGAGAGGACTGAGTAACCGTGTTCACAGGGCTGGCATTTGATTGTATCCAAGTAGTAGGATTAAATGTGAATAACTTCTTGCAGAGTCCTATTAAATTCTGCTAAGTCATAAGAAGGAGCTGGGATAAGATTCCTCGCTGACTGTATCAAGTGTAGAGAATATTAGCAGTGCCTATAAACACATAACCCTGGTCTGTGGCTAGAGGGAAGTCACTATCAGCGTTGGCAAGATACTTCTGTTCAGTGTTGGGGATGTGATCGTTCTGGAAAGGCGGCAGAAAATTAGCTCATCTAGTTAGAGGTAAAAATAGCTGTTAGCTTCCTGTTGAATTAAGCATCATGAGATCAAATGGAAATAGTTTAAAGTTGTTCGCAGCAGATGGTGATTTGTATTAGGACTTAAATAGTAGTATGGAATTGCTGTCATTAAAATAACATGCCATGTTGTATTTATGGAGATTACTGCATGATATGATTAATAATACAAGTTTTGCAAAGCAGGTGATACTATTTCTACTTTGCTGACGAATAGGAAATCCTGACTTTGCTGCAAATGGATTTACCGGTAACATCTACATTGTTCATGATACACAAATGTGTGCAAATTTGTAGGTGTTGCTGCTCTGACCTCTTTATTAAATGAAGAATATAGATATGTGTTGTGTGGCTGCTTATTTCATAGTCCATTTTACTTTTTTTCCCAAATTAGGCAAGTAAATGAAGCACATCATAGCTGCAGTTGACATATAAGAAGTCAGATGATGATAAATCAGGTGTGAATATAAGATTAGATGTTCTTTGTGATACATGGTAGAAATGTCCTATGACTTGCTTCAGCAAAATAAGGTGAAAATAATCAGTTTTTCACTGTTTCTGCCCGTATGCAATGTAGGTAATCATCACTGAAAAGGTATTGTTAACCTACAACTTTATATAAATATATAAATAAATGAATATGTATAGTGTGTGTGTATATATTTATGTACATATAACCTGAACATGATTTAACTATGTTCAGAAGTTGTAAAAATAGTAGTAAGAATAGTAATACATGGTAAGTGGTGCATAACGTTGTGCTATTGAATTCAACTAGTTAACTTGGGTGGTATTTAAATTTACAGGTAGAATATTCACTTGTAAAGGGATACTCTGCCCCCAAATTAATCATGCTTTTTAGTGTCAAGTAATGGAGTCAGTGGCATTTCCGAAAGCAGCCATGTTCACTTTCTTCCCCCTCCTCGGTGGTAGGTGCTGCGTCAATGCCCTGTACCTTTGGGTGGGGAAATAACCTGCGGCTTCACTTGGTACTGTTCCCTTTCAGTGTGCTTTAGAATTTTGTTTTGTCTGTCATATCTGGAGTTCTGAGCACTAGAAGGAATAAACCCAACCCAAAACCTTACTTTTTTACCCTTTTACTTGTAAGGATGTATTTTACTTTAAAACAATAAGGTCCTTACTGGTTTATTGGTAAAGTTAAGCATGCTAAAGAGAAAGTGTCTTTGGGACATAATTATGTCGATTTAAGAGGGTGAAGTAATTTTGATTATGCCCTGTAGCTAATGTAGGTGCGTATTAAACTCAATCATGCTTCTGTATATTTCCCTCTGAAACTTTATTTTCTCAGGCCTTAAATTACTAATCAGCATATCAGCGTGTCTTACAGTTATATAAGCTTACTGAATACTGACAAGAATCCGTTTCCCTATTTGTCATTTTATATTTTAACTTTTTTCATAAAACAATATTTTTGTTACGGAAACTCTATTTTGAAAAGCCTTTAGAATTAACAAAAGTTAATTTTTGTGTAGCAGATTTGACATCTTGAAGCAATATTTTTAAATGAAATGGAGCTTGTATAAATGTTATTTTTCACCACATTTTTTTTTCGTGGGTGTTATTCAAATAGACCACAACTGATGATGATGTAGTAGAAAACATAAATAATTTTAGACTGTGATATTCTTGGAGGTTATTGTGTGGGCACATAAACATTCTAGGAATCACAGTAGGAAGTGCTGTGGTGTAAAAATCTGTGCTCTCACTCCAAACACAATCCCTTTTTCACTTGCTACCAGATTTCTCAATTGTGTTTTGTTAAAACTGGAATTGTGCAGTCTTCGTTGTGAAGCCAGAGTTGCAGTGACATTTTCTTACGATTATTCACTTAAAAAAAAAGGCTGAATTAATTAAAACTGTTAAAAATGTACCTCCCTTCCCTCTGATTTTCAGTTTTCATCATCTGACTTACATTATACGAGAAAATTTTTGATGATGAAAATTGTGGCGTGCCTTAGGGACAGAGAAGAGCTCTAGCTACATTATCTCTCTTCTGGGACATTAATTACAAAGCTGGCATAATTTTAGTGGTGTTTTTTAACTGTATTAGCTACCATAAAAAGAAATACCATCAGTTTTCATAGTTCACAGAATCACAGATTGGTAGGGGTTGGAAGGGCCCTCGGGGGATCATCTAGCCCACCCCCCCTGCCGAAGCAGGGTCACCTACAGCAGGCTGCACAGGA
>Ga0181612_112272_pt1 | contig 11487 bp, 5 predicted proteins | sample HoacroProtozoa21_FD_119630 | JGI IMG/M metagenome (GOLD analysis project Ga0181612, IMG submission 119630) | Hoatzin crop microbial communities from Cojedes, Venezuel. Combined Assembly of Gp0051906, Gp0051904, Gp0051908
AAACCGGTAGCTGTAGGCTTAAAATTAAGGAAGAAATTCTTTACAATGAGGGTTGTGAAACACTGGAACAGGTTGCCCAGAGAGGTAGTGGAGGCTCCATCCCTGGAAACATTCAAGACCAGGCTGGACAGGGCTCTGAGCAACCTGATCTTGTTAGCAGTGTCCCTGCTCGCTGCGGGCTGGTTGGACTAGATGACCTCTAGGGGTCCCTTCCGACCCAAAACTTTCTATGATTCTATAATGGAAGATTCCAGTTGGAATCTCTTTGATTTCTTCCAGAGTGAACATCAATGCAAAGAATGCAGATAGCTTCTCTGAAATATCTGCATCTTCACTGTGTGTTCTTTTGCTATCAGCATGCACTCATACAAAACTCACAATAATCGACTGCCTGATTTGCTAGCCCATTCACAGGAACCCATATCAGTAATTTGTCACCTGTGCTATTCACTCTCATTTCAATCTATATGCCATTTGCAGACTTTATGAAGAATTTAATTTCTTACTATGTCTGTGTTATTTAACATCATAAAATCAAAATAATTTAACATGTTTCTTCATTAGTACTACTAGTAGAAGAGATTTTTATATTAAATGCACTTCACACATTTTGTTAATTATTTACTTTATTTTAGAGAGCTAATCCAACAGCTACTGTAATCGCATTGTGTTCAATGAGAGATTTCAATCTGGCTCAAGAAACTTGTCAGCTGGCCATCAGAGACGTTGGATGTCTTGAAGTGTTAATTAATTTACTTGATACAGAAGAAATTAAATGTCAGGTAAGTAGCTTTGTCGAATAGAGCCATGAATATGCCTTTTCTACTAGAATATTTTTTCAATTTTTGAATTTATAGAGTATAAAGAGAATTTATTTCTTTTCTCATTTCTGTATTTTCTTGAGTTCAAGGATTTTTAGGAAAAAATCAAATTCTTTGACTTTCAGTTTTGTTCTTCTGATTCCATTTATAAGATAAAATGTTTTCAATAACCCAGCATTTTAAATAATTTTTCTGTTTATGTATACTTAAATAATGTTGAACTTCTGTTACCTTCCATTATTTAGATTGGTTCATTAAAAATCCTGAAGGAAATTAGTCAAAATACACAGATCAGACATGCAATTGCAGATCTGGGAGGCTTACAGATCATGGTGAAAATATTGGACTCTCCAGATAAAGATCTGAAATGTTTGGCAGCTGAAACAATTGCTAATGTTGCTAGATTTAAAGGAGCACGAAGGACAGTAAGGCAACATGGAGGAATCAAGAAATTGGTGAGCAGAGATTGTAATTTGTACCCTTGTCATATGCATATTTTTGTCAAAAAAATGTGTCCTGCATTGTATATGTGATTCTACCATCATTAAAAAGCAGTGTAATATCAAAGTTCCCTGTACATAATTAAAAAAAAAAATGGTTTTTTTTAGGTTGGGCTGTTGGAAAGTATTTCAGTGGGATCAACTGGTCCAACACTACACCAAGCAAAAGATACTGAAATAGCACGCTGTGGGGCTTTGGCACTCTGGAGCTGCAGCAAAAGCACCAAAAATAAAGAAGCAATCCGTAAAGCTGGTGGCATTCCATTATTAGCTAGATGGCTCAGATGTTCACATATGAACATCTTAACCCCAGTAGTGGGGACGCTACAAGAATGTGCCTCAGAGGTAAGTAAACACATATAGCAAATTTCTAGTCATTAAAACAATTGGCTACTAAATGGAAGCATTACGTTTTCCTGTCATTTAAACCAGGGTAGTTATCCCATCGAGAAGTAGATGCTTTGTGTGGTCAAAGTATTTTTGAGAAGATCACAGCTTCTAATGAAGTAAAGAGCACATGTTTTTTATTTGAAAGTGTAGCAGTAGTTTGTGAAAGAAAATATATAGACATTAAATCCTTAATCATTTTCTTTTTTTTTCTCATTTTTTTCACTATACCTGACAAATCTGGCAAATGAAGATGCTATATTCTGGTTAATCAGTACATTTAAATTCTACAAAGCTAACCTGCAGGTGTGACCAAGATGATCCAATGAAGTGTAGGGCAGTGTGATTTACAATGTCCTTGTGAATTGGGTGAGATGGTGTATGATCAATTGCAAAAAGAAGAAGGGAATATGTGTGATTTCCTTGGCAGGTGTCACAACTTTGAGTATATTCAGTTTTTAAATTTGAATACAAGTATTCTTTGCCATTGCCATATAAGATGAGTGGTTATTTCTCTATTTGTGGAATCATATTTGAAATTAAGGTGCATTTCACTGAAGGTCAAAAATATACATAGATTCTCCTGGTGAATTTGAGACCTGGAAGACATGATTTTTCAGAAAATTTTACATCATAAAACACATTGTATTTTCAAAATTAGCTTCTTGAACTACACAGGTTTATGCATGCTCCACAAGACAGCAACCTGCCTGATTTTAGCTTCAGTAAGTCTTTCTTGAGAAGGTGAAGTTTTTGAGGATTTCTTACCTGGCAAATTTGGAAATAACACTAAATGCATCTCTGAGACAGAAGTTTCCCCTTTGTTAAATAGTAGTCCGCTGTTACAACGTGTGTGGGTTAAAATTTGGAAGAAAAGATCACTAAAATTTTTAATTCTAAGAACATGTTTTTCTAACCTTGTCCTAGGACTAGTTCTCTTTTTTTGGCTGTTGGCTCTCGATAAAATGAGTGGGTACTTCTTGATCCTATTCTGAAGCATCTGTTTCTTGGCTATGAGTAGGGAGTCTAGACACCTTTCAGAAGATTCTGAATTCTGTTTAAGCCAGGTGACTACAAAATAGGCATTTCAGCACCTGGTTTTACAGGTGATTTGAAGAGCACTGTAGAGAATTTATGCATTTGATTAACTTTGAGAACATGAATAGTATTTTCAAGGAAATGCAGGTGACTGGTGCTTAAAATAAAGTACAAGGCTTCTCAATATCAAAATGTACAATTGTAGCACTGTATTATTATTGTAACTAGTGTTATTAACTGTTAATATACAGGATTTAAAAGATGCAGTTTATCTTTTTAGCCAAGTTACAGACTTGCAATAAGGACAGAAGGAATGATTGAGAACCTTGTGAAATATCTGAGTAGTGAGGATGAGGAGCTTCAGATGCATTGTGCAAGTGCCATATTTAAGGTAATTTTATTATTATAATCAGTAGATCAGAGCCAGGATTAGCCCTTTGTTTTCATGTGTTTGTCAGTTTTAATATTTCTTAGTTTTACTATTTGTCTAATGTGTAAGAAATTACTGTATAAAAATGTTGGTGGTCTTTGGATAATTCTTATTAGACTATTTTAGCTGCATATTTAATAATATAATGAAGTTCCTACTTGCTTTTCTTGTGTGCAAGCCCTGCAGTGCACAGGTAGCCAGTGGAGAGAGGCAGGGCACACTGTGCAAAGAGCTGCTTTGCTTTCTTATGTTTGTTTGCCCACAAGGTAGACAATGTGACAGTATAAGCACTGCTGCATATACGGTAGCAGTTTGCTGTCAAACTCTCTTAGTGAGTCATTAGCATATTCAGATACTTTAATAAAATGTTTATGTTTTCTTCTGTATTAGTTTTTACGAGTTATAATACACTTGATTTTTGAAGACTTTCACTTTTTTTTTTAAATAGTGTGCAGAAGATAAAGAAACACGTGACCTGATCAGACAGTATGGAGGTCTACAACCACTATCTGTTCTGCTTGGTAACTCTGAAAACAAACAACTTTTATCAGCTGTGACAGGAGCAATCTGGAAATGTGCAATCAGTGGAGAAAATGTGTCAAAGTAACAATTTAATTTTACAAACATTTATTACATTATCATGTTTTGATTTTATGGGCCTCTATTGTTTTCAAATTTGTTATGTCATGATTCTTCAAAACCCTGTTTTATAATCAGTTGGGCTTTCAACTTAGGTTTTATAGTACTGAAAAAATTACCACTTGACCTCATCAGGGTACAGTGGAAACAGTGCTGAGTTCCTAGAATCTTAAGAGTCAGTGGGGACAACTGGTACCTCTAAAGAATAGTTAAGAGATAGGACACTGAGTCTGGAGGCATACTGGCACATAGTAGACATTTGACGTGGGTGTATCTGAGATCCCCACTCTTCTCTGTAGCTTACAAACTGGAATCACTGCTGCATGGTAGAGAGACTAGTTAGCACACTTAGCTTTAATGTCTTAAGTCAAGAGCAACAGAGAGCAAATTACCTTATTCTAGGGTACATATCTAATACACATTAGTCCACCTACTTCAGAAATATACTGGAATCTAGGATAATTAGCCTAGATCCCTCTCTCCTTGACTACAGAAGGAGCTCAGAGAAGTAGCTCAGTCTGGACACCCAGCTTCTAAATGAGTGATATTGACTGATGAGAATTGGACCATATGTGCCTACAACCACTTGGTACTGGGGTCCTGAGTGATTATCTGAGAATGTGACAGAAGTTAAAACCTTCCATCTTTCATGGAACAGCTTAATGATGAGAATACTTAACCCCTCATCTAAAATCCATTTATCAGATTCGTGCACCGTACCGCAAAAAAAAAAGCCTGCTCCACTGGAGTAAGTGCTAGGCTTCCTGCTGAATTTATGCTGCTCTGTACAGAGGAATGTAAGACTCATAGGCTGGAAGAAGTATCAGTAGCGGGTAACCTCTTTCTGCAGCCCTAATTTTAGTGTACTTTGCTGGACAAGTAGACACAATAGATAACTGCTGGAAAAAATCAGAAGGAATGCCAGTAATAAGGGTTTTCAGTCTGGCTTTTTACTGTCCTAAATGAGTTCCCAAACTCTTGATATACAGAGCCATGGTCTTTCTGTAGTCTACTGCTGTCCTACTGCTTTTGCATTCTTGGTTGCACAGTAACCTGCTTTTCAAAAGGGTATATCCTTCTTTTCTGTGGGCTTTGGGTTTCTGCACAGAGGCATCCTGGTTCTGAATCAGTCAGTGATGAGATGGACAGAATGGCGCTCTCTATACTAGTAAACTAAACAGGGCCAAACCTTTCAGGGTGCAAGCAGTATGTTGTGAGTATCCATACTGTTTAACTGCTAGCACAGTCCCTTATAGAGTTTGGCCTGTGTCAGCAAGCGCTCTCCCAGACAATGCCCACACACTCCTTGGGAACAGTGCAGGCCAGAGATTGTTTCTATTAGGCAGAATGGGTGAGGCCACCCTGAACAGTGAGGATAAGAGATTTTACCTATATGGATGCTATGTTGTGCCTCTTGTCCTCAGGGCTAGAGAATGAGCCCTCGCCTGTATTATTTGTTACTGTAGCTGTAGCCAATAATTCTGTCCAAACGCAAAGAGGTTTTTACTGGGCTACTCACATATCTTTGGCAAGTGCTTGACACTCCACAAAGGTTACTAGCCAGGCGCAGCTCCAGGCTTGAGCTGAATTCATGTATTATGTAGTGCTGAGTCCGAAGCAGTAAACCCTATCAAGATGGGAGGGCACAACAACAGGGAGGGAGGATAATATGAAAACACGTGAGTAGATCTGGATGAATGAGCTTGAGTCTGGCATGAAGCTAGAACTAACAAACCCTGCTGATTCCTGCAGGGCCACTTAATTATCTTCGAACTATGCCACAGTATTTCCTATACCTGAAGTACATTGCTGAGATGTTGTGCTGACTCAGCAATGAGCCGATGCAGGTGCCTGGGCCTGACCAGCTCAGGTTCCAGATGGACGCAAACAGCCGTACTGCTTCTGGACACAAGATGGCCCGAGCCAACAACTCTGTCAGTGTGGCCTGCCAGTTGCAGAGCCAGCTCTTATCGTTCCATTTGTGAAGCAGTTGATATGCAACACAGCTAAAGTAGCCAGAGAAAATCAGGGTTTTTCTTTAAATTGTTTGCTTGCTTCGTTGCTCCTTTTCCATGCTGTTGATTTATCTTGAAAAAAAATTACAGGGATACTTCCAAATTGTAGTGAACAAGGAGAGGAAGGTTCCTCTTTAAGCAAAGGCTTGAATGATGAAAAATGACAGTTTCTCACTTCTCAGTTACTTTAATTGCTATACTGATAAACCAGCTTTGAAAGATTAACTTTTATCAAAACAGTTCTAGTTCTGCCATCAAAATCTCAAAAATACTATTTTTTTTGTACAAAAGAAAAGCCACATCTGCAACTGGTTCCTGGAAAATACAGAGTATTTATAGCTCAAGTAGACACTTCCAGAAGCTAAGGGCCATGGGGGAAGCACCAATGAGGACTCTCTACCCTCAGAGAAATTATCTCTTTAGGGGAGGAACTACATGTATTTACACAAAGGTATAAATCAAAGCATAATTATTAGTTAATATGCAGGCTATATCTGGCTTGATACACCAAGTGGAATTGTCAAGGTGTATCATAGAAAATGTATGAGAGGGAGATACAGTGTTTGTTAAGTATTAAGAATCCTCTGAGTTCTGAACAAAATGAACTGAGAAGATGACCCCAGTACTGAGGAATAAAGTCCTGTTCTGAAAGATGAACGTTTTGTATGCATCTGTTTGTAGGACAGGACCTCCAGGATTTTTAAAAACATATTTTTGATTTTTGGTACCAAAAGTGCAATGAAGAATGAGGGAAGTATTAATACAACAGTCAACTTAAATTTCTGTCAACTTATTTCTTAATTTCAAAATGGAATCTAACATAGTACAATAGAAGTGTACTAGAACTATAGGTCTGACCTTAGGAAAATGCACATATTAGACCTGAAGTAAGTATAGAATGGGTCAGGGCAAACTTTCTAAAGTCTAACATTTAGTGAAAAGTAAGGGTGATCCCTTGGTCCGGAGGGGTGGAGGAGGGTCTGATACGCTGCTACCCTAGCTATTGGTAACATGGCAGGAAGAAGTACTGGAAGTTCAGATGCCACAGTACTTGCCAGTCTTCCAGTATGTTTTCAGCTATTTGTAAGTGTTGCATCCACATTTTAAGTTTTATTCCTAGATAGCTAAATTAGAGAAATGTATTTAAAAAGGTAGTGTAAGAGATTATGCTGTATGTCACACTTTCAAGAACTGGTTGGAGTGGTTTACCTGTATTGTGGGTTCTTCAACAAGATCATTTACATACAGCAATTAAACATTGTACTTGAATTATAATGATACTTTAATTATAAAATTAAACTTATAATAGTAACATACTGAAAATAACAACTTTGGCTTTATTGCTCTCTTTCAGATTTCGGGAATATAAAGCCGTAGAAGCTTTGGTAGGACTGCTTACTGATCAGCCTGAAGAAGTCCTTGTAAATATCGTTGGAGCACTGGGAGAATGTTGCCAAGAGCCAGTAAATCGAACAATTATCCGAAAATGTGATGGAATACCACTTCTGGTGAAGTTACTTACTGGAACTGATCAGGCACTACTTGTGAATGTCACCAAAGCAGTGGGAGCTTGTGCAACAGAACCTGAAAATATGATGTAAGCTATTCATATTCATAGCATTTTAATATAGAAAAAAATAATTTTTTAGTAATTCAAGCACAAATATAGTCAGTTCTAATCTGACTTTAAAAGTATATTTTACTTTTTGTTTTCCACAGGCCTATGTGGTTTAGTTACATCCTACTGTAAAATGTGCTGTATGTATAAAAAAAAATCATTAAGGAATTATATAGAACATAAAGCTTTTGCACTTTGGGGAAAATCAGATAAACCTTTAGTAAATTAATTTTTATTAAAGTTAAAATTCAAAGTTATAGAACACCATTTTAAAGTGCTGTTTAATAGGTACCTGTTTTGCCTTCTCCTTTTACATCTGTTCAAAAATCATAAATAGTAGCCTAAATTAGAGAAAGTAATTCTAAAAAGCAATGTGTACATTTACTGTCATGAAAAATAATTTTAATTTTTTCAAAGTAGAGTATTATTTGTATTTTATCTGTTTTTTCCCTCTCCATCATTCCTTTTATGAACTCAGACTTTTTTTGGATGCTTTTCTCCCCTCTTATTCCTTTGCAAAACCAAAGAAAAAGACTGTCTTTTTACAGAGAGTGTTTCTACTCTCTTTGGTTTTGTGATGCAGATTTCTGTAGCTTACAAAGATCCTTGAGGTTTATGATTAAGTGTTCCTGTTAAAATTTGAGGTTGGCATTTACTGTGCTTACTGTTCCCTTACAGAGATATTTACCTCAAGATTCTCAGCATATTTCCCTCTTTATACATAAGGAAGGTCCGAAAGAGAGTTTTATTAAGCCCCTCCTGTTCTGATTTGCATAATTCACTTGATATTCATACAGCAGCGCAGGGAATTCTTTTCCTGAATAGGGCTTTTGTTTTCATGCTTTGGCTGTCACCCAGTGGCAAAAGGCTAGATGGTACACAACTGTAAACATGGCTTGTATGAACAGTTAGTCATGTAGCATAAAAGCATAAATAAATGAAATCACTTTCACGACATGTATCACTAAAAAGCAGTCTTTAGAGGAATGTATTAACTGAACAGAATTGACATTGTAAATCAACTGAAATTGAATGCTAATAAATATAAATCGGTATGTATAAAACCTCAGACATACTCCAGTACTCTGGTCTGTCACTTGTAGTATCCAGTATGGATAGCTTCGTACTGGAAAGTGGTCAGTATAAGCACAAAAAATAACACAAGTTGCTGCTAAAATTGTGATAGAACAGAGTCCATCTTGTTTTTAAGAAGGAGAGAGTACAGGTTGTTTGGGGCAAAATTGTATAGACTATGTGACGAGTGGACAAAGGAATCAAATGTCGAATTTGGTTCACATGAAATTCTCTGTTGAAGGTTCTCAACTTTTAAAATGTTTTTTAAAGATATTTTAAAACAATAGCAAGTAAGCAAAATCTTAGATCAGGAGTAGAATATACTTTTTACTACTATAAAAAAAATGTTACACAGAAAGTATTATTATTAGCAAGCCTGTGACATGTACCTGATGTATTGTGCTAGTTAGACTTACAGTACTAGAAGAGATAATGCTGCTGTCTTTTCCAAAGGCATAATTCATCCAGGTGCGGGTAAGTTTGATACCAATCCAGCAAAATATTTGAAAACAATGATTAGTTAAAACATTGACACCAGGCAACTGCTCAAGTGTTTAAATGATTTGCTTGGTTGAGTGCTCTGCCTCCCACAGGGTTACGAGCACTTCAGAGCACACAGACCCACACACACCCATCCTGGGACATCCATTCCTCTCCCTTCTCCTCATCTCAGACCAGTACAGCAGGAATTGAAATACTATCTCCTCATCCAAACTGTTCTCCTCCTTTTTGGGAAGAGTGAGTCACAAAAGACATGAAGGATACATAGTCTGTAGTACTACTTTGTTCCGTTTACAGAATTTGGGACTAAGACAAGAAGTAGCCTTGTTAGAAACTACTGTGGAGTTCATTCTCTTTCTGTAAACATTTTCTGAAGTTCTTAACCAAAAGGACATATCTTAACAAGGATGTGGAGATGTGCCAAGATTGTCTTCTGGAAAGAAGCAAAGCAAAGCCACTTGTAGCCTATAAATAAACACAGATGATAAGAACTTCCGCTTGTAGGTTGATACTTAGATGTTTCTGGTCTTCCTGGTTCATCTGGCTGGATCCCTATTACATTCCTTATTTCATAATCACTTATTCCTCAGAATGGCTTGAAAGGTTCTAGGAGATCAGTTGTTCTCTACTGTTAGCTTTTCTCCTGACAAATTCTACTGGCAGGTCTTCAGGCTTATTATATCTTGTATAGGCAAGCACTGTTTAAAGAGTTACTTTTTTAGTTTGGTACTACAGAAGCTGAAAGCTATGATGATTTTTCTGGATTCTGCTATAGTTGGCTTTCATATGTACTAGAAACCCAGAACAAAACAGGAAAATTTAAAGGGAGTATCAAGCCCTCATAAGGATTGAGAATTTTCAGGTATATTCTTACATTTCAACAGCTGCATGTTTGTTTAACAAAGTGTGGCTTAGAGACTAAATATTCAGTTGAGCAGTCTTCTATTTTGAATGTGGTTATACCTGCAGCAGTAGGTATGTGGAAACTATACAGATTGAGAGTGGAGCGACTGTAGTTTCTGTGAATGATTCAAGGGTATGTAATGTAGAGGGTGGGATTAATATAAGAAGTAAAATATTATTATGGATTATAAAAACCTGAGAGTGTTCTATGAAGTAGTGCATTTAACTTCTGAGGGAAATATTGTAGATTTATCATATGTTCCATGGAGGAAGCCTGCACTGACGAAGAGACTAGTAGAATGGCATAGGTGAATCTACAGCTTCTGTATGTCTTTCATATATTTTATCTCTGCCATTTTTGCTAGTAGACACTTTAACTTCTACAGCTACTGAGTGGAAGGTACAACAGAGTTGCTTTTGTGCACCAAGCCTTTAAGGCAACTTCAGGCAATGAAGTAATTCTTATTGACTCTATTGAGCTATGTAAAATAAAGAACAGCAGACAGCTTCTCTCACAGAAAAGAATAACTTGACTTATCTTAAAAAAAGCATAACTATGTGACTGAACTTTCTTACCATTATGCGGACAGCATGAAGCTGTTCTACATACTCAGTCTCCTTCACGACCACTGACAGAGATGCTGCTGCCTGTCTTTTATGTAAATTTGTCATTCTGAGGAACTTGTAACAAGTTATTCTTTTTCGCTTACTAAAATCAGAGGACTAGTGCTTAATCTTTAACTGTCACTAGATTTTCATTTGAAAACCCATAGACTTCATCTCTAGCATTCAAAACCAGGGGTTGAGAATCTTATAAACGAAAATGTACAGTTTAGCCAAACAGATGGAGTTTGAGTCATTGGTGTATAATACTATTTATCAAAGCAGTCTGCAGCAACTAGTGAAAGTTTTAAGAAACATGCTAAATTGTGGTTTCAAAAGAGATGAGATTACATTCTGCCAGAATTAAACCCTGTAATCTTACCAGTGAGCACAGTACAGAGTCAGTATAACTTTGTTTATTTACATTTGTATTTGTGGTCTAAATTGGCAGGCAATTAAACTAGACTTCTCAAAAGTTCTGGCAAGTAACACTGTAACAGAGAAAGATGATAGATATGACAAACAGATGTCTAGGCTGTGTGTTTGCATGTGTGTTTAAGCAATACATGTTGAAGTTTCTGCTGGAAATGTTCAATATTAAGTTTGAATTTGAAAGAGAAATACTATTTCAGAGTAAAAGCTTTGCTAGTTTCAGATATATAAAAAAAAGCAAAGAAAATTTCTAGAATTGTGACCCATGTCTTGCACAGACATCTCATGATGTTCAGTGATGTCATGATATCAAGGTTCTTCAATGAAGTAATGGGAAAAGTCTTTATTAAGCAAGTGTTGACTATAAAGAGCCAACAAAAGTAATTAAAAAAAATTATCTTGTTAAATTATGCGTTAGCCACACCGCCCAAGTCACAGATGGCAGAGGCAGGGACTGGGAGAATGAAGAACCGCCCACTGTAGGAGAAGATCAGATTCGAGACCATCTAAGGAACCTGAAGGTGCA
>Ga0181612_152024_pt1 | contig 11487 bp, 6 predicted proteins | sample HoacroProtozoa21_FD_119630 | JGI IMG/M metagenome (GOLD analysis project Ga0181612, IMG submission 119630) | Hoatzin crop microbial communities from Cojedes, Venezuel. Combined Assembly of Gp0051906, Gp0051904, Gp0051908
GGGGGGCCCTGGCGGGAAGAGGGCCAGGGTAGGGGCCGTGTCTGGACCTATTTTGAACAAAAAACTCCCCCCCCCCCCCCCCTTTTTTTTTTTTTTTTTTTGCATATTTCAAACAGCCGGACCCATATTAGACAAAGGGGGGGGGGGGGGAGGTCATGTGAACCATGCATATCCTGACTGGAACTCAATTCATTTTGCTCTGAATCTGGCTCCCATACCCTTTTTCATACAGATTTACATTCCTACAAGAGAATACATTCCTACCATACATTCTGTACATGTTACAATCCAGATGTTGTTAGCTTCACAATAAAATAAATATATTTACAGAAAGAAAAAAAAAGAATAAATAATTTATGAAAAACAAAAACAAAAAATCACTTCAAATCCAAAGCTCTTTTATTCTGCTCCCATCTTGTCACTTCATTGCACATTAATGTCAATCTCCATCCCTGGTGCAGGTCCTGGAGACGTTCCACGCGTGGCTGCTGGTAGGACCGCAGCAAAGGCCATGCTGGAGACCGCATGGGGAGAAGGCCGCAGCGGAGCCCTTCGCTCCCCAGCCTCGACGCCCTCTCGCCTAGTCCCATACCGAGTCAGGTGTGCTTATGGCCTCTGGGTCTCTGCAGGGACTCTGCCCCAGCACCAAGGGTACACAGACATTGTCCTCCCAGAGCCAAAGGGGACTTAGAGCTCGTCTCCTGTTCTGTGGATACACAAGCTTCGGCTAACCCCACTGCCCAGCCACAGCTCTCCAAAAATGGCAGCGACGTGAACTTTTGCCTAGCATATGGTATTTGTTTAAAGGCAGAATACAAAAAAAAAAAGGGGGGGGCAGCTCCAGCATACCGTAAATCTGTTTTTGACCACGGTACGGCAAGTGCTTACCAAGTTACTGTGCGAAACTGTCGGTGCTACGGCGTGCCTGCATGTTTGTGCAGACAGAGGCACAACCCTCGCGTGGCTTCACCTTTCCCAGTTATTCCAGTTACAAGAGGTGCAGAATCTGGCAGGGCTGTTTTGTGTTCCCTACGGGGGCCGAGGACCGCGGCTGAGCACGGTCCGGTTGCTGCCGGGTGGGCGATGGAGCCGTGCCCCCTCCTTCCCCCCCCCTTCACTCCCCATGGTCCCTAAAGCTACGCTTGGTCAACGGTTTTCTGTTTGAAGCAAGAACTTCACCTTTCTGTTGTTGTTGTTTTAGGCCGTGTAAGGAAACAACTGCAACTCCATCAGCATCCCGCTGCTTCACTGAGTTCGGCTTGGAAAAAAAGAAGGAAGCAAACCCAGGCCCTCAGCCAGCCCACCCTCTCCCCCAGCCCTGCATCTCCCCCTGGCAGATGAATGAGGAGCCAGAAGCACATTCTGTAATTGTACGTGACGCGTTTCGTTTCGATTAGGAGTTCCTTCATTGCAAAACGTATCTGCTTTTACACTGTGTCTGTGTGCATATCTATTACATCTATCTATCTATATACTAATAAATATATATGGCCTGGTTTAAAGTGCCAATTTATAAAAAGCCGCCTCCTTAAAAGGCAGACAAGACCCAATTTCATCCATGACAAGAAGGGAGCAGAACTGACTGAATATTGCCAAATGACGTAAAACATAATTTAAAATTTCTTAAATAAATATAAAAGTTATTCCTAAAGAAGCCATAGGCATGTCAACAATATAGGTTGTAACCGGCGCTCAACAGCTAAAGTACCATTGAAAAACTAAAATGCCATAGCAACTTCAGCAATAGGCAGGATACATTGCAAACGTGTTGGGTTTTTTTTTTCTTTTTTAAATTAAATGTACACCACAATGAACTTTAAAAAATCGCTGTTGGTGCAGTAATGAGAAGACTTCTGGGGTGTCACGGGGAACGGGACCATGCATAGAAAGCTGTGTCTGTATATTCGTTGCAAAATGGGTCTATAAAGTGTAAAGCAGGTAACACAGTTGATACAAGAACCCAACCCTATACGAGATGCCGAGTGATGTAACGCGACTGGCTCCAGTTTCAACAGCAATGGATATTAAAGCAAGTCCATCCAGTGCAGGTAAGAGATGAGCTTCACTGCAGTAATACTGAAGTTGCCTTTTTCAGCACTTAGCACAGTGAGGTGGGGAGAGGGAAGGAGAAATGCTCCAAGAAAGGGCGAGTGGATGCTGCCAACGCCAGTCTTCTGCCCGCTCCGCACGTGCGCCCGTCGGCCAGGAGGGCTGCCGCCAGAGGTTGGCTCGCGGGGAGCAACGGCCCCGTTCCCCCTCAAAACCACTCCCCGGAGCTTCGGGTGAGGAAGTGCTGATCTGCCGCCGTCCCGCGGGACGGACGCCCCGGCACAGGGACGCGGGAGGGCCGGGGGGCACTAGCCCGGGGCCGGGAGGCTGCAGCCGCGGTGGTGCCCAGGACGTCTTAGGGTGAAGTTCCACAACTGTTTCCTGCCAACTGCTTCACATACGTGTTGGAAAAGGACATGGCTCTGAGTTTCAGGAATCACAGTAGTGCGCAGTGGGTACAGCAGGGAGCAAACACTTGTGAAACTCCTACAGAAGCAGCTCCCAGCCCTTTCTTAAAGCACTTTTTTGTTTGCATTCAGAGAAACCAACTGCAGGCTTATTTGATCCAATTTTCTCTTTGCACCATACACATATAAAACATTACAACTCTGTATAAAAGTACAAGTGGTTCTTGTACATCTGAATTATGCAGGAACTATGTGAGCAAATCCTATCAAAATAGCTATTTTTTTGTGTGTATAAACAGCATTTGTTTTTAGAAAAAACAATATCATAAACTGCAGAATCTGTACAAAAATATAAAATAAATTTGGGCAGCAGTTTCTAAACAGCCATGTAAATGCAACACTTAAAGAGGAGCAGGTTAATGCCTCCAAAAGGCTGAATTGCTAAGTCAACCTATACAGGGCTAAAATGGTATTGAGATTATCTAAATAATAAAATTTTTTACCTCTTGCAATAAAACTTATAGAAAAAATAGACAAATATGCACATGCAATTTACAGCTTTCCCCAACATAATCCTTGTGCTTAGCTTTTACAATTTTTTTTCTTTTTTTTTTTCCCTCTTTTTTTTGTAATAACATAACATTGTCTACAATACATATTCTTTCCTATACCAGGATATTCGGTCTTCCTTGAGGAACCACTTTAAAAAAAATACATTAGAAGTGGTCATACATGGATGAAGGCACTCCAACTCTGCTTGAAGCAAAAACTAGTGTGATCCTTTTCTTTTCAAAAAAGGCAAGCAAGGACGCATGCACAGTGCTGTGAATCGGGGGTGGGAGGGACTATGGAAATACTACCAAGTGTATATACTAGTACTTAAAATTGAAAAAAAAAAAAACCAAAAAAACAACAAAAAAAAGTTGCTGTATTTCTAGATTTTTAAGACCCAACAAGCACCTCCATGATGTGATCCAGTTCTGTGAGGTCCATTTTGAAAGGCTGATTTGGAGTTACTGGTTGACTGCTGTACGGAGCGAGAGTTTTTAGGAGCTCATCTGCCGAGACAGGGGCCATTTTTGAGGCAGCCCCCGTAGCAGACGTGCAGGGGTCAAAATCATACATGGACGTATCAATGTCAGCAAACAGAATATCATCCAGGGTCAAGTCTGTGAGGAAACCTGTGGAAGTCGTTATCTCAAAGTTGCCAGGCAGCGAGTCCATGAGTTTCGATTCGGCCGTTCTGCTCTCCGGGAGGCCCTCGGGCTTCTGAATGCTGGACTCGCTGGGGTGGTCTTTCGAGTCGTCGGCTGCTGTTTCGGCTGCTACTGCCTCTGCGGAGGTAGGTGCTGGACAAAGCTCCTCGATTTCGTCCAAGGCTGAGGAGAAGCTGTCCTTTACTGGTTGGAGAGCAGGAGGTGGTGGTTTCGTTGGACCGTCGTGCTGGACAGTCGGGGAAGTGCAAAAAGTGTCGTCCTCGAGCAAAGAGGCTGGGGTGAGGCAGGACTCCAGGGGCGTAGTGCTTACGAAGTCGGTGGGGAGCAGGGGCGGGGAGGCAAGATGGCTGAACGCCGGCTGCGCCTCGCGGAAGTTGTCGCCGAGGGGGTCGGCGGGCTGCGAAGCGGCCACGAACACGGGCCTCAAGCTGCCCTCTTGCTTGAGTTCTTCCTGGATCCGCCTCAACATGTTGTTAATTAAAACTGTCTTTTGCAAGCTCGGCTCGGTTAATGGCCTGTGGTTATAAAGTTTCATAAGGGAAATGTTGAAGATAGTCTGACGCTGTAAGGTGTAAGACACCTTAGAGGGACCGTCAGTAGGAGACACCACTTTGCCTTCCAACCCATCTTCATGCTCGTCAAACTTCCGCTTTCCTCCTTTCCCCAACATATATCTGAAAGGAAAGCGCAGAGGCCGATGAAGCCAGCACAGCTCGGAGCCCGTTCTTCCCACCCGAATCGCCACCCCCAGCCCACGCTCTCCCTCGCACGCGTGGTGTGGACGGACTGGCCGCTCCGTCCCCTCCGCGCTTACCCCAACAGTCACAAGCGGAAATCTGCCCGCACAAGTGACTGGCGCTTGGCCCACAGCAGCGTGATGAGGAGGCAGCAGCCACCTTAGCACAGTGCTCTGGTCCATCGTATCTAAGCACAGCCATGCTGGTAAATTCCAAGCAGGAATCCAAACAGCAGCTATAAAACTCAAGCCCTTGAGCGCCTGGCAGCAAATTTCCCAATTTTGCACGTTAAGCCTATGGTCCCCAAATACCTGTACCCGGGTGCACAAGCTACAGATACGACACGAACGTTCCTTAAAATTTCCTGCTTGATGCAGTACTATGCCTGGGAATACAAATGTAACACGCCGAGGTTCTAACAGTGACTTTCCCTTTTTATTCAAAAGTGTGTTCATGGGGAGAAGGGGACCCAGGCTCCAGCAATCGTACGCCGAGAGAAACCTTGCCGGTGAAGCGGGGAGATTCAGCCCTTTGGCACCGCGGGATATACACACATCTGACCCCGTGGGTTTATTTAACCGATCACGTAAAGACTGAACTACCAGGGCGGGAAATGCAGTTATTACACTCAGAACTAAAGCACACACAGATGAAGATGACGATCCATCAGGTCACTTGGTCTGATCCCCAAGACCGTTCTCTGCACTACGCTCTGCTGCTGCAGCCCAGGCCTTCAATCCTGACAGTGCCTGGGTCCCAGTCTGAGGACAGGGCCATTTGCCTGGGAAAGCCCCAAAGGAGTCTGGTGTCTCCCAGAGTGTGAGCACCCCCAGTCCAGGATCCGGGCCGCGGAGCACCCCCTGTCCCACACTCTGGGAGCACGGGCCCTGCCCGCCCCTTGCACTGGGGGGATGCGCTGTGTGCCCCCCCACGCACAAAGCAATGGCAGGTCTGACGGAGGGCTGGGGTCGGCTGCGCTCTCACCCCCTGCTCTCCTGAGTACGGGGAGCCCTTTCACACAGAGGTGTTTGAAATCCTTCCCGCAGCTCCCGCCTGGCTAAGGCGACGCTTTCAGACTTTCAGGAGCTTGCTAGCCACAGACAGAACAGCTTTTACTGCAGAGCAAGGATGCGTTGCTCCAGATGCAGCATTTATCTTCGCTTCTCCCCCATCAAAGCATGTGCCTCACTCAGGGCTGCATCCCTGTCAGGTTTCGTCTCGGAATAAAAGAATGCCGTAGGGCTTTCTGAAGAACAAAAATCGGCATATACACACGTGCTTTTCTCCTGGTCAGATGGCAGATTTTGAAGAAGGAAACAAAGGGAGTTTTACCAAACTTGCCCTGCATCATAAATCATTTCTGAGCTCAGCGTAAGTAGGGCAGTTCAGTCCCCGGTGCTGTCTCTTCCAGGATGTTTCGGAGCACCTGAAAACGCTCCTCTGCACAGCCCAGTCCCAGCCTCATTTTGTCCCCCATTATTTTTGTGACATGAAGATCCCCCCCAAATGCAAAGGAAAGAAGGAACTGCTATGCTGTGATCAAGGCAGGACCTGACGTTACGCCTCTGAACAGGGAGGGTTTTCAGGTCAGCAACCCTCTGCCCCACACCACCACCCATCTTCGGTGAGGAGCCATGGTTCGGTTTCTTGAGATACCTGCCATTACGTGGGTGAAGCAGCACGGTCCCTGTGACAGGCACTCCTTTCAGTGCTTGGGAGATGGCAGGTTCCCCGACTCTCTCCCTCACCACCTGCATGAACCAAGTGTTTTATAACGTTTAAATCTAAACTAGAAGGAGCAGAGGCTGTTTACTATTCTTCACTTGCCTGTCCCATGGGCTGCATCAAACCAGCTGAGGAGAAGTCCTGTGGAGATGGCGGTGGGATCGCAGGTGTTACAGAGCAGCACCCCGCGCCCGGCCCGCTTCCAGTCTTAGGGCAAGCGTTTGGCTTTGCTCTCTCTTTTTCCCAGGCAGAGTGGTGAGGTACTGGAGCACTAGCCCAGTTGCTCTTTCAGTAGGATCACAGACAGCCCCCTGTTCACCCTTCATCCATTTAAGAAATGCTAACAAAATAGCATAAAGATTTCTGCCTAATTTTTTTTTAAAAAAAAGCAGATGATGTTTTCCAGCCCCAGCTACCCAGAGAAAAGTTGCAACAGGCTTATAAATAGATTTTTAACCCCAAATCTGACTCCTCTCGTAAGAGCTTTATTATGCAGCTATCACCTAGCTATCGTCTAGGAGACAAAACTTGCCTTCCTTATTTGAGTACCATTCCCAGTTTCCCCAGCGGGATCCACGCCTGCGAAATCACTGCACCAGGCAGGTCTAACACCAATCTGATCGTTACGCGCTGGTCCCGCAGTAGCTAAAGACTTGCAAACTTCCCCGAGAACGGCTGACAAACATTTCAAAGCACAGAGCCCTTGCAAAGTGGGAGAGGGGGCAAAAGAAGTCGGGGTTTCAAAGCAAAAAGAAAAGAGCTTCAGAAAGCATTTGCTGGACGTTAAATCCAAAATCAGATTGGGTGAAGTGAGCCTCTTCTGGTTAAAAATAAGTCCCAAATCCAGATCATTTTCTAGCATATTATGCAATTAGAAAAGAAAGGCGGGGGGGAGGGAGCAAGCTGAGCAGAGCTGAGGAACCGGTAGGCTGCCATCCAAGCTCCTTGGCCGGCTACCAGCGATCCCCGCGCCTGGAATCTCGGGTGAAAAAAACCTCTGAAATTCAGCACTACTGCCGAAGTCTGGTTTTTCTCTGCTCCCTAGTGTCACTTCCATGGACTACTCCAGACCTGTGCACGTGGGCTTGGGGTGTGAGGAGGGGCTTTGCTGTTACCAATGTTCACGAGCTACATGCTTCCTTCCACTTTGGACAGACAGGGCAAGAAAAGGAGGACCAGGCTAGCAAAAATCGAAAGCCCTGCCTAAGCCCAGCACGTTTTCAAAGCAGCAGTGGCTTAGGAGGAAAGAGAGCAGCTTTCTGTCCCTTCCTACTATCTCCTCCCCCCCGAAAAAAGGCAGGCTCTATCCTAAAGACATACCAAAGGAGAGTTTTGAAGTTTGTCAGGCTCTGGGAGGAATGTATAAAAATATTCACTGCACAAAGCAAACCTTTTTCTCCGCAATACAGAAAACAAGACCATTCGGGTGGCCACGCTCCGTTCCCTGCGCTTGATTATTAATTATCATTGTCAGGGGACGGCAGCAGGCATTTCGAATTAACCCAGTTGAGCCCATTTGCATCCAAGATCGAGGTGCTGGTAGGTAAAACATTTTTTAAGCTGATTGGCAAGACCTATGGGATCATCATTTAGTAAACACAACAATAACCTCACTACGTCATTTTCCAGGAAGCTTAGAAATGATTCAAGGTTTCCTGTATGTATGACTGTCAAGCTTTCACATCTCACTTGATCTTCACGCAGCTTGGTTCAGAGCTTGTCCTTTTAAAAGATGAAATAGATCAGGCAACTCCCTATTTCACCTACTAGCTTCTCCGCGCAGGTTTCAGTTTCCTTTTCCCCAGAAACGCTCTCTGAACTGGGTTTAACCATAAAGCAGCAAAGCAGGATGCCAGCCTAAGCGAGGGGGTTTTATTTCCCCAAGTAGCGGGGCTCGCATAAGCACGGCTAGACTCTCAGCTTTATAGAGTTCTATTTTATCCCCTTCTCTTCTGCCATGCAAACGGGAATTGTAAAAACATTTGCCTCCAGTTTCCATAAATCACTTCCTTCATGCTAAGCAAAGCAAGGAGACGGTATCTTTTTAGACCAACTGATAGAGCTGGTACAAACAGACATGCTTACAGGATTGCAAGCCTTTCTCTGGATCTCCATGAAGGAATTTTATGGGTTCTGACCACCACAGCTTAAGACAACGGTGCCTGTTTGTTATTTACAGTTCAAACCATCTCTTCCCTCCTTCAACCGACAGCTTCATGTCTACATTAGAGAAGGATTTTTTACGTCTTGAGATACCACACAACATTAAAAAGAAAAGAGGCAAGCTGTACAATGCCAACACTTGATCTAGTTCAGTTCTGCTCTTCTCAAAAACTTTGCTCCTAGCCTTTCCAGCCAAAGCTCCTGCTGGGAAAATGGAAACACCAAACTTACAGATTGGGCTGGCCAAAAATCAGTACAAAATGAGATACACCCGCACCCTCCCGAGCATAAGAACACAGAGTTGGCCTACCAAGTCATGACTGTAACGGGGACAGCCAGACAACATCAACCCACCAAAAAACGCATGACTGGACAGGCAGTGACAAGGGGTCACGTCCACGGAGGGTCTTTCGCGCATCTATTTTGGCTGAGCAGCAATCCCAGCCAGAAGTATGTCTGCTGTGTTTCCTCCGTCTGCCAGCAAATGTCATTTTGGGGCCAAGCATTAAGAGTTGAGATGGGATGTCGCTTTGTTGTTGTTTGTCGTTTTAATAAAGGATGTTGCAGGGTTTTGGTATGCAAGTTAATTTTCAGTGTTACTTAGGTATGTGGAACCAGAAAGCTGAAGAAAGGCAATGGAAAAACAGTATTTATCCAGGGACTGGGGCAGGGGACCTTACTTGGAGATCTTCCCCAATATCATCCACCAGTTGGCTCCAGCTCTGGAAGACCCAGACCCAAAAGCTGAACCATTGTAGCCGAGAAAGATTCAACTTGCTTTTTTGCCCATTTAGGGCGATTGCACGCGCCTCAGAGACAGAGAAGCCCTAGCATTGTTTGGGAGTTGGCTTTTCTTAATTGAAAAACAAAAGTAATATGTATTTTTTTCATTTGCATGTCATTTAGCTCCCTTTTATTGGCTCTGCATGCTCTTCAGACACAGCTGGAAGAAAATGCAGTTGGGGTTCAGCAGAAGAGATAATCAGCCTGGAGCGGGTGGTTCTCCGGAGTCAGCCTTCATCGATTAAACACAGAAAAGCTTGTGCAATGCCTGGCTATGTCTCCAAGCCCACTTAGCGACGAATCCTTCGCTCTCCAGAGGACAGAGGTACATGCATATCGTGAGAGAGTATTGTATTTATCGATCGTACTTAGGACATTATACCTTGTCACTGCTGGACTATTTCTGAAGTCTTTAATAATTGGAAGTCTGGCATAGGGAAGCACTAGATACGTAAAAACAGAGGGGAAAAGTGATTTGGTTATCTCACCAATAATAAAAATACCATTTAATGTTAATTCTCAAAGGCTTTTAACAGTTTAGTTTAAAATGTCTCTCAAGAGCGAGGGCTTTTCTTGGAAATCAGTTCTACAACCCACTAGTCCCTCCCCACTCATCAAGGCAGATGGGAAGGAAAAAAAAAAAAAGAGGAACTGAACAGCACGAGGGACAGCAGAAACGGATTTTTAAGAAGTTACATTTCCACTCGCATATTTATGCCACCCTATCAGTCGGTCTAGAGGATGAACGGCTTAATACAGCGAGGTTTACTTTCAGAACAAACATCACGTTGCTCAAAAAGATAAGAGCAGCAAACCCCAGAGTCCACAGGCAACCATTCCTCTCCACACAGCTGAAAGCTGAAGGAGAGGTGTGAGCAGCAGGGGCTTGTGCAAAAAGTGGAGTTTAAAGTAGGAATGGTTACCTCCTGAAATCTTGGGTAACTAAAAAACACAGGAGGAAAAAAAAAGAGAGAAAGAAAAAGGCAACTTGGGGAAATTAAAATAGAACTCTACTTCACACACACACACGTGTGCAGAAAAATAACATAAAAGCCCCCGAAACCGCAAAGAGAGTACTGAATTCACACATTTCCTTCCCAAATCAAAGTTTCCCAAACCTCAGGTGTAAATCAACCTCACCGGGGCTTCCCGGAGACTCTATCCAGTAAGTTACGCAAGCACTTTCTGTGTCACTTCTGGCACATAAAATATGATTTTCCTCTCCTCCATCCCTCACTCCTCATCCTTGAGGGCTGCATTGGCTGTCTCCTGGCCCAACGGTAGTCAATGAGTGTTTTGTTACTGACTTCAGCAGGATCAGGATTTGGCATAGATAGCTGCAGGACCAAAATAAAAAGGCCTTTTGTGCCAACTGGGTTCCACTGGTAAGACGAGGGCTAGATCCTGTGAGCTAGCAGAGGCAGGCTGGGCTGCCGCAGGGCATTTCAGTGCTGCTGGATCCAGCCTGAGGGACTACCTGAACTTGTAACCAGCCCCCACCACTTCAAAGCATCTGTCCCCTACAGCTAGGGAGGCAAACAGGTAAACCTCTCTCTCCCTGTCCCTGCTTCCACATCGCCAAGGCCACAGCAGAGAGAGGGAGAGCAGCCACGTCCTGGGAAGACCCCCTCAGGACAGGGCCGTGGGCTCACCCAGTACAGAACGATGCTCCTTGGACTGGAGGATCCTGGCAAAGAGAGTGAACCTGCCCCGGCAGCTGGGAGCCGACCCTCCCTCCGAGAGCACAGGCACCCTCCTCCTATTCAATGCTGGAAAGGCAGGGAAAACAGTCAAGGGGAACGCCAGTATAAATCTGGCACCCTCTCCCAGCCTTGCTAAAAACAAGGAACAAAGCTGAACAGCCCAGGTGTCAAGGTCTAACTCCAGGACTGGAGCAAATAAGCAACATTAAAGATTTCATCCGTTGACATCGAGGTCTTTAAATCCTGGCATGAAAGTATCCCTGGGAGCTAGTACAGCATGTGCCACGCAGTAACGCACGGCTACGTTCAATATGCTGCAGCTGGCTCCCAATTTGTACACTGATGGGTTCTGTGCAGTTTTTTGTTGGTTTGGTTTTGTTTAGGTTTTTTTCCAAGGCTGCTTCTCAGGATCTGATGCAGGTATTACTTGTCCCAGTGTAATGAGCCCGTGGTGCCTGGCTAGAGAGGACTCCTGACAACCACTGCCCGTTAAGAACTGGGTCTCATGTCACACGTCAGTTAGAAAACAAAACCCCCAACCCTAGACAAGAGGTACAGGGAACAGAGCTGTGCTGGGGTTTCTGTCCTTTCCAGACCCAGTGCTCAGACATTCTGTATTTACAATGTTTGTTTTCCCCGACACTTACATTTTACATTAATTCTGGCTGCCCTTTTTTTTTTTTTTTTAATGGATGAGGGTTTA
>Ga0181612_100255_pt1 | contig 11486 bp, 18 predicted proteins | sample HoacroProtozoa21_FD_119630 | JGI IMG/M metagenome (GOLD analysis project Ga0181612, IMG submission 119630) | Hoatzin crop microbial communities from Cojedes, Venezuel. Combined Assembly of Gp0051906, Gp0051904, Gp0051908
CTCATCATCCTTGTAGCCCTCCGCTGGACTCTCTCCAGTAGCTCTTCATCTTTCTTGAACTGGAGAGCCCAGAACTGGACACAGTACTCTAGATGAGGCCTCACCAGGGCAGTGTAGAGGGGAAGGAATGTCGGCCCCCAGTTTGTGCCCATTTGTTGGTGCCTGCTGTCACCTCTGGGTGTTTTGAGCGACAAAGTAGATTTTTTTGTCATCCTGTAAGAGGTGTGACGGTGTTCAGAAATTGGTGTGAGCCACCATTGAGCAGGGTGGGATTTGCCATCGTGAGAGAGACTCCATTTGCTGCTTTCGGGTTCTGGTTTCTGCCTGCTTACAGGAGAGACCCAAGCCACTGAAGGAGGAGGAAAGAAGGAACCTGATGAAATCCTTTGCTGCTTTTATCTTTGGATGCAGGTAAAATTCAGGCCCTTGCTGAGCTCTGTGGCCGAGAGGAGTACAGAGTCTGTCTGTCCTGCCTTTGCCTTCATATAAGCCCTGTCTGCTGCAGAAGCTGTTTCCTACTCCTGGAATAAACAGTCCTGGTCACAACACTTAACGCAGCAGCTATTCAACTGGTCTGTTTTCCTTTGAGGGTTAACATTGATACGTAGACATGGTTTTGGCCTTCTGTTCTGAGAGCTGCCTGTTGCTGGGGTCATTGCTGGGAACTGGGAGGAAGAGAGATCTCAAAGGTTATAATAAGCGGTTATGGCATCCTTTGGGAGGTTGACTGAGGCCTGACTTGCCTCGGTAGGACAGGGTGAAAGTGAGGTGTGGGCTTGGAGCCTGTGTTAGCTGGGTTTTGGACTTCTGGCCTGTTGTGTATGGTAAGGCTACGGCCAAAACTGTGGCACAGCTTTAACCTTTGCTCAGCCCTGACTGACTCTGCCTGCTCCCTCCGTTGTGCAGTGCTCTCTGGGAGGTGAGGTGGATGAGCCAGGCTTGCCCTGCCAGCTGAGGTGGTCCTGGAAGTCAGGTTGGTGTGGGCAGGGGCTGTACTTCAAAGAGAATGGGAAACCAAAGCCACCACAGTCACAGGTCTCATAAATCCCTGCTGACTTCTCCCTAGGGTGCTTGCTCTGAGTACGTGTGAGAAAGATGGCGTGGCTTGACAGAGCAGAAGGGAGGCAAGGGACTAAACTGGAGAGAGGCATCAAAGCTGATGCTCTAATTGCTGCTTGCTTATCACAGTGTGGGTTGTGCTGGGTTGTAAGTTGGTGATACAGACCAGCCACCAGTCCCCAGGCAGGATTAGGGAGATGAGCAGGGCATTCAGCTCAAGCATCGCTTTCAGGTGACCTTGTCCAGTGTATTAGTTCAAGAGATGGGATCCTCGCTGTCTGCAACAATTCCCTGTGAAGGACCATGAGAAGTTGTTGCTGTGTTGGGGCAGATCAGAGCTGTGCTGCTCTCCAGGTGGTGATGGAGAGCAGCAGGGTGGAGATGGTATGTTCAGTTTTGTGAGTATGGCTTCCTCACCTGCGCCAGTGTGCCTGACAGCTCTCTGCTGACCTGCAAGTGCCACTATGCATCTCTGAGAAGAGCAGCTCCCAGATCTTGCTGGCGGCTTCAGACCCTGCTGCCAGTTCCGTGGGTAGCCCCAAGTGTTCCCTGTGCAAAGCATGGTCAGATTGGCGAGTCCTGGGTCTGCTCCCTCGCAACCTTCTGGTTCCTTTCGGGACGCTGAGGTCGGGTGAAGCACAGCCCAGCTATTTCCAGTGCAGGTCTCTAGTGGGAGGCAGAGGGGGCAGGCAGTGGTTTCTGCAGGCAGGAGAGCAGGCTCTGCACCCCAGGCTCCGGCTCACGAGGCGTTCGTGCAGTAACGCTGCTGAAGGCGAGCGGTGCGGGCTCTTCCCAGGAAGCGTTTTGGCGGCTCTCTTGCTTTGAGACACGGTGGGCTCGCTGAGCTCCTTGCTGGGAGATGCAGCGGGAGGGCTGCTTCCCAGCCTCCTGCGGCACTGGTTTTCTTGGGCGCGGGGAGATGGAGGCGGATGAAGCGAGTTGCCTGGAGCCACGCAGCCAATCTGGGATTGCAGCGGAGACATCAGTGCATCAGTGTCTGCCTGAGTGGCCCTGCGCTTTCACGGCCCAGCTGTCCCCCCTTCTAGCCACGCCACGGACTCAACATCTGTTGCTGGAGTCCCTGCAGGTCTTGTTTTTTCCCCTCGGTGCCTGTCTGCATGCAGCATTTTGGCAAGGAGGCATGTTTAACTGGACAGCGTATCTGCTCCCTCGAAGAGCTGAATATTAAACCTGCTCTGCTGGCAGGAGCTTTTACGAGCTGTGGAGGCGGCGAGGGGAAAACGACTTTGCTACCCAATAAACCTTTTGCCTGTGCGCTCAGATCTGGGTTGTGATACCGCTGGGTCACAAGCCGGTTGCCTCTCACTGGTGTTCCCTGGCACAGCTCTGAGTACACAAACCCGCTCGCATCCTCCCATCCCCTTTGATTTGTGCCCCCTGCTCTGTTTTATGTTACAGTGCCAGAGGCAGCCTGACCAGAAGGTCTCTGCCGGGGCAGGGGAGCTGGGTAAGCATCTCTTCTGCTTGCAGAGCCTCCAGCACGCAGGTCTTGCTGGTTTCCAGGAGGATGCATGGAGCTTTCCCAGCACATCCCATTAGGTGGCAATGCAGCCTGTTCCTCTGTGCAGCACTGGAGGATGCGAGCAGGGGGCTTCAGCCTTCCTGGGGGGAGCTGAGCTTCAGACTGGGGCCTGTGGACTGCTGTGGGGTGGGCTGGGGCAGCCAAGGCTCTGAGCGCATAGGAAGGGCACTTAACTGCTTCAACTCCACTTTGGCTGCTGACACTAAGAACAGCCCTGGGGTTTCCCATCCTCCTGGCTTTGCGGTGCCCTGTATCATGTGGCAGCTGTGGGGATCCTTGGGCCAGCCCTGTCTCTTGCTTGGGGAGCACAGGTTCTCTCTGCAAGTGCTTTGGCCTCTGTGTCCTGTCCACAAGCCTGGTGTTCCCAGTTGCCTTTTTCCATGTCATCTCCAAGCAGGGCGACAGGACAAAGTGCCCAAGTGGCATCAGGGCAAGAGGGGCACAGAGCATCTTCTCTGGGGTGACCAGCGAGCAGGGCAACTGCCAGCCCGCAGGCACTCGCCTGCCTTGCAGACCGTGCCCCAGCTCAAGCTTCAGACAGGGCAAAAATTCTGCTCTCCATCCTTCTCAGCAGAGTTTCCTGGGCCTGCAGAGAATGGAGGGAGACACTTGCAATGCCCTTGGCCAGGGCGCTCAAGTTGTTGCTCAAGAAATGGGTGAGTAAAGAGCTCATCTGGCCAAGAGCTGGCAGGCACACCGGGTATGGCCAGGGGACTTCCCAGGACGACCGCCGGGCCAGACGGCAGCATTACTCACAGACCACGCAGAGCATCCACCTGTGTGAGCGCCCTTTGCGGTAGTTTCAAGGAGATGCCTGAATTCCAAGCAGGAGTTGAGATCAAAGCGTGAGGCTGGAGGCTGCTTGGGTCCCCCCGGGGAAAGCACGAGGGGCTGGAAGACCCGACAGTGGGTTGGGGGTGCACCCAGCCACCACCCAGCTCGAAGGGAGCGCACGGTGGGTGTCCCCACGTGCTCCATCGCCCCTTCTCCCGGGCGCTGGTGGGTCTTGCATCCCATTACCTGCCTCTCCCCTGTTTGACCAGGACGTTATCTGGAGATCAGAAAGCGCTTGGGTCCGGATCTCAAGCAGAGCAGCACTTCAGGGCAGCCTGGCCAAGGGGAGTTAAGTAATACTAAAGTGTGATATTTCGTTGCTGTGTAATTAACTTCAGCTGCTTTGGAGCTGAAAGAAATTACCCTCAAAGACGGTTTTTGTACTGGGGAGAACTTTGAACTGCTTACCAGCCCTTTTGTTGTCTGGGAGGGGAGCAGCCCAGCAGGAGCAGGGAGGCTGCTCCTTCTGTCTGTGGCTGCAGCTCTGTGTGTGGTTTTAGATGTGATAGTGGCCCAAACCCGCCCGTTCCCAGTGACTGGGGGTGTGCCAGCCTCCAGTGTAAACAAAGACAGAGGTTGTTAGCTGTGACTGTAATTAACCCCTAAAAGGGAGAGCCCCAGGCATGGGAAACTACCGCAGCATCCCAGGAGAGCCTTCAGATCCACCCTGGGTGTCTTCTCTGCCCAGATATATCCTGATGCACCCAGAGATGGTGGGCTTGTGGGTGGGGAGGACTCGCTCCTCCTTGGTCTGCTGCAGCCGGAGGAGCGCGTGCCCCATGCTGCGTGTCACCTCCGGGCCCCTGCGGCCACCTCGCAGGCTGCGGGCGCGTCCTGCTGTCCCCAGGCCTTCCCAGGGGCGCACGGTTAATCCCGTTTAAGTTTTACCTAGTTTGTTGGGAGGGGAAACTTCAGCTAACTGGCTTGTCTTGTAGCCGTGCGTGTTAGAAGGCGGCTGGCTGGCGCTGGGATTCAGCGAGGACCTGGAGATCTGATCGTGTGCGGGAGCCACCGATGTCTTTTTGAGACGGGCGATAATGAATGGCTCGAAATACAGCTCTGCGTTTGCCAGCAGGACCCCTCCTGCTGCAGCTCCCGAAACACCTTCCAGAATGCACTTAGTGCTTGTTTGCGTTTACTTTGTATTTGCATCTTTGATCTCTAGCCAGCGGGGACCTTGGTGGTGGTGCAGCCCGGTGTCCTGTGCATCCCAGGGTGGGGAGTGTGGCGCGGGCTCCGGTGACAGACCCGGCGGCTTGCGGCCGCGCCGCTGCCGCATTTCCAGGCAGAGGGTCTGCCCGGGCTGACGGGGCCAAGCCCTGCGTCGAGGAGCCCTTCCCGACCTGGAGAAGCTGCTCTGGAAGGGCAGGAGGACTCCAGCAGTCTGTCTGGGATGCCTCAACCAGGGGCGGCTTAATTGTCTTTGATAAATTCATGAGATCATAAAAACAAATGAGGAGGGGAAGTGCTCGTGCGAAGCCCTTGTTGCTGATGGGATGCAAGGCAGAGACGCTTGGAACTGGCCTGAGCGGATTAAGCTCCGCATCCAGAGGAACTGCAGAGGGCGAGGGGGCCCCCTGCCTTGGCCAGAAAATAAAAATGCAATCAAAAGGCATGGAGAGCAAGCTTCCCAGCTCTGGAACGTTATCTGGGGGTGCGTTGTAGGCCCCCGTTCCTGCTGTGGGAGCTGAGGGCTGAGGAGCTGCGGCGTGGGTCCTATGCGTTTGCCCAGTGGCAGTGGCACGGTCCCTCTGGCAGCCTCATGGCTTGGTCCCTTGCCTCTCCCTGGGGGAGCTGAGTCACCCTTGGCTCTGATCAGAGGTTTGCAGCGTGCTCCCATGTCCTCGGCTGGCTGTCCTTTGGGGTGCCCTCAGGAGAGGAGGAGGGAAGAACTGTGGCTGGTCTGGACTTCTCTGCCCATCCATTTGCCCACCAAGGAGGTGGTCAGAGGAGTTTCAAGAGCTGCTCTGTGACTTTAAGTGAAGATGGAGGATGCGAGTCCCTGATTTGGGCATATCAAAGTGTGAGAGGCAGACCTTTGGCCCAAATTCCTGGGGAGAAAGCCACCAGATTAGATTATGGCATCCTGGTCTCGTCTTTTTCTCGCGCAGCAGCACGCGCTCGCTGTGCTGGCATGGGTCAGTCCCAGCGTGGGTCCCCAGCAACCCCATTTACACCTGCAGGTACTGGCTGTGGTGGGGTTTCAGTGCCTGGATGTGCTGTAGGAGGGGTCACAAGGAGCTTGCTCTGTGTGCAAGAGTGATCTGCTCAGCCTGGCTTAGAAAAAGGGGGAGGCTTTCACCTCTGGTTTCGGCGATGCCCTTGGAGCAGTGCTGAAGCCCAGCCCCGTGCCCCGTGTGTGAGGGGCTGTGGAAGGAGGTGTGGACCGGTGGCGTGTGGCCGAGCTGTTAAGCAAGTGAGTACCCCTTAGTTACCCAAAAACATCCCCCTGGGTGATGGGGGGGACAGGGAAATGGGGATGGCGGGAGAGGCCATGCCAGTGTCGTGAGCTTTGCAGAGACCTTCGCCGCTGCGGAGCGGGCACCGTGGTGGTGAAGCCGTCCTTCCCGGGGGAAGGCATTTGGTTTGCAGCCCGCTGGGGTGGCTGCAGAGCCAGGCACATAACCTTCAGATCAGCCAAGTGTAGTAAGTTAATGCTTAGATTTATCATAAAGGAATCTAATGAGAAACAATATAGCCAAGCACTTTCCATTCAGTGACGCACATCCAAATCTTAATAGAAGCTGACAGCCTGACCCTGTTACCGTGCTCTGGCCAAATAAAATCATCCTGATAGTTCCCTGGAGAAAGCAGTCACGGCTTTAATATGTCTTCTCAAAACATTTATCTGACCAGCTTTAAAAAAAGAAAAAAACAACCCCAACCTGAAGTGATGCAGAGCTGGTTTGCATGACCTCCCCTGGGCTCTTGCTTCCCCGGCTCCTCTGCAGTGCCGGGGAGCCGAGGTAACGCAGCTCGCAAAGGGCTCGCTGCGGGACGGCTCGACCCAGCGAGGAAAGCGCCGGCAGCGTCCCCAGTCCTCTCCAGGCTGTGCTCCCGGGTCCCCAGCGTCTGCGGCACTGGCACCCGAGGGAACGGTCAACCTACTGTAAGTACTGATGGGAAAGCTGCGATAATTGAAGGGATTTGGGGGCTTTTATTGGCGTAGGATTTTTTTGCAGGTTACGTTTCAATGCAGTAGCTCTTCCAGGGCCGAGCCTCTCATCTAAACCTTTCCCTGCATTCTCCCTCTGCAGTTTAAAAGGGAAAAGACATGTGGCTTATTTTTTTCCACAAGTTCCCAGTGTAAGCTTCTGTCCCTCTCGCCAACTGTACTTTATTAAAGAATCTGGGTATGTTTTAGGATCTCAGAAATCATTGCACCTCAAGCAAAAGGTCAAACCCTTGACATAAAATGGGGCTGGGAAGAAAGTTGGTCTTTCTAAGCCCAGATTTTATCCTGACTCTGTGTATTCCCATCTTCACGTTTTTTCACACCTCCTCCAGTGCCGTTTTTAATCATGAACCGCGTTACTGCTGTAGACCCATTTACTGGACCATCTGCAGTAAAGGGAGAGACCAAACCAGGCCACAGCCTCAAGCCACAGCTGGTGGTGCCATCCAGAGACCCTGGGACGTGGGCTGGAGTTGCAGGTGCCCTTACACCCGAGCCCGGCACCTCGATTGAACGCTGGCTGTAGCTCCTTGTAGGGCAGGTACAGAGACGAGCAGCCAAGATCTTCCCGGCAAAGGTACAGGGATTCAAGGAATCAAGCTGGGTTCAAGGAAAATCTTCCAGGAGTGGCTGGAAGGGGCAAGTCCTGATACCCATCCTTGTGGTGGGAGCACTGGTTGCCACTGTCACTAGGAAAGGATTTTTCTGACTCGGCTAGGGTGGCATCAGCTGGTAACGGCAACCTCAGGGAAAGCTGCAAGAAGTCCTGCAGCCCACATCCAGGCTGTTCCCAGGACCTGTTCCCACAAAAAGTAGTTTCTCTTTGGGAAGTCTTCTCCAGCATGGTGCTGCATGGGCAAAACAGCCCGAGTGATGTTGGTGCTTGCGTGTGGTTCACTCAGCAGGCTTTCCCCATTTGTATGTAGCTTATTTTTTGGTGTGAATAACAGAAATACCCAGGGTCAGCTCAGCAGTTGTTTGATCCTACAAGTCCCTGCCCTTGGCCACATCATATGACATTGAGTTCCCCAAGGCAAATTATGTGAAAAGATGCTTTTTTTTTTTTCATCACTTCTGAATTTACTGTCTCTTCATTTCTGCTGAATGCCCTGTTGTTTGCAGAGCGTGAATACAAGCTCTGTCCCTGGGACCAGGATGGCCCCAAACGCTGGGCACCAGAGGACCTCAAAGACACATTTTCTTGAATGCGCTGATTTTCAGAAGAGCCCTCCAAGGCAGGGCAATTACTCTGGCTTTGTGCAACAAGCTTGATCCAGGAGATGGCCCAAGAGCAAGATGGAGACAGAGCCACAGAGAAGACCCACTTGGAGGGAGGAGGGAAGCCAGTCAGCTCTAGCGAGGAGAGCTCTGAAGTCCTCTTTGTGTTGCTGGACTCGCGTAGCAGTGACCCCATCCTGCCTCTACCCTCGCGTGAGTGTGAGTGCTGCGAAAGTCCCTGGGAACCAGCGGCACAGCAAGGGCTAGGGGTGGTGGGGCTGGTATTATGCTCATTGCCTCCTCAGCCCGTTCCTCCTCTGTAGCCCAGGCTGCTCTGTCCTTTCTGCTTCGCACTGCGTTGTATCTGTTCACCCAGCTGGAAGCCCGAGCACTCTGCTGATGCCCCCGAGGTCCAGCAGTGCTCCCCAGGCATAGCGAGGCACCAGCCCCTGAGCATCCCAGCAGAGCCCTGCAGTGTGGATGCTCTATGGGGCACACAGCCTGCTCCATGCACGTCCTGGCCCCGTTCTTTGGTGTGTCCCCATAGCTGCTCCCTGCTGCTGAGATGGCTGCCCCAGCTGAGATGCTCTATCCCACTCCAGTGCCTGTGCTCATCTCCTACAGCTTAAAGGATGCTGCGTCCCCTGACGCTGTCCCTGGCTGCTTAGCAAGGGCTGTGGCAATTGCTTGAGGGTCTAAGCGTCCCTGGGCACTGCGTCCACATGTGCAGGCATCCTTCAGCCAGGAGCACAGGGCAGGGTGGGCTGGGGACGCAGTGGCTGCTCAGCAGAGGGTATCCAGGAGGAAATCCCTTCCAGAGCCACTGCTGACATGCCTGAGCAGAAAGGGAAGCCTGCCTTGCAGTGAAACGGGACCACAGCACGATTAATTGGAGGAGCAACATATGGCTCATAAATTTCTCTATCCCTTGGATGCTGACAGGCCCCTGGGCATCAGGAGGAGAAATGCTCCAGCCGAGCTGTGAGGAATGGATCGGTGGCAGGGAGGCTGGGGTACACACCAGACCACGGTGATGGGGACCCTGTTCCCCATCCAGGGCCTGGCAGTGCCACCCAGATGTGGCAATGGCCCCACCAATTTAGCTGGGACATGCTACACAAGGACATCCATCCTTCGTGGCAGTCTGTGGCCATGTCTGTGCCTGCCCCCCCCCCCTCCCCCCCCCAAGTTGTGGGGACAGAAGAGTGTCTCCTCAGTGTCACTGGAGGTCAGTGCTGCACTGGCTGGGCTACGGAGCTTACTCCTTGCACGAAGACATGGCCAAGTTCAGGAGGAGCAAAGGAGAGAGCCCCAAGGAGCTGAGGCCGTGCTGCGTAGCCTGGCTGCAGCATTTGCAGGAGCAGATGTTGGCAGCGAGATGTAGCTTGGGAGAGGACTCGTGCACTGGAGATGCTGAGCAGGGAAGTGATGCTGCTGGACACTTTCGTTGCCTCTGGGCTGTGTCCCAGCCCTGCTCTCCCGTTGGAGCTCCAGGACCCAAACGTGTTGAAACTCGTGGCTCTGAACAGAAAGAGCACAGAGGGCAGGGAGCAGGCAACGCATTGCACCGCTCCTCTATAAGCGTGAGGAGCAAATGGCTTGGTGTGGCTGTCACGCGGCCCATCTCCCCTTCCTGCTGAAGGAGCTGGGGCGAAGAAACAGCCCAATGCCCTCCTGAAAATGAGGGCTGGGAAGAAGACATCTTCATCTTTCGGGGTAAAGCCTGGCAAACTGTGTTGCGCTCTAAGCGTTGGGAGCCTGTGTGGGTCTCGGTTTGCTCAGGAAGGTGGGGTTTGTGTTTATGTAGTGATCCGCTTGTGAGGGTTTTCTTGGTTTCGTGGGGTTTTTTCCCTTAGAAGCATCCCAGTAAAACTCTTCAATGCTTTTGATCTTTAGGGATTTGTTTTATGTTTGCTTGATTTTTCTTTTTTATCTTGCAGCTCGCTAACGCTTTTGTGATCACAGTAGGAATGAAATCCTCCTTGTCACAGCTGTAGAGCAATGTTGAAAGCAACCTGTTCCTCCATAGTTTGTGCTACAAGGATCCTGCCAAAATAGCTCTGACCGACGTACTTCAGAGACCAGATCTGTGCTGCAGTTGACTTCAGCACCTCCACAACCCTCCCCAAACCAGCCGCCTTTGCCCACCCTGGGTGGAGGAGAGCAGGTGCCCACGGGCAGTGTCTTGGTGAGAACCGGTCAGCCCTGAAACAGAAGGAACGCAGCGGGCAGGATCTCGCCGTGGCATGCGATCCACCCCATGAACCGGGAGGAGAGCGGATGGAGCGGTCGCTCTTCCCTCCCTGTGCCCCATCCCTGTGCGCTGCTCCCTGGGAGAACGTTGTCTGAAGGAACAGAAATTGCTGCCAGCTTTGGAGGTGCTTCTCACCCCTGTGGAAGCAAACAGGGCTGATTTGTTTCTTAATTGCTAGTCCAGGGAAGCTGCAAGGCTCTGTCTGCGTGGGGTGGGAGCTGGGAGTTTTGCTGTGTTTCATCGCGTGCTCTGTTGCCCCAGCTTCAAAGATCTCTTTGGTTTTCAACTCCCTTTTATGTCCCAGCTCTTGAAGTCACACTCCTGCATGAAGGCACAAACCCAGGACAGCTGAAGGGTTCCAAATGCAATTATTTTGCAGAGTGTTTCAATAAATTAGCAGCTCATTTCTTTGCCAGACAGCACTTACTTTTCAATTGGCCCACGTCTGTGCAGCCTGGAGTATGTGTTGGACCTTTAGCCTTGGGGATGTCAGCTTGGGAGGACAGAGCTGGGCGTGCTCACCTGCGATGCAGACCCGGAGGGGACTCCGCACAGGTTTTTGCCCGGTAAAACAATGATCTGCGATTTCATCTCAGTTGGAGGTTTCTGCAGTTTGGATTTTGCCGTGTAAAGACAGGAAGTTCCTTCCAGCGAGCTGGCCCTGTGAATGCGAAGAACCAGCACCCAGAGCTGCTGCATGGAGAAGAAAGGTTGGCACAAGCATCTGCAGATATTTTTTTTAATAACCTTTTATTTATTAACATACTTTGGAGTCTGATTTGCTTGCTTTGCTTGATATTTATTAGTACTTCACCTGCCTTGAACTGGGAGCTGCAAGCACTTTGATAAATGGATTGCCTTTCCTGGAACAACGTCCCAACATCAGCTAATCAGTATCCTCAGCATGATTGCCAAAGTACCACTCTTGTAAATCAAGGATGGCAAGGAGAAAAACCCTGAGCGCCAGCAGCGCAGGGCTTGCTCGGAGGAAGGACAGTGACCCAAGCACCAATCTTCCACTCTCCATGGGGTTCAGTGTTTGGATGAGGGATTGCTCCAATTGTCTGAGCTCTGTGCTTCATTCGGGGGGCTCTCGGTTGTAGTAGCACATAGCGCTGCTCTACCTCCTCTGCTTCATTTGTACTGAGCCGTAGCATCGCCTGTTGGCCTGGCTTGGAGATGTGCAACTGAATACCAGTACCTGGTTGCAGCTGGCCATAGAATTATAGAATCATTAAGGTTGGAAAAGACCTCTGAGATCATCAACCCAGCAACACCAAGCCTGCCAAACCATGTCCCGAAGTGCCATACCTGCATGTTTTTAGAACACCTCCAGGGATGGGGACTCCACCATTTCCCTGGGCAACCTGTTCCAATGCTTCAAAACTCTTTCAGTGAAGAAA
>Ga0181612_116328_pt1 | contig 11486 bp, 1 predicted proteins | sample HoacroProtozoa21_FD_119630 | JGI IMG/M metagenome (GOLD analysis project Ga0181612, IMG submission 119630) | Hoatzin crop microbial communities from Cojedes, Venezuel. Combined Assembly of Gp0051906, Gp0051904, Gp0051908
GATGACATAAACAAGGAAACGAGAGATGCATAGAAAATGAATGGATTTAACTGTCACTCTTACTGTATGCAAAAGAGTTTACAATTAAAGTGAAATGCACTGCAATGTTTTGGATTAAATACTAGCAATTTGTGCACTTTTTCATTGTCCTTTTCAATAAAGCAAAGTAGAATATTGAAATGATAAAAGATATGAAATAAATCACAGTTCTTTTGAAAAGCTTTTAAAGTTATATTGTTGTATCTTTAGAGGTTGGTATTTTAGTTAAATATAACTCTTTTAACTCATGGTGGGGTTTTTTTGTTGTTGTTTGTCAGGTCGAACTTACAATGATTTAAATCAGTACCCTGTCTTCCCTTGGGTTATCACGAACTATGAATCAGAGGAGTTGGACCTTACCCTTCCTAGCAACTTCAGGGATTTGTCAAAGGTATTTGTCATCAAATATACCTTTTTTTCTCTTCACTATTTATCCCAGTAGCTTTCAGTCTTGTAATGTTTTCTGCTGTGCTTGATACCTTAATGTTAAATGCACAGCCAGTAACACTGTTCCGTTTCTATGTGTGTATACTGATAATATGGATCAGACTGTGAACAAATGAATTATTGATCTATTCTTACAGCTTCTGATTGTATCAATTTAACAATTGTTAATGGAAGGTGCTCTTAGTTGGAGCATATGCATTACATTTAATTTCAAATTTTTATGAAATTAGGAATGCTGAGGTTGCTAAAGATTAAAAATTAGCCAAACACTTTTCTGTTTTTCTGATGAGAATAGGAAAGTCTGTGATACCACTATATTTTAAGTAATTTAAAATCTGCCCTTATTTCCATAAGTAGAAACTCGTTTTTTTCACTTCCTATGTGTATCCCCTTCAGGTATGCTCAAGTAATGCAGTTGTCCTTTGTCAGACAGATGTCAGTTTTTAACAGCTTTTCCAAACAGCTCCTTTCTGGCAGAATAGCCTAGTTTTTCTGAAGTTCTTTCCCAAAACAAACATAGAAGATGCAGTATTATACAACCTGTTTAAATCTTTATAGAATGTGATTATTCTCTTTCAATCTTTTCCAAGAAAGGAATATTTTATTTTACAAAGTAGAAACATGTCTCATTTTATCTACAAAGACTAGGTGCACTGATCTAAAAGCTGGCTGTTATGGGAAATGATTGGCAGATGAAGCAATATAGGTAATTAGTGGAAAGGTAAAGAACATACTGTAAGTATAGCTTGTTTTTTTACAGAAGTCTTCCATACAAATTGGTAATTTCATAGAAATAAAAATCCTAAAAGTAAGGCAGTTTTTAAAAGTTCCTGTTTTCAGTTTGCAATTGCTTAAACTAAACACAGGTCTGTAAAAATTTCCAGAAAATTAATTTCTTTAGTAGAGATTTAGTATTTTAACCTTAAAAAAGGTACTGTATAGTCATCAAATATATATGCATGTATATATGTGTGTATGTTTGTGTATATTTGAAGAGTATACCGTACCTTTTGTGTGTATGTATATATGTACAAATAAAAATAATGTTTTTAAGTCCAAAGCAGAGATATACTGTGATACTGTCATTGTAACATTTTCTAATAGTGCTATTTAATCTAAGTCATGAACTCTATGCTTTTTCAGAATGTCTGACTGACACAAATCCATATTTATGGGTAAACATACCCAAATTTTATATTTTAACAAATCTTTAAAAGCTAAATAATATCTTAAAATAACTTCTTGTTGTGGAATTTAATAAATGCTTTTGTTAATAATCCCCAGGCCAAAAAATACCTGAAGGTAGTTTACAACTAAAAATACCTATCACCAACCTAGACTACACTTGTGAATTACACTTGGGTGAAAATGGAAAACTTATGAGTAAAAATCAGTTCTGTGTAGCTTGAATTAGTACATAAATTAAATGTATTAATAATTAATAACTTCCTTGATTATGATGGGATTTTTGCAACCTCATTTTCAGTTAACGTTTGTTAAATGACACTTCTGCATTATATCATGTCATTGCTAAAATAATTCAAGAGAATAAAAAGGATTCTCCAGCTGCTATACTTCTGAGGCATCTCCTTTTAATTGTATATTAATTTGTACACTAGTCAATTCAGTCAGCGCTATAGTCCTAGTCTTTCTTCCTCCACCCTGAAATAGAACTAAGTGCAGGGTAGACGGATTTTTCCTCATTTTAGGTTAGGTGCCACTCTTGCCTCCATTAAGAAATTGAATAGTAAACCTGCCTTTTTCTATGTGTTTTTTTTTTTTTTTTTTTTATTAACAGTGACTGGTTATATGGATTTCTCTGTTAATGAAAGTAGTCTTTGAGGATTTCTAAGCACACTTTAAGTTCCGAGGGAATCTTTCCATTCCTGTTGCTGAGAGAGGACGTTACTTAGGGACATTACCAAGTGGACATTACTTAGGTTGTATCTATATCTATACTTAACCTTCTCAATCATATGTTTGAAAACTATGAACTTGATACAGAAAATTATTACAATATTAGATGTTAGTCATACTGTGAAATGAGTAGAAGGGTTTTTATTAATATTATTTAAGCCTGTAACATGATATTCTTGGGAGCTTTTAATCTTTGCCAGGTGACAGAGAATTGCCCCTATTGTTAGGGAATAGTAAATATTTATACATATATGTATGTTTAACATGCATTTTCCCTTATGTTCTATTAAATGTTGTTGATCAGACAGTGCTTCTTGATTTCTAAAAATGTAACTGTTGTTCTGGATGAGTGCCAGTCCTTCCCATATACATGATTAAAGTCTTTATGCCATACCTGTTTCAGATACAGCAGTTTTGGCTACAGTTCAAGTTTTGGCTACTGTTTAGGCATTTCTAGCAGTATCAACTCTGTGTAGTTTAGATGTTAAACTTTGTGTGAGATGATGAATTCATGGCAAATACCTGAAAAACCTTGCTAATGTTCAACTATGAAAATGTTTGAATGTCATATGTTTTTGTGATATTTTCATTGTAGTACTGTTATCTTGGGGGTAATGCTTCTAAATAAGTGCTAATTATGTATGGTAGCATGTCTATGCTTTTGCTTTGCTAAAGGTTTTAAAAATATTTGGAGATATTTAACTTTTTACATGGTTTTAACAGTCTTTTAATAGTCTTTTACTTCATTTCTTTTCCTTATCCACATCCAGAAACACATCACAATTTAGTGCTCCTACTGAGTAAAGAAAAGGAAACCTTTGATTTTGGTCTGGCAGAGAGGATGTCAGGTCAATAGTAGCACTTTTTTTGGTAGCTAAGAAAATTAAAAATGTAGATTTTTTTTTTTCTTTTTGTTAGAAATTGTAAGTTAAGGTTAGGTATTACAAAGTGTCAAATATGAATAACAGTTTTGTTAATATATTAGCTAGAAGTCCACAGTTAGTACAGATTTAAAGAATTGCAGTGTATAGGTTAAACCAACACTTTATTTAAGCAGCTTCTTATGGCACTGTTTTGAACATCAGTCACACAATGATAAACCAAAGCAACTGAAATGGATTGTGGTTAATATTACTGTCAGCCTGACGAACGTTCCTGACAAATGCCAGGAGTGCACTGCCAGTCTGTTACCCTGCTTTGACTCGAGTGTTTATTTCTGAAGAGGTGACTATGGTTTGGAATGAGTATTACGTATTGTATTTATAGCTGCATATATTTTATTTATACAACAGAGACAGTTTCCCACCAGAATGGGACCCATTTTCTGCATTACTTATGTTATTCAAAAGCACATTTTTTTTCCTTTATTCAGTGGAAGCAATAAATTGCATTGTGTTTCTGGACTTGGGTAAGGAAAAAAAAGTAAAAATAAATGGAAAATACTGAGATATCAAAGCATGATTTCATACTCTCAAAAGTTTGTTACACGGTTTTGCTGTTGATCTTGTTGCAGGTAGCTGTTGATAATTTTTCTTTCATAAGGCACAAAATTTCTGTAAGATCGTAAACTGATACTACTAGAAGAAGAAAATTATGCCATTCTTAAATCTTCTTTTATCTTCACTATAGCTACATGTGTACATAATAATATTTTAATTCTCATTTTTATTTTCATGTAATATTTCCTAAATAATCATCAGTTTTATAGCAGCTGTTATGTATGTCATGACTTCTTTTCCAGTCAAGCGTACAAAAGCAACAAATAGCTCTCACCTTCAGTGAAGTGAGGTGTTTAATTTGGTATGTGGGAGCCAGTGATATCAAACACACTTTGACAGGAGAAAAGTAATAGAGATTTTTTTACTATGAAGAACTGGACTACTTTTGTCGTTCTAATGTAAACTTCACTGTTGACTGTTCTTCAGCATGCCAGCCTGAATTCTGTAGCAGGATGCCTATATCAGGATCTCAAATTCACTGCATATATAACTTGTGCTGTGTATTTTCCCCTGCGAGGAAACAGAGAGGGATGGGCATGAAATTTTCTTAGTTATCTCTTGTTATCCCTTGGCAAAGAGATAGAAAGTATTTTCATGTGTACCTATTGTACTTTTGCAAATGTTTTAAAGAAATTTTTTTGTCTTGAGAGGCATTAAAACTTGTACAGGCATTCTTTGAACCAGTACTTTTCATGTAGGAAATGAAAATTATATTTTATTCAGCTCATGCTCTGACAAAAATCAGTGCAGATTACTACAAGTTAAAACTGATAAACTCACCAGACAGACTCGGTGTCCTTCTAAGCATTAAGCATGTTCTAAAATTGGTCACTAAAAGAAGGTGAGAGGAACAGTGTGAGAACTAACAATAGCAGATGATTACTTATTTTAATAGGCAATTACGTCTGGAATTTAGGCACTGAAACCTATGATGCTTGACACTGCTGAGCTCAGCATCTGTCCTGGTTGCCTTATCACTGGTATTTTGGGCAGTAAATTTGTCATCTGTACCTGTGACAAAACATACCACTTAATTAAAAAAGTGTTGCAAAGCCAGACAGGATAAGCTTGGAAGGAAGGTACAAATATTTTTTCATTCAGGGTGGTTCATGTGAATCTCTGCTTAAAAGAGGACATTATAGGAAATAAAATATTTTAAACTTTGTATCAGAATCCCTGGCAGTTAAGAAAAGGTCCTGTATATTTTCTAGAATTTTGGATCACTTCAGGAAATGGTGGTAGAGATACCAAGACCAGCCCCCATCTACAGTCAGCCTGAAGCAGTGATATCTGAAAAGGAGACATATTTTTCATTTGTTAGTCTGTTATGAATTTTTATATTCTTAGTAGAAAGTATATTTATCAGATTCTCTTCATTATCAGGTAACAAGTTACCAACTTTTCTTTGTGAAATACAACTTGCGTCTTCAAGGAGAGGGACACTCCGTCCTCTCTAAAATTGTATGCGGAATAGGGAACAGTTGAGACAAATTATTACAGAAACTGGTTTATCACCTTGCTTTAGAGGTACAGTTGATCTCCATACCTGTTTGTGCAAAGAGGTTGACAGATCTAGACATTTGACATAATTGTGTTAAAAGAAACTTTTAGCAGAAGGTAAGCATTCAAACAGGAAGCAATACTCTGAGCAATACCTTCATTTTTAGGGATGCATGTGTTGGTACCATTTAGGAAACCATAAAAGGGCAAAATCTAGCTGAGAGAACAAAGATCCTTTCTTCCCAATCTGTCGTCTTTGAGTATAGAGAGCTAAAAAGGGATGGGGAGACAGAATTGTAATTGTGATTGGGTTCCTTGGTTGTGATATGAGAACTCAAAAGTCAAGTGCCTCTCTGAAGAAAGCTGTGCAAGAGTATGAAGTTCTCTTGTTCTCATCCCAGGACAGTTCTATAATTTTAGGACTGTTATGGGCTTTCTTTGTTTGGACCAAAAAGTCTATTGTGGAATTAGAAATTGTACCAACTAAAGTGCTGAGTAGTCTTTTATATTCCCATGAAAAGTTTTGGTTTAATAACGTAAGTTTTTCCCATTTCTAAATGGGGGGAAAGTGATATTAAGACTCTCAGATGCCAGTAACCCTCAGACAGATTCCGTCGGGGACTTTTGTGAATGATAAAATTGGTCAATTATCCTTTCTGACAGCTGAGTCAATCTGTTGTATCACCTCCTTTAGCACATTTGCCAAAATTAGGACACAAAGCTGCAGATGCTCCCATGGGTCTGTTTTCTAGGTCCCAAGCGTGTTTTTGCAGCACCATGGTCAGGTACCCACCCCGAGCAAGGCCTCCTGTCTGCCAGCTTAGGCGTGGGTGCCTCAGCACCATGGACAGGGACCTCCCTAGCCAAATTCAAACAGTTCTGTTGAAAAGCAGGAACGTAGCCACGGGGAAGACTTGTTTATTTAAAAGAAGTAGTTACTTCACTGTCTAGCCCGACTTAGACATGATCCTTAAAGACACTAAACTGTTGACTGCATCTGAAACAATTCTAGCTCTTGGATTTTAGTATCAATGTGTGTTTGATACCTACTTGTTTCACTTTCAAAGACAGAGATTTTTGTGCTGATGTGTTGGTTTGATCTTCAAGCAGCACCTATCTCAGCACCTTTTTCAGAATAAACATGTGACTTCGATGCGTGTTTAGCCGACTATTCCTCCACAACTCTCATAGAGACCTCCTGAGACTGAAACTTCACCCAACTACATCTCTGAAATGTTTATCAAAACATACTTCCTGAAATCCTGCTCTTAGTCTAGATAGAATTTTTAAAATATTCTGGGAATTTCCATTGCTCTATTACAGTGTCATAACCATCCTTACATACTTTTTACTTTTTTTCCTTGTCATTAGTTGGTTATTCTCTGTGTCAAACCGTCTCCTCTAAAGAACATATTAGTGGATGATAGAGTGCATCTCTGCCATTCTTACTTTCTCTTCCCTGTTCTCTTCTTTTCCCACCAGAGGCTTATTTTTTTGAAGTCACGAGAAGCATACTCTTTGCACTTCAGATGCATATAGCAATTTCTAGGATCATTTAATTCTTCTCAAACATTTTTTAAAATTATTTATTTAGAATTGGAGCAAAAGCCAAGTTTATGGAATCAGTAACAATCATTTTTGTAATGAGCCTAATGATCTTCTGCTGCCTCAAGAAGGAGTATTGTTTGGAATGTAGAAATGCTCAAAGACAAGAAAAACAGTAACTCAGAATTAATAATGAATGTTCAAAATGCTGTTGTTAGTTTATATCTGTGTTATTGTCCATCCTGCTCTTTTTTCAATTGAGGTGCCCTCAATATATGTCATCTTCTAATTCGAAGTGAGCTGAGGGAGGTTCATGACCTTTCAAATGATCACAAGAAACCATGGGGCACATGTCTGGTCATAAAATACACTAGCAATTAAAATAAAGTAATTTCACACACATGTCTTGGACCATAGACATTTTAAATATGTGGTTTTTGTCTTCCTAATGTAAAGTGAATGTTAATCTCTTGATACAGTCTCTCTTCCTTTTTATATTCATACATTTGAACTCCAGCAGATTATGAGCTGCTACAGCATACATCTGTGTAATTCAGATTTCCAAACAAGCACGATGGTGGCTAAGTTGAAAATTGCACTCATACTGGAAATGAGCATGGAATTTATCTCAGCTAACTGGAGCTGTCTAAAAATGAATTGATCAAAATCCTAGTGGCAGGAAGCCTGTTGAGGACAAAGGACAATCCAGGTATAAATATAATGCTCAGAGAAAATAAGAGCATGGTAAAATCATAACAATGATAATCTTTGCTTAAGGAGGAGTTTAAGGTGATTCATAAAAGTCTCTTGATTAGTCAGCCATCATCTTCAATACCATCAACAGATTATTGTTGACAGAAAGTTTTATCAGCTTGCTTTTCATCTTCTTTTTCAGATTACTATATATGCTGAACAGTATAAAGTACAGAAAAGACCTTTGGAATGCCAGTGACCATCCCACTTTTAAAATTTTTTTATAACACAATGTGATCTGGTAAATTTCATGACTTAATTTCTCATAAATAGGATCTTTTCAAAGAAAGCTTGTAAGGACTGGCAACTATTTAAAAAAGCGTGTTTACATAAAAAAGCTCCGTGGTTTTAGTATGTATAGAGTATATTAAATTTATTTTAGAAAACATTGAGATAAGAGCATTACGGAATTTCATCCCATATGCAGTGCATCAGGAAATGCCTAGGGATCCTGCATTTGATAAAAATGCTGATCACAGTCAGCTGGTTATGCTTGTCACTTAGTTAAAGGAGCTGCTGGGCAAGAGTTGCCTGCACCCTAAGCTGTGTATGCAAGTATTAAACGAGGTGGCTGGGAGCCATTTATCTGTGTTTCTTCACTAGTGTAAATAAAGAGATATATTTAAGCACAGAAGTCATTTGCATGTGAAAGTAACTGCAAGATTGTTGTACCAGAGTGCTCTTGACTGGCTTTTATTGTATCATGTGCACCAGCATGGGTGGAAAGATACTGAGTCATTTAATATGAAGTCGTGAGATAGGAGCCAGTTGAGAAGCTCATCTAGCTCAATATATTGCCTCTGTGAACAGACAGTAGCAGGAGCCTAGTGAAAAAAGAAAAGGAGGCATGTAGAGCATCATCCTTCCCTTCCCTGACATTTTTTGGGTATTTTTGTGCGGACCATATGAAGTCTTGCTTGCTTTCAACTCTTGTCTACGCTTGAAAATTATAGCTATGAGTGTAACGACCTGCCAATTCAAAAGAGGAAGGAGCTTAACTAGATTGAACCTTAACAAATATCCACAGGATGTCTACTCAACAAATTCAGCAGAGATGTGTGTTGACTTTAGTGATTGGAAAAGAAGGCAGCACAACTATGAATTTTTCTGATTTAATGTCTTCATGTCAAAATCTGTAGAGTACACTTACTACTACTCATAATTATTGCACAGTTTCAATATTACGAATACAAAAAGTGTTTGACCATAGGAGTCCTTATTTGACTAAGAAACCACATGAAATTCAAGTAGCTGCTTGAGTTGAAGTTCTCAAAAACTGTGTTATAAATAACTAAAATATGATTTACAATTAATAGTGAAAAATAGTAAATCAGTTTAGAACTGGAGGAGAAATTATTGTGTATCACCTAAATGCTTATTGGGGAAGAATGCAGAAGTTCCATCAAGTTCTGTCCCTTTGGCTTCAGCCACATTTTCACATCTGAATCCATAGTTCCCCCTCCTAGCCTAGTCTTTGGTGTAGGATTTGGGCATCTGCTGTGAAACCAGTGCTTTTGGGAATTAATTGGTGAGGATTGTTTTCCTCCGTGGTAGGTTATTTCCATTTTTTAAATCTTTCTCGGAGCAGCTCAAGGACCAGTTTAATTGATTAATGAGGGCAGTTCAAACAGTTCAGCAGATAGTTGTGTTTCTGGTTTTCTTTGGGATACAGTTCTCTAATGAATTTGAATTAGATATGGATTAAAGGTAAGATGTCCTTTAAAGAAGATGAGGGAGTTGCAGGACCTAATTTTAAGAAAGCAGTACTCAGTTGTTTGAGAGGGAGAATGATGAGTTCTAGCAGTGAGTGAGAATAGGTTCAGAGGGGAGTATGGCGTTTTGCGGCTGTTCTCAAACACAAAAATGATGGATGAAGGAGTAGTGATCTACATTATATGAGTTTATTCCCAGATATTTCCCAGTTGACCTAAGTTAATAAAGTTTGGGTATAATTAAATCCTCGCATCTCGTCTTTATATATCTGTCTGGGAAAAAGAAGTTTTACTCAGGATCAGGAAGTCCCACTGACAGTATTACAAGTATTGGCTAGTTCTGGGTGTTAATTGTGTGTTGTTAATATGTAAAGTAACTAAACAAGAAATCCTCTGAAAATACAGTTGTGGTTAGATTGCAGCAGAGTATGCACCACTTGGCATATTGATGACAGTAAGAAGACTAACACTGGAACACTGAACACATTTCAGATAACTGTGAATACATTGATAAGTGGGCAGGCTGCAGAGAAATCTTAAGACTGGAAGAAATGCCTTTAAAATGGAAGACCCGAAGAGCTCAATTTCATTTGTTTATTAAAAAGTCTAATTGTAGTCTATCTTTATATACAGAAAATACTGGGTAAGTAGAGACTCTGTGATATGTCAGAGAGAAGCTTAATAAGATTTATTTCATAACACACCAGTAAATTCGTAGACAAACTGAAGTACCTATTTTTTAGAATGATTACACATCTATCAGTTGAAAAAGCTTCCAAGAAAAATAGCAGATTGTCCATGTACTCAAGAGTCAGATGCCTTTCTGGAAAGCAGGTTGGCCAAATACAGCTCATGCTATAATTGAGTATAAACAGTTGGGCTCAAAATCACGTAATGGAAAGGCATTTAATGGCTAGTCATACAAACACAAGGCTAGATGAGATGACCTAATGGTCCCCCTGGTCCTTTAAGCCCAATAAGTATATGAAAAATATCAGTAATGAAAACCAGATAGTCATCTTGAAAATAAAATGTATGAAAAACAAACATCATACTTGGCAAGGATGCTACAAAACATAATTCAATGATACAGACAATTGTATTCACAGGAATCCAAATACCTGGTTGGATGTGGATAAGGAAACAGTATAAGAATCACAAGGACAAGCATTTTTTCTTTTTGTCTTTTTTTTTAAACTTCCTTTTTTCCTTTTTTATTTTTTCATAATGAAGTAGTTCTGAAATACAAATTTCAAAGAATATATCTTAATTAATTTTTAAATCTTTCTGTTTGCACCAGTCAGCATGGACTTAATTTCTGGAACAGCCTACTTTTCAGAACTCACAAGCATTTGTATAGATCTCCTGATTTCCAGTAGTCATTGTTAAGATTGCCATCTTCACCAAAGGAGGTAACAGTTAACAGTGAAGACAAAACTATGATATCTTGACTGCTTATTGTTTGCAGTAAATAAATGCAATTTACTGCCATAGTACTCTAGTTTTTAATGGATTTTGAATATTAATGAGTTAAAAACTCTTCCCAGTGTTACAAAGGATAGGAGACCATCAAAGTGGCAATGTTTGTTTTAATAACAGAAGCCTGTGTAAAAGCTGGTAACAAAAGGCAGCATGGGTAAGAACAGGGTATGTCTGTTTATTTCAAGTAACACTATTTTAAAGATGAAAACACATTAGATAGGCATAAAAAGTACCTCTTTTTCTTCTTAAATATGTAACTATAAATAAACATAATTCGTTCTTTATAAGACTTCTGTCTGCCTGTGTTAGGTCATGAGCAATTTTGCAAAATGTATGTATTCTTGAACATGAGTGACAGAGTCCAGGAGACATTCTACCCTATGTGGAGGAGCAGTGAGCATTCTGCTTTCTTCTGTTGGGTGCACAGTATGACAGTATCACAGTATGTTAGGGGTTGGAAGGGACCTCTGTGGGTCATCTAGTCCAACTCCCCTGTCGAAGCAGGGTCACCTACAGCAGGCTGCACAGGACCTTGTCCAGGCGGGTCTTGAATATCTCCAGAGAAGGAGACTCCACAACCTCCCTGGGCAGC
>Ga0181612_162316_pt1 | contig 11486 bp, 5 predicted proteins | sample HoacroProtozoa21_FD_119630 | JGI IMG/M metagenome (GOLD analysis project Ga0181612, IMG submission 119630) | Hoatzin crop microbial communities from Cojedes, Venezuel. Combined Assembly of Gp0051906, Gp0051904, Gp0051908
AGGGTGACGGAGCACTGGCACAGGCTGCCCAGGGAGGTTGTGGAGTCTCCTTCTCTGGAGATATTCAAGACCTGCCTGGACAAGGTCCTCTACAGCCTACTGTAGGTGACCCTGATTCAGCAGGAGGGTTGGACTAGATGACCCACAGAGGTCCCTTCCAACCCCAACCATTCTGTGATTCTGTGATTCTGTGATCTCGGGGCGTACGCTTCCCCTGCAGCCATTTTACAGACTGCTGACCTGTTGCGTTAAGCTCAGCCTGCTCTGCACTGGGACACATTCTGCAACGCCGGTCCTGCCTAGGCAGCAGCCCGTTAGGTCTAAAAGCAGATGAGCCGCGCTGTGCTCCGGTCTGGATATTTTCTGGAGTCCTGGATTGTGCCTTTGGAGAGGGAGAAGTGGTGCTGGAGGTAACAGCCAGCTCCTCCTGGCCCGCAGCTTGGTGCTAGCAGCCCCGGAGCTGAGCTTGCAGCTAGTGAGAGCCGCTCCCAAACGCCTGGGATGCCCAAACTTGTCCTGGATTATAGAGGCTTAAAGTATTTGTGGAGAACGCCGATTTCTTTGAGTGTGAAAGCGGTATTTCTCATGCCCAGCAAGTTCGCATGAGCCCATTTAAGCATTAGACAAGCTGAGAACGCAAACGACTTTCACTCTAATAAAACAAAAGTTTCAGAATTAGAAACACTGTTACAAAAGAAAAGCAGGCAAAATTAGGAAACAGAAACTCAACATTTATCTGTGTTAGCAGCTGCCGAAGGCGTTACCTCTGAGTGAGGAAACTTGTTTGTCTTTACTTCAGTGCTTCCAGCCTGGTAGCACTCAGATTTTGGAGAAATCTGCCTGGACATTTTACTCTTCTTTATTTTTTTAAAATTTTCTAACTACTCCTAAATGTAAGAGACGTTTTATAGCAGCTCTCGGGCTCTCCCTGATTTCTGTACTGATTTGAAGGACCTGTTTGTGTTGTCAGTCTGCATTTACCTGCCTGGTGCCCAGGAGGGTGCTGATGACCTCGGGCTTACTGGTGAATGGGTCAGGGGAAAGCAGAGGGTCTTGGGGTACTGCCCTTTTCTGTTCTGCTGAGGGAACACACTGAATTGCAGTTATTTGGTAATGTTTATACACCATATAAATCGTATTAATAAATCCCCTCAAGAAAGCTTTTCCTGGGATAGGTAACAGAGAGTGGCCCCAGCCCGGCTTTGCTTTGCTGCTTGCTTCTGCTAGCTGGAAAGACAAGGAGGAGACCTGGTGCATGAGTGGAATTTGATAGATTTGCCATAGAAACAGAAGATCAGGGTTTTTTTGCCAGTGAAGGTGATGTCAGTCAATCCTGGCCTCAAAGGATACAGTCTTGTGTAGATTAGAGTAAGTGAGGGCTGAGTCCTCTTGTGCCAGTGTACTGATGCAGTGGAATAGCTCGTACAGTCTTGTCTGTCTTAACACATCTCATTTATATATAAAAATATAAAATTTGCGTGGTGCTATTAGTCTTTCTTTCTGAAATAAATTCCCTCGGTGTCTGTCAGCTTCGAGAGTTCAGGCAGGCTTGAAACACTCTGTCGAATGAAGAATTCGCTGCTGTGCTCCGCCTCGCTGAGCTGCCTTTCCCTCCGATCCCCGCAGACTGCCGTCGCCATCGCGGGGTCTCCAGTTCCCAGCTCGGTGCTTTGAGACTGAGTCTTCCTTTCATTTCTTCCCCGGTGAGGTACTGCTCCAGCCTCCCAGACTCTCCCAAGGCCCTGCCCTGCCCGTCTCCGCACGGCACCGCTCCCTCGCTCGCCTGCATTCCCTGCTGTTTCGATCCTCTCCCAGGATCTGCTCACTCACTCGGCTACATCAAACGGCAGCTGCTCCGAGTCCCCGTGTAGCTCTGCCAGGCTTGTTGGTGTCTGGTCTAATTTCCTCAGGTACTCCTCTTGCTGCCGCTTTGTTCGTGAAGCCTTTCTCTCTCCGTCTCCTTTTCACACCCCAAGTCCTGCGCTGCTCTGTGCGGCTCCGCAGCGCTTCGCCCCTTCAGCTTCATCCCTTGCTGCTTCCTCCTTCCTGCATGGAGGGGCACCGCGACTGTCCGTGCCCACAGGTGAAACATCTGGGCTCAAAAAGTGTTCACTTTTTTTTTTTTCCTTTACCTTTTCTTCCTCCAGTATCAAACTGGGTCTAATGGATAGGGTTTCTTTCACACTAGGTTGGCTCTGGTGGTTCCAGTATGGAAGTGGGTGAGAATCTCTGGGTCATGCTTAGACTGGGTAAAGATGAGTCGAGACACACGTCTGCTTTGTGAGGTGTCGCTAGGAAAGCAGCTTTTCCCTGAGCAAGTCAAGCCCTTAGTGGTATTTGGTCAACCCAGTTGCCTTTAATGCTATTCCCAGGGTTAGCTGCTGGGAGCAACACAGTGAACAATTCTGTTAATGCATATGGTAAAGTAAACCCAGTGCCTTGCTCATCCTGGCTGGGAAATACCATGAAGCATCACAGAGGCGTTGCTGTACCTGGCTGCTGACTCGGAAGAAGTTTGAAGAGAAAGAAATTTCAAAGAAACCTACTTGAAATCCATATTTCTCAAGAATTCTGTCATTCACATTGCCTTACTCATCTCCATTTCCATCCTCTATGCCAACCTACGTAGTACGTGTCGTGGTATCATTTACCTGATCTACTGTTCAGTTATTGGTGGGAGAGAAGGCAGAGAAAGGGAAAAAAAGAATATGACTTTGTGAAGTGCTCTGCCAGTTTACCATGCCGTAAGAGAGATGCCATAGTTATTACTGAAGTCTAATTATGTAAAAGACATAATTTAATAATGATTATTAAATCCCAGCAAGTTTTGTTTCTTGTCCATGTTGTTGATGGTTATCTTTGATAGCAAATGTCACGGTGCATATCATAAAATTAATTTTTGTGGGGCTTGGAGTGCAGGAGACCTTGCAGGCGAAGGCGGAGGCTGCTCAGCAGACCTGTTATCTTTGCAAGAACAAACGTTGTCTGCAAGGATAGGAGGGAGGGAAGAGAAAACTCACACAGCAGCAAATATTTAATTAAAAGAGTTGCTTGGGCCAACTAGTCATGGCAGCAGCTGCTTAAACAGAGATCTGTCCCTTAAATAACTTCAGCTAAATAAAGGGAGAAAAAGGAGAGTGAAGGGAAAAGCTCAAAGGGCATGTGCTGTAATAGCAGAAGTGGTTTTCATTTTTACAGTGTCGTCAGTAGCTGTTAGCTCCTTCTCTGCCCATTTGGAGAACCAGGATGCTTCAAGCTCTGGGAGTTTTACACGGTTGCCAAAAAATAGAGGGGCGTGTTGAGGGAAGTCAACACATCACCTGCCGGCTCCTGTTACCCGTATTTTGGATGTACAAGGTCTAATGAGGAAGGGTCCCACTGGCTTTTCTGCCATGTAGAATAAACTAGAATTTGGTAGGCACAGAATTAATTCTTTTCCACTGTTCACTGGCAAAATCACAGGCAAGCGTGTGGCTGCACACTGCAGCGGGTTTGGCCTCAGCCCTCGTGCCAGGGCAGTTTTCTGCAGGTAATATCAGGGGCTCTGTGAGTTCCCTTTGAGCCTCCTGGATCTGTCACGCTTTGACCAGGACCTCGAAAGGATTCACGCTATTTATTTAACGTGAAATATTATTTATAATAATATAGTCACATTGTTCAGGTGCATCCATCAGGCTTCCAGATGCGGTTCAGCCATTTAATAAACGATGTTGTTTGCCCCCAGGGGATGAATCTAATGGATGCAGCAATAGGGTTGGACAAGTGAGAAGAGCGTGGGGTGTCCGTGCAGTTCCAGGTGTTGGGCAGAGCTGTTTGAAATGCTCCGGTCTGTAAGGAGGTTATGCAGTTAGTCTTTCCCGTGCTCAGGGGACCTTGGTAGGCTCGCAGCTGGCTGCAGGGAAGCACGAAGAAGCAGAAGGTAAGTCAGAGATAGCTGAGAGTAAAGAGTATGAAAGGTATTGTGCAGTTCTTGTCTTTTTAATAACTGACTCTTCTCTGTGGTTTTCTTAGCCATTTTCTAGTTAGTCTTTCTGAGGTACATAATCAGTGATATGAGATAACGATTAGAGGGCAATAAGATGCATCTATCCACATGATGCAATACCATCCAGATCAAAAACAATATGACCAACAAAATATATGATTTCTCCATTTTTATCTTTTTTTTTTTTTTAAGAAAAGGGTAGAACAACACGTGTGATGCTATAGAAGCTCCATACGAAGTGCATAATACAGTTTTCATGGGAGTGACATGGAGAGAGCTTTTTCCCAGCGTGCATGTAATTGATTAGTGCCATACATCTGCAGATAGGCTGGCGAGCAAAAGTCACACTTGTTCTGAAGAACATCATGTTATGGGCAGAATGTGTAATGAAGACCGCAGTTCTGCGTGTTTGACATTTAACATTAGGATTCTCCGTACAGTTTGATGTAACTTGACAGATTTTAATCTTTCAAGCAGAATCTTCCACTCCTGATGTTTGTTGTACTTCTAATTTAAGGTTATTTACTGTAATTTCCAGCAAGGTGGAGTTTATATTTTTCCAAAAATAGGGTAGGAGAAATAACTGTGCGTTGGTGCTGGGTGTTTGTACAGTCACATCACGGGGAGCCGGCGGCAGCTCCAGCTTTTGGAACAAGGATTTGCTATTTGGTGGTGTCGTCTAGGTGCGTGTATTTTACTGTTCCCATGGAAAGCAAAACACCAGAAGTAAAGAGGAGGGCAACGCACTGTTGTAACTACACTTGTGCAGTTAGTGAGCACTACCTCTGGGTTGTTTGGGAGCCATGTCTCTGTTGGGTCTCGGGAGATACTTTGCCAAACTCCCACCAGCTAGCTGAGGGAATGGACTTAGTTTTGCCCAATTCCCTTCGATGCTCTTTTCTCCTGGTGCTCGGTAAATAGGTGTGCGAGGCTTTTAGACTGCCTGGATAGCGTGTGCACTGCGTGTTTCGCTCCCTACTTGCTCTCTGCTCAGGCACCTAGCTGGAGTCAAATTGTATCTCTAAAGATCCACCGTTCCTTAAAATGCAGCGTGTGTGTGTGTGATCTGTCTAATCAGATACCTTCTGCGTGATCACCTGAAAATAATGCGGGCTCTGACAACTGCTTTTCTGCATCTTGCCAGTAGTGAAAGGGATGATGAACGTGGATCCAAGGGAGTTAGAAACAGAATTATCAAGTCTTTTCCCTTTCTTTCACAGCTGCAGTAGATATATTCAATATGTTGTCAGCTCACTGTCGTCAGTTGAGTTGATTGGTGTTTCGATTCAGTGCTCTGAAAAAAGGCATTAATGGAGAGAAGCAACTGTTGCAGCTAAAAAATCATTGGGATCCAGAGCGTTTTGAATGGTGCTTTTCTCTTACAATGGTGAAACAACACAGACTAGCACGGAAGGCTGCTGCCCCTGCTCAGAAATAATCTTCACCTTACCAACAACTCGATTCCCTTGAAAGCCTTGCTACAAAACGTTGCCATTAACACACGCTATTGAAACAAAATGATGACCTGGTAAATTGTAGCGTTATGCTACTTTGAAGAATGTCTTGGGCACTTCCATTAAGATGATGAGCTCTTCCCTCCCTGCAGATCCCAGCCAAAAACTTGTCCCATTGGTTTCTCTCAGGCATCCACCGGGATTGTAGCGGTTCCTAAGGAATACGAGTGAAACAAGAGCGTCTCACATATGTGGGCTGGGCTTTTGCATGTGCATTTTTCTTTAAGGTTATTGTTTATTTTTTAGTTGTAAAGTTGTTCATGGGAAAAAGGAAGTTACTATAGACTCCAGCATCTAAGGCAAACACAGGGAAAGTCGGAAATGCAGAATCAGGATGAAATACCCATTCCTCTCTTCTACAGTGTTTGCTTTAGTGGTTAGATTCCTAATGCAGAAACGGGGCCAAATCCTGCACTTACTGCCCTGGGTAAATTCTTCTGGTACTTCTTCCTTGGTAGATTGCAAATCCCACCAGTAAATGTGGACAATTGTCCTGTGGAAGCAAACCCAAACTGCGATTTGCCCAGTGCTCGTGGGAGGAGGTGCTCCCTGTCCGGGCAGGGCGTGCCAGGATTTCGGAATTTCTCCTGCGGTGACGTGGATGGTGTTTAACCTGTAGCCTTAAATGCTTTCATGCAGTGGCTGGGGTTAAATCATTACATTTAGCTTCTCTTTTAATTTTTTTTTTTTTTTTTTAAGTAATCCCTTGTGTCTCTGGTAATGCGGAAAATATTGGAAGCTTAATGGCCTTGACTTAGCGGGAAAAGCAAGCGTTGTGAGATCCGCCATGAAGCTGGAAAAGCAAATCTCTTTTATTACACAGAAGGAGGAAAAATCAGAGGAAGGCAGAAAGTTCACGAGATTGCCTGCTGTGAAACTCTCCGTTGTCATGAGTCACTGACTGCAATTTAAATTAGAAACACACAGTGTCCCAATGACTTTCGCTGTCTCGTGCTGCTCTTGTGCCGAGATGCAAGAAGAACGTTGATACAGAAGGAGATTGGCTTCAGCTCTGATGTTAGTTTTTCACTGGTTTTAAGATTTCATGTGCGAAGCCTGCCAGGATTTTCCCCTCGGGATGTTGGGAGCAGGCTGAGCCTCCCTCGAGTCTGGGAGGCAGAGAAGTGCTGTGAGCGTGCGCTTGGCGTGGCACGGATGGAGCGGCGGGCTCCGACTGAGGATGGTTGGTATTTGACAGCATTCGCCAGTGTTGTACGTTGTGAATGAGTTCACCTATCCGGGATGCATCAGGAAAAAATGCTCCCTAATGGGTCAGCTGGGAATAATAGCCATTTTCTGCTGTTTATAGAGGTAATTCATTTGCAACTAAGTACATTAAGCACATTAAGTACATTTTTTTTTATTTCCCCTCCCGTTCATATCATCACCTTGCTACTAGCAGAGGGAACGCTCAAGTAAGCACAAACCCATGCTGTGAAAATCATTAACGCAGAGTGGAGCCCTCGTCGCTCTGCAGTGGTTTCTGTGGTAGTCGGATGATTCTCCTGGCACGGGGCTTGCTCCCGCATGGCAAGCACGCTGCGCTCGCCGATGGAGCCCGTTAGGTGCTGGGGGCTGCAAATTTTTCCCCCTCCTTTGCTACCTGACAGAGTGCGGCGTTTCTCCCGTGGCAGCCATCCGAGGAGCCCGTCCGCATGTGTTGGGGAGGGGAAGATGCTGTTTGCACTGAACTTTGTGCTGGATGAGCAGTCTCCAGGCTGGTGAGGAGCTTTGCCCGGCAGACCCCCTGCCCGGCAGACCCCCTGCCCGCGTCCCCGGCTCGGTGGGGCTCTGCCTGGCTTGGCGGCTGTGCTGAGGGGCTGGAGCTGCAACAACTGAAGCTGTCTGTGGCATGAGCTGGGCTGCAAGAGAGGTTTCCAGGCTGAGGCAGGACTTCTCCTGCGAGCTGTTGCTTCACTAGAATGCGTTTGTTGTTATTCCATGAGCAAGCTCATGATCTTGCTATTATTTTCTGCTTTAGAAGAGGGAGAATGGGTATACAAAAGAAGAAAGCGCCTTTGCCGCGAATTCATGTTGAAATTCAGGAGAATTTGCATTGCCTCCGTTGGAGGAGGCTGTCATTAGCAGGCTCGTCTGAAAACAAACCGCGACCTGCTTTGATTGCCTTTGTGCCTGGAAGACGCGCTGTCGTTGCCAGTCGCCCAGCCCGGTTGGGACTGGACGTTGCTTTATGCTTCATGCTTGAGCTATGGGCTGAAATGCTAATCGCTGATGAAAATCTCAAGTCATATAAAACTACTTTCAGCCAGAAATGGTGGTAAGCTCGTTTAGGAGATGTGGTGGCTCAAAGAAATACATAATGGCAAAAGCCGCAGACAATAGCTTAATTTTTACCCAAGCTGATGTGCTTTGAGATGTGTCTGCAAAGCTCAAATCTGTGCTGTTTTGTTACCAGCAAGGAAGAGCGGTTGTCACTGCGTATCTGTAGGTCTGTGAAAAAGCCGTGCTCACAACATCCCTCTGCTACAATGTTATCTCCTTCTGCTGGAATAATTTATCTGATTTGCTCAGTTAACAAAAACTAAACGAATGTATGGCCAACCTTTAAAAGGAGGTACATACAACAGGTACATGCGGGAGAATTAGGCTGCTCTTCCATCAGTAAATTTGCATATATACTGAAGCCACGAACCTTATTTTATGATGACTTGTACAAGTCTTATGCAAAGTACGCTTTATAGTGCAATGAAGAAATATAATCTAAAATTTCATCATGGTATTTTTAATTCAGCTTTAGTTTTAGTTATGTTAGAAACTTGCTAATTAAACAATTGTAGATTTCTCAGAAGTCTGGGAAGCATTTACACAAACAATTTATGCTGCAAGATGTGGTATATACGGCTCAAATACACTCTTTTACATCCAGATTTTCCCCTGAAAGAGCAATTGCTGCCACAGTAGAACTGTAAGGAGGGTAGAAGAAGGTGAATGTAAACTTATGGATTCATTTCCCACTCAAGGAAAGACTGAGTTTGTGTCTACAGACCTAAACTCCTCTGTTACAGGAGCTGCTGTAGTGGTGGGCCAGTGCTCCCACTGCTCAGATTTGCTGCCCAGTTCACCTACTCTGAAAGTGAACTGGGGAAAGGACAATTTTACGTGCAGTGAGGATGGCTGGAGAAGCCGGACCTGAGACCAAACCAGAGAGCTGAGTTACCCCACCACACGCCCACGCTGTGGTTAAGCTGGTGCTCTGGTGGGTTCAGCTTGGTGGCGGGATTGCAAAGGGGGGATTCGGGGAGCTGCACAGTCGCAAGTGATGTGGAGGAGAGGACCTGTGGGAAGTGGAGGAGGGCCAGCGAGACTATTAAGCAGCAAGTTTAACAGTGCACATAGTGAGGGACTCATTATCTCAGGTGATGGATGTCAAAGTGTATCATCAATGAGGAGAAAAGGAAAAGGTACTGATATTTGTGGAAGAAAGGCCCATTGGTAGCTGTTACGCACAAAAGGTTAGATGTGGCTTCTGGCTCAGAAAGTCCCCCAGCAGCTATAGGCGGTGCAGAGCAAGTACGTACCCGGAGAGCATCCTCCTGCGCTCCCTCTGCCGCTTACCTGCGCCGGCCCGTCGGGAGGGCAGAGCCGGAGCGGCTGTGCCGTGACCTGGTGTCCCGCTTGCTGTCACGCATGGTTGTTCTCCTGCAGTCGATACAGATGCTTGTCTTTATTCACGTGTTTAAGACCATCCATAACGGTGGAATTTGGCTGTAGGGTACTGAGGTTTATGTGCTCCTAATGGTAGGAGTAACCACATCAACGCTTATCTCAATTTACTTGTAAGTGCTGTGTCAATAATGTTAGAACTAAAGTTTAATGATGTAGTCATCATAAACAACAATACTGTTCACGGTTAATGTTTATTTCTTTGGTTATGAAAAAGCTAAACCAGGTATTGATTTCCACACTGGATTTTCTTTGGACTCTTTGTTACAAGCGCTGCTCAGAGGCATTTCGTGCTTGCAGCAGAGCTGATCCGATGGGGCTGCCAAGCCAGGTCTCCCGACCGTCTTTGCAGGGCCACTGCTCCTTGAGAAGGTGTCTGTTAGAAGCATCCCCAGCTGTAAAAGTGAGCTTTGTTTTCAGAAGCTGTGTAATTTGTAGTAACTGTTTTATCAAATGTTCCAGGTCTTAAACTTGCTCACACTATTTTTCACAGGAAGCAAAAATGGGGAGTTTTATTTAGGATTGCTTGACTTAAAGTTTACAAATGGGCTAAGTCAAGTCTGGTTAACATTAGTTGGGTTGAGCAGATAGACCAAAATGGGTACTGAAAAATTATTTATTAAAATTAAATATTGTGTGTTGCCAGAAACATTGCTCAGTTGCACTCTGTTTTTAAAAACCAAAACATTGCTCACTTGAAAGGAGCCATCGAATGGACCATGTTGGAAGGTGTAAGCAAAAAAGAAAAAAAAAGTTAGAAAAATATATTCAGCTAATCTAGTTTATGTGAATCATATTGGTGAAATGACAGTAGGGTATCCGTTGATTTATTTTTTTCCAGGAAAAACTGAAAACCTCATGTTCTTTGGCAGCGAGTACCTCTAGATCCTATGAAGGAAGCTTCATGTTGGCAAGTGTCAGCAGACAGCTACCGACAAGCAGATCGTTTGTCCTGATTAGGAGCCACATTTCTGTACACGCTTACACCCACACTGACTGAGAACTCAAAGGCATGCAAGGCTTTAAGAAAGATGGTCCTTGTGCTCTGTGATTGAGTAGTGCAGTGCTTCAGCTACCAGGTGTATGAAACGAATGAAAGCTGAAAAATGGATGGCTGGTGCCGGCTGCGTTTTCCTGGCGTTGGGCTCTTGGAAGGGAAGATGCTCCCACACCTTTTCAGTTTCCACTCAACTCAGGGTAAATCTCAGACAGAAACAGCGTAAATTGAGTTCTGCAATTAGCAGAAACAATCCAGCTGAAAGGTCGGTCACAGCCGGGCGATGGCAGACCTCCGGCTCGGGGACGGGCACAGCTGTCACCCTGCCGCGTCTGCCTGGCTGGGGACGTGCCCTGCCCGGCCGGGAGCTGACGTCTCTTCCAGCAAACCGGGACCTGGCAAGCTGGGCTCCCAAAATCCCTAGTTATTTCTTAAAACCTTGTCCCAGGGAAATAAGTTCGAATACTTACGCTGGTTACTGAACTGAATGTTTTACTGCTACTTGTGCTACAGTAAAACACTCCACTACTTTGTGTATAAATTTTTTTATTATATTTATTCATTCTGTCACATTTCTAGAGGTTTTTTTGTGTTTTAGAAACTGAAAGACTGATGGATTACAAAATTGGGAAGACATAATAGCTGCAGTCATATTTGAAACACATAAATTTTGTGAAATAGTTGAGGGTGTTTAGCTGCACTGAAAACTTTTACTTTACATGTGCTGTCCAATAATGTTTATAAAGTCCTTGGCAAGATAAATAATGCATAGACTTCTCTCACTAAACCTCCTGAGAGCGGAATTGCATCTAAAAAAAAATCTTCTTGCCTATGTGCTGCAGTCTGTTTGGAAATGTTTTACCACGGAAGGAAGAACATCTTTCTGATTTGGATGATTGTTTTAATCACCTCCAAACATACGCATCATGGGCTGCTTTGCTGAGAACTGACAGCATCCAAAAATAGGTGCTTGGGATAGAGTCAAGTGAAGGTTATCTGCTTCTTGGTACTAACGCTGGGGTGCCAGGAAGCTTTTAGGGGAAAAGCTATGTGTAACATGGACACCTGAAGTAAAACGGTGGGGCCTTATGAATATTCCTTCTCATCTTTTCCAAACACATGAGTGTCTCTGCATGCGGGGTGTTTTTCAGGGAGGGGATGGTGGGATGGGGGACACGACACACACTATAGCTGCGTGAATGCTGTGCCTGTAGCATTGCATTTAAGGTTTCATGAGCATAAATCTCAACCTTTCTTAGCGAATTAGTGAGGTAGGGAGGTATTCCTACTCGTGGCGTGGAGAAGC
>Ga0181612_163265_pt1 | contig 11486 bp, 6 predicted proteins | sample HoacroProtozoa21_FD_119630 | JGI IMG/M metagenome (GOLD analysis project Ga0181612, IMG submission 119630) | Hoatzin crop microbial communities from Cojedes, Venezuel. Combined Assembly of Gp0051906, Gp0051904, Gp0051908
AGCAGAAGACAATATGGCAGCATTTGTATTAGGCAGGGTTGCTTATGCTGAATCTGTGCTTTCATACACAGACAGTCTGATACAGCCGCATCCATACCTGTCCTCTCATTACAACTTCTTTGTGAAAATCTATTCTTGTCAACTCTATCCATCATGATTTTTTCTTACTCACACGGAAATGAATAATGAAGGAAAGGATCACACACTGGCACACCATAGTGATGGTATATTCCTATTTATTTCTAGTTTTAGATGAAGCTTAAGAAATATTACAATTTTTTCAATATCGTCAAAACATTGGAGTGAAATAGAAACCACACCAAAATGCCTTGACAAATGTCAGGGAGTGACCATGCAGTAAAATTGGATGGTATATCTTTCTAAACTTAAGCCAGAGTTGGTGACCATTTGTCCATTTAAGGTTGAACAAGGCTACAATTCATGTTTGATAGACTAAATACTCATACACAATTTGTATAATAAAGCCTTCATTCTTCAGCATCCTGGTTATTCTCCTGTTCAGCTATATTTGAAACGAACCAGAAGACGTAATGGTCTTCTGGTTCCTACGTAGACACATCCCTTTTTATGTGGATTCGGGACCACCAGCGCAAGTGAAGTATATCTATCTTAATCTGTATCTTTGTCCTTTTTAAAGTCCCTTTAAAAATAAACATTCCATCTCCTATACAAATAAAACAAACAAAGCCATGTATTGTTCTTTGAGAACTGTTCTCAGAAAGTCAGTGTCCTGTCAAATCTGGTTTAGCTCTTGCTGAGATAGCTGATTTTTTTGTTTGTCTTCATTTTATCACAGAATGCTATGAAGAGTTCCTTATAAAAATTGAGACAATGAAACTTTTGCTGTCATTTCCTCTGATCCAATATATTAACTATAGGATCTGGAAAATCTGTTGCAATTGAATTGTCATAACAGCTATTATTTTTAGGTTCTACGGCAAGCTGTCCTTCTGATACAAGTACTTTCACCACAATAAATTATATATTGAAATATATGTTTCCTGTTAAGATGAATTAAATTGGTTTACTAACATAGAACCATACATACTCTGAGTTTTGCAGACTGCACTGAGAACAAAAAAGAAACAATAAGATATATTAGTATTTTGCACAAACAAAAAGGCTCTATAAATACTGTACCCTTTTAAAAAATATTTTCAGATTTCATTTCTAAATATGTATTGGATAATGAATGAAGTAATCTAACTCATCTTTATTATTTTTTTTTCTCCTTTGTGGTCTATAAATCAACAAATTTTTCACTGTGATTGTCCCAAAACTTGATATTTGCTAGACAAATATGAATAAATTTTATTTCCAATTTTTATTCAGTTTATTAAATTACATATTATGTTTGGAGGAAGATTTTCTAATACAAAAGATTCTTTTTAGCTGTTCAGATTTTAATTTTTGTTTTCTTTTGTCCCTGTTTAGATTGCTACTTCGAGGCAATAATGCTGTATAGTACTCTCTGCCTCTGAGAATACCCTGAACAACTACAGTAACAGTCTTATATTTCCCCAAATCACTTTTAGAGTATTATTTAGGAAGTTTTTGTCTAAATGAACAGCATACCAGAGCAAATTTAATAGAGCTGTTTTTGTAAATATTTCAGTGGGTAGAAGGAAAACGAATAAGGCTTCTAGGAATGCAGTTGGAAAAGTTCTCCGCACTAGCACTTTGGCCAGCAAGGAGCACATCCATAATGATATTGTGGATGACTATAGCAAGAAAAAATCCATTGACACAAAGGAACCAGGGTAGACAGAAAGAGATATCAAAGTGACTGTTTTCTGACTTGATACATCTTCCAATCCTGTTTGCCACTTACCTTGGTGAATTAAATTTGGGCAAGCTTTCATCAAGCTGAAATCAGTACTCCACTGTTTATGTCAGGAGAGATCCCAAGAATTTACCACAAGGGAATCTCTTTTCTGTAGCTTTCTTGCCAGGGTGCTCATGTACAATTTACCCCCATCACCTCATGCTTCTCCCTTAACCTCATCTTTGTCACCTTTTGGGCATAACAGAAATAGCAGCTGAAACGTCAGCAAACAGAGAAATCAACCAGTTGACTCTGCACCCTCTTTTCATGTGATCAAATTTATTTAGGCACATAGCCCACAGAGTACTTCTAGACCACAGTTGGCTACACGCAAACACACCTAGAGTTAGAAACCACCATCTGTAGAGTAATTTTAGGTGCACCTATACCTCAGTGCCTGCGGTCTGTGCAAACAATACAAGGCAGCTACTTACTCCTTGCCGCAGGATACTGGTAGCATAGCAGCAAGGCGATCAAACACAGATAACACCCACGTGCAGATTTTGCAGTGCATGCTGAGCCCTGTATGATCACAGCTATAGTACTATCCCATGAGCCTGTTTCTTCAAAGGTAATTTCGTTATGTCTTGACAAGAAATAGTCAATGACTGCAATGTAAGCTTCACCATCAATAATGAAGACACCACAACTAGGGATTTGTGTTGAGGCCCAGCTGTGTTTGAGTTTTAGGCATATCAGAGAGAATAACTGATGTCAGAGAGAACAGCTGCTGCTACAGGCCAAGGGAGGTGTAGAGAGGAATTTTAAAAAATGTTGCTATGAAACAAAGATAGGATAAAAATGTGTCCTTTCATTCCTTTGACACGTGGGTCACATTCTTGCAGCCTGAAGAACTTTAACAGGCAAATGACCAACAAGAAGACTGAATACATAAATACAGTAGATGCCGTGTTATATTGTTTGCTTATTTTGAGAGTTGATGCCATACTTTTTTCAGTTCACCTACAACTCTGAGATTTTTAGAACTTTCAAGAGAAAGAAATAGTAGAAATAAGAGAGCAGAGAAGTGGATTTATGGTATCTTAAGTGATTTTTTCCCAATGTAATGTCTAGGGAAGGGGAAAAAAGAGGCAAGGAGGAAATGAAGTCTGATGAAAACCTAAGAACTGATAAAATATTTTCTTTGAAGACACTGGAAAACATCTTTCTAAATCCTCTGCCTTCATTTTAGCCCTTATAAGTAGGTTAATATCCTGAAAATTTCATGAAATTTCACAAAAAATCATGTAGCTTGTTCCTCATGCAGAACTTCAATGTGCGAAAATGCAATTCAAGATCAGGTTTTTGCATGCTAGAGTGTAGCAATCAAAGTATTGGTGACATGGTTACAAACCATTCTAAGCTGTCATTTACTGCACTATCTGTGGTTTTATTGGTGCTACATTAATGTTTAGATGGACATTAAAACTTTAAGAGATTAACAACATGATATTTACCTGTTCCAGATCTTGTTCTCCCTGACACTTGTAAAATTCAGTTGTCAAAAACATAGTAAATCCTGAAAATCTGGGGTAATCCCCATGCTTGTCCCTGAAGCAGTTTTCAGAAATCAAAGAGGAATTACTTTTTTTCTTTTCTTGCTCTTCCCATGGACTTTTCTGTCTCTATAGCAAGATTATTGCTCTCTGAAAAAATAAAAGGTATGAGCTTTTGATGAAATACTGAAAGCAATTTTAGCACTTTATTAGAAGTGCCAAAGATTTGTGTTATTCCTGTGCATTTCATTTCTGAGTCTTCCCAAATTCTCACCAATTTGAATAAGTCTGGAATTATTTCTTTACCCTTGTTACCCAGGGTTAATATGCGGATGAGACCACATTTCTTGTGAAAGCTTATACTCAGTAAATCTTTAATTAAATTATTCTTATTTCACAAACAAAAATGCAGAAAAGCAGTTTATAGATATGCCATGAGATTAAATAAGATCTGAGAGAAAACTAGCCTCTCAAATATTTAAAAAAATGAAGTTCTTTCTTGATGGCCTTGAAAACAAACACCTCAGTGACTTTAAACCTAGAGTAGTACTTTACTCCCCTTCTCTCCACTCCCCAAGAAAAGCTGTGTCTTTCTTGACAACTAGAGGTCCCAGCTAATCACAAAACCAGTATGATTTCTCCATCCTTAGATTTCCTGGTTCCTGAAATTCAGTGTAATCTTTTTACACTGAATAAAAAATAGAAGTAAGGAAAAAATATCTCCATCACCCCCCTTCTCCTGCAGAAAGCAGTCAGGGCACCACAAGTCACTTGGGACATGGCCTCTGTCAGCAGAGTTACAAGCCCAGGACACTGTCCAGGGGAGAGAAGGGCATTAGTGAATGTTTCTGGACATAAAGTTGCAGCACAGTATCTATGAGGACATGATTACCTCCCCATCTGAGTGGCTTACGAGTTTCAATGGATTTATCTTCACAGGGTGATGCTGGGTTATGGAATAACTGCTCCTTGTCCTTTACAAATAAGAAACATAAAATAAAGGGATTAGCTACATTGTTTGATAGCAAGGCACAACATCCTTTCCTGTGCAGGAAGCCAGATGATGTTGATGAACTATTATCTATTTCCTAGGAATCTGGGGTGATGTGATTTGTTTCAGAACAGCTCTAATCTCATATCATGGACTGAATGTCCCAAGATTGGCTGGTGCACAGCATGCACTTGTACCACATGTTTTAGTTTCATCAAGAGTAGATCCAGTTTGTGTGCTCAAACACTACTCTGTTACAGAAATCATACCTCACTCAGTGGGGAAGATTACAATATTTATTTCCAAATTGTCCTCCTCGCCCTAACTTAAAAGCTATTTTAGCCACTTCTCTTTCTTTACCCAGGACAGTCCATTAAGATCTTTTTCATCATTATAGGTCTCATTTGACTATGTACAGTTAAACTGGTTTAAACAGAACAAAAATATATTGAATTACACCTGAATTTAGAAAACTTTGTTATATTCTGGCTCTTATCTTAGAAAAGATTCTTTAAAAACTTAAGAATAATTCTAGACAGATTTTCAGCTCTATCTCAAGGACTGCAGTCAGTAGGAGGACGCCATGTCACTTTATCAAAAGTTGAAACATAATAAGACATGTTAACTTCTGGCTAAATAGTTGAACTTCAGCCATGTTTCTTACATAAAACGGAGAAGTAACCTTTCCAAGTTTACCCATTACTGTTAAAATTACATTACGTTATAATTTTAGATCTCTGTTTTTAAATGCAGAAGAAATCACTAAGTGGAACTTTCAAATCTGACTTTAATCAGTGTAAATTATTTTAAGTGCAGCCTCAGTGAAATTACTTTATGTATTCTTTATAATTCCACTTAGTATACCATCGAATCAAATAGCCTTGTAAATAGCTTTAAGATGTGCAGCAAACGATGATGGCAGCGTTGCAATTATCTGGTGAAATTGTGTTGTTTGGAACCTGGTGTTACCTACAGTGCACAAAGAGGGACTTTCAGTCTGGTGAAGATTTCTTTTGCTAATTACTTAAAGGAAGTTTGACCACTGACAAAGACTTAAATTTCTGTACAGATTGCTGTAGACCTACTACTGAACTTTTTAAACTTTTACCTTGGGCCATTTGAGAGACTAAGGAGAGATGAAATACTTTTCAACACCTAAAAAACCGCACTTTTCTTCCTACAAAGTAAGAAGAATGAAGAAAGACTGCACATCTTTGCTGGAACTCTGAAGAAAAGGATTCTCAGAGATGCTTCTACATGCATCCAGTACTAAGACCTTTTTCTTTGTCTCATCCATCTAGTTGGGGAAAAGGTTGGGGATAAGGAGGAAGAAACCTAGCAGGCTGAATTTCTCATTATCTTTTTTTTCGTCACCCAAGATGCATACCATATGCTTTGTCTGGGACACTGCAGAGGATGAATGAGACAAGCATTCTTTGCTATCATTCACCACATCTGATGATGACCAACAGCCTATTCTGCAGGACAACAGATGTTATTTACTTAAAGGAGGAAACTTCTGAATTCCAAAATCAATGCTGGTAATCAGGCTGATGTATTCAGGACAAAGCACTGAAGAATAGATGCACGGGCATATCCATACTGAGATCTGGAATTCGGTTTTAATGGATTAAACTGCACCTCCATTGAATTAAGTTTAATAAAACACCGCAACACAAGAACCAAATTCGCAAAAAACATAGTCAATTTAAAGCCCTTGGAAATCAAAAGAAATGCATCTCTCTTGGCAAGCATTGAGCAGGTACAGAAAATTCTGTACTGTGATCAACTCAGCAAAGCAGAGCTCAAGAGCCTTTTTGGAATATAACTGCTACCTACAGTAGAAAGGAGGGATACTGGCCAAATGACAAGCATTGCAATTAAGTGTTTTGATACTATGCTATGGGCAGATTCAGGCCTAGTAGCCCCTTTGTAACACAGACACAGGAAGATTATCTGTTAGTTATAGTGAATTGTTTATATGTGGCCCTGAGGATTAATTTTGCATATAGGAAGAAAAAGTGGACTTATGTAAAATATGTGGGAAGTTTAATGAGAATTTTCCCTTAAAGGTTGAATTAAAAAGCTAAATAATATGTCGTTCCATTTCTTTTTCTGTCAGTCCAAAGTATTTCAAACATCATCAGTGAAGAGATTTTTCAAAGGGGGAAGCTGTAATTTGATTTGGATTTATATTAGGTGGTGCAGTAGGTTCTGGTCCACAGGCTGTGAACTTCAGTGGCTTTTTGTTCAGGTAGAGAACTCACATCAATTATACAGAAAGTAAACAGCCCATTATAAAGCAAACAGTTACTATAGTAGGAATAGTAGCATAAATAATTCACAACAAATCAATATTGTGGAAATCTTCTGCAACTCTGCCTAGAAGTTGTCAATGAAGTGAAAAAAACTAGAATTATCTGAATTTCTTTTTCAATGTTCTATAGATCTTGAGTCATCTACCCCCAGTTAGTGACTTCCCTCATTTAGAAGGAGACAAAGTGTTGAGCCCGAAGGTTGCACTCTCCATCTACTCCCAGTTTAGAGCATCACCAAATCCACTTTCAACTTTTGAGATTCAGAGTAAGAAACTGGCCTAAGGTTACCTCAAGAGCTAATGCTGAACACCCAGCAATCACAACAGCAGCAAATTCTTGTCATGGTTGCCAAACTCAAAGTAGCGAGTGCGAAAGTTTCCAACTGTCATTGCCCATCTCCTAAAGCAACTAGCTCATTACCAACTTATAATTCCAGCACTGGCTTTGAATATTACTTTCAATCTTGTACACAACTTTAGTCTGCTTTTTCACATAGAAATTTTAGAAAAAACATTTATTGACACAGGTTTCTGAAGTACTTTAAGATCTGACTTGCTGCAGCCAACAGTACTACTCAAAACCCTGCTTTGCTACTGTGTGGATCCAGGAGAGCTCAAGATCACAAACCAGTGAAAAAGATTCCATGACTATTTGTGACCTTTTTGCTAAGTCTTACTTTTCTAATAAACATACTTATGCAGGAGTAAAGTTTATCTAGCTTCTGGGTAAAGGAATCTACAGCATTGTATGAAAAGAATAGGATGCATTTGTAGTAAGCAAACACAGACTCTGCCCGATATTGCCTGAGACGTGGTCAGTATCTACCTGCCTCTTTGCTACTGCTGAGACAAGGTAACAGGATCTGGCCAGACAAGAGCAAGAAATGTGTGAAAATTTGCTTTTTCTATTTGCTCTCAATATACCTGCTAATTCAAAGAGGGAATACTTGAGAAATTTGGTGAAGAGCATGAGAAGTAAGATCTCTTGGAAACAAAGCCAGGAGTAAGGTTTATGCAAGATGAAGCCAGGAGAGTGTCTGAGTCCCAGAGCAAAAGATGTTATAGCAAGTCAGGGATCTTTTGTCTGAAGGATGACAATATTTTAGAAAGAAAAAAACCCTGGAACAGAAAAAAAGATATTAGTATTCTTATGAAAAAAAGGGTAATAAAACTTAAGAGAAACCTGGTTCTCACAAGACAGCAAAAGAGGTGATGAGTGAATATTGGAAATTTCAAGAAAGGTGATAAAACACAAGGAATAGGGAAAGGCATTTATTAAAGAGTGATAATTGATGGCTCACAACTGAAAGATAGTACCTGACAGTGTTAACCAGTGTTGCTTCATATAAAAGGTATAGAGAAAAAGGAGCTTAAAATTCAGACTTATTCAGAATTAAAAATATAAAAAAGAATGTGAGTGGGCATAGTGATCAAGGAGGGGTACACAGCAGCAAGGCAAATAACAATTGACTCCAAACGTATTCATATAAAAATATTTAAAAACCTGTAAAAGAAATTACCAGGAGAAGTAAATGAAAAGTATGAAGTTGCAATGAAGCCAAAAGCTCACTGAAGGATAAAAAAAAATAAAGAGAGAAGGAGAAAGAAAGATTATGGTAATACAGGACACAGGAGAAGGGAGAAAAATGGAAAAATAAGAGGCTGAGAAATGAGACGTTAGAATTATGGACATGAAAAATCCACTTCTGTGAAAAATCAGCTCTTCATCTTCTATACAAGGCTCTTGACACTCAACAATCTGTGTATCAAGAGCTGTTGAGAACTGGTATCACTGCAAGTGCTTGCTGGTTAGTGTGATCTGGATATTATTTCACCCTGGCTTCAAATTCTGGATTATTTAGCAGTATGTACATTGGACCCATCTTCTCTGAAGTTGGAAACAGAATTTTCTATCCAATATTACTAGTAGCACCAATCTTCGAAAAAACACGGCCCCTGCATCTGTGCAATTACCTACCTGCGCTATGCTTTGCTGTTGTTACTGTTAGCAATACCAACAATACTTAAGGTTTCCCCTGTCTTAACTTGCATCATGATTCCATCTCCTATAAGCAGTTTCACAAGTTATGGCAACTCATTCATCCTTCTGTTCTTAAATAAGCAGGGGCAGGAGTCCTCACCACTTGCAATGAAACAGAGATATAACAGATAGTTAAAACCAGTTGAAAATTTTTTAAAGGTTTTTTTTTTGAAAAAAGATTTTGATACAAAAGTGTGGAGCTATTTTGCTTTGAATAAACATTCAGTAATTTACATTTTTTTATAATTTCTGAGTATAATCTTTGTTATTTTAGCAACATTATATATTAAAAATGCCAAAACAGATAAAGCAACACATCATTATAAAATCTAGTCTTGTTTTATGGATCAAAGTTTTTAATTTTTATTGCAATTAGCATGTTTTCAAATTTTAGTGTTTCTACCAAGTGGAAAGGCCACTTCTGTGGCCATACAGAATTGAGAAATTTAATACTAGACAAATATGTTTTAGCAGCTGTATATGAGATGGAAACTGTCTTTTCTCAGAACATTATGCCCAAGTAATATGTCTGTTCTTGTCAGTTCTGCAGAATATTTGCTTTATCCACTTCTTGAAAAAGATGAACTAGTAAACTTGATCAAGAGTATGAAGCTGTTTTGACCAGACAAGGGATTTGTTTTGTAAACCAAATCTTAGAGCAAAAATCTCAGATAATTCTACAAAAGAGTATTACCAATTTCAAGTACTTTTTTTTGTTCCTGTGCATGAAGGGGGCAAACTACATCCAATTGCAGACTCCATATCATTCAGAGCAATTTTACTGATTCAGCTCTGCTTCACAAACAGATCCTTCAGGATTAGAATTCCACAGGTTGGTTGCTTTATTTCTATGGAGTTTTACTGTTGGGTTGTTTTTGTTTTTTTTTGTTTTGTTTTGTTTTGTTTTGTTTTGTTTTGTTTTGTTTTGTTTTGTTTTGTTTTGTTTTCCAGGGGAAAAATAAACATCTGCATAATGCTTTAATTTTCAAGAAAGAATAAAGAATAAATGAACCTCTAAAGTTTCTAAACCAAAACCTCTAAACTGAAATATACCCCCAAGGGAAAAACACAACTAAAGAAATCAAGTCAATACTTGACTTTTCTGAGAATACACACTCCTCTATATTGCCTAGAGAACCAAGAAGTACAAACATAAACGTTGCCCAAAACTTACCCATATGGAAAAATTGAAGTGTGAACAGTTGTTGTTGTAGGGGAGTGTATACTTCAGTTGCTACTGACAGCAATACTGGGACAGGAAAACAAATGGAGGTTTAATACTCTATTTCTGTATTTGTAATTTTGAAATGGAAGTGTAAGCCCATTTCTTTTGCAAAAACAGACTGAAGCCAAGGGCTCTTGTCATGAACTGAATGGTCTAACTGGTCCTTGCCTAATTTAGCGCTCCTGTCCTCGTATACTGCTAGCCTGCTCTCTTTTGAAGTCTCTGTCAAAGGGCCCACAGGCCATAGGTGGTGCATAAGACATGGTTTGGTAAAAAATTATGTAAGCAAGTGGCCTCCATGGTATCATTTTATCTCTAGAAGACAGACAGAACATAGTTACAGAGGGCTTTCAGCATTCTGCTGGGAGGCAAGGAACAGCAGCAAAAACAAGAGTTAACTTTTGCCTCTCCCTTTCCCGTCTCCCAGCACAATCTTCCACAGGGACCAGCACATCATACATGAACATTTTTCTGTCAAAAAATCACTTATTCTACACCTCCACTTTTCTGTGGCACTCAGGCAAATGATGCTGTTCTGGGAAATATTCAGTATCTAAAATATCTTGTAGACTTCTCACATGACTGAATTTTATTAGGACAAAGATGACTTCTATAAAACTCAGAAGATTGCACAGGCCAACAAAGGACTTCTACAACATCCCAACTTTGTGTGTTGCATTAAGACACTGTTTACTGTACACTTCTGCTGCATTGATTTCATATGTTTCAACCATTCTGAAGACAATGCTGAGGACAAAATTATTATACTTTATCATTGCACTGTGATGTATCTGTCTGCAGTCACTTTTAAACAGCAGCTCTGGGAAGTATGAGCTGCCCCATCAGCCTCAGTAGCAGTGACTAAATTTAGAATATGACTGTTTTAACCACGAGTATTGTAAGTGTTCCACTGCTGACTACTACAGATCCTTTCCCCAGTCTCTTCCCCAAATGAAAAAAACACAGCTGCCTTTATCAAGCTGTCAAATACCTTGAGTGGTATTACAAAAAATCAGATGTGTCTTCAAAATTTGCTTTCTGCAAATGCTTACTGGAAAGAGGAATAGAAACTATACAAACAAATTCTATATCGCAATAAGTAGATAATACAAGTAGATGTTGACCTGCTTTCAGACATCCTATGAAATTGTTAGAGTTTTGGCCCATGGCTGGCAACAAAAGGGCCACAGGGTCTCTCTATTACCCCTCCCCACATTGGGCTGAAAAGGAGGAGAATGGAAAGAAAAAGGTTAAACTCGTGAATCGGGATAAGAGCAGTTTAACAGAACAGCAAACGAAGCGAACAGTAACCACAATAATACTGATACGAAGAACATACAAAACAATCAGTGAAATGCACAGAGCTACTCTCACTGCCTGATGACCAGCACACTCCCCAACCCACGATTTATCTCCCCCGGGGCCAGCTCCCCCACCTGGAAAAGAGCATGATGGCACATGGTATCGAATACCCCATTTGTCTGGCCAGTTTGGGTAAGCCAACCCGGCTGTGTCCCCTCCTGGCTTCTTGTGAAAATTAACCCTGTCCTGGTCAAATCACAAACATTAT
>Ga0181612_163625_pt1 | contig 11486 bp, 11 predicted proteins | sample HoacroProtozoa21_FD_119630 | JGI IMG/M metagenome (GOLD analysis project Ga0181612, IMG submission 119630) | Hoatzin crop microbial communities from Cojedes, Venezuel. Combined Assembly of Gp0051906, Gp0051904, Gp0051908
AAGATGTGGTTGCCAGCTGTCCCATCAACAAGAACTAGCCAACCAGCACAGGCAGGGAGCAGGACATCCCACCTCTCTTGGGGCAGCTAAGTGTCCTCATGGACATAGTGGAAGACCTTCTTCCCAGGAGTTATACTGTCCATGTGCAGAGATAGGGTTTTGAGAAAACTCCTCCAAAACAACCACTCCAAGCTGTTCCTTGAGGGAGACTCTAAATTAATGGGATCTTGAGGTCAGAACCGCATGGCTGGGGGCTTTCTGTAGTGACTGATGTTAGTGTAGAGTTATCGCACTCCCAAACACAAGAAATTACGCCAGCTGACCAAACAGGTTGTACAAACAAGCGCAGAGACTAAATCCTCAGCACCACAGTGCTGGAGTCAGTCCTGTTTGGGGAGCAGAAGGGCAAAGGACTAATTTTATGAACAGAGACAGGCAAGCTTGCATTTTGACTGCCAGCTGGAAAGAACAGAGATAACAAGAGATTCCTGATTCTGCCAGAGAAACCGTGACACCACGCAAAGACCTTCACAGGTCAGAAGAATTGTTTCAGCAGGTGACTTGTTGCGGTTGCCCTTTTTGACTACCGAGAGGTGTCCTGCCAGCTAAAACCAAGTAGCAGCAGGGATGCTGTGCACCCATCTTTTCAGAGGCATCTTTCAGTCGAGCATAAAGACTAGGTAACCAGCAGAAGTGAGCCATGCACTCTCATAGGAAAGATTAGACAAGGTTTGCCTAGGGGATAATCAAGCCAAAACATGCCACCAAGGCACACAAGATGTTGCCTTCCCTCCCCGAAAGGGAGGCCCAGAGCAGGTGGAAGACTGAGAGTTACCGTATGTCCAGAGAGTACCAACCAGCTCGGATGACTGGGACAGTAGTGAGGACTGAAACCAAATCGTAGCTCCAAGGATTACTTTTACTTAGTGGATGCAATGAACTAACAGGAGCTCCACTGAGATCATTCAGATGGGAGTCACCTCTCCTCAACTTGGAAAAACAGGGGTACATGTCCACTACCACCTCCCACTCAGTGCAGAAAGCAGGAGGGCAGAGAAGGCAAGAAAATGCAGCTGACCCAGCATCCTTGAGTTTATTGCTTCTCTTTAGCCATACCAAGCTTTCTAGAAATACACTGGGACAAACAGCAGAAAAGCAGGACACCCAAAAGTCCAGTTAATGAGGTGCTTTGCTACTTGGTGTAAGTAAATGATTTATGAATAAGATGACACATGCACTAGTTTGCATCTTAGCCAGACAAGGTAACATAGCTTTGTGTTAATTAGAAAGGAGAAGCTGTTCTGCAATTAATATGAGGTCAGAGATAAAGCTCGTTAGATTGCACTGCCTACAGGCTAGGTCCCAGGACCGTCCTGGCATTGAGCAGGACTGCATGACACTTATAGTGTGTAAGAGAAGACATGCCCAGGACAGTACGGCAACGATGCCAGCAATGCTAACGGAGAAGCCATGTGAATATCGGTGCAGAACGGCTCCATCAATGGCACATCGGTATGACACCAGCTGTGCTCCAGTAACAGGGATGAGCCAAAGTGTAAAATGCCACCTCTGAAATACTACTGCCGAGAGCCACTTCCTCCACCAGCAACCCTGTCAAGCTGAGAGGCTGATCAACATGAATGGGGAAAAGAAAAAAGGAAAAAAAAAAAAATGAACAAAAACTGTCAGCAAATTTTACTTGCTCAAGTGAAGTTTGAAGCGGGATTCATTCACGTTTTGTTTGAAGTCTCATCTGCGCCTTACAAAAGACAAAACATCCCCAAGGCTCTCAGTCTCCCAGGGCATACAAAACCTTTAGTGCTACAGCTTGCCTGTGGCCCAGCTGCTCCGCTCTCCGAACCGTTCAGGGGAAGAAATAAATATTGCCATCCTCAGCCCAAATACTGCAGGATGTTTTGCTCTAGCGCAAGCATGCTTTGGTACATGTGTCAAAGTCCTGATGACTGGTCAAAGCCAGAAGGAAATGGTACCAGTGGTCAGATTTTTGTCTGCAGACTTCAGATCTGTAAGCAAATTGGCCTTGGACTGTCACCGTAACTCTCTGAGGTTTCAAAACATGTACCGGGTGATGGATTCTGCCTGGTTAAAATGAAGATGCAGTGAAATCCCTTCTTGACTTATCTTGCTGGAGTTGAGTTAGCACCTCTTAATCTCCATGATATGGCTGCAGTAAAAGCAAGACTCACAGATATGGGCCAGAAATTTGAAGCCCAGGGTGGCCAGTTTTGGAAAGGTTACATTTTCTGCCTTACCCCCTGAAAAGCCAACTAAATGCTTAAGTGAACCAAGAGAAACAATCAGACGCTTGGAAGACTCTCCACAAAGGTGACAGCCTGGGGAAATACAACGCAACTTGCCAACGCCTTTGTCCACTGGTCCTAGCCTTCCTGCCTTCCTCCAAGCACAACCCAACTCCATGGGGTTGGCAACTACTGCCGCATTTTGGATGGAGCATTTCCTACCACACCTCCTCCCTCCCTCTCAAATGCCAAAGAGAAGGTGGGGAGAGACTTGGCAGGTGGTGCCTGGGTATCTGAGGCACAAGCTTATCTGCGGCCCTGCCACAGCGCTGCAGTACATTGCTTGTTGATAAATGAGGCTATTTAGGAGCAAGTGATGCCAGCTTTACGGTTATTAATGATGCCAATGTGGAGAGACATTTAAGAGTGGCCCCGTGTTCTATTGTCCTCTCGCCTGTGAGTAATGGAGCACTTCAGCTACGGGGCTTCAAAACCAGCTTGGGCTGTTTAACAACAGAAACAAAATAAGACCGAGGGAAATGGATGGAGTACACTGGACTGATGATTCTAAAGCACTGATAAAGCCAAGCTCCTTCAGTAGAAGTTGGGCAGAGCTCCAGTCTGTACATGAAATTACATCGAGAGCATTCCCCCTTTCCAGCCACCAAAACTCTTCCACTCATCCCTGCAAGCTCTGAACAGCCATTACATAACACACAGCATCTTGTTCCCCCAATCTATGATCCTGTGCAGCAAACCCACCCAAACAAAAGGGAAAAGTCAAGCCGCAATAGCCTAAATTGGAAGAAGCAGCCGTCCAGCTGTCCTTGCAACACGTGGTACACCCCCGAGGACAGCAAGGGTGATATTTGTTGAAGCCTGAGAGGCTTTCACAGGGCCATTACCTCACTTTGCACGTCACAGATGTCTAAACGTGGCCAGGAGGACAATGAGCAAGAAATAAAGAGGCCGTTTATTGCAAGAGGAAACCTTGGAACAGAGCTCTGCAGGCACTGGTGGGAGTGCAAGGCAGAGAGCACAAGCACACAGTTGTAAACTTGTTTCTGAGTTAATATACCCACGAGTGTTTTTCTTTTGCTATGAAAGCATACTCTTCTGCAAACAAACATCTGGAGATCTGTTACAGCTGGACCATTATCCCTAGTGACTAAAGCATTCAATTAATTTAGCCTTTCTCATTTGTGAGTTGTCTGCAAATAGGCTTGAATTTGCAGGAATTTATTTGTTATTTGAATATATTCAGTGAATGGTTTATTAAAAGCACATTTCAGACAAAAAAATTCTTGCTAAATGCTGCTACAACTGTTGCTCTGAGTGTTGGCAACTTGCTGTTTGCACCCTGTAAATGGTCACTGTGGTCAGGTGGGAACACCTTTGCATCTTGATGGAGTGCAAGATACCTCCAGAAAGAGCTTTCCAAGGGTCTGTGGAAGCACCTGCACAAAACCATATCCTCATGCAAGTGCAGAGTGTTCAGCCTGCCTGAATTTCCTTAGAAACACGAAACAACTTGCACAGAAGTTGTCACAAAGAACAAGAATGGAGCTGAATACCAGAATTAATTGACTTCATGCAAACACCAGTGAAAACATCTCTTGGTAGCTTCTACAACAGCTTGCAAGCATCCACAGAGCTCCTTACTCAGGATCCTATCTGTGCAGGTGTGCTTTGTCTCCAAACTCCAGGGAACAATAGCTGCAGGAATTTCATCACAGCAGCAATAGAAAATGGGGTGAGAAAGGAAGTAGTGAAGGGCTGTTTCCAAGCCTGATGTAATCCCACTGGCGTGCGACAAACCCAGACTCCTCCTTGCCTATGTACCACAAATTGTAGCCTATACAGCACGTGTGACATGTCTGAAATCACAAATTCTCTGAAACAACAGTTTTAGTCTTCCACACCATGTTGCTCCCAGGCAGTTGTCTCCCTTGCTGCCACCAACCTTAGCTCCAGAGATTGCTCCATTTTGACAGAGGGTGAGGGGCACTCAACACCCTAAGTAAGTCTTTAATGTTTAAGAACATTTTTATGTGTAGGAGAAGTGAAATAGGTTTTTCGTGACCTTTGTCACCACATTTAGAGGACAGAGAAGCAAATATTGCACAGGGAAGCGGCAATGCTTGGAAAACCCTCATGTTGCAGACCTAAAGCTACATATGGCGAGGCAGCTGAACAGTAGCAGGCAGTACCCTGTCCTGGGGATGTCAGCAGGGCTCAGCTTTCATCCACCACTTTTACAAGCTGCCTTTTCTCTATAGTGTTACAGTCACTTTAGGGACAGGTAGAAGACCAGCCAGATGACCCAATTTTAAGAGATACCAAGTGGAAGATCTTGCAATTCCTGGTCCTTTACCCCACTGTACTGTCCAACAGTAGACTTCCCATGAGCTCCAGCCAAGTTACTGTGTTGTCACCCCAACAGGATTCACAGCCTAAGGCACACGTCAGCCTGGGACATTCCCCATGGCCAAGGCAGCTTGTGACAGCCTGGCTGCGCGCAGCTCTTTCTGCAAGCTGGGTCAGAGCCGCAAGAGGTGGCTGAGTCTATGCACCCCTCATCTGGTCTCCAGCACAGCCCGTGCTCAAAAAAACTCCCTTAGTCACATGTAAAAACAAAGAACATTTAAAAATCCAAACTGAAAACAAAACTCCATGCTAAATCCCAGCTGCCGGGTTGTTTGAAGGCAAAAAGAAAGCAATCACTGAGGTTTCACAGACTGTTCTAAAAGTGGAAATCTGTGAAAAGTAATCCAACAAGTCACAGTTTTAGGCTTTTTCTTTCAATTGCTCAAAGTAAAGAGTTTCAAAGCTTTTGTTTCCCCTGAAGCCCTGATTGAGGGAGAAATGGATACTGACCATTGAATTCAGCATCTACTTGCCAACAGCTACTTGTACGCATCAGAGAAGTCCCAGCCACCCTCTGCCCCAACAGCTGCATCATGTATGCTGAGTATTTTTCCAGCCCCTTTGGCAGCACCAGCCTCTAACTCGCATGCAAAACAGCATCTCAGAAATCTCCTGTGCTTCTGAAGTACCCCCTCAGCCACCCACACTTACGCTACCAGCTCCTGCAGGCGAATTCAGCTTCCTTCTTTTGAAAGGCTTTGTACAGTGCTGTGCCGAATAGCACTGCGGACACGTGCCAGAAGGTCTGAGGGCCTGGTCTGGAAGCGATACCGGCTCAGACCACCATTCGCAAGAGGAAGAGCAGAGTTTAAACTTGGTATGCGTTCCTCTCCAGGGTGCAATGGAAGCATAGACAGGGCAGCTCAGTGCTAAGGTTTTAACTGGAAAACCTCCTTTGAGAGAATGGAACGTTTCCTGTGCTATTTTACCACTTCCTGGATGAAGAAAATCCACCCTGCTCTCTCCACCTGAAACTATGATTTGCAGACTGAGAGGCCACGGCCAGCTATTTGGCCCTACCAGGGTTCCTCAAGTCCTAATGCATCATACCTGAAAGGATGAGCAATCCTGCAGCCCGTGGGACGTTGCTCCAGTATTTGGCAGGTGCTGTCAATCTCCACAGCATGAGAGACAGCTAAAAACCTCAAAGGAAAACTCAGCCTACACTCAACTCCACCAAACCAACCATGCCACAGGCGCACACACAGCACTTCACTGGGGGCAGTGAGCACTTTCCTGCTATCAGCAAGAAATGCACCTCTCTTCCTCCTTCCTATTAAAGGACAGCCATTCTTCTTCTCCCTCTCTTTCGGTTGTCCTTTATTCTAACCCTTGTCCTTGGGAGGATGAACAAAGTACCCTGGCCTAGGTAGCTCCTAAAATTTCCTCAAATTTTGGCTGAGATTATATCTGTCATTATTAAGGAGTGCTAATAAGCCTTATTAACCATGAGTGAATGAGAAAGGAATAAGGGAAGGATTTTGCTAGGACCCAAAGTGCGAGAAATTCATAACCAACTTAATACCTGTACCAATAAGAGATATGCTCAGTCTATTTTAAAACCCTTCTGACTGTTTCCATAAAAAATAGAGAGGCTCTTTTCCTCTTTCAGAATTATTCATGAAGATAGTCACAAAAAAACCAAACAAAATAATGTCACCAGTTGCAACAGAGTTGTCCTCCTGTAGCGCGTGGCAGCTGGCTGGATGCTGGCATTATTCGCTGCTAACGTGGCATGGAACCAGCAGCAGCTCTTGCCGAAGGCAAGCCCGGTTTGGGCGTGCACAGCTGCACACCCAAGGAAAATCATAGAACAACTGATGTTGGAAAGGACCTTTAAGATCATTGACCCCAACTTTGCATGGCTCCAAGTGGTACCTGCAGCCTGCTCCTGAAGGGTGCAGGGCAGCTTGGGGTACAACAGAGAGACCGAGTACTGAAAAGGGTAGAGGGCAACATGGTGAATGAAACCCCCCAACCCTGGGCAGAGACAGGTTTCAGGACCGCTGTGGGATGCCCGTGCATGCTCCCAGCTGAGGATGTTCTCCCTTGTGCCCCCACACAAGCATGCTCGCGGGCTTCCTTCAACCTTCCTGCTTACAGCAGCAGCTTTCCGACATGCCTCCAAAATGACTGATGAGCCGGTAGGTTGTTTTTGAGCAACTCACGTGCCTCACCAGTGTGCAGGATGACAGACCTTGGGAACCTGGGCATTAATACTGGAGATTTATAGTCAAATCTGTCACGGTCGGGGAAGCTTTTCCTCAAGAACTACTCCGCCTGAAGGTCACTTTTCCTGGGCAATAAGTGCAAAGAAACTTTCTCAACCACCTTGGCCCCCAACAAAGGGCACACAGGGGAGCCAAGGAGGGGGACAGGCACCAGCAAACGTGCTCAGCCCTCAAGCTGCTCGAGCACTCCCACAGATCCCAGCTGCTCCGTGGGAAAGCACATTATGCCAGCAGAGTCCCAGCTGCAGCAAAAGCACACCCTGGTTTGAAAACCCCCCATCCCAAACTCCACATCCTGAATAGACTGGGTAAACGTATTCATACACAGAAGAACAGAGTCCACTGTCTGACCCAGCACAGCAAGCAAGTCTCACCTGCTTGTGTTCAGCTAGGATGAGAGGTTTGCAAAAAATATCCACTCCCTCCAACCCTTCCTTTTCAAGGATCGGGAATCCATTGCGACAGGGTGTTTGATGCATGAGGCTACATCTTCCTGTGCACAAATACCATCAAGGAGTTCATGAATGCTGCTGTTTGCTTATATTTCACTGTCAGCACCACACTATTATTTTTGTAGCATGACTGGTACTGCATCTCTAACAGCCAACAGGTGCCGTAGAAATCGGGGTAAACCTTGAAAATACAACTTCATCCAGCACATTAACAAAAAAACACATATTTGTCATCCAAAGACAGCGCAGTCAAGCTGCATAATCTCTCTAGGATAGCATTTCTCCATAAATATTTCCCAGACATTCCTCTGGTGCTGGCAACATACTAGCAAGATGGGGTTTTTTTGCTCAAAGCGGGGTCAATCAGTGGAGCAGCTACCCAGGCTTGCTATCTACAGTACACACTGTTTTATCACTGTTGCTACCAATGCTGCAGATGGCTGGGCTGGTGATGGTGGGAGGTTTCAAGGAGGGGGAAAAAAGTCCTGGGGTTGACGCAGCCAGGGAATATGTTACTAACTACTGTTCCTCAGATCAGAGCTGACTTGCAGGGGTCAGCAAATTTAGCCAAGGAAATGCTAACAGGGAGTTTCTCTGCCCTTCAAAAGTTTGTGTTGCCAGCTTCCCAAGCAGAGCTCAGATCTGATCAACCCCTGGATTTGCTCTGGCCAAAGGAAATTCTGGACAGCATTTGCCGTAGGGTAGGTTGCAAATATGTATCAAAGGCTGTAAAAGCACAAAGATGACCTATTTGCAGAATGATTTTGCACAAGTAGCTGGGCATGAAGCTCAGGCCCCATCACCAGAACTGCACCACCGAGGAAAGGGCTGCCTCCTGCTCTTTTCTTATTCTTCCTCCTTTCTAATTTGTCTTGAACACAGACATTTGACTGTGGTGCCAAAGTCTCCATGAAGAAGGTAAAGAAGGCTATGAGAATGCCTACAGGCTCACAGTTTGTGGTTTAAGCTATAAAAGGTGTTTGGAACTTGCTTATTCAGAAGTTGCCCTTGTCCTTATTGGAGACCGAAGCATTTGGGACAAACAGTGCAGCACTGACTCTATCATTTCTGAGGGTGCCGAGGACATCGATGCAAAATCCATTCACAGCCTTTCTGCTGCTACGTTCTTCTCCCCACCAAGGCTGACAACAGACATGGGAAGAGCTGGTGAGGACAAGTCAAGAAGCCCAGCCGTTTGCAGGTGTAGCGAGCCATAGAGTAGGTGCAGGCAAAATGCCTACCAAGACCTGCCATGGGCTGGGTGGCAATTTCACAAACCAACGGCTCAAACAAACCAAATAAACCAGCCCAAGCCAAGACTAGCTGTGGAGTTGGATATGGACTGGCGACAAAAACAACTTGGTGGGCTGCCAGAGGCAAAGCCTACCCTGCATACAGGTAAGAGCCAGGACCATAAACAGCTGATACCTGAGCCTCTTGGGATGCCCCAAAAAATGCTCTTGGAGATACAGTTTCCAAGAATGGGTCTTCTCTGCATACCACATTCCTGGGAGTTTCTCAGGGCACGCCTAAAACACAAACCCTTTTCTCAAGGCCTCAGAAACCCTGAACAGGAGGATGTCTGCTAGGAAAGCTGCCCCAGACAAGGCACAGCTCTACCGTCCTCCTTCAAGTGCACATCAGGACAGGCTGATGGTGCGTGTGTTGCTCATTCGTTTGCTGGCAGAAGAGATCAATTCCAACAAGGAAGGCCCGTGAGGTTTATAGTCAGGGCAACGTGAATAAAATGAATTAATCATTTATTCAGTCAATTTTTGCCATCCCTAACAACGAGCTGTTAAAGAACAGACCACAAATTTCCCTAGTGTATTCTTACTTCAAACTATAATCTCTGTGGATAATTCTTTGTCTCCAGCTTGTTTAGAAAGCACAGACTATAAAACCTGAGCCGTTTTAGGATACAGTGGAGAGCGTACCCTTTTCTTCCCTTGCCTAAGCTGTCAGATCAAGTTTACAGGATGAACAGGGATAACTCCAAATCAGAAACCTGCTTTCTATTAGTACTATTGGCAGTGTCTGTGGAATACTCCTGCCTGTGACCTGTGCAGGAAGCCAACCCTCACGGCACACAAGCTACCCAGTAAAAGATTCAGTCCCCACAAACATGCCTGTCCTGTGCAACGTTTGTCCAGCTTGTCACAAAATCAAAGACCCACAGCAATACTCTATCAGAGAAAGACTCGCTTTAGGGAGTCTGAAGACTGTAGGAACGGTGACAGACGAACTGCTGCATCATTTTCTGCTCAGTGCTTGGTGCTTTCCAAGCTGGCTTGTCTGCCCTGGCATACAGCAGTCATTTGGATAAAAGGTGTGGATGAGAACAGGGATAAAATGTACAGTAAAAGATTTTGAAATTAATTTAAAAGTTTCAAGGGCAAACATGCTTTACTATAACTTCCCCTTCAGGACAACAGTCATCATTTTCTTTCCCAGATTTCCCTTGCAAATCCTTCCAAGCTCTTTTTTTCTCCCCCGACACTTGGAGCTGAGCTCCGGAGACCCTCTCGCACTCTCCCAAGCAGCCAGCGGGTTGCCTGCTCCCCTCCCCTTGGCAGCAGCCTGCTCTGCCCAGCGCTGCCAGATGGGCCATGCAAGCCCTCCCCGCCTCACCTGATCAGTCGCTCGCCTGCTCGTTCCTCTCAGATGGGACCAGACAACACCTTCTGCGCTGTGCCGCTCCCCGTACGGCTCCTTCCCTGCCTCCCCAAAGCAAAGCACCCCTGCCCTGAGGAAGGCGGGGGGAGGCCACAGATGCCCATGTCCCCGCAGATGGCAAGCCACCCAGGTAACAAACATGCACTCGGCCAAGAGAGAAAGGGAGGGCAGGGAAGAGGCAGATTTGCAGGCTCTGATCCCTGTTGCCCGACCCCCTCCTCTCACCCATTATGGATGAGGTAAATTAGCTGTGACACTCATTAGCTGCAGCTCCTAATTAGTGAAAATTAATATTGGTTTTGATAGAAGTGTTGGCTGAAGCTCTCCCAGGCAAAGGCGTTATTGACCTTGTTATCCCGTTTAATAGCAAGTTACATCACAGAAACTACTTCTCATAGAGTCGACAGATTGCAGCTGCCTCCCACCCTCCGCAGCTCCCTTCCCTGCTGCTCAGAGAGATGGCCCCAGCCCCACTGGTGCCTGCACCCATCCCTGGGCATATCCCAAGCCCCCTCCCCAGCAGCAGCTGTTTCCCATGGCCAGAATTTTTTCCACTGTAGGGCAACAGCTTTTTGAATAATTTTCTCCCTTTCAGCCAGGTAATAGTAAATGATGCAAGCCTATACCAAATTTTTAGGGCCATAATAGTCTCCCTCTGGAAAAGGGCCAGCCATCCCTCCTTGCCCATGGATATTGCTCTTCTCGACTGGCCTTTGGGAGAGATGGTCCCTAGCCCTCCATGTCCTGTCCCATTACCCCCCATGTTGGCCTGAGTAACTCCAGACTCACTACAGGACTTGCTTGCCACCACCTCTACTTGCAGTTCAAAATAGTAAACAAATGAGAATAGCTGCCATGCAATTATAATTACCATTTATTAAGGAAAGAAATAGGAGCGAAACCCTTGACCTCAGGGATCCCTGCCCTTGGAGGTTGGGAATCTGAAGCTGGCTAACCAGCAAAGTAACAGACACCACTAAACAAAAGGAAAACATTTGCTACCAAAGGTACGTATAAAAAAAATATGCACTGTTATTATTCACACATTAATAACAATAAAGATGTCAAACTGTCAGATACGAAGTTAATCTCATTCAGAGCACAATTAAAGATGCCATTATCCAACCACCTGGGGCCACTTCCGCTTTTACAACACGGTGGGTTCAACAGATAACAGGGATGAGCCCACGCCTGGCAAAGCAGCTCGCCCAGCCAACCCCCTCATCACCACCCTGCACAACCCTCCCAGCACCCTCCAGCCAGGGCAGCCAAATATCAATGGTGTTTCTTGCTCAAAAGAGGCTGCATGCAGATCTGTGCTAATAAGGGGGGGGGGGGGGGAATTTCCTTGATTTTTGGGGACATGGCCCGGTGAATTTTTTACTCTTCCACGCCTCCAGCGTGCCACTGAGTACAAGTTGACGGCTACCAAAGGGGCA
>Ga0181612_176724_pt1 | contig 11486 bp, 8 predicted proteins | sample HoacroProtozoa21_FD_119630 | JGI IMG/M metagenome (GOLD analysis project Ga0181612, IMG submission 119630) | Hoatzin crop microbial communities from Cojedes, Venezuel. Combined Assembly of Gp0051906, Gp0051904, Gp0051908
CTTCTCCAGGCTGAACAGCCTCTCCTCATAGGAGATATGCTCCAGTCCCCTCACCATCCTTGCAGCCCTGCGCTGGACTCTCTCCAGTAGCTCCTCATCTTTCTTGAAGTGGGGAGCCCAGAACTGGACACAGTACTCCAGATGGGGCCTGACTGGTGTTCTTTTACAATGCTAATTAAATCTTGATTTAACTGCCAAAAACTGCCAATGAAGTGGGATTACTGATAGTACTGCAATTTCTTTTACATATTCACCATTGTATGGTAGCAAACATGTAAGGAGAAAAAAAAATGTAGAGATACTTCAGCTACTGGGAAAAAAAGAGAGCGATATTTGCCTTCGTTTGGATGTAATCTTCATTTTGACTTCTCATAAAGGCCAGCCACGAAGAGAGGGGGTTACCCAATGTAGATTTTCTGAGACTGCCACTTTTCTCTTGAGATATGTGTGATATTTGTAAGTAATTTCTCTGCTGATGGGGCGTGTTCAATCTGCCACTGCTTCACTGCTGTAAGGAAACAAGCAGGACCAATTGCCAGAAAGAGTGGGAGCGAATGTGGGCCGGTTGCCTCATGCTTCTGCGTAAAAGAAGTTCTCTGGATAAAAATGGAATCCCTGCAAAGCATGGGTGATATTTCTGGAATTATTTGTATCAAACAAGTCCTTCAGAAATAGAAACAAGTACCCTAGAAGTGTGAATTTTAATTTGTTTTGTGGGTGAGTTACATCAGTGTCCTTATTTATTAAAATTCCATTAAATCAATTGCTCTAAAAATCTTAAAATGTTATGAAATTTAAATCAGTGTATAAATTACTGGAAATGATTAGCTGGAAACTGAACTTGAGCTGTGATTTTCCGCAGAACAGCTGCAGGGAGAGATGTGAGCCTTTCCTTATTACAATTCTTTGAGGACGCCATTTAGAATTGATTTTGAATAGCTCTGCAAAGTCTTTCCCAATTTCCTAGATCCTGACGTGGTGGTGAGAAGGCAGGAAGCTTTGGCAGCGGCTCGCCTCAGGATGCAAGAGGAGTTGAATGCGCAAGCAGAAAGATACAAAGAAAAACAAAGACAGGTAACCAGAGAGCATTTCTTTCTTTAACTCATAAATTTGTCATCAAGTACTTTGCTGCCGTGACAGAAAGGTCTGTTCCGTGCTAGATACCAGAAGAACGGGAGACTCGCTCTCTCTGCTGGAATGTGGGTGGTGGGTTTTCTCCCCCTCCTTTACTTGGACGGCTTTTGATGTGGTTTGACCCACGGAGCAGCAGCGGGCAGCAGGTATCACGAGGGCCCTCCATTGATGCCAGCACATGCTTTGACGCTGCGCTAACCTGAGGTCTAGGTGCTCTTTGCTGATTAGAACGATTGAGATGTGTACTATTCTGCTCCTTCCTGGAGTAATTAATCTCTGTGGCACTTGCTTCTCCACAAGTAAATGTGTGCGTGGGACACTGGGGGTCTCATCTTTTTTTCTCTTTTTTGTTTTTTACAGGTAAATCTATACCGACAGAACCTTAGTTATTTGTGCAGTGAATGGCTGGAGGGGATTTACTGGCGTTTAGATTAACTGTACTACTGCATACATGTATTTTCTGTTCTTAATGGCAAATACCAGTTCTTAGAAATGTAGCATAGCATTGCTGTAATTTAATGGTTTGAACTGCAGCTCAAAATAATGAGGAACAGTATATTGCTGTGTGGGGCAGCGTAGAAAAGTGGATGTGATCAGCATAGCAATAATATTGCTCATATCCCGGCTCAAATCCCAGCTCTTCTTCTATTTTTACTTTTGCAGCCAGCTACATTCAGACCTCGGTTTATAGCTGATGCTTCAAGAAATGTTGGCAGTTAAAAAGGAATGAAAAGTCGTATTGCGGAAGAAAACAGCCACTAGGTCTCGTGTGCTTGGACTCGGGGAGCTTTGCTTTCTCTAACTGGATGGAGTAGCTACTTCGTTTCCTTTCTAGTTGTCGAGAAGGCGGCAGTCTGGATTAATTTATTTGGTTTTGTGGATAAATGGCTTCAGAAGAGAGCTGGGAGAACTGTTGATAATGTCTGTTGGGATGTAAATATGTAGCTCGCTGTCTTGTTTATTTGAGAAACGCATTTTCTTTTGTAGAACCCTACCTTGTGCATTCAATTGCTATCATATGCAGTATTTTTTACTCAGTATTTTTTATAAACTCAGGACTTAAGCTTGCCACTTGGTTCTGTTTGACTTTCAAGATGCTTTAAAGCATCAAGTGGTCAAAAGAAGCTGCAGGCACGGTCTGTATGTATTGAGGAGGGGTGGTTGTTCTGTGGTTGGGAAGACGTGGGTGTTCAAAAACGTGAACGCTTCCATAAGCTCGGAGACACGGCGTCAGACAAAGACAGATCCCTTGGTTTTTGATGCATCTGTTGTAGCTGTTCCTGTAGCACTGGCAACTCTGTTAGCTCTGAAATCCTAGCCTTGCGTGTCCTGGATTTGTTCCTTAGCTTGAAGAAGAGAAGCGAAGGCAGAAGATAGCAATGTGGGAAAGTATGCAAGAGGGAAAAAGCTATAAAGGAAACCTGAAACTGAATCAGGTAACAACTGTGGTGTTAATCGGGTGACAATTGTGGTTATGTGGTTAGATTAGCTGAAATTCACATTGATTAAATTCTGAGTAACTTTTGCTTTTGTGCGCAGCAAGAAGTAGAATCTGGTGCCTCTACCTCATCAGCAGTCCCGAAATCTAAACCAAACAAAAGGCCCTTGCGAGGAGGTGGTAAGTATGAAATCCTTAAGGTATTCTGAGCTTGAAACAGAGCACTTATCCAGCTTCATACATAGCTCTTGCACCTATTTTTTCTCTTCTTCAGGGAGGAAACAAAATGTGCCTTACAAATGAGCTCTTTGTCTCTAATCAGCATGGTCTGCTTTGTGCAAAACCAAGCAGGATGTTCCTATGGTGCTTTTCCCTGAGGAAGCAGTGTTTCAGTTTTCTTGCAAATGCTTTTGCCATAATCTACTGAGATTTTTGTCACTCAGAATTGCAGATTCTTACAGTATTTCTGGGATCCCTCCCCCATTATTGCCAAAGCCCAATATTGTAATATCTGGTCTGTCTGTCAGTCACCTGTGGTACTAACTAAATGTAGGAAGAGGATATTTTATTTTGCATTGTGTAGATTCAGGGAGATGAAAGACTTCATAAAGCCAAATGTGATCTTATTTTTCAGCTATCACAATCACGACCTATTGAATAGATAAATCCTGCAGATCTTATCAACCCTCGCCAACTGCCAGAGGGTCTGATCACTAAACTCACTGTCAGCCGTGGAAATCATCTTGATGGATGAGCTGCTTTCTGCGGCCCTACACAGCCCGCGTTAGGATCACTGCCGTGCGTTGGCCTGGCGGGTAGTCTGCTTCCTCTCCTCTTGGGCAGACGGCCTGTGCCATACCTGCAAGTGCTAATATGGGTGTAATATTTTAATTGCAATTTTCCTTAGTGGAGGGGACCATCTAGAGAGCCTCAGTAGTATCAAACTGAAAAGTAAACCCACGTAGGGTGCAGCGCTGAATAAGTCGCTTGGTAAAACATCTGAAACCTGAAGATTCTTGATTAAATGTATTAAACCTCAATAATAGTTCGGTGCTGAAAGGTCTGCTTTGAATATTTTTGCTGGCAGCTTTTGACAACATCTGAAGGAACTGACCGATTGATTCATCTTACGTTGTTTAATGTGAGTGCAGTCTAATGTCTGACACCATCAGCTATCTTTTATAGCTCTCGCACGGAATATTCGCCGCTGTGGGGGATGAGGAGCGCGTGGGCAATAGCTGTGCGAAGAACCAGGATCGGGGCAGCTGAGCTGAGGCACCCTGCCAGCTGCTACCTGTCCTAGTTTCATCCTAAGCAAAATCTTTGCTGAAGTAACAGATGACAGAATTAGGGGTCTCTGATCTTCTCATGAGGTAGATCAGCACGAAGTGAAAGAGCCATCTGCACTGTTCAGCTGCTGAATTTAGCTAGAAAGCAGAACTTGGCTAGCATGGGAAGAACAAACTTCAAAGATGGAAGTGACGCTTGAAGTTTCGGTGGAACAGGTTGCTTTGAAACCTGCTTGGGTAGCAAGGCTGCTGGGCTTTCGGTTTTCTCTTTATTTTGCCTTGTATAGAACAAATTGAGGACATTTGCCAAGTTGTATCTTTCTGAGTACTTGCTTGTGAAATGAAGCTGCCTGTAGTTGTGGCATTGGGAGGTTCAGCTAAAGTATCTGTTTGCCTTACTGCATATACTTGCCTTTTCAAATTCTTTTTAAAAAATCTTCAAGCGGTAATGAGTGGATCCATCTTTTGACCCTCAGAGTATTCCTTGCAGGACTGGAATAAAAAATTATTTTTAAAGTCCCTAACTGTTAGAGCATTTGGAGAGCAGATACACTCTTACAGAGTTTACTGTAAGAGCTACTCTTACTGCTCTGTTTAAAGCTTTGATGCAGACTTAGAGACATTAAATGGTAATTAATTTGAATTTAATTTAATCCAAATTGAACAAATTAAAACACGAGTGTTTTGCAATGGCTTTTACTATTAGCACTACAAAAATAAACCATTTCAAGTCTGGATATTTTCTCTGCTTTCATTTTCCTTAAAATGCTGCCTATGTAGTAAGTATAAACAAGGTGCAAATAATGGTGGGATTTATTTTTGTTGGTGAAGGCCTGTCGAGGATGAATATTGATACAGTGGATTTTTCCTCTCTGCTTCTAGGCTATAATCCCCTGTCTGGAGAAGGAGGCGGAACTTGTTCCTGGAGGCCAGGCCGGAGAGGCCCGTCAGCAGGTGGATGAGGCTAACCTCCCTCGTGCCTCGCGTCACCCGCAGGCTTGATCTCACCCACTGTCCAGCTGCCTACAGATCGCCTGTCACAGCGACTCCTTTGGGATTGGGCTTGGTGCAGGTGTTAGCTTGACAATAGATTTACACCATTTCCCAGCAGTCACGCAGAAGCTGATGCTGCACAAGAAAAAGACCTGGTCCTCTTAGAGAGGATGAAGAAAGAAATAATTTCAGCATACTCAGTTAGTTTTCACTCTTCTGTAGAGCGGAAGCGTAGTCTTCAGCCAGGGTGAATCACCTGGGATTGTGAGATCTGGGCTCTGTGGCTGGCTGTTGGAAAGACTGGCCTCAGGCAAATTTGATTATCTGCACTTGGTTTACCTCTATAAAATGAGGATATTTACCATTCTCAGACAGGTGTTACCAGATTTACTGTGTTTGGCTGGAAGCTACTTCAGAGAGGAAGAATATTATCATCAGCAGATACCTTGATTGTAGGAGGAGGGACTTTCAGAGAAAACAGATGAACTGGCAAATGCCACGCATTTGCACTGCAGGCCAGTTACTGCCGAAGAGTCTCTGTGACAAGCTACCTTGAATGACGTTTTCCTTATAAATGGTAAACAAACCAGTGAGGATTACTGATGCTAGACAGCAGACGGGGGGGGTTCTTGCTATTCTTTTTTTTTTTCCCGACTGCTTTGTAAAAACAGTACTATTAATATTAAATATAATTGCAAACAAATCATAAATCTAGTATTTACGGTCTTGTGGTTTTCTACAGCATCTTTTTGTATAGAAGTCAGATGTTCTAGTGTAATAAATGTGTATAAAGCAAGACAAGAGATATCCTCTGTAAACAAAAGGGGTTTTTTTTAAGTTGTTCTTTTTGGCTTTTAACAGTTTTGTGTTTTTTAGGGTGTTCTGTTTTCCAAATCATGATTTTAGAAGAATCGCCTCCAGGATAAGACCAAATCAAGTTTTCCCATGTTTGAAAAGTGAAACTTCCCATTCTCTTCCCCACCCCCAGTAAGTGATTCGGAGATCGGACAGACTGCATTACTGGTTGTTAACCACTCCAGCTGAATTTGAGTCTAAATCAAGAGAACATGTAACAAAGGCCTTTGCTCTTACAGAGGGTTTGGTTTTTTTCTTTTCTCATAGGGTTTTTTTACAAATTACTGTTGATAAATATGGTTTGAGGAAGAGGGGATACATAGGCATGGTCAACTCAAACACTGCAAGATACCGGCAGGGAAAACAAGAAGCCACAAACCGCGCCGAGATCTGTGTGTTGTGGGCAGCAGGACTGCCTGTAGCTTTAGCGATGTGGCGTCGGGGTTACACCTCGGGCAGGCCGAGAACTTCCTGTGTAGTACCTTCTGTTCTGACCGTGTCTCGGGGTGGGGACCCATAGCCTGGCTGCACCGGCTGCCCTGAGCAGCCCAGCTCGATGCCGAGGTGTGTGCTTACCCTGCTGCCAGCTTGTGCAGCACAAAAGCTGAGGGTGCTCTGAGCTGGAAAGGGCCTCTGGCGAGCAAAGGCGTTAAACTTGCAAGTGAGGGACTGTAAGGAGTAAGCATCTGAAGGTCTTCATCCTTCTGGCGTATATCCAACGCTGTGGACAGAAAATAAAGCTAGAGCCGGTCATCATAACTGAGCTTTCCAAACACCCTGTCTGTCCCCTTGATGTGCTCTCTAGCACAAAGCGCAGCAGGCGAGTGAAATCCAGGCTGTCCTTAATAAAGGGTGAAATCGTTCCTGTTGGCGTATCAGTGCCCTGTGTCCCATTACTGTTACTGGGCTTGTATATAGGCATTAAAGTATGTATCAGTGTTTCATTAGCATAGCTTAGGGCTGCCTCAGCACTTCTTCCTAAACACTTCCACTTGGAATGTTTGTGTTCATCAGTAGGTGTGAGTGCCAACTCTGAATACACTTCAGATGTATGCAGGGACTGCTCTGTAGGTCAGTCGGTCTGTGATTTTCTCTTGAGGATAAATGTGACAGGACCATGTTAGTAGTGAGTTTTAAAGCTGCCAGCTAATGAAATGGGAAGGCGAAGAACCTTTTACTTCACACTGGTGAACTATGCGTTCAGTTGCTTGTAGACAATGAAGTGAGAAGGCTATTAATGTTCCGATGGAAACGAGTTTTCATTTCCTGGCTTCTGTGCGTTTTGGTACATAAATTTAAATTTCACCATGAGGGTGGTGAGGCCTTGCCCTAGGTTGCCCAGAGAAGCTGTGGCTGCCCCCTCCCTGGCAGGGTTCAAGGCCAGGTTGGATGGAGCTCTGAGCACCCTGGTGTGGTGGAAGATGTCCCTGCTCATGGCAGGGGGGTGGGAGGAGATGCGCGTTTAGGCCCCTTCCAACCCAAACCATTCTAGGATGCTGTTAGCGTAGAAGAAACCAAGAAGGCTCTAAATGCTTGTTGATGTGCCGCTGTTACTGCGTTGAGCCAAAATCAAGAAGTTTGTATGGAAATTCTTCCTTGTTGAACATCGTAGTTCTGAGTCTTTCCCTTTGTTTGAATTTGCCGCAGGTGTGTATTTGCCTTTGTTATGGGAACAGAGTTTTTGTTGGAAAAGTCCTATTGCTCTGGGCTACACGAGGGGCCATTTCTCTGCTCTGGTTGCCATGGAGAACGATGGTTATGGCAATCGCGGTGCCGGTGCTAACTTGAACACTGATGACGATGTTACTGTCACTTTCCTGCCGTTGGTGGATAGCGAGAGGAAGTTATTGCACATTCACTTCCTTTCTGCTCAGGAGGTAAGAAATACCTGCGTAGCTGTCTCTGCGGCCCCGGGGGTCTCCGCAGTTCCAAGAGTGTGCTGTTCCGTTTAGTGAATACTGCTCCCTTCCCCATCGCTTGAGGTGACTCTGAAAGATGTTGTCCCACAGATTTGATATTTATTTGTAGCTCTGTACGTGGAATGTAACTTCACTGTGCATGTGAATACAAGTGTGCCTTGAAAAGGACACAGAAATAAGGATTCTCTCACTAATGTGAGAGTGAAATACACTTTTTGTTTTAAAGGATGCAACATAAATATGGGCCAGTAGTTGCAGCATGCTCTGCCTCCTTTTCTGATGAAACTCAACTCCTTTCTTCTTGAATAACTACCAAAAAGACAGGGAACCACTTCAGTAAAGTGTGTACGTGGGGGGAGAGAGGGAGGGTTGGAAGACCTGAGGTAATTGCAAAAGTGGGCATCCTGTAGAAAAAGGAGAAAAAGTGTGGGCTTCAAGTCTAGAGAGGGATATTTTTTCAGCAAACCATAACATTTGTTACGTCTTACAAGAGGGAATGTTTTCGTGTCAAGAACTGCTGGGCTCCTAAAAGCTGCTTTGGAAAGCCAGAAGGCTCTGTCAGGACTTACCCTCCTTGCGTATTGTGCCTACCATAAGTAATTAGCCGCTCACAGATAATTGAAATATGGCAAGGCTGTATTGGAAATACAAATCTCAAAACTTTAGAAAGGAAGTATAGCTGGAGAATATTTCCAGCGCCTTCAAATTTTGGCTGAAAACGCAGCGTGCATCGGTGTGGCTTTTGGAGACTCCCAGCTGCGGTGGAGTAGTACGCGAGCCCGCTCCGCTTGGGGAAGGGGCTGCGTTGCTCCCCTGCCTCCTGGCCATTTCGGAATGCCACAGGTGCCGTGCTTGAAGCTTGCTGGCTGCGTTTCAGGCCTCATTCTGCCTCTTGTTTCCTCTCCCCCACAGATAGGCAACGAGGAGCAGCAAGAGAAGCTGCTGCGGGAGTGGCTGGACTGCTGCGTGACGGAAGGAGGGGTTCTCGTTGCGATGCAGAAAAGCTCTCGCAGGCGCAATCACCCGCTGGTCACCCAGATGGTGGAGAAGTGGCTCGATCGCTACCGGCAGATCCGCCCTTGTACGTCCCTTTCCGATGGCGAGGAAGACGAGGATGATGACGACGAATGATGGTGAAGAAATGGAAAAGCAAGCTACCAGCGCAGAGCGTCTGACCCAGAGTTAGCGTTGCGCTCTAGCAGAGCGTTGCGGAACGACCCAGCTGTAGGGGAAACACGCTGTAAAGGATTTTTCGAACCAGCATGGGGAGAGCCTAGAAGCTCATCTGCTGCGTGGAGAGAGCGAAACGGGCTGGACTACAGTTTGTATAAAAACAGAGAAAAAGAAACAAAAAACAGCTAATTTTATTATCGAGACAGAAAAACCCATTTTTCTTTCCGATTGTAAATCTGTCTATAAATGTACCGCATGTGGTTGTGTAAGAGGTTGTGTAATAGGAAAAGTATACCAGCATCTTAATTATTGCAAAGAAATTTTTCAAATAAGGGCACTTACGAAAGCACATGTTAGATGGGTATCTCTTCCCTCCGAGATTCTTTTACAGTAGAACCTGGTATCTTACGTCACCTTTTAGATACTCTGACACATTTCTGTGAAAGGCCCTTTTATGCGAGATCTCACTAGTGCCCAGGTCAGATTGTGAGGTTTTTTTTTGTTTGCACAGAATATCCACAGCAAGTCATAAGTCTCTCATTATTTTACTAATGTTTTAGTTACTGCTGTGCCCATATAATAAAATCTAAACTCTACGGAACAAACTGGAAGAGAAGCTAAATTTTTCATTGAGTGAAAAGATTTGTTTCCTGAAAAATTTTTTTTTGTTTGGTTTGCATTTTTTTTTTCTTCTAATAGTTAATAGATTCCTTTCAGTATATGTAACAATATTTATTCAGAGAAGTGACCTAAAATATAGGGATTTTATTCCAGCCAGCATACACTAAACAAAATTGTGTGAAATTTGAGAACTCGGACACGAGTGAGAATTTCGTGTTGTCAGAACTCCCGTCTTGCTGTGAAACAAACCATACATCATTTTATCGCTTACTCTTTCATCCACTTAAACATTGCTGCAAATGAGAAAACACCTTTTGAAAAGGGTTACTCCTCGGCCATTAAATCTGGTGAGAATACACTTGGCAGGTCTAATTAAAAAGAAGAATCTATGCTAAAGGTTTTTTTTAAAAGCACTGTTATATATTTCTCAGTATGTAAACCTGGGAATTTCTTGCATGTTGATTGATGTGGCCATACTTAAACTTATGTAAGTTCCTGAGATTGTAAGTTCAGAGTATATTCTCCAGTAGAAATTTTATTATATTTGATAACTTTAGCCATGTAACCTGTAATGGATAAAGTTTATCTAAAAATCTCACTTAAACACTAAAGGTTAACGCCAGTTTTTACATATACAGTGCAATTCAGGTTGTCTTGAAAAGCACTTTTGATGGTGTGGTGGTTGAATAAGGAATTTTGCAGTAGATGAAACTGGTTTTAATTAGAATTTGGAAAGAAGCCCCATAGCACATATTTTTTATGTAGTTCAGAGCTATGGAAACCCTGAGGAACTTGCTGCTTTTTCTTCCAAATGCTGCTTCGATGATGTTGAAATGTGCACAACTCCTACGTAAACTTGGTGACGACACCACAAGTGTAGAAATAATGAAGTACTGTATGAACTTTGCAGTTCGCCCATCACAGACTACACTGGGGTTTATTATGAATTGTCTTTGCCTTTTTTTGGCCATTCGATCTCCTCTGATGGGTGCATGCGCAAATTTTCAGGTAAAAGAATGCATGCCTATCTGCAATGTATGTATGATTTACCTGCACCAAAAAGGCAAACTGCAGATACTAAAGAGGTTCTCCACAAGCCTATGGTCCTGTTTCAAGTTTGCTTTCGAAATTTGTTGGGTTTTTTTTATTTCCTTTCTTTTTTTTTTTACCTTGCAGTGACATCCTTTTATACCTTGTCTAGCTGAGGACTTAAAGCTTTTCCGTCAGGGGAGCGGAATGCAGAGTGAGCTGGGATGAGAATTTCCACGGCCCGAGCTGGTCTGCGCCGTGTGCGTGGTGGCATCGCTGATCGGCCGCGGTGTGACCCCGTACGCTGCTGGAGGCCCTTCTAGCTCGGGACCGGGCACGCCGGCTTCAGACGTTCCCATTCGGTGACCAGGTCCCTGTAAATTCAGATCCTAGCTTCCCTCTGCAGTCCACCGTTTGAACGGACGAAAGGATAAGCTCCTGCCTTCAGCAGGCTGCTTCCAGGGGTGTGCGAAACGCCGCGCGGGGTTCTCACATCCCTGGCTTTCTGCAGTACTGTGCCGTTTAAGGAAGCAAAGCTTCCTTGTACGTGGGGGAGAACAACCAATGTGAAAGTCTCCCGTGAGCCAGCCCCGCCCCGTACGCGGGCAGCCCGCGCCGTGGCCCGGCCGTCCCCGTCCCCAGCCAGCCCCTCACCAGGGGCAGTTCAGCGGGCGGTCGCTTCGGCCGCCTTCCCACAGCCGGCGCCGACCGAGCTCTGGTGCGAGAGGACAGTCCTGGCGCTCCTCAACCGTTCTTGTTTTGTTCTGATGTGCTGTGAAATGGTATGTTCGGGTGAACGTGCTCCACGGGGCGTTTCCGAGCTGGTGAAGTATCTCTTTTTTTCTCAAAACCCAAGTGATCCAAACCTCATTTACCTGTGGATTAAAGAGCTGCAACCCCTGCTTTGTGCTAGCCCGGTCGTCGGTGTGCGTTAATGGGTGCCCTCCTCGGGCGGCCTCCTTGGACGTTCAGAGGTGGAGATTAATTTGCAAACGCTGCCTTGCAGCTTGTCGGCAAGTTCTGCTCTCTCAGCCA
>Ga0181612_181466_pt1 | contig 11486 bp, 4 predicted proteins | sample HoacroProtozoa21_FD_119630 | JGI IMG/M metagenome (GOLD analysis project Ga0181612, IMG submission 119630) | Hoatzin crop microbial communities from Cojedes, Venezuel. Combined Assembly of Gp0051906, Gp0051904, Gp0051908
ATGTCCCATCTGAACTTCCCATGATGCAGCTTCATTCCATTTCCTCATGTCCTGTTGCTGGTCACAAGAGAGAGATCAACACTTTCCCCTCCGCTGCCCTCTTTGGGGAAGTTGTAGATTGTGATGAAGACACCCCTTGTCAATGCAGACCAAGTAGATCCTTCAAAGAGACAGAAGTCTAAGCATGCCTGTTTTCTTTGTCTGCATAGTTATTCTAAAATGTTTGAGTTTATACCATGCTGACTTTCCGTGATAACACCTTGCTAACTGGTGTTCAGAGAAGTCCACCAATTTCTCCAGAATATGTAAGTCAAAATCTAGGTATGTTGAGCTAAGCATCCAGAAAGTAAAAATATATCATTATCAAATCATGCATAAAAGACTACTTAAGTGATTTGGCATGATAACATAAACCAAGCAAGGCTTAAATCTGGATTTTTTTAGGATAGTACCTAATCTTGACACTGAAGGCATTTTTTTCATTCATCTGCTTCACATACCACACACTTTTCAGTGTCTTTAGTAAAGGAGGCACAACTGATCCAACTCCATTCTGTCTACAGTTCTTATTCATCATTGAGTACCCTACATCCAATTCAGAAAATAGGCCAGGAATTTAAAGTGTAATATCAGCCTACAGATAGACTCAAGAAGTGTGATAAAGGAGACAAGCAACTAAAAGACTGTACGTGTCACCTGACCTCTAAAATTTACAAAACTTTCCAAACAACCCCAAAGGCGCAAAGGTCCAGGCCCACACAGGTGACTGCCTCATAAGTGATCCTGAACTTTCTCTTATCTGCTGTAGCTGCAGAATTCCCAGTAGGCCAACAAATTCTTGCCAGGTATCTCTAGGCATACTGAGGTATCATACCATTGGGTTCCTCCCCTTCCAGTCACAGTTCTTCATTTCTGCGTCTTCTGTTGGTTTAATCTATTCTTTCATGGTAATTTGAGTCACTCTGCTGATAGGGTCCCAAAGAAGTACAAAACCAATATGGATTTCGTGACTAGCTCTTCTCAATATATGAAAAACTCAAGTTCTTTGACATTTGAAAGCAGTTTCTTTCTTGGTATATTCTAGAAATAGCTGCAAAGAGGATGCTATTTTCCACAGAAGAACAACATTGATCTATTTTTTCCAGTGTATTCCTTATTATTACAATCTCAAGAAAAATCACTGTATCTTCAAATAGATGCAATCTTCTAAACAGAAGCTTTTTTAAATTTCTGCATCTAAACCTGTAAGCATTGTTTTTGTGTACAAAACCAAGATAAGGCTGATTATAATAGAAGGAATTGTTTAGATTTATGGCTGTTGAAGCAGTTCTTCGAGCTATAAGGGCTATCAAAAATGTGTACAGCTGCACATGAGTTAGCAATTAGCAGTGTCCAAAGCATCTCTCTCTGGCAGATGTTTCAGAAGCTGCTAATTCTAAATTGCATCAAAAAGAATCTTGAATGTAAGAGGCAGAAAATAACATCAATTTTTTTTATTCAATCTAATTTTCAAATTTTTGACCTGACTTCCCTCTGGATATTAATTTCTGAGTGAGAAAGGAAAAAGGTAGGAAGAATAAAAGACAATTAATTTCAGAAATATTTCAGAGTAGCTTTCCCTTATGATTCAGTAGTATTGGAAAAGTGTTACCTTAGCTCTAGATTGCATCTTTCTGAGGACCTTTAACTGAAAGAATTCAAATAAAGCATATGACTAATTAACCTAACAATGCTATATTGAACATGATTATTATTTTTTTGAAAACTGGCATTTTATATTTTTTTTTCTAGTCAAAATGGGTTTTCTGACCCTATTTCATGGCACTCCAACTATTTGTGTTAAACCTTCACTAGGCATTCTTTTATTAGTTACTTTAAATTCCACATGTAATACGGTGCATAAATCAGGTTTCTTTTCTAACATAGTAGCCTGCCGAAAGGAAAAAAATCCAGTGTAATCCCTTATAGAATCATTATTATCTAGCTGTCTGAAAAGCCAATCAAGTTCACACATAGTATTTGGTCACTGTTGTATTTATTCTAGTTGATATATAATGAAATTAATCACGTTCAAAAGGTAAAATGTATGTTACTTCATATAGTATGTTCATTAAAAATATTACAATGAAGATATGGGGCATTTCATTTACATTTTGATAAGTCAGAAGTGACTTAATTTAAAATATATGAATTACACTGCAGTTAACCCAGTCCCTTACTCAGTTCAGAGCAGGGAATTGTACAAAACATATGGAGTATTAACAGCTCTCAACTTTAGTAGAGTCTGCTTGGCTTGCCTATGCAAAATGTTTCATTTTACTTCTGTCTCCTTGGTTTTTGTCCTGAGTTTGCACTTCTATTGTGCCTTGCTGTGTGCTGTCTTTCAATATGGGGAGTGAAAGTGAGAAACACAAATTTAAAGGACCACATGCACAAGCAGCACAAGCCTTCAGCTGCAGAGTGCGTAACATTAATGGTAATCCTTTGGCTCTGGTAAGAGCTCTCTGCAGATCCACAGAAAAAGAATATCTCTTTCATCTTTCTTTCCTCATGAGTTGCAGAGCTTGTCTAAAGACCTTGCTGTCCTTGGTTATGACCCCTATAGTTTAGCCAGCCTCTCCAGAGAAAAGATGGTAATAGAATTCTCTAAAATATGAACAGGGGATCTATGGAGCTTGCTTTAAAAATACAGAATATAGAGAAAGAGACCTTACATGAGAAAAATCCTAAAGAAATTATGTAATTTTCTTTTAAATTACGTAAATAAAAATATTTAAGTATATTAAGACTTTTAAATAAAGATATCAACTAAACACGCAAGGCTAATTTGAAGACAACATTTTGCATAGACTGTCTAATAGGTCTTTGAAATACCAGAATTTGTATAATTTAAATTCTGCTTTCACCCTCCAGCTTTTCAAAATCTTCTGGGTTTTTCTTGGGGATTTTTCGGTGTGTGCTAGAAGGAATTTGTTCCCTTGTATCTTTTACAGCTTTCATTTTGCCTTAGCTCCAGCAAAATATTTTTTTTTGTTTTGTTTCTTCTCTATTTATATATATATTCTGTTTAAATTTGAATGTTAGACTTAAGAGTATTCAACATCTCAGAAGAAAAAAAAAAACCACACAAAACAAACCTCAGCCAGCCTCCCCAACAAAACTCCTGAGTTTTGTCTGTTTTTATATCATATCAATAAATCTGAAAGACATGGACATATTGTTAAAAATTCTTCTCAGTTTTATGTCATATTTCCACAAACATGTTATCTAGCCTGAATGGTGATGACTGCAACTTGGTAAGCAATGACAGTATATCTAGTACTGTAAAAGACTTAATATGCATATGTTCTCTGTCCCACAAACTCATAGGGATATTTTGCTGAGGTCCTGACTTATAAGGAAACCTGTGAATCTTTCTCTGTTTTCCTGTGAAAATTGAACACACCTTTTGCTATAATCCCTTATAGCAGTGGCATCAAGCACGTTGCAACAGAGATTAACACCGACTAGCTACTGCAGCTACAGCAGTGTGAACTTTATAGCACTCTCATGCAACTGTGTGAACATCTGCTTTTATTACTCTTCTACTTCCCTGCTTTTCAAAATTTGAACAGTTTTTTTCCTATTATGTTCTGTACAGAGCAAAGCCATCAATTTTAAGCATCTTTTTCACATTTGCTGCAGAATGAAATCATTTTCTTTTCTCATCAGACAATCTGTATAATTAGAGTACTTTATAGCTATCTGTATCAAACAATTAGTGTATTAATTGCTGAAGTTGGACTATACTAGTGAGCATGTAAGCAAAATTTTCTAAATGTGATTACATTGTTGAAAGCGTAATGAACAAGAATGGCATTTCTATAGACAACAAATCCATTTCTCCAGAACCCAACAACAAAACTTTCTGATTTTCATTACAGACTGTCAGTTGTTTATCCTCAGGGGATATTTCCCCTTTCTATATCTCAAATTTTCTCTTCAGATTTGAAAGGCCTAATTTGGATCTGGCTTATTTAAGTTTTACTCCAAAGGAAACAAACTGTTTTTGAAAAAGTTGATCTGCATCTATGAAGCTGTAACTGGTAACTTACTGTGGCCCAGAGTGTTTTGAGCAAGCTCTGAGGGTTCATTCAAAGTTAGTCTCCCATCTTTCTGCTGTGGTTTCTTAACAAATAAATACGGGATGCATAGCAGCAATTTATCTGATTTTTTTGAGAAGTACTTAGCATATTATTCTAATCATGAGGGGTTTTAGGACACATTTGATGTATGTCATACTTTTGTACATATATGGCCTGTTAGTCAAGCTGAGAGGGCTGTATTGTGCTTCCAGAGAGTTATTCTAATCTTCCCTTGCAAACTTATTAACAGCTCCATTATCATCCAGAAGTATGAACTTTGCAGTCTCACCTGTGATAGGTCAGGCCCACAAGGAAATACTCTTGAGACAACAGCCTTTGCTCACCATGCTGATAATTTCTTGCAAATTTCTCGGATACTTTAAAGCAGAAATGCCCAGCTACTCTACAGTGATACTGCAACTAGCTCATGAAGAGGAACGAGTATATCTGTCTGTCTTTTACAGTGTCTGTTTTCACTTTTTTAATCTCCAAAAATGAAATTATCTCTTTTGTTTTTAAATATGGAATGCATTAAGCATGCTAATATTTACTTATGTCTTCCTGAGTGAAGCACTGGCAAACTGAAACTCTTTGCCCTGGGGAGTGGAGCTCTGCAAAGGCAGTGTCAGGAAGGAGAGCATAAAGGATATTGTACTCCTCTCTTCTGCCTCTGTTTTGATCTCACAAAGTGTGATGATTCAGCTCTAGAGACAGATAGGTAGTCACATAAGCAATCTTTGCTATGGGACCTAAGCATTATGCAGATCTGGTAGATCCATGTGCCTTAGGGTCTGCACTGAGATGAGGCAGTCATGTCCTATGCTTTCTTGGTCAGTGGGTTCCCATGTAAATGAAATTTGGGTGTGCGAGTTTGACGGGAGTTGCAGAATATTCAGAAAGGTGATTAATTTGAATGAAAAAGAGAACAACACAGTGAAAGATGCAGAGAAACAGACCCAACTCAGAGTGAGCACGGAGTCCCAAGCAGTATTACAAGCACAAGGAAAAGCATCTGATAGCACATAGTGATATTTAAAAAAGGACTGTCTTCACTGCATTTAAAAGGACTGATACAAAACTCCTATGGCAAATGCAAACATCTCAAACTAAGGAGAATCCCAGCATCTGACAGAAGTCGTACAGCAAAATAAGCTAAAAGTTAGGTTGGGAGTCATGTTCATAAACAAAAAGTAATCTAGAAGCTTTTGCATCATTTCATGAATCTCTGCAACTAGATCCATCTTTAACATGAGTTTTCCATGTAAGCAACTTGATCCTCAGCAAATCCATAAAACCACTAAGGACACAGTCCAGAAAAGCTATTCCATAAAGATATAGGTCACAGCGAAAACCTTTCTTAACTTTATTTTAGGATGTGAAAATCACGGAGTCACGCAGCCTCTTAATTTACTCAATAACTCAGCAGGAGTCTTTTTTTCCCCCTATTTTTCAGTGAAATAAATGGGACTTGAATATAAAAAGAGTACTGATATGTTCTTGAATGGAGGCTTATATTTCTAACTATTACTACAAAAATAAGAACTATTATCACTGATCATTTTCCATGTAGCCGTCTTATATCATCATTTGGTTTCAGTTTATCACTTTCATGTTGTAAATGTATAATAAAATATCACACTAATATCCAACTTCAGGAAGTAAAATGCGTCCATTTAACATGAAATGTTAGTAGAAATTATTAGGAGATTATACACTAGCAATAATTAGACACCTGACTAATCATCCCTTATTTTTGGAAGTATTTACTGTGCCACTCAACAGAGTACATATATATTTTGTGAAATTAGGAAGCACCTATCTGCTTAAAATTGATAGGGTTTATTTTTCCTTGCTTCGTGTTGTATAATCTAGCATAACCAAAATATACAGTATGACCAAAATATAATACTTAAGATTTCCAGAGGACTATGTCCTGAGGACTAAAACAAGCAATAATCATTCCCATGTTTGGTTTTCCTCTGTATCATTAATCTTTTCATTTTATCTATAATAATAAACAACATTTTAAAATATATTGACATTAACATTAGGAGCCTTAGCAAGGTTATTTATAGAACAATACCGTTTAGATGTGATTTAAACATTTTGATGAAATGTCGAAAATGATTGCCAATCTGTCAGTCAAGGTCATCCTGCAAGAGCACAGCAGAACTAAGTAATCATACAAGGTAACTTCTTGACTGAAGAAGACTTTTAACAGAAAAAATACTTATGAAACTTTTTGCTTGTTTTTAGGCTGCTTTGAAATTAGCCAGTGAACAACGGAGTAGGAAGGCACAATCAGATGGATAGATGGTTTCTTCAGGAGTGATGCTGAAAAGCATTATAATTCTATAGCAAAAAATAGCAACTGAAAGTGAGACAAAACCCATCAGTATTCCGGGAAAACTTTCATCATTTTTAGTTTTTTCAATCGTCTGTAATTTTTAATCTCTATGTTAATAGCTTACAGGACAGTGCAGAGCCTGGGGTCTTCTATCCCTAATAGAAAAAAAATCATATTTACAGAACTACCAGCCATTAAAAGATTTCCCTGAGGTACTTCATTCTTGAAGTTACTGTGGCTCACCTGATTAATTATCAATAGCGAGAATTATTTAACATTTTATGTATTGTTCAATATTTTCAATCAAGATAGAATTTATGTACATAACTACATAATGATATGTAGTTTATATTTTTCTGTTTATGTTTATTTCAACTGTTCCACAGGATCTACATAGCTAGGACCACCAAAAATACACGAAGAATTACTCATGAGTTCTTCCATAAATCTTCGAGAACAGCAGACTGTTATTTTCTGTCATATCCACTGTACAGTTAAAAATATTCTCACCATCACTAATACAGACAAAACCATGTGCTCTTAAGAAAGTCATCTATAGCTGAAATTTTAAAAAAGTTAGATTTTTAAATCCATCTCATAACTTCATTGAATGATACTTGGAAATTCGAAGCTAGTTGTACAGCTAGTGATAGAATTTTATAGTCAACATGACTATAAAAGTCTACTATTTGAGACTCATTCAACAGATTTTTAAAGAACTTTTTGTGTACTGCCCAGATCATTCTTAGGTATATTAGCTGTAGTTAAATGTTTTTTGGTCTTTTATTTATTGCATGGTATAACTTTTTAAAATACAATATTTCGTGTTATTCCCTTCGTGTTAATGATGTCAGAACGGTTAATATTTTTGTCTCACTGTTTTTTTTCTTTTGAATTTTATCGGAAAATAATTTTGAGATGCTTTACATTTAGGAAAAGATTCCCATCCCTGAAAATGTGTTTTTTCTTCAAAGTATACAGAATTCGTAGCCCGTGCTTGTTTTTGTTTTGTTTTTTCAACAGGATTTACTGTCCTAAACCACAGTCATAAAAGCACATAATGGCTTAGTAAAAGCACTGCAATTTGTCACAACAGAATTCTGTTTTCTATGCAAGTAAAATTTAATTTCTGCTGAGTTAAGAATTGAGTGCTCCCTACTGTATTTCACTGTTACCTGTCATTCTGTTTAAGGAAAGCTAAATTAGTGTTGTGAAAAGCAGGAGTTGGTAAGTCTCACAACCATAAAAGACAGCTAATGCTACACTGATTCTAAATCTTCCTCACTCCTCTACTCCTTCACAAGAAATATGTTTCTAGACTGTTGGTTTTGCATGGTGTCACAGAAACGTCACGATACAATTTTGTACCTATAGACACTGCAGAAGACAGTACACAAGCAGATAGTTTAAATACTTGCCTAAACTGTTTGCAGACAAAGCACACAAGATGAATATCCTTTTTCTATGGAGAGAGAATGGATGCAGTCAGAGAATAAATGTTTAGTCCAACAATACCTAGGAGTCTGCAGTTAAATTTGGAAACACGATGTCCAATGTTTCAGTCTCATGCCATCATACAAAACATTTTTATTTTCTCCTTTCCTTGCCAAATTAGACTTCCTGCAGTTTTACTGTACTGTCCAAATTGCATGAGGTCTTAAGACCTCTTGATGGAAGCTGTAGGGGTCCTTGTTAATAATTTATGTTCTAGGAGATGTTTTATCACATAAAAAGTAGTTGGGGTAAGGGATTCCCACTCTAGATGCTAAAAAGTACCTGTTGGGGGCTTTATACATAAAAGTGCTATCTCTTGCTAAGCACATCCCTGAGCTACAAATTGTTGAAAACTGATTGAGTACTAAGAAATTCTTGCTTTTTCTGTAAGAAGATAAGGAAATTCCTATAGGATTCTGTAAACTGCAAGTGCTGGGCTGAAGAAACTTCTGGTCCGTACCAGGATTATCTTTTTTACATTGTTATTGTACTTGAAAATCCATATGAAATAGTACCATCACTACATTTGGACTTACTAATATCATAATATTGTTCTTTCTGCATAGATTGCAAACTGAGAACAACCATCATTAAAAGTAACCACAATCTGATAAAAATTATTAGCTCTACTCTGCTCTCCTACACAGCTCACAAACCAGCCTGAAGAACATCAACGCTAGAAGAATGGTTGTCCAGAAACAATGTTAGAAGAAACTTCATCATTCATTTGGGCAGCCTGACTCTTATGTATTTTTGTCTTTGTAAAGCAGGAAGGTGAAACAGAAACTTGCATTAATAAAGTTCTCAAACAAGTTCACTATTGTGATACAGAAAATATTATTGGTATGGCTAACTCTCACAAAGTGTCCTTGTGATTTTAAAATGAATAGTTACATGTGACAGTAGTGAAAATAAAAGTGCACAAACTGACATTGGTAATGTTTTAACTAAATTTAAATTCATACTTCTTGTGCTTGTCTGCCAGGCCACTTCTTCCAAACCAACTTAAATTATGAATTTACACAATGTTTACTTCTTTTCAATAGCCATATTTTTCAGACAATGCAAGACACACAATAATTGCAAAGTTCCTTTGCTGCTTTGTACATAGAAGTCAGTGTAGTGTAAGTACATATACTAGCCTACAACACTTTAACTTCTTTGTATAGACAATAGATTAAGAAGCATAATGTTCTCAGGGTAGCAGGTTCTGAGTTCCAGTTAAGTTTCAGAAAATGAATATCTTAGTGTCCAGAATAATTCAAAGCTTATTGAGGTGAAATATCACTACAGGTCTAAACCTCAGAAAGTCATGCCTTGATAAATCCGATTCTTGTGTTATAATTGGAGTTACCCCAGCAATCTGAGGGAACATAAAAATATACCATCCTGATTAAGTAACTATAGACCATGCAGGTTTGATATAATTCATCATAATAATCCTGTTACCACTAACTCCAGAATGCTTAGATACAGAAAACTTTCTTCCCTTTTGCAAAAGTCACGTGGATATTTAAAAGGATTTGGACGAAACCAAAGCCAATTGACAAACCTTCCTTTAGGATTCCGCAGAATTTAATAGATGAAAGTTTATGTAGAACTTATGGCATTCTATAGATTCATAGATGTCACATCATTAAATTATGCATGAAAACACTCTCACGAACATGTAGCATAAGTATTATTAAAGGTGTTTGCATGAGGGTCTACCTACAGATACCAATAAATAGCTGACTTGAAAATTTCTGATGGTTCAAAACAGAACGATTTTTAATTTTTCCTTGTTGTTCAATATTACTGTAGCCCAATAAACACAATTTCTACCACTGCAAGTAGAAGATGCAGGGCTCTGTGAAGCACAGGGTCTGGGGTGCAAGGCTGGCCTGGGAGGTGCTGGCTGCCCCGCCTACCTGAGGTTGAGTGAGTCTCACCTCCCTGCGATACGCTGGGGCTGTGTGACACTGTTGGTCGTGTGGGCTGTGCTGAGGAAAGAGCCTCATCACAGGCAGAGAATGCATCTGGGTGAAGTACTTGAGACACTGATGGTTCACTGAGGAACAATGGAGCTGCCAACCATAGGACCCTGAGGGACAAAGGAAGGGTGAACATAATGCCAAAGAACAGGGAGGTGGTGGTAGGACTTTCTGTGTAATAATTTTAAGGCTATTGTTACTACTGAGGTTTTTCATTACCAATGTGAGCCATGAATGTCAATACTAATGCATATTGGATTAATAAAAGCTTTGTCAGCTTTTGATTAGATTGTTAAGATTAATTTGACCAGCTATAAATTCTTGACTCCATTCCATAAAAATATTTTGAGTACAAAATTACATCTGTTTGGTAACGACAAGGCTACTACTACTTTTGTTGCCAAAAACTGGCAATGAAAACAGAAAACGGCTTGGTGACTACAGGGCTAGAAGGAACTGTAAATATGGGATACCTCAAGTGTGCGGACAAAGCGATTTCCAGTGCTTACTCAATACTGCTCTAGTAAAAAAAATAACAGGGAAAGTGAAGGAAAGAACTGCTCCAAACAGAAAATGCTTCTGAAGCAGGAATTTTTAGGCTTTTCAGACTCCTTCAAGATGGAAGAAGTGAATTCATTAAGATGGAATGACTTCATTCTGTTGTTTGGAAGAGAGAGGACAGAAGGTTAGGATGGAGAATCAGATACAAAACAGTCAAAAGGGATGATAGTTCTTTCAAGTTTGCCAGCAATACTGTGAACAGAAAGCAATAAATAAAAAGCTTTTTATTTCTTTGGCACTTCTGTTAATAAATATTCTTATTTTGTCTATTCACATCTACAAATAGATTTTGCATACTCTTAATCTGCTGAAGTAAGACAAATTATTTAGAATGTGTTTCTTTCAGCTCAGAGAAAATATATGGAGCCCATATGAAGAAATATCATGTTGTACAAGGGTATAGGTGGTGGGTTGACCCTGGCTGGAAGACAGGAGCCCATCAAAGCCAGTCTATTGCTACTCCTGCTCAGATGGACAGAGGAGAGAAACATAACAAAAGGCTCGTGGGTTGAGATAAGGACAGGGATAGATCACTCACCAATTAGTCACAGACAAAACAGGCTCAACTTAGCGAAATTAATTTAATTCATTACCAATGAAATCAGAGTATAGTAACAAGAAATAAACCCAAATATTACAAACACCTTCCCTCCATGCCTCCCTTCTTCCTGGGCTCAGCTTCATTCCCAATTTCTTCTGCCTCCTCCCCCTCCCAGTAGCACAAGGCTATGGGGAATGGGGGTTGCGGTCAGTTCATCACACGTTGTCTCTGCTACTTCTTCCTCCTTAGGGGGAGGACTCCTCACACTCTTCCCCTGCTCCAGCGTGAGGTCCCTCTCACGAGAGACAGTTCTCCACAAGCTCCTTCAATGTGAATCCTTCCCACAGGCTGCAGCTCTTCACGAGCTGACCCAGCGTGGGTCCTCCCCATGGGGTGCCGTCCTTCAGGAACAGGCTGCTCCAGCGTGGGTCCCCCACAGGGTCACA
>Ga0181612_135741_pt1 | contig 11485 bp, 9 predicted proteins | sample HoacroProtozoa21_FD_119630 | JGI IMG/M metagenome (GOLD analysis project Ga0181612, IMG submission 119630) | Hoatzin crop microbial communities from Cojedes, Venezuel. Combined Assembly of Gp0051906, Gp0051904, Gp0051908
CATTTCCAAGAAATGTTTATCATAGTAATGGCTTTTCCGAGAATTCATTAATATATGGTAATGTCCGTCGCACATGTTTGTTTGGCGTCTCTCGGCAGGGGTCTTCAGATTGTCCTGCAGCCTCCTTATCTCTGTAGTTTGCATACCTGTTCTCCCAAGGCCCAGGCGCCTAAAGGGATTATTCAGGAGTCCCTTGTCTTGCAACCGTTGGAATTATTCGCAAAGAACCAAGACTTGTTTCTGACCACCTGAAGTGATAACATCCCCTACATGTTACATTTACAGTTATCACTAGTGAAGAGATATTGTTGCCTCTTAAAGCAGGATGTGCCAGTGTCCTGTATTGCATATGTTTTCGGAGTACAGGTTGACCCAACCTGACTGAAAATTTTCGATTAGCTGTGGTGCCACATCAGATATGTGGCACAGGACAGTAGCAGCAATTTTTTTACAGGAGTATTGCGTCTGGAGTGTTTTGGAGTACTCTGACTCAGTGGTAGCCAATGAATGTTTCTTCAGTGTTGCATTTAAAACAAATGTGGCTGTGATTGTCTTATGGAATGTATTTTCTTTGTCATACAAGTTTATCTTTTGGAATAAAGAGCAAGCTTAAAGAAATTATACTTTTAAAAGGAAAAGGCTGGAGAGATGACACAACACCTGAAATAAGAAGCTTTGCAACATAATCGCCATATTTCTGTTGAGGAAGGGACACTGCTGAGCCTGAACACTGGTAAGCTGACTGTTTATCAGGTCAGAAAAAGCAACACAAGAGAAGGTGATGATGAGGAAAACTCTGCAAGTCCTCTGCCCCTTTGCAGGGAACGTTCAGCTGCAGCAGGCAGACAGAAACTGTGCATCCTAGAACCAAAGCTAAGTATTAGCTACCTCGGGCCTCAAGGGACTTGCTAAGTATCAGGAAGACAATAAGTGTCTACAGATGTCACTTTTTTTCCATCAGTGCTTTCACCTTTTGTCCAAAGGGTTCCTTTCTGGGCCCTTTTTTGTATGTATGGACCTCCTGCTTGTTTCTGGACACAAAGTGATGCTAACAGAATGGGTGGTGGTGTGATTTTGCACGCATGCCAAGCGGCTGTTAGTTCTGTGGGCCCTGCACAGAATAGTCTTAGGTAATTCTGTGTTAGATCACATCTGTTCTCGCGTGTGGTAAGTGCTTTGCCTCTCAGATCACACAGAGAACATACCTACTCTGCAAGTGGAGAGGGTGGATTTTACACTGAGGGATGCTCTCTGGTAATACCAGCTAGAGTCAAGCTTGCATACTGCCTGTGCAGCTGCACTAGGTCACTGTCACTGCAGTCACTCACTGTGAAGAGGAAAGAGTTTGTGTGTGTTTTGTCTTTGCGGGATGTGGAGGAATCCTCAGCTTTTTGCATTAACAAAGCAAACTGTTAGGTTTCCACTGCAGCCATCTGACCCTTTGTGTATTCGAGTCTGGTTGCCTGGAAGAGGTGATTAGTGCTGATGATGATCAGCACGAGCCCGAGCCTGGTAGCCCTCAATGAGCCATTACAATGAAGCTGTAACTGTCAGTGAACTTAGAAATGAGACTGGAACTACGGTGGGTAGTAGTTAGAAGACAGTAGAACTGGAGCTACTGCAGACGACAGGCTGCTAGGAAGAGGACTGTAAATGTTAAGGAATGGTACTGATGAGAGATGGAAAGAGCAGATAAAAGGAACCAGGAGGTTAAGTTTCCTATTGTATTACAGTGCTAATTAAAATAGCTGAAGAGCTGCCTTCTGCTGTAGCTCCAGGCTAAAGCTGAGCTACTCCAGGGTAGTCAGAATGTGGAGTTGACAGCAAGCTTCTTCAGAGAGAGGCTTGTGAATAGCGTGGTGAGCAGAATTAGTGCTGCTTTCTATTTCTGGATATTACCTATATCCATTTCTGCTTTGGAGCACAAGGTCCGTCTGTTCTGCAGAGAGCCTCTGCTCTTCTCTGAACGGGAGGTATGGTGACTTGAGCCACCTTGGTATTCTCTCTGTGTGGTAGCAAAGGATCCCGGGTGTTGTAGGCAAGGAGGGCTTTAGCTGTGCTGTTCAGTGCAGGGAAGTCTGCAGAACAAAATTAGATTGGTGAGGGAGGGTGGTTGGAGCAGAGTGACAGAGAATGGATTCCTGGTGTTGGACAGAAATGCAGGTGGGGAAGCAGTGACCCCTGGAGCCATCTAGAAAAACCAGCTGCCTTTCAGAGGTCAGTTACTGGGCTGCACAGTCATCCTGCTCAGTGGAGACAGGGTTAAAAGACCCTCCTTTTCTGGGGCACAGTGAAGACAATGAGTTTATTTCGGGGTCCTGGCATTAGGTGGTAACTGGATGGTGCAGCAGTTTGCTGCCGACTCCTGCCCTGGCACCTGGCCGTGGGTTGCTCTGCGCATGCCTGGCTGTGTTCATGTGTTGTGTGGATGGGTGACTGACACCAAGTTTCCTTTCTCGTGTTTCAGGAGCTGTTGGCCAGATGCTGCTGGATGCTGACAGGGGAAAGCTGATTGGGAGACAAGCAGCCAGAAATGTTTGGACACGTCGTCACTTTGGATCTGTAAGTCCTTGTTTGAGGGAAAGTTGCCTGGAGGCATTGTGAATGTTTAGATGTCTCTGGAAATTCTCAGATCTTGAGGGTAGGTTTCAAATCCTGGTATCTTTTCCAGGTAGGTGAGAATGAGATGGCAGGTAGCATAGTTGCTGGCTCTGGGGTAGGAAGCAGGACAGTCCTGTTTGAGCCTGAGGAACTGTGTGCTGAGAGACAGGGAGGCCTTTGGCGTGTTCATTCTGAGCACCTCTACAATGGAAACGTGTGGATCTACGGGTGCAGCAGCTGCTGTCTGCTTGTCTGCCAGGCTGTGTGGCTGGTGGTTTTGCCTTGGTGCTGAACCAGCTTCTGCTGGGCGTTGGTGGAAAAGCAGATTCAAACTGTGCTGGCCTGGTCCCTTCCTGGAGGTGCACATTCTCTCTCTCTCTCTTTCTCTTTCTCCGCCCATACTTTACAGCTTTGCCCTGCAGAGCAGTTGTGCTGTTGTGAAGCTGTTTTTTTCTGTGCTAGTCAAGACCCGACTAATAGCATTGTAGTAAGAAAAGGGGCCAGACAGCTTGTTGGGGCAGGGCCAGCACCAGGGCACCTTTTCAGTTTGTTTTGGCAAAGCTTGAGTTTGCGTGGTCCTGGTTGCCTGCCTGTTCCATTCACCTTCAATCTGGCTCTCCCCGTGTGCGTACAACTGCTCCACACCCTGCACTCCAGTCCTGCCTCAAGGCTGGGTGCCATTGTCAGGGAAAACAAAGCACAGCAGCAGAAGTGCATCAGGGTAGGGAGGACTCCACTACAGTCTCTCGTGCCAGTGGCAGAGTGATGGCCATAGAACTACGATCCTACAGCTAGCTCCCAGATCAACACATTTCTCTTCTTGTAGTGATGGGTTCTCTGGGCTTTGAACAGAGAGGAAGGTTGTCTCTGAACTTGTGTTATATCCCTGGTTGGCTGGACACTATTTTCCAGAAGCCTGTTAGCAGGAAGGTAGAGCATGGTATGCCCTTTGCTGGAAGTCGGAGAGTAGCTTGCATCCCTTGTGGAGGTATGAGCTATCGCAGCTGTAGGCACAAAGACGTAGTGTTTTGGCTCAAACAAGAGTGATAATTGCCAGCTCATTTGTTAGGTGAGATGCACTGACTTAAAAGGACAAGTAAGGTAATTGTTAGCATTATCAAGCTTCTGTACCAAAGGCTTAACAGTTAGCATCCCTAGCAAGGAAGATGAGCTGAGAGGGTCCGTCCCATTTCACAGGAGGTTTGTTTAGTCCTTTCTGGAACCAAGGTTCCCTTGAAGCGATTTCTTCGTGAATTTTGAGTTTGTGTGGTCCCAGTTGCCTGAGGGCCTTGGACATGTCCTTGTCAAGTGCCTGTCCAGCTCTTGCTGGGCTGTGTGGCCCAACTATCCTAAGCTAATTTCCTTTACTTTCAGAAGATCTGTTGTGGGTTGGGGCAGGTACCTGGAGTGAGATGAGCATCCAGTTGTCCTTGGGTATAAAAATTCTCTATTCTTTACATATTTATGTGGTGAGATTTCAAACTGGCTGTTTTGATGGGTGCTAAGCTACTTGTTTCTTTTCTTCAGGGCATCTGAGTGAGTGTCCCTGCTTCATGAGACTTCACATTTGAGCCCAGGCTGGTGAGTGCTCAGGTCCTTGTGGCCTTGAGAAATGATTGTGATTTCAGCTTGGGATATCTGCGTGCACATCTCCTGTCCTTAACCTGGTAGGAAGAGTCCCCTAGATCACCTGTTTGATGGTGGGATGTTGACAAACTTGCTTCTGGTCAGGATTTCAGCATTCCTCTTTGAAGAAGAGAAATGTCTTCCCAGTAAGTCAGACCCATGTGTTTTGCTTGGGGATGCAGTGGAATGTGCATTCGCTGTGCTGGATGTGATTTTTCTAAAGTATTAGAGATCTCTTCACCTACTTGAGTCTTTTTAGGAGAAGGGACCTTGAGGGAATGACTGCAGCAAGGGAGAGTTTTCAGCATTCTGATGGTGGAGGTTTACAGGTTGGTCCTAGGAAGTTGTGCGTGTCTGTGGAAGAGCGTGAGAAACTTTTGAGAGCTTGTGTTTTTAGCAGAGTGGAGGACAGCTTGCAAATGTTCCAGTGGAGTGTAAAGTCTGTTGTGGCTTGGAGCCACTCTGTGTTTGGTGCAGACACCTCACGCTTGCCAGTGCTCCCAGGCAACTCAATCTAAATGTCAAGAAGATGCAGCTAGGCAAGAGTGGATGAGAACTGGGGAGAATTCTTGGGGCTCCATTTAGACACTTAACATATAAAACTCTGCTGGCCAAAACACAAAGCAAGTGAAGTCTGCCAGGTCACTGGCCCAGTGGTATATGTTGACTGCCTTGAAGGTATGTGAATGGGAGTCAAATGGTCCTGCCTTTAGAAGAGGAGAGAGGGTGATCTGAGTTGTGGCAGGTCCTGCACATTGAAGTAGGGCAGGTCAGGCACTGAGACTGCAGAGATGTGAGGCTTGATCAGTGTTAGCATCCAGCAAGGGAAAGGGGAATGAGAAGTGGGCGCTTACCCCAAATATAGGGGGACGATGAATGATGTATTTGTTATCATCAGGAAAGGTCCGCTATCAGGCTCTCCAGCAGCTGCTTAGCATCTCTGAGACCTGTTGTCTTGTGTACAATGGGGTGACTGAAATCCTGGCTGCTTGGAGAGGAAGTCTTCCTGTCTTCCACTGCGGTCCCAAAGTGGTGGAAAGGAAGGAGATTCTTCCATTTATACAAGATAGCTGCTTTGCTTCTACCCTGTTTTTTGCTCTTGTACTCTACTGCTCCTGCAGCAGGAAGCATACTGCCCAGCGTGGCTGAGGTAAAGGGACTAATCTGGTCTTTCTGCTCATGGTACTACTTCATATTGCAAAATCTGACGTTTGGTACCAACATCAGAGGCATTGCTCCCAAATTTGATGCCACCAGTGATGTGGGGGTGATCTTTGTCTTTTCTGATGGAGTGAGCAGTTGCAATGGTATGGTGCCTCCTTCTGAGGAGCCTCCTGCGGTCTGCTCCATTGGGGTTCCAGTGTAAGCCAAAAACTTCTGGGTTTGGGCTCTTTAATGGCTGGAGTCTCCTCCCACATAGTCCCTGCTGACAGTGACAGCACATGATCAATAACTCTTGCTCCAGCTGTCACTGCTGCCTGTAAGGCTTGCAGTTTCCATATTGGAAAAGGCCTTTCCTAAAGAGCCTAATCAATATGCTGCTGTGAGGTCTGTTCTCGTTTGCTATATATAATCTGGACAGACACAAACTACGTGAGTGAGGAGGGGGGGAGAGGATGTGCCAGCCCTCTGCTCTCACTGACTGGGAGAAGGACACAGCTACCTCTTGCTTTGCTCCCTCTCCTGCAGCTGTTGTTCAAGGCTTGCGGCCACATCCTTTCCCTGCTCTGTTAGCACTCTGCATGGGGACCTGCTCTGGGACTCCAGGGGAGCCAGATTCCTGCTGGGTCACTTCTAGGGTTCGGTGGAGCGCCTGCGACTCTCTCTTCTATGCACTCTCTGCTGTTGGTAGGTAACCCGCTTTCGGAGCCACGCAGGTGGGAGGATGTCGAGCACAGCTCCGTCAAAGAAGCCTTACCGCAAGGCACCCCCGCAGCATCGCGAGATCCGCCATGAGGTGCCCATCATTCGTGACGACCAGGATGGAGTGATATTGGCGGAGCAGAGTCAGGTAACGGCTTGCCGGGGGGCAAAGGGCTTAACACCATTGCACCAGCAAACAGGGTTTAGTTACACCGAGGCAGGCCAGCTCAAGCAGGCAGAGGGCTTTGAGGTTTGCAACCTGAACTTGTCCTCATTGTGGTCCCTGGAGTCTGGCAGTGAGAGGGAGGTGACAGGGTGCGGAGCAGAGGTGAACATCAAGAGCCAGACTGTCTCACCAGCACTTCCACGTCGTGGGAAGATGGGGCAGCGAAGTGGGAAGTGGTGCCCAAACCGCAGTCGTGGGCACCTCAGCAAATTTGTGAGCCATAGCATGGAGACAGTTGTGGTGTCTGGAGACGAAAGGCACCATCCCACTTGCTCTTTCAAGAGCAGAAGCCTGGAACGCTCACTTATGTTTAAAGAGCCTCCTGAAGTCCTGACACCGAGGAAGTTTCGGGTCTCCTCTACACACCTGCCTCTCAAAGGGATCCTGAAGCAGACCAACATGACAGGCCCGTGCCCTGAGACCTTACGCAAGTCCCGCTCAGTAGAGACGCTTTCCCGTGGCCGTGGCTCATGCAAATACAGCAGTCCTCAGCTCTGCCTCAGCCGTAGGGAGCAGCGCTCACTGGAGCACAGCAGCAGCAGTGCCGTTGACTCTGTCAAGCACAGGGACAAGATCACAGAGGAAAAACTGCAATTCTCCAAATTCCTGGATGAGATTACCCAGCGGGTGCTGTGTCCCATCCGCTTGTACTCACAGGGGGAGACCAAGGGAGCAAAACAAGACCAGAACTCTCCCCTTTTCCCCAGAAGCTCTGTGCCAGAAGGCCGAGGTCACCTGAAAGAGGTCAAAACCAGGCATGCAACTGAAAGATCCCCCTGCCCAAGCAGAAGAAAAGTCGGAAAGAAATGTGAGGGGCTGGGAGTGGCTTCGTGCCGGAGAAAGCGTGCTGAGGAGGCTGAGAGAGCATCCAGACTGAAAAAGAAAGCCGTCCTTGGGAGGAAGGACAGTAAGGAAAAACTCCTTTCCCTGGAGAATAGGGTAGCAGATCTGTGTCGGCATGAACTGCAGCAGCTGTCAGACCTGGGGATGGCAGGGACATCCTCTGGGCAGCAGCACTCACTGTCTTCTTGGAAAAGCAGTGCAGAGGGCAGAAGGGATGAAAGCAGTCCCTGTTCACAGCTATTACAGCCACATCATCTGAGCGCTAAACTTGGGCAGAAGCATGCAGTGGAGCCGAACTACCCAGAGAAAGGATCCTTCTCCACTCCAACACACTGGAGTCGGGAGGAGGGGCCTACCCCATCTACATCCTCCCCTTCCTTCAGCCTGGCACTAAACAAGGTAGGTGCCAGGGCCACTCGCTCAGACAGGGTCCTCGCAAAGGCCAAAGCCCCTGCCTGGACCTCATCTAGTCTGTAATGCCAGTGGGAGAGCGAGAGCGGGCCCCGCGACCTCGCATTGCGGGTACTTAATCACCAGAAGCTACTCCTGTGGGTGCCACTCATGGCTGTGCTCCAGGTTGGGTGTATCGTCCTGGGAGGAACCAACTCCCCTTTGGCCCCAGGAGTTAGGAGGGCAGGAGCTGGTGCTGTTCTCCCAACTGCAGACTTCCCAGGTGTTTGCAGGCTGGAGGCCCTCCGGGCTGCAGGGCAGCAGGCGTGTGCGGGAGGTGGGCAGCACTGTTGTCAGGAGGTGTTGGGATGCCACCGGCGCTTTGTATGTGCCCTGTGCCTGGTTGTGCTGGGGTGCTGGATCTTTGTGTGATGGCTCTTTCAGGTCTTTGTAAGCCTTCTCCTCTTTTCTCCAGCCTACTCTGGGGCCGTCACCGTGTTTTAATAGGAGACACGTTAACCCCTTTGCCTGGCCACTAGCATCTGCTCTGTGTGTATTTGTGGGGGTGGGGGAGACAGTTGCTAGATAATTCTGCATAAATTAACAGATTGCCATGTGGGGTCAGGATGCAAGAAAAGAATGGGTTGATGCTTCGTCTTTAGGGAGAGGAGGATGTATGCAGGTGCTAAGAACCATTCTTTTAAAGTGGGAATTGATGAAAGAAGCAGCCCCATGATGTCTTGGGGCCAGGACTGGAGTGGTTTGCCTTCTGTAATATTGCTAGCAGCAAAAAAACCTCATCCACAACTGCCTGTGGCATGGCCTCTGAGCCCAGAGTTGGCTGTGACACTTAATCGACAATCTGAAGCATAGCAGCACTTTGGGTTTGTAAGTGCTGTTGGTATACCAAGCACCAAAAATAATCCATGGGCAGCTTGGACTTTGTGAGAACGGTCATAGTCTTGGGCTTTCACAGAAAATACGGTTGCTTCTAGTGCTAGTTAAATCTCTCCCAGCCATGCTGGCAGGCAGCAGCCACCTCATGGGTTAACACAGAGAGTGCAAAGGAAGTGAGAATAGCTGAGCCACGTGCTCTTGTTGCTGTGCTGTGTCTTCTTGTTCTGCAGGTCCCTGCTCCAGCCATCTGCGGATTTTGCCCAAAAATTTAGTTTCTTTGACGGGCTTTTTGGACCTTTGGTGTTTCTTCTGCTATCCCCAAATAGTTATAGTGGCAGGTTTCAGGTCTGCAGAAAGAAGCCCTTTTCACAGCACAGTCTGGTGGTGTAAATGGTAGACATATTTTTCAGCTCCCAGATGATTCTCTTTCATTCTTTTTGTGGAGCTTCAAGGGTGTTGTGATGGCTGTGGTGACAATTTAATCCTCAGTGTATGCTGCCCTGTGAGATTCCTGCCACCCACTAATTGTGGATGCGGAGGAAGCTGAAACACCAGGTAAGGTGCCAGTGTTATTAAGAGATGCTGAGATTGCACCGTGGGAGAGTAAAGTTGCCTAACTTGTGTGGTGGTTTCTAGCCTAGCTTTTCTTCCCTGAACCAGAACACACAGTCTGTCTTGGTATCAGACAGCTGAGCGGTGTGTACAGATCCCAGCAGCCCTAAGCTTGCCTAGCATGACCTGTCAGAGCAGGTGAGGAAGAGTCCCAGGCAGGGTCTAGCAACCAAGATTCTGCCCTTTAGGACAATGTGAAAGACCAGCTCCTTCTCTGAAAGAATCTCACAGCTTTTTTCCTCCCCATGCAGGAACCCTTGACGGATGCAGAAAGGATGAAGTAAGTGTCCTCCTCCCCCTTTATACCTGTTGTACTGCAACTGTGTGGGTGCTGATTCCTCACATTCTGCCTGTGCCTCCTGCACAACGAAGCTGGCTGGCCCTGCAGGCTCCCCTCAGATCTTCAACCTTTCTGGGGCCATGTGGGCAGAGTTCCAGTCTGTGCCTTGTCAACCTCTGCCTGGCATGTCTCTTCCCCCTGGAGGGGGAGGGAACATAGAGATCCCCAGTGCAGGTGCAGGCAGAGGAGTTGGTGGGTGTGAAAGAAAGCCTTCGATACAGGTGGAGGGAGGGGTGCCTTCTTTAACCCTTCTTGTTGCCACTGTGTTGCTTTAAGCCATCAGAAGCAGTATGCAGAGGCCTGCTGCTGACTGAGCGCGAGAGCTGAGCCTTTTGGTGGTGTGGGGCACAGACAGCTGGTAACACTGAGCTCCAAGCCATAGTGAGGAGAAAGCTTGCACTGCTGGAGAGAAGCTGTGCTTCTGGGTTTCTCTAAGCAACTGAGCACGAAGGAATGAAAAACAACAGGAAATCCTTCTGACCGCCAGGCATGTCCTGGCTGGGGAGGAACGGAGCAGCTTGTGTTGGAATGGGGTTGACTGGCAGCTGTGATCACATCTGTAAATGCACCCCATCACCTCTGCTTCTGGGCTTAAGGCTGTATGGAGTCCTCTTTCCACAATGTATTCGGTATGTGAGGACTTTTGAACAAGGGGAGGAGAAGATGATTTTACTCTTTTTGCCTTCAACTCTTCTAACCTGAACTGGGATAAATTATTGAGTGGGTTTCATTCACCAGGGAGGGACACTGGAGCTGCACAGCTCATCTGGCTAGCGGGCTTTACCCAAGCACTGTAACCCGAGAGGGAGCTGGGAGTCACGGCTGGCCAGCTGGCATGAGCTTTTTTGCTCCTGCTCCAAAAGAGTTTGAGTCTCCCTATCCTGACAGAGATGCGTGCGCTGGAGTCTCCTGCTAGTTCAGTTCCTGACTTCCTGGGAGCCCTGTGTGGGGTCTTGGGCCCTACAGCAGGGCAGCAGGGTGGGGACGCTGGTGTGGAGTACCCCTTGTGCACTCAGTGGTCCCTTGTTCCTGTGTGCCCCAGGCTACTGCAGCATGAGAATGAGGAGCTGCGCCGGCGGCTGACATACGTGACTAACAAAATGGAGGCGATGGAGCGGGAGCTGGAGTCAGGTCAGGACTACCTGGAGATGGAGCTGGGCCAGAACCGTGAGGAGCTGGAGAAATTCAAGGACAAATTCCGTAGGTATGAAAAAGAAAACGAGATGGATAGAGTTAGATGACTCCCTCAGCTGGCGTGAGCAGGCTGTGCTCTGTTGTGGAAATCAAAGGCATGCTGCATCCTTGGAAAGGTGCACGCCGGATCGTAGGGGAGTTAAAGGCTCTGCAGCCATTGCTTCCTCCAGGGTAAAGTGTAGGAATGCTGCCAGCACGAGGGGCTGACAACAACAGGACATTCTTCATCTGTTGGATGAAGGCAGGGTCCAGCTTGGGTAGTTACTCCACATGTGCAAAAGGAGCCACTGGCAGCTGCAAGAAAATACATCACCACTTTTCCGTAAAATACCTGAGCTAAAAATCAATGCCAGTCACTGGTCACATGCTGACATGTGACATAGCTCAGAAGAGTCCTCCAAAGTCATTCACACGCTCCCCTGCAAGATCGTTTCACCCAGCTGACCTCATTCTGCCTGCAGTAACTTGGGGTCTGAAGGCCATTATGTGGCAGAGGTGAGGCACAGTTAATATGCCTGGTTGTCTTGGTACTGTGAAACCAATCTTTCTGGTGTTGTGGAGTTGGTGGTTTGCTTGGCAGCTATGAAGGAAGCTTGAGCAGGTGCCTGAGATCCATTCCGATGCGTATCTTGTTTCTGTAGGTTGCAGAACAGCTACACAGCTTCCCAGAGAACCAACCAAGACCTAGAGGAGAAGCTGCATGCCCTGGTAAGTGCCCTAGTAAGTCACTAGAGGGAGGAGGTGGAAGAGAGCTGTGTGTTAGGAGCAGATGGGGGAAGGGGCCCTGGCTTTACCCAGCATATGTGGCAGTGGGCGAGGGGTGAGATTCTGGCCATGACCCATTCCGGCTGGTGTTGTGGACTGTTTTCTTGATTTCGTCGCTGATAGTGCCG
>Ga0181612_151194_pt1 | contig 11485 bp, 7 predicted proteins | sample HoacroProtozoa21_FD_119630 | JGI IMG/M metagenome (GOLD analysis project Ga0181612, IMG submission 119630) | Hoatzin crop microbial communities from Cojedes, Venezuel. Combined Assembly of Gp0051906, Gp0051904, Gp0051908
TGAGAGGCTGGAGAAATGGGGTGAATTACTTTTCCAAAATGGCATCAAATCAGATGGTAAGTCTGCAGGTGCTAGATCACAAGTCATGCCATGTTAAATCCACAATTTTTGCCTGGCCTAAAAATTGGATTTGAATGCACAATCAGGGTGTTCATCCAAAAATCCCTGTGGTTTTTGTTTCTGAAAAGGAAAAATATATGGGCACGGGCACACACTTAAACACCATCTGGGTACAGTAAGTGCTTTCTGCTATCTACCGTGCTGCTGCCTTGAATTGTAGGTTGTTGAGCAACCACGGTGACAGTCACTTGGCTTTTGTTTAGCTAACCATTTGCTGCAAGGCCATAGTCTGAAAGCAATGTGTCCCTTAGGGGCCACCGAATGAAACATCTTGCATTTTTCTTTATGGACTACAACTAGACTGAAACCACAGACATAACAGTGCCAGATAGCTCTCAATTCACAGGGGCACGAGGGCAAACCCACGAAACGTTATGGAAAAATGTCATAGGCAAGAACCCCAAAGAGTCCAGACAGTGGAAACTCATTCTAACAAGCAACTGGGGAGTGCAGGGGCTGTGCAAGGGACTGCCGAGTTTTGCTGGGAGAGCGCAGCCGTGGGAGTCCGGCTGCCCGGCAGCTGCTGCCTGTGCCAGGGCACGGGGAGCAGCAGAGCCCGGGTGAGCACCTTGCGCCGGGGACAGGCATGGCCAGTGGTGACGCTGCTGCCAGCCCAGCTCAGCCCAGGGTTTAAAGCCCCACCAGGCTTGCCAGCAGAGACCCTGGCCTTCCCCACTTGTCTGTGTCGGCACCACCAGCCTCAAGCTGAGCCGCCTTCAGAGCCTGTAGCCCGAAGTCCAAACCTCTAGAAAAGGGCTATTTTTCACCCAACCCAGCTCTGCAGGAGCGGCCGTGCTGGCAGAGCCCCAGCGGGGAGGCAGGGACGGCCCAGAACCCCCCCGGCCACAACTGCTGCCAGCCACATGTGGCAGAGGCTGGTGTCTTGGCTCTGGAGAGGCTCTGCCTCCACAGAGGCAGCTACGGGTCACCAGAACGCTGCCCAGGGCTTGATGCGTCCCTCAGCTGGCTGAACGAGGCAGAAACTCAATGCCTCGAGTGTGCTAATAGCTGTAACATCTGAAGCTACCATCCAAGGTCAGTCTGGGATCTAGAAGCCCACGTGGCATGCAGAGGTGTGCTGGACTGACTCTACGCGCAGGGCTGGGATATTCACTTGTTTGCAGAAGACATCTGTAGCTCCAGGTGTGAAAGCAATTGCAGGGCACACACTGAGAGACAGCGAGGCAACACAGACTTGTCCCAGCCTGAAAGCCATCAGAAGCCTCTGTGCAGAAGTATGGAGTATCTTGCTGACAAGCAGACTTCAACTATCAAACAATGCAGCTGCCCCCTGTTTAGTTTTATCACAGGCAAGAAATGGTATCTTGCATAACCTTTTGGTTAATGCACTGGATAACCCAAACTACTTTGTATCATTGATTTTTCCTCTCTGTCACAGCAACCTAGCAAAGTCTCCAGGCGTTATTTCCTTGAATCACAAGACTACTTCATTATAAATCTTTTGTTAAGTGAAACAGAACACCATCTTGTGCGGTCCTCTTGGCCTTTCATGACAGCAAACTTACTGTTTCCTTAAATTAAATCTTTAACCTTGTTTTATGGCAAGAGCAGAAAAAAAACATAGTTTTGCATTCCAATCTTAATGTGCACAATGTCTTTCCAGCTCTTGGCTTAAAACAACCGCAGCTTGCTTGGGCAGGATGGGAATTACCATGTGCTACAAAATTATTTGCTTGGTAAATCCTGAGCTGTATCTAACACTTCTCAGGTAAGTGCCCCATCTCCTTTTAGCTGGTAACAGCCCTGGGTGTTTCTCCGGGAGTGACTGCGAGAGGCCGACTCCAGGCTGTGGGTGCAGCTGAGGAGCCTGTGCCTCGTGCACTGCCCTGGAAAAGGAGTTTGCATATATCAAATACCCCTTGAAAAGGTGGAGGAGAGCTACTGCGTGGTGCAGCAGAAACCCACCGCCTTCCCTGGCCAAAGCCCCTTCCCCGCTTTGGAGCCCAGCACTGAGGCAGCAGGTTTCTGAAGGGATGCACGAGAAACCTCCCCAGACGCCCTCCAGCTTCCCCTTCCAGTGCACTTCAGTCTGTCAGGTGCTTATTAACATCTCTCGTCCAATACAGGGCTAGCCTTAATGTCTCATCTTGCCTAACTCTTTTCTGCCTCACCCATTTCATCCTGTGGTATTTGTCCACAAGGGAATGCTCTGCCTGTTCTTTCTTTTGATTATGTTCACCACGATGGGTCCCAGGCCTTTCCAAGCCCCTTTCTAGGATGTTACCTGAGTTTTCCTCCCTGAGGCTTATGGCCCATCCCTGCTCCCATGAGCTGCAAATCCCCAGACAGAGTGTTGACCCCCTCATCCCACCCCGCTCCCAGATGCTGCCCGCAGCAGGGCTGGGCGAACCCCCGTGGGACTTGCCAGGGCGCTGGGGTGCAGAGCTGGATGAGGCATCCCCGGGCAGAGCCGGTGACACACGTGTGCGCATGTGTGTGCACGCCTGTGTGTGTGCACATGCTTTGCAGGAACCTGTGAGCTCTCATCTACTCACTCACATGCAGTCTCAATGGGACCATAACGCCGTGCCTTGTGTACAGACACAGCTTGAGCTGCCCCTGGTCGTCTTTGGTAAGAGAGCTGCGAGACGGGTCAGTTGGCCACAGCCTAGATGAATGAGTTTGGTGATCCATTTCCTGCCTTTAAAAACAAAAAATGTAGGAGATGTATATACACATGTGCACACATGTAAGATACAGCTTGCTAAGTCTGCTTCACCTGAGTGTTTGGAAGTTGTAGGTAAGTCACCCCTTAGCCCTTTCTGCAGCGAATGGGACCCTGCGGTTTTGCAACAACTCTTTCAAGCTTGGGCTTCCTCCTGCTGAGTTCTTGCCAAGGGAGGAATGTCTTTGGGTTCTGCCCCTCTCATCTGCAGCGGGGTTATGGGACCTGAGATCCCAGCAGGATAGCTTCTTGTCTCCCTACACAAAAGTCACATTCCGACTTTTGTGGGCACCTCAGAGGGCCCAGGCTGTCAAGGATCCCATGGCAATTTAGGATGACAAAGCAGCACGTCAGCTCTAATGTTAAGGCTGCTATTCTGAAAAAAAAAGGCTGCCTTGAATGTCTGCTGCTGCATGTATTCAAATCGGTGTGCCTGCACGCACCATCTGCCCTGAGTATGGTTACAGCAGGGTCTAAAACTAATCAAAGGTGAAACTGGCCGGTGGGCTAGTAGCAACCTTTTGTGCATGTCCTAATCTAGCCAAAAGTGGGGATGACAACTAGCCAGTGTTACCCCAGTCCCACGCCAGCTGGAGAACCAGAGCCAAAACCTGTTTCCTTTGCGTTATGTGGACAAAGCAAGGGAGCAAGACCACCTCTGGGTCCGCAGCCCAAGGTGGCTTTCCAGACCTCAGATACACCTCAGAAACACGATCAATGAGAATCACATAGAGAAAAAGCCAGCGTTATTATTGCTTTGAGGAGTCCTTACTCAATTGTCAGGGCAGCTCTGTCTCAATGCAAATTATTTGGTTATTTGGAATTAAACTCAGGTATGACCATTGCACTGCCTTTCTGATCCTTGTTCTGTATTTGCAGCTGCCATTCTTTTAATTGACAGTGGCTTGGTTTTGCTCCTACCTGAGATGAAGGGAAAGACTCTGTCTGAGACCACTGAAGATGCAGAAAATCTGCACAGGTATGGCATTAAGCATCTTCCTGGAGAGCAGAGCAACTCTCCTTTACATCTGCAAAATCTGTCAGAAAAAAACATTTATTGTACATCTCCAAGGATCTGTTGGGTATTGGTGTAGACTTACAAATACAGTGGATGGCTGGTGGGTAACTAATCTCCAGTAGCAACATCAGGCTCTGGGCTCTCCTGTATGATCTGACTAGAATCCACTAACACCTTACAGGAGAGCCAGGCAATAAGACAAGGCATGGAGGATGGTTTCACAGACCATCTGAAAAGCATCTGTTTGGTCTTGTCTCTCATTGGACAGTGAGTGCAGCTGCTCTGCCTCAAGAGGTGTCTGTCAGCACAGGGAAATGCATTCTCTCTGCCACAGCTGGCTGCTGCCAGCAGCCAAAGGTGGCTTTCAAGGTGGAGAACAGCTTGGCACAGCGGCAGGAGCTTTCAGCAGCTCGTTCAGCCATTCTATATGCCCAGGGAAGGTGAGGCAGAGGGCTGAAGGCACGGCTCCTTGCGGAAAGGCGAGCAGGTTGATGGCATAGAAACCCTACTCAATCAGGCTCTCGTACCTGTGCAAAGCAAAGCTGGGGAACACAACCCTCAGTCACACCATCCTCTTGAATACTTAGTGGTCCCATCTAAGAGTCTGTGGCAGACAGTTGTGCCCCACGTGTGCCCAAGGATGCTCACAGCCCTCTCTCCCATCTGCAGCTCTGCCAGTGAGGGGACCGCTGATGTTCCTGGAGAAGCTCACACCTGATGGAGACAAAACTGGTTGATGTGTGGTTTTAAATTTGGGGAGCAATGCAGGGAATGTGCTGTGGTTTCAGTGCTTTATCTTTCTGGCATGACTCGCACCTGCTGGAGCAGCTCCTAGGTGAGGGTAGGAGCTCCATGGGCACTGAAGGAGCCACTCAGATTTGCTGAAGTTGATGCAGAGCCAAAAGGCACTTGGACTGGTAAAAAATTGGGTGTGGAAGAAAAAGGACCCAGCCTGGCCGGAAAGGGATGGCAATGTAGCACCAGGTAGAGTATGGAAAGGCTGCCTCTAAGAAAAGTTAGGAAGTCCATAAGAACCACATACCCAGACACTACTTTAGAAATCCCCCAGAATAACAGTTTTTACAGCAGGAAATGCCAGAGTTAAAGTTGATAATGCTCCCAGTGTGACAGGATTTCCAGACAGCAGCACAGCTGCAACAAGGCCACAGAAAGTCTCCAATTTACTCCTTATTCTGCTGCTCTTCAAAATAATCTAACCTCATTTGAAACATTGCCAGTGATGAGACCCTTTAAGCCTGGTTTTCAGTGAACCTAAGCATATGGATTATTCGGTGGATCATGCTGTTAGCCACCAGGAGCATCATCTGCCTTTTCCTCTTTCCTTCTGCAGGCAAGAGAAAAGCAAGGAAAAAACGATTTATCTCTATGTTCTGACTTCTGAAGCTGCCCCCAAGTAAGGACCCATTTTGCCCTGGATCTGCCTTTGCAGGGGCAGGGAGGCAGAAAGGGCCAGCAGAGCAGTCGTAGCAAGCCCAGCCCTCCACCCCATGCACAGGGGACGAGCCAGGCCAAAGCGGTGATCTCTTCCCCATTGCACTCTCCCAGCTGCCAGCAGTCTATGGCTGTCTGCCCGCATTTCTGCTTCAGTCCCTCGTGGACTGTTCTTCCGCGAATTTTTCTGTTTAGCCTCTGAACACATTGATGCTTCTGGCATCCCAGGGCATCTGGGAGCAGCAACTCGTACGGCGTGAGTGGGAAATTCATGAAGGAACAGTTTCTTCCGCTTATTATAAAATTAAAAATCTCATAGGTCATTTCTGTAGCAAGTGGGAGTGCATCCATGAGCCCAGTTCACCTCCTCCAAGCTACACCCGATTCTGCATGAAAGCAAGCACGTAGACAGTAACTGATTTATGGTTACAATTTCCCCAATACCCCTTAAGATCCCGGTACTGTTGGTCGGTCTCTGGCTCCCAAGACCCAGCAGGCCGGCATCCTGAGGCTGCTCCTGCTGCTCAGCAGCGAGCACTGCCACTGTCAAGCTTTCTTTGGGAGATCAGGGCATTCAGAGGCCCCTCTTTCCTCCCAGTTTACTCCTCTTCTTCCAGAGAAATAGGCACTAAAAATAAGAAACTTCTAAGCCCAGACTGGCTTTTAAGCTTTGGCATCCCAGACTTTGACTGGATATTAGGCAAGCTGGAAAACGAAAAGGAAGGCAAAGAGGAGTTGGCAGCAGCGAAGCCTCAGGAAGTGGGGGGCTGCGTGCAGCTACAACATCATTAGGGATCAGTGGCAAGGTGGGGGGAGAAAGCCCCATCGCAGACACCCACTGGGAGCAGCATGAAAAAGAACAGGACACCGTGCACTGCACATTAAAGTAAATTCTTGTTTGTGTTTATGCGTGATTGTTTTCCTAATGCCATGAGCTTGGTTTTTTGTATAGCCAGACTCCAAAACAGCTGTAAGGGATACGGACTGATGTAAGGGGGAAAGATGAGCCAAATAAAGGGTATGGGTTTCTAAGTACATCTCCTTCAATAACGTCCTGGAAAATCACTGCTCTAGTGCTTTTGAAGGTTGAAGGGTCCTCTCCACAGCCCTTGGGAAGCACTTAAAATGTGATTTGCGTCATATTTATCAACTTGGGTATATATTCTGCATTTCGGTTTGTCTCCTGACCAGTCCCAGTTCTGGGAAAAGGACAAACTTCTTCATACTTTAAAACATTTACAGAATATAGGATGACACAGTGCCATACAGTAGAGATGGGATTGGAGCAAGTTGCAAACAAAATCTAGCATTGTTTTGATCACACAATAAACAGAGGAGCTTGAAACCACACAAGCTTTGTACTGGCCTGTAGGATGTGATTTTCTGCCAATTCATGAAAACACACACACAAGAACACCTTCACAAAACAACCATATCAAAGTTACAGCTTGCAGACAATAAGCCTTAGTGAGTGTCTGATACACCACAGAGCTTTTGGGCTATTTGGTGGGATAAAATTAGCACTGGAGTCTCCAAATAGCAGCTATACTCCTGTGGTGGTGTTTGCATATTGATGCTGACAGGAACAGTGCTTAGAAAGTGCCACCCTGGACCACATCTGCAGCCAGGCTGTCCATCAAATGACACCTGGGAGAATGCCAGAAACTTCGTCAAAGTAAAGAGCAGTTCTTTCCAAAATACAGTTACTGAAGGTTGGAGGTATGCTGAAACTTGGAGTTTTTATGTTCTCTGTAGGCACAGTCCTTATACTGTGGTTTTAAGTAATTGGTTAGGGGACATGGTCTTCCTAAAAGGCCAGTCTCACTTTCATTAACCTGGACACAGCCATGTCCAGGTGCTCTCTGGTTTGCCTGAGCCAGCCAGCGGCTGGGCCCTGAAGTGCTCTTCCCAGGCTCCAGGGACAGCCCTGCCACTGAGCTGGTTATGCTCCAGCAGCTCCAGATAAGCTTCAGCTGCTGTTAATGGGAAGGGAAGCTGGCAAACTGTTGTTTTATCTGAGGCAGGATGTTAGACAGCTTGTCTCGTACCCTGGAGGAGATCCACTCCTACCACGCGCTCAGGACACAAAAGCTCTCTGCACTTTGAGACCAACCATGTGCAGCTGAACCAGATTTGACCTGTTTCATTGGCTTCCCAGCTCCAGGAAGCAACACATGAATTGACAAGGTCACCAGCAAGGAAATCGATGAAGCACATTTGCCCTCGTGCTCATTAAGGTGTCGCCAGAAGCAAATGCTGATGTAACATGTAGGTGACAGGGAAGCGAAGGCACAGCAGAGCTTGCCACCTCTGCAGCTCCTGCTGTTGCAGTACCAGTGCTTTTGGAAAAAAATGCCATCATGATGGGCAAGGGTCTTGAGAGTCAGCTTCTGTACTTACTCATTCATCCCAGTGTTTGCTTTGCTTGACTTCTTGCCTTCTCCCCCATTTTCTTTCTGCAGAGTTTTCAGCAGGTTTCGAATCAATGAACCACAGTAAAGACAGCTGTTCTGCCAGACTTCTTTTGTGGCAGAGCAGAGACTTCTCTGCAACCACAGCAGGACACCAGCTCTACAGGACACATAATTACATCCCCACCGTCCCTCTTGCCTGTCTTAGGACCAGATTGTTCCTCTCCGATTCTGAATTAAATATTAGTTTTGCAACTGCCTGGGACTAAGTCATGTCACTTCAGATCTGACCTTACCTTCTCAGAGCAACCTTATCAAGGCCTTGCTTCCCTGCACAACATGCCTCCCTGCCCTGGAGGGCCTCACAGCAACACTGAACGTTAACTGGGGCTCAGGCCAGTCGAAGTAAGGGCAAGATCACCGTACTGCCACACTGGGAAGCAATCCTGGGGGAATTTCACCCTGCCCACAGGAGTCCAGCACCACTTTGCTCAGCTGGAAGCTCTCTCCCTGCAGCTGACCATTAAAGGGCACCAGTATCTTGTGCCCTGCATACCACATCCTTATTGAAAACAAGCGCTCACCAACAGTGTTAGGGACCAGCAAGACAGAAACTATGAAGGGGAGACATAGTACCATTGTACCCATTTGTCATGGTTTTGCCACAAAAAACCCCACACAGTTACTCTCTCACTCCTTCCCCCTTCCCTGGTGGGATGGGGAAAAGAATACAAAGGAAAAATGGCAAAAACTCATGGGTTGGGATGAGAACAGTTTAACAGAATAACAAAGTGAGAAGAAAACAACAATCAATAATACGGATAAACGCATATACAACACACAGTGTTCTCACCACCCAATGCTCAGCTTGCTCCTGAGTAGCAAAACCCTCTCGTTCAGCCAGCTCCTCACTGAAATACTGAGCTTGGCAACATATGGTATAGAATATCCCATTTGATTGGCTGTTTGGGTCAGCCCAGCCAGCTTGTTGTGAAAATTAACTATCCCAGCTGAACCCAGGACACCATTTTACTCTGCAACAGCAAGACTGTTATGGTTGCTAAGTGGAAAGGACTAGGAGGCAGACCCAGTGTTGCCCCAGTGCCCCCTGAGGCACTGGACCCCTGGCCAAATCCCAGCTCAGGCTTCTCCAGGTTGCTAAGCCTGAGCCCAGCCGACTCTAAAGGGGTGCCCCTGTAGGGCTGTCCCCTCCAGACACATAGAGACACAGCTCTGTCCTGGCCCCAGCCCTCTCCTAAGCCTCCAGTGGCTCCAGGGCTCTCAGTCCCCTGGCAGCTGTAATGCTTTTGCCAACACCTCCCCCCCGCCCCGACTGGAGTCTCAACATAACATTTTTAATAAAATTCTGCATGTCTATGCGTGCACACATTTATAATTCTATAGAGACGTAGGAAAATAGTTTCGTATCAAAAAAAAGTATAGATTATCCACTATGAAGATGATATGAAGACAAGCACGTTTAGTGGTTACGCATTAAAATGTGAGCAAGGCTATTGCTTTATGGAGGACTATGTGTCTTTCTTCTATGTACCCCTTTTCATACTCTGGAGTTTCAGCATGGCCATCTTTGTGAGTTTGAGGATAGCCAACAAAATCCCTGACAAACGCTACTGTACAAGCACACAGGCTCACATGAACATCAGAACACACAAGGGCTAGCAAAGAAAAAAAAATCTGTGCAAATCGTAGCTAGTCTTAAGAAGACAGTATGAGATTTGTGGTCATCTCTGTCTCACAACAGAAGTAAACCTCTGTTATATTATGCTGCCCCTTCATAAGACAAAACAACAAAGTCAGACTTCACCGAGGCTTATAAAGTTTTGTTGGGATGGACCCCACCATCCCCAAGTTAAGATTTGCCCCCATGTTGATGTCCACACAGCTGGTATTAGAAGTTTCTGGCTCTGAAACATATTTATATTATGGTGTCCAGAGAGAGAAACAGCTATACTGTAACAGGGACAATGCCATCAGAAACCCCTGAACATGGCAAATAAAGAACTGGCAGACAAAATAGGAGACAGTACAGGAGACAGTATTTATTCCAATTTGCTTTTCCATGCTAGTGCCTTAAAGCAGGCTGCCCAGAAAAAATTACACCTTCTTCAGTCATGTGGTACGTCTGATGTTTGGACGTGGAGATAGATCTTTTTGGCCTTTGGAGCACTTTGCCTGCAAGAATAACAAGACATGAGCAACAAACCAGGAGTGAAGGTGTTCAGTAAGCACCTAACTTCAAGTTCTTCACTTGCCCTGCCTCTTCTGCAGAGAAAATGAGCAGCTATTCCTCAAATCCCCTAGATTTGCTCTAGCTCCTCAGTAGATATTGGTGCTTCACTCACTGCATGAGTAGCTGCTATCAAGAACATCCTTTTTCTGTTGCAGAAGATCAGTTAGGGTTTTTAAGCACAAATAGCATTTATAACGGTATTGCAGCAGGTTTGAGAGACTATTGCAGCTATTCATTGGCCAGTAAAGGTCTATGCTGCTTGTTTTCAGATGCCTAGATACACAAGTGCTAAAAACAAAATCTCTCCAGCTAGAGTCTGGGAATTAACTAGTACCTTTTTGGAAGTATAGGAGGTAGCCATGTAACACCTGGGCTTTCTCTGGGAGCTCTGGGCAGGGACTTTGCACAATTTCAAGTGAAAGCTGCTAAGCGCTCATCATCCTGACTCACCTATGAAAGTTTTCAACATCTTCAACAGTCTCAGGCAAGACTCTTCCTTTAGTTTCAGGTAGAAGAAACACCAATCCACCCGCAATCAAACCAAGAACAGCTTCAAATCGAAGAGATGCACAAAGAGCTTGTAAGCATATACCAATTTCTAGCATAAACACTACTTTCTACGGCCTGGCACCGAGGACTCGTAAACGGCATTTTAATTTGTTCTTCATACAAGATGCACACTTCAAGGCTCTACATGCAAACTCGGCATGCCACCTCTGAAGGACATGGCAGCCATGTGGAGACAGCAATGAGCAAAGTTCAGTTGTGATTTATGCACTGAACTAGGGCATCTCAACCCAGACAGACAACTGTAAAGAGGAAAGAACCCTTACTACTCTAAGTGTATGCCAGGAAACAGATTCCATTTTTCTGCTACTTACATAACAAGATTTAGAAGATACACTTACAATGTATTATCTCCTACACAATGTGATTAACTTCTCCATTGATTATTTCTTTTACTCACTTTGTACATGTTTGGTGTCTATACTTTAAATCAACCAAGCACCCTCCTAAACAAGCTGTCTGTTAAAAACTGCATATTGCCATTCAAGACATTTTTCTATAAATACTGTGCTGACCTAAAGATTCACAAAAGTTTTGCAGACCCTGACCTGACGGTTCAGGTCATTAGTCTGCAAACAGTCATCTCGCTTTTTATTTACTAACGTCTTTCCAAATAGCTGGAGAAAAGCCAGTTAACAGACTGTTGGAAGAGCTGAAGTGTAACAGCCATGCTTGTACTCCATTAAATAGGCAATTACGCTAAATTCTAGGCTTTGGCTCTTAGACCGAGACAATACACCTCACAGAATTGCAGTAACTCCTCAGATTTGAATTCATCAAAATATTAATCTCATCAGAAAGTTAGAACGTTTCTCCGTTCTTTGCCTGCTGTCAAGTGTGTATTCACCTCTAGCTTCCTTTCAAATGCAAGGAACAGTAAGGGCAAAGGAGACATGAATGAATAAAGAAGCTCCAGGTTGTTATAAACAGAAGGCTATGGCTTTTGTAGACAGGAAGGGGCTTCTGCTGAATTTGGAGCA
>Ga0181612_106774_pt1 | contig 11483 bp, 7 predicted proteins | sample HoacroProtozoa21_FD_119630 | JGI IMG/M metagenome (GOLD analysis project Ga0181612, IMG submission 119630) | Hoatzin crop microbial communities from Cojedes, Venezuel. Combined Assembly of Gp0051906, Gp0051904, Gp0051908
GCCGGGCCTGGCGCCGGGTGCCCGCCCGCCGCGCTGTCACCGGGCCGGGGCCAGGCCGCGGGGGGGGTGACCGGAGCGGGGGATTGCGAGGAGCCGCGGAGCGGCGCCGCGGACCCGGGGGGGTGAAGCGTTGGTGCGGGCGGAGAGGGTGGGGTCGTTCCGTTGGCAGGGGGTCGGGGGGCAAACGGGCGCTCCCTCAGCGGGCCCGCGCCCCGCTCTCTGCTGCTGCGGGCTGGGAGCGCCGGGGGAGACCGGGGCCGGGGGAGACCAGGGCCGGCTTTCCAGCCACCTTTGTGGTCGCCTCGGCCGGGTTTCCGACTGGAGCTGGGGGGTCTTTGGCATGGTTCCAGTCTCCGCACGCGGACGCGGGTTGCACACCCACCGGGCTTACTGACAGCCATAATGAAATAAACCCATACGAATCCCTGTGACAGTTGGCCGGATGGGAACTTTCGAAATGTATTAATCCCTTTGTAGCAAATCGCTGCTCTTTGTACTCGCAGCTGTCGCTGGCGAGACAATTTTACATATTTAAATGCCTCGCCGGTAAAAAAGAGAGCAGGTTTGTGGGAAACTAATATGGCCCTGACTCTAAAATACCGCCGTGGTTGAGGTGCGAGTTCTGTGTTTGGCGAGATAGAGCGTCCCAAGCATCCTTTCGCATATTGTGTAGCCTCTGAACCGTGAGTCTGAAGCCTTTGATGTTAATTGTGTTTTTATCCATGGTGGAGTGTGGGTATTGTTTGTTGACATGTATTTCTTAAGTGGACGGTTTTTAGCATTGGTGTGCTACTGTAGGAGTGTTGGTGTATGGACTTCTTGTTTTTCTGGATTGTGAAAACATTTCTTTGGGAAACAACTACACAAAGTGTTTGTTTTCAAAATAAAGTCTTTCAGCTTGTCTATTCATAATTTTTTCTCTTTCACCCTCAAGTGACAGGGACACGTACCCTGCAGTTGTCAGATAAATTCAAGCTCTTATGTTTTTGTGGTGCAGCCTTAATGGAGGATGTTGGGTTTGTCGAGACAGCTATGCATTCCTTCCCACTGCTGCAGAAACTTACTACTAGGAAATGGAAACTTACTACTAGGAAACGTAAACTGTGCTGAGGCAGGGTGAATGTACTAGGAAGATCTCTAAGGTGTTTGGGCTGTTCTTGATCTTTGACCAGATAACAGAGTTAGTAACCTGAACCCTGCAGTGGGTTCTCTCATTAGTTTCAAAACTGGGGTTAAAATTATCTGTTCTTCTTGCAGTGTCTTGGAAATGGAGATGATGGAAGATGAAGGGCAAGCGGGTGATGAGGATTAGGACCTATAAATTCTGTCTCCCATTTAAACAGTGGTCTCATCTATAACTACTGAATGCATCAGGATGGCAATCCGTTGTCTGGAGACAGCTGGAAGTTACTCTGCAGACAGCAACTCCTGCAAGGCAACGAGCTGTCAGTCGCATTTCTGTTTGCTTTTGTTTTGTTTGTCAGCCACATTTTTGTCCCTCTCTGAATCCTAAATACTTGTGAAAAATAGGGAATTTGAAGATAACTTACATGAATCTTGGCTGTCTTAGCAGGTGGTAATAGTAAATATGGGCTTTTTTTCATCATCTTGTCTTCAAACTCACCTTTTTTAATTGTTGTTGCGAATAGGTAATTATAGATGCAGTTGCCACTAACCATAACAAAATTGTGTGTCTAATTTCTACCGTATGAGCCTGGAAATATCCTCCAAGGAAATTCTTTTCTGTGTGTTCTGTAAGTGGTACTTAGGCTTAAACTACAGCAACATTTCGGTTTTAATGTAGTGTTCTACAGTTCTGGTCTTCTGTTCTTCGCGTTGCTGCTCCATGGCTGTGCGGAGCTGTGATTTGGCATGGTGACTGCCGCTTGGCAGGGCCGTTTGTAAATCCCAGTGTGCAGTGAAAAGCACTTCTTGTGTTAGAAAAGCAAATGTTTTCCTGGAGAAGCGGAGCCTCCTTGAGAAGCCAGTGATCAGGAACTGACTTTGCAATGCTGCACATGTTGTTGTAATTAAGGCACAGCCTTTCCTGGATCCTAAAATAATACATTAAATAATTGTGTTCAGAAACAGTGGATGTGTTGAATTGTTTCCAACCAGGAAAGATAGAGTTGCTAAGGACTGGAATGGAGTTGGGTCGGGGCCGTGGAGCCATATCAAGCTGTGTTACGAAATGAAGCGGTTATGTGTTCCGTGCACCTGTGCTGAGCTACCAGCCTGCTTTCAGCTTTGCTTCTCGGAAGGTGAGGGAGAAGAAGGGTGCAGGAATGGCGTATTTCCTTCTGAACTTCGGTTACCGTTTAATTTACTGCTCTGCCTTGCAGTTGTAATGCTACACAATCAGCGCAGCTGTGGAAAATAGATACAGTGTGGAACCTTCATCTTGATTTTCCTGGCAGCGTTACTTCAACATAAAAACGCTTTTTCCTGTGCTGTTTCATTCTCGAGGGTGACTTCTGCACTCACTCTTGACCAGATGGACCTGTCTTTATTCTGGAAGCCTAGGCTTTCCTACTGACGCTATCGGTAGATACGATGTTGTTTTTAACATGCAGGGTGTCCAACTGTGTTCTGACTTGAAGACCCAACCCTTGGAAGTGCTTTGTAGCTTCTATTTTTATTCTAGTCGGTGGAAAGTTAAGCAGGGACATTACAGGATCATACTCGTTAATGTGATAATATCCACCAGCAGTGAAATTTAGAAAAGGTGGTATTTGCGATATGTGTTGTACAGACAAGGAGCTGTGTAATCAGCTTTTTAGTTGCTTACAGTGACCAATTCTTTCCTCTCAGGGGAAGAGCTAAGAGGTCACTTCCGATCACTGAAATGTTGATTCTGAGCTTACAGCCACACACATCCTTGCTATAATGTATAATGCAATTGTGCTGATTCTTTGATGATTGAAAAATGAACAGTAATGAATATATCTAAAAATGAAGCTGTGATGCCTGGGCTCTCAGGACTGAAACTCTGCCACCTTGTTTATTGCCACCCTGCTCTAAATGATGACAACTGTGTTGGATCCAGATGATTCACAATGAATCTGTGACAGATCCTGTGAGAGGAATTCTTGTTTGTCTGCTCTTAAATATTTGGTGTTTCCAGAGCTTTTCTTGTAAAACACTGTCGCTAACTTCCAAAAATACAAAATTATAAATGTGTGTGATCCAGGCATTCCCATAAGTTACGTGGTTTAATTTTGCTATACGACAACCTACTTTGAGACTCCATGCGACTGTGTCTTCTCTGGTCGGTGCAGGATGCCATGCTGTGACAGGGCTATAGCAGGAGAGATTCAGAGGTAGAACTGCACCAGGTTAAATGCGTGGTCTGTACCAAAGCTCAGGCTGATAACTGTGCTCTCTCCGTGCACTGTCCTGGCGTCCTTCGCGCTGTTCAGTCGACACGTCGCTGGGGCAGGAGCTGCTGATGGCGTCTCTCGGTACGGCAGGAGGGGAAGAGCAAGCCAGTCTTGGGCTCTGCAATCCTTGTCCATCGAATACCGGAGTGGGTCTGTTGTGCCATCCTTCCGGGTGAGGTTCAAGCCCTCGTTCTTTCCATTGGGTGAACTAATACTCGTTTGAGTATACTTCTTTAGGGAGTACTTTGAGGAGTGGCTTTTTTAGGCATTCCTTTGGTATCAGCAAAAGAACTTCCTTTTAAACTGCATTTCTAGGTGCAGCTGTTTCTTGTGCAGAAATTGATTTTCTTGGTAGTTCATGTGCTGAAAACTAGCAAGCAATTGTGATTCAAAGCAGTAGGAATCCGGTTTGGGATTGGGATTATGAGCTGAATGGGGCAATTTTTGATAAAGAGGAACATGAGCAGCACTGCTTTGTGTGTTTTCTCGTGGAGGCAATGTACCGTCTCTGTTTTCACCCTTGCTCTAAGAGGAGTCCTAAGTGAGAAACAGGACTCCTAGCTGACCAATGTCTAGGTCTGGATATGCAGAATAATTTCATAATTGGGAAGGTTTTTAGAGACAAGATATTAAAAAAAACACCCTCAAAATTTTTTTTATAGGGACGAATGAAAGTAGGAGTTGCCTATTTATCATTTAGGCTTAGACAATTGATGCTTAAAGTGCCATTTGGACACTGGACGTGGATCATTTGGAAAACAGAGAGTTGATTTGTGTGCTGTATTCGGAGAATTCCACGGTCCTTGAATGTAACTGTGAAAGCTGTTGTAAGAATCCAGCAAGCAAAGGAGCACTCGCCAAAAACTTTATTTCTGCCTGTTCTCTGTCAATTAGGTGCCACAGAGTTCTAGGCTCTGAGCTAGCCAAAGTCAAGAGAAGGTTTTTGGGCTGAGTTCCGTGTGTGGAAAACTGCTTCCATGCTGATTCAGGGATGCTGGACGTAAGTGCCTTGCAGGTCGGATTCTGCCCGTTGGGTGGACCCTGCTGTGCTGTGTGGTACGAGCATAGTTTTGGGTTGAGTAGTTTATTTTGGTAGTTACTGCAGCAAAGATTTTAATGAGGTATTTTTACTGGTGTTTTTAAGGAGATCCTCTCAAGACTAAAGAGCAACATGAAAGGATGCCTACCTCCATACTTGTTTGAAAACTGAGCAAGCAGGTGACAGAGGCTGATATAGGTCAGTTACAGGTAGGAGTTTGTCTTTTTTGAAACAGAATAAAATGAAGGCAAGTGATTCATATTTGCATGAGAAAATACAGAGCTGGTAGACTAATGTGCAGAGGGGGCATGTGCTAAAAATAACAGTTTAGGAAAATGATCTTTGCAGCTCTGTGACAAGCATTCATACCCACAGAGTGAGTCTGTGTGGGTCAGAACTAGGCAAGGGGATGCTGAGGCAACTGCCGTGATCAAAGCTCTGGCAAGAATTTTAGCTGTATAAATGGAAAGTTTCAGAAATACTACACAGACTGCAGGACCTAAATGTAGGTCGGATGTGAGGGTCTGGAGAGCAGTCAGAGAATTCAAGACTGTGTTCAGGTTACTGATCTGAATGATGGGCAGGCAGATGAGCAGATGAGGTGTGCTGTATAACTTTTGGCCTTGAAATACAAGCAAGATTATCTTTACAAAGCAACCATGTAAAGTCTCCCTCCGTGTGCTTGTTTTCCCACATGCAGCTCTGTCTCCTCCCTGTTTGGTCGCTTCTACTCTGGATGTTCTTGAGGGAACAGGGTGTTTTTAGGCGGGGTGAATGAGTAAGGAGGTAGTTCTGAGAGGGCAGAACTAACAAAAGCAGGCTTCCTGAAGATTTGTGTCCTTTTGATGTTTTAACCCTCTGTTTTTTCTCCATTATCTCAGGCTGCTGCATCAGTTAGTAGATATTCAGAGATCTGAGATGCAGTTAGACTGAGAAAAAGGCAGCAGTTTACTTGGAGATGAGGTTAAAAAGGGTTGGGGCTTCAGCTGGTAAGGCAGTCACATAATTTACCATATAGATCTGTGCAAATGCCTGTGGCATGCTTGCTGAAAATATCTTTTGGATAGCAAGGGTGGTTGAACAGATGGAGCAACAAATGGGTTTCTTTTAAAGACTTTTTTTATTTTTATATCCTGTACCTTTTTTGGCCAGGTTTGCCTGTCTGTAGGCTGGAAAGGAATGATTGCATAATAGCCAACGCTGCCTTCGGGTCGTGCTGGGACAGCTGTTCCCCGCGGTGTAAACAGGCACGGCTGACCAAGAAAGTGAACGCAAGGCATGTTGCAGCCCATGGCTGAGATTCATGACCCTTCTCTTCCGCTGCTGCCAGCTTTGCTTTGGGAGGCTCCAGCAGGGTGTGTGGCAGCCCTGAAGCTCGGTTTGGGACCGATCCAAAGCCCGGCGAACTCGCTGAGAGCCTTTCTGAATTTTGTGTTCTAGCTGAACTGTTCTGTCACGTGAACAATACTGGTTTGAACGTGTAAATTGCAGTGGGTGGAGAATGCTTTTTAATGAAGGCTTTCCTCAAAAAGACCCATAGGTGGTTGAGCAGACTGAGTTGAGAAGATGCTTGGAATTTTATTAGTGTTTGAGACAGCGAGTAAAACTGAGTGTGGTGACTCTGACTTTACAGTTCAGTGGGTTGGTCACGGTTCTTTCCAGCTTTCATTCCGCTCAGTATGGGCTGTTGCACACCTAAATGCTGTGAACATTGCAGAAGTCTTGGTCTGCTGTTGGTGGTGGAGCTCGAAAGCGAAGGCCTAATTTCAGCTTGATTAAATAAATCTGGAATAATATTCTGAAAATAGGGATTACTAAGAGCAGGTCCTAGGCCTGAGGATCTGAATCAAGAGCAACCACACAGAGAGCTTCAGGGGGAAGGAGAGTTCTTAAGGCTGGAAGGGAGAGGTCATTAATACCCGCAGAAGGCTGGAGTACTGTTACGTGCTGGAAGAAAATGGACAGTGGCGTAGTGAAAGCTCTGAACGGAGACTTGGAAAGTAGAAAAAAATTGTGTTCAGCCACAGATTTAGGCTTGGACTCAGCAAAGTACTTGGACACACTGAAGCGTAGTGCTGAATTGGGGCCTGTGTTAGCTACTTGGCTAATGAGAATAGCCTTTATTTCTCCTAGCTTTTTCCCATTTTCTTAGCTGAAATTTATACTTCCTGGAGACTGTGCATCTTAGGACTGTGTTTATACAGCATCTAGCACTGTGATGCTTTTCTGTTTGCTGACATCAGAAAGCACTATTGTAGTACAAATAATAAAAATATGTATAAGAACACCAGCCTGATAGACCTCAAAGCTCATACTTTGTAACCACACTAGGTTAGCTTATACATATTTAGCCGAGCTGATTCTGATAGCTGTCTACAGTACAAGTCACTGCTTATTTTAATGTCCCGACTGTAATGTAATCTAAATATTTAAAACAACCACTTTTTCTGCTGGAACCTGAGGAGTGCTCTGCTCTGAGGGTGGAGTATGTTATATTTATTAAAAGCTAATGCTATGAAAACATGCTGAAGGGATACATCAGGTTTGGTCTGCTTCCTGTGGCTAGTGATCTGCAGTGGGACAAGTTAGAAAAACAAGTTTACTACTGTTCATTTAATGAACACCTCCACATAGTGTATGCATAGTTTTGATTTTCTTTTTTTCCAGTGCTCAGGTAGACTTGTTTTCGCTTAAGAATACACACGCAGACTGTACAGCTGTTGGAAACATTAACCATCTCTATAGGATTCAAGTTCAGCAACTTATCTGTGGGCTTGCTGTATCTCTAATTAAATTTTGGCTGGGAAGTAAGCTGAATTAAATGGGATTTATTTAATGATAATTTTTGAAAGCCTACCACCATTCTAGCCTGCCACAGGAGAGTGAACAGGCAGCCAGGAGGAGATCCAGATGCAGCAGGAGGAGATCCACATTCAGCGCTTTGAACCAACTATAAATAGCTGTGCAGTAGATGAAAATTTTGAATTAAGGAATTAATTTACATATGATATTAAAGCCTGTAAAGATTGTTGTGGTGTATTTGAGCAGGCTCCCTGCGCTTGGATTCTGCTCGCCTTCAAGCATGAGTCTGGCATTTTCGAAAATAGCCGTGTTCATGCTTGCATTTCAGATTCCACTTTACAGGCAGCCTGGTGGGCGTTGCCATGACTATGTGCAACCTGACCAGTTATCATTCTGATTAGTACTTTCAGAGACTCATTCAGGAGCACCAAGCATTTATTTCAACTGTTGTGCCACAGGGTTAGGCGGAAAGGTTGACAGGGTGGTGTTTATGAAACACAGGCAGGGATTTTTCTGTAAATGGCATCACTACTAGAATTCTCTCACTGTTCCTCTGGTGTTTATCTTCTTTGGGAATCACGACGTGTTTCAATTTGGATGGCTTGATAATTAAAGTTACTTCCTTTCTCTCTTTTTTCCATAACAGTTGGGGTTCCTGTGCATTTGGCTGATTAGAGACGTTGTTGTTGTGCTTGGTATGATCAACGGCAGATTTTTTGCATTTATCTCTCTGAAATTCTTTGAAATGGTGAATTGCACCTGAAGTTTTGGCTAAGTCTCACTCTCTTTTCTGTGTTACTGTCATTCTTCCCTTGTAAATAGAGATGGAGAAGGGGTGTCCATCAGTGTCTTTATGCAGCTGTTATTTGCCTTGAGAATATGCTAGACCTCAGGTAACTTGCAGTATGTTACAGCCTCCCAATTGCAATCTTGAATGCCTTGTGATTGGGAGGGATCTGGTTTGCTATTAGAATTTTTTGCAAGGGCCCAGTTTGTTAATGTTTCTGTTGATGGAACAGCTAGTCCATGGTCCTTATTGCTGCTTGGTCCAATTTTAGCATCTCCAGAGTAAATGTGTAGGATGGTTACTTGTAGTCGCAGCAGTGAGCTGTGTTTACAGCCTGGTTGAAATAGGGAAGGTTGAAGTTTCCATTCCACCTCCTTTCGTGTGAAAGAACTTGGCGATATCAGATGGTGCTTTACAAAGTGGCAAGCCTTTTTTGTTTGAAATTTACTTAAAACTTCTACAACACAGAGGCAGATTTTTTTTTCTGTGTTTATTGTAAGCTACAAAGGAGCAGCATTATCCTTGAAACTCAGCATCGTTGGGAGTCCAGTCCTATATAAAGTCGTTGAGATCAAGTGTCTTAAAGCTGTTAAACCCTGATCCCTTTTCTTAGCAGGTATGTACCTCGCTTAGTGTGCCTCACATTACGGGAGGGAAAATTCAGTGGAATCAGCTGGTTGTTCCAATTAGTGATGCTGACTCAACTCTTTACATAATGTGTTATGGCAGTTTGTTCTGTCTAGCATTTTGGTTCCTTAAAATGCCGAGATTTCTGGATTTTATTTGTACAGAAACATAAGAGAGGAAGCTAAGTGAAAAGTACTAAACTTCCTGAGTACAGGCAGCATCTGGACGAGTTTTATTCCCATTTTCAGTCTGTGTGGGAAAAGGGACATGGCTCGGTGTTTCTGTGTGACTTGACCAGCTGCTGAAAGTGAAGTCAGGGTTTGTCCGTTCTGTGTCCACCAGATGATCCTGGGGTGAGTGAGGAAGTGCTGAGTGTTTCTTTTGCTTGACGTGTGCGCTGACCGGAGCAGCGCTGAACACCACGTGCTGGAACGCCCAAAGAGAACTTGAGAACAAGGCTCAAAAAAGTGGCAGTGTCCTTTCAGTGACTGGCTGCTACAGATAGATTTAATTTTTGCTTTGTTCCTTGAAATCTAGCTTTGCCCTTGAGCTGACAGGACTCAGCCTGTTGTACAAGGAGCAAGCTGTGCTCTTGCCAATCCTTTGTTTGAAGGTTTTGGATGGCTTGAGTCTGCTGAATGATGGAGATGAGGTGGATGGCCTCTGATGAAAATGGACACGGCACTGAATGTTCTGATGCAGTTTAATGGCTAATTACTTCTGATATCCAGGATTGCATCTTTTCTTTGACTATGTTATTTATAAAGAAAACAGATGCCTCATCTTTTGCTAAATGTTTACTTTATGTGCTCTAATTGTGTTATTACCTGGCGGTGATTAAGATAGTCCTGCAAGGGATGCTTGCGTGATCTGCAAATGAATCCTCTTCTCTGGCAGTCTTGAGTAAATGTCAGAGTACTGTGACCTTCAGTAGCCAGCATTTTGAAATCCCTCTACAAGTAGCTAATGAGAAAAACACATGTAAATTCGGTGTAAGCGCAGCTATTTGTTAAGAATTTTGCAAGATGTAGTATGGGCCACCCCAGTTGCAAAGAACTGACTGTTTTCAGACAAGATACACTGAGTAGGTGGATTGGGAAAATTCAAAGGGGGGGGTAAAGCATTCCTGACAATCTGTAATATCTGTTTTACTGTTTGTTTAATCTGTGCTTGCTTTTATTCACTTGGTTGGGATGCTGAATCTGGACAGATGATTAAACTCATCTGTTTTTCTTGTCCCATCAAAATATGTTGTTTTTTCATAATCATTTAGGGTAGGTCTAACTCTACTTCCAATGAAGTTAGAGGAAACCATTCCTGAAAATCCCACCATTAGTGTTCAGAAGTGCAGTCTTGCCTTGCTTATCCAAAAGTTCCAGAATAGGGTTTTGGGGGTTTTTTTGCCTTATTTTTCTTCTGTTCGAAGATTTAGCAGTGGATGCAGGCAGTGTTGCTTTTAAAGTGGTCTGCATTGTTAGTTTAGCTCACAAAGCTAGTATTGCGGTTGGAAGCCTATTAGTAATTGAATCAAAATGTATGTTTAGGACCATGTTGCTGACAATAATATGGAAGTTGTAAAAATGTCCTTTCTCAATAGAACAACGCTCAGTCTGTCTTGGTCCTCAGTTCTTTAAGCATATACCCAAATTATCCGAAGTAGTCCTGTGGAGACTGATTTGAAGTGGTACCAGGTGAGCACTCTCTGGAACTGTTGTCGTACAGTTCTTTCCCTGTGAAAAAGCAGAACTGAAAAAGAATCAGCCCTGTGTTAGCATGATTGTAAGCGTAAGCCTTTGTCTCTGCTGTGCTACAGTGCTGTGCTACAGACTTACCTTACGTTAGCTTCAAACGTGCTGAAATCTGCTACGTGGTACAGAACTGTGTTAGGTGTAGCCCATCAATAGCCAGTTAAAGTATTTTGGAAGATAGTTTCTCATCATCATGTTAGTTGGCCTAAAAATCAAGGTGTTAAGGCAATTTCATAAGAGAGATTCTCAAGGAAGCAGCATCCGTTGACAGTGACATCTGATATCTTTCTTCTCCCACTCTGAGTTCGTGGCAGCTCCCACTGTTTTCTGACCTTCTTTTACTTTCAGAGTATACAAAAAAGAAAATTCCTTTCCTTACACACCCTCCAAAAATTGGCAGATAGATGATCCTCCTCTGGAGGAAAAAATGAAGAGGTCATATCTGCTCTCTTAGATATTAATTTTTTCTTGTTTTCCCAAACATGATAATAACCTTGAGGCAAAAGATACCAATTGGACCAAAACTTGCATCCATTTGTGGATGGGTGACTGTCTTTTCTAGCAGAAATACAATGTCTTTTGAAAATGCATAAGCCATTTTTTAGTTGTCCTTGTTCCTACAGAGAAGAAAAGGATATGTGTAACCATCTTTATTTTTGCAGAATGTTTTGGTCTGGTTGCTTTTTCCTCTACGTGTGTGTTTGTGTGTGAACATAATATAATGAAAATACACTCCCATCTGAGCTGAGAAATACAGAATTTCCAGGCTTTCACATCTTCACCTTATAAGCAGAGATCATGGAAGGGAACTGGTTTGTCATCTTGCAGCTTGCTTGCAAGGGTGTTTGGTGCTTCAGGAATCTGTTCATTTTGCTGCTACTGCTTCATCTGTTGTTTGTCTTTTGGCAAGAACAGAAATACTTGTGTGTTTTGGAGCCAGGTGGTCTTCGTGGAACTCTGAGTAAAAGTCTCTGTGGCCATGTAGGGGATGGGAGCAGGGGCTGTTCCGAAGGCCCTGTTGCTGTGGTATCCAAGCATCAGTTCATACAGCACATGGAAACTGGTGACACACGCGGCTTTTAAACCCTAATTTAGTCAAA
>Ga0181612_121645_pt1 | contig 11483 bp, 7 predicted proteins | sample HoacroProtozoa21_FD_119630 | JGI IMG/M metagenome (GOLD analysis project Ga0181612, IMG submission 119630) | Hoatzin crop microbial communities from Cojedes, Venezuel. Combined Assembly of Gp0051906, Gp0051904, Gp0051908
CAGTCACCCTCCTAATCATAAATCATCCCTTCAGATTGCCCTAGTACAATGATCTCTACATCTATCTGTCACCCAGTCTTGAGTGAAGTGGCTGTTTCATTCATCTGACAGAAGTAGAGTTGGTTTGCCAAATTTCCATCACTATCGCTGCATGGCACAACTCTGGGATATTAATAAACAGTTTATTACCTAGGGCCACCCAGCATGGATTAATTTGGCAGCATCTCTTATCTTTGTGCAACAATTATAGCATTTAATAGTTTAAGGGACATAGCGTGTGTAAGACTTCAGGAAATCCTTTTGCAAGGTTTTCATTGCTTAGTTGAGATGCAGGGCACAACTATTTAAGGATTAGCTCTCCCCTCTCTCAACACGTGCTTCTTTGATGATACCGTATCCTTCTAGCTTCCTCTGTGGAGCAGAAATGGAGAATAGACGTGCCAGGGGAATTATTAGACTCAGCCTCCTTTACGCCTTTAAGGCAATTACATTCCAAGACAAGACTATCTAATGTGCAGCATGTGTAACTTAGGTATTTTTATGAAGTCGCAAAAACCTCTAGATATATTCTCCTTTTAAAGACTGTCATATGTTACAAACCTTAAGCCAGGTTTAATGCAAGTGTTTATTTTTTTAATGTTTTCAAAGTAGAAAATGTTTTCTCATAAAATATATGAGCACTTTTTACTCTGTAAAGAACTCTGTGAACCTTTTTTTTTTCCCCTGGTGAAGAACTAAAGGCAGAATTTTATAATAACCAAAGATAACTGATTTGCTTATATGTATGTTTTGACTTGACACTCAGCACCATAATATCTGAACACAATAATGCTGCAGTGGAGGAGCATACAAACTCTTTTATGGAGAATGACAATCGCCAGGGCAGTACTTTAAAGAATGAGTACTAAGTACAAGCATCGTTTGCATAGTACCCTGGACTGGGCAGACGATATGTGTGTCTTAGGGAGAGTAACTTCTGCCAGAGATGTTCCAGTAAAAATTGTTCTAAAGTCATCCTTCATAGTCAAGATGTATGGAAGAAAGCAATTCACATATTTCTGAGCAGACATCTCTGGCATCATTGCCTAAAATGGTAGCAGACTGGGCATAGTAACAGGCACAGAAGGTGTCGATGTTCCTCTTTCTTAAATTAACCAGGCAGAGCTTGTGGAAAATTTCCCATCAATGTAATTTTCTGAAGGAAAAGGGTGTGTCATACAGTTATAGACAAAATAAAACCTATGTCTATGTATTTTTCTGCCTCAACAGTCCTGGTCTTTGACTGTTCAGCTCCACATCTACTCAGAATTGCACTTTTCTCTCTCATAGGTAGATTTTCTCAGAATCAGAACTCCACTCTCCCAGCCAAACTTCTTCTTGCTTGGCACCTTTGCTACAAAGCGTGTCTCCCCACTTCCTCTATTATTCCACAAGCTTTCTTTTTGTCTGTCAGGCTTTCTGACTTCAGCTCTCTTGGGAAATATCCCACTAAATTTTGCCAGGTGAAAACCACATTCTACCAAGTAATCCATCACGTAGTCACCTCTCCTTGAATGCCGAATTGAAAAATTGCTTTGTCCAGTGACGCTTTGCATTTACTGGCAGTCATTCAAGTTCGATATAGCTTTGTTGTTAGTCATGCACTAGGTGCAAGAATTTTTCCCATCATGAACTATGGATATAACTCTAATAGTGGAAGCAAAGCACATCAGAGAACAAAACCATATCCCTAAAATGTATTTTGTAGCTGAACACTTGCATGCATAGCAAATCCGCTTTATCAAGCTGACCTAGCATTTGTATGTAGGTAGGATGACTCCATTGTCACAAAAACTATTTCTATGGGAAAATACCCATCTTACACACACACACCCCTAACCAAAACTACAGTTTTCATCAGGAAAACAAACCCCAAAACTTTCTTTTTCCTCCTCACAAATAAATATGTTCTCAGTTACAACTTTCTGTTCCATTAGGATTTTTCACAAGAAAAAGACTTCTCTCTCAAGCTGTTGCATACATGGAGCTTGCAATGTCGTAACTAACTCTCTCAGTTTCACCTGGCAGAAAACTGGAAGGGAGAGCAAAACACAAGGAGAACAATGTTGGAATGGTATTTGGTGACCACCCCAAAAAGGAGATGAACTGCTCAATTCCCTTTCTAGCAGATATTTATAAATCCCTTTAAAGCAGAACACGTTGCAGAAATCTTGCTTGGAACGACAAAGACATGAGTAAGTGTGACAAGCCCCTCGTCGAAGAAAAGAAGTGTTTCAGTCCTCTGTCCAAATAGATTTCAAAAGACACAATGAACTACCAATTTTGTCTGGAAATGGACACAGAGTGACATGTCAAGTATGGCTTTTAGCTCATGACCATATAGTAAATAGGAAGAAAATGCCTCCAACAGATGATTCGGGCACCGTCATTATCCCGCTTTTCTGATACTTCCATAACCATTTCTATCTTACCTAATTTTCTCATGCTAGTCAGTCAGACTCAGGAAAAACAAAGTTTATCAAAGAAACAAAAAACAAAGCAGCACTTCCATTAGCTGTGCTGACATCCCTGATGAGTCATTGCCTGACCTGGTGGACCAGGTGAGTCTCTGAAGGGAATGAAACACATCTGACCTCCCAGAGCCTAAGCAGCAGAATATTCCCTTTGAAGTGAAGCAGATGACCCAGATAAAACACCTGTACACAGACATGTGCTCACACCTACACAATCTGCATGGGTAGACTTTGACGGGGCCTGAGCCACCCTGGCTCTGCCTAGGAGATGAGCAGGATCCACATCTAACCCGGCCTGCTGGGAAGGTACAGCAGCAGTACCCAGCAGCGTAACACTGTCCTTATTCTCCGAGAGACATTGAGGGTGTCTCTCCAGCTGCCACTCCAACGCTGCACAAGTTATAAATCCTCTGGCATATCTCTTATACATCTGCAGATGTCAGGGGTACCGTTGGGTATATAATACGGAAGAAAACCAGTGTTACAGGCACTGTCTCACTCCCTTGGGGTAAGACTCAGTCTGAGACTAAGACATCCAAATTTAGGAGCAGGACTCAGCTGACTAAACAAAAACATGTAGCACCATTTCAGGCAGCCTACAGTATCTAGGGCAGTCAGGTGGGGCATCCTAAGACATCTCTAATGGCAGGAGACTGTAATGTTTAAGTACCTCAGATGTTTACATGTCACTTGTACATATGAGCTCCCATTATAGTCAATGGAGATATTGACTCAATTCAGCTGCACACACATACACATGGAGTTACATTTAAGATGCCCTGTAGTGTGGAAGACGCTCATCTGGAGATGGCAGGTATAACGGAAGACCTACAACAGAGCAGTAACTTTCCACGGTGGCAAGTGAAAACCAGGGAGAGTTTTTCAGGGAATCTGGAACAGAACTGAACCCATGTGTGGACATCTGAATTCAATTGTCAGTCAGTACATTCAGCAGTGCCTCGAAAGTGACTCAGATAATGCTGAAAACCTGCAATAGGGCTTTAATAAGGTTATAGCAGATGACCTTCGTTTAGACACCTACATTTAGGCATCTTCACCTGAGCTGAATCCCATCTTCACTGATCAGACAGATGCAGTCAGAGCAGACACAGGATTAAATCTGTCCACTGTTTAACAGCAAGTCAGCAAGCCTTAGTTCAGAGAAATTCTGGGTTACTACACTACTCAGCACAGTTGGACAGCTAGGTTGTAAAGTGTCCTTGTAAAGGGGAAAATAGGACGATGCACGTCCAGGGCCAGCTCTGTCAGAGTGGTTGGGTACAGACACTGAAGTCCCAGTCACTTACATAGCTCTATACAGAACTAGTAATGAAGATAATCCTAGCAATTGCACAGTGCTGACCACTTGTGTGGTGACCACACCACTTACCTCAGCTGACCACACAGTGAAGAGTAACTAATCAGGCAAATCACCCCAATGCCCAGCAAAAAATGACTGGCTCACTATAATTTTTCATCTTTACCTGTTTAAAACAAAAATCAGTTTATGACCCAAGTATCTGCAGGACATATTTTCCCTTCCTTTTCTTATTTTACTTAAACTGCATAAATTGGAAGTCATTGCATGGGTAATAAATACCCCAATTCTGCAACAGTTCCCACTGTGACCTTTTGGTGTTCATTTAAGCTTGGAGAGGTGAAACAGACTAACCAGAGAGGATATTAGGTCTGCTTATTTTCTGTTAATTCCATGGAGATCCAGGTCAAATAAGAATATGTCAAACAATTCATTTGACCTCTTGCAGAGGACAAGCCAGAGAATTCCACCTAATACTTTTTGTCAAGAAAAGATTACTTCTTCCATTATGGCAGTGAATATTATCAATGTTTTGGGTAGAAGAGCACTACAGCTGTACTAGAGTTCCTACATTATTAACATAACTGCCCATGGCCAGGTAGACATGGGGGAATATCATAATTCATAACATCAAATCAACAGTAATACTCTGGTTGTTTATAAGTTTTGTGTTGTTCTTGTTCATGACCTAAATTTACAAGAAGTCTGAGGTTACTTTCTGTCTTGCTAGAGTTCACTCTTTAGGGGAACGTTAAACGTTAAATGTTTCACTGCTATGTGGAATTTTGGCTTCTGCAAACTCTACTGTCATTCTAGCCTTGCTGCCTCTGTGCCTTCCCTTTAGGTGATGGGTAGATCTATAATCTATTACATTCTGCGAATACTGTGTCAGCATACTGTCACTTGCTAGTCTCCTTTAGAAACCTTTCTTTCAACAGTAGCTGACAAGGACTGGGCAACTAGTCAAAGCCATTCTGCTTTGGGGACCAGGAAGGCTACGCCTTTCCATGAAAGGAAAAGCCAAACTGTGTTGAACTCTGGTATTAAAAGTCCAAGGAAAGCAAGACGAAAGGAAGAGCTGGAGTTAGCACAATAATCCGTTTGTGTTATTACTATTAATAACCAATGTTTATACCCAAAAACATAAGCATGAAGAAAAAACATGTATATATCCAGATTAGACCAATTTTTTTTTAAGTAGCTAAACTGTGCATATTTCTATAAAGGAATTAAAAAAAAAAAGAGCAATTAAATTGCATTGAATCTTCTCAAAAACCTGAAACACAGATAGTGTTGTGACAGTAAACCCTATTAGTCTATGTTCACCATGAAGTGAATATTTTTACTGTTTATGAAGAGATTATCTGCCTTACTGTCTAGGCACTTACTGTCTTTCAAGTCTAACCTTGACATAAGATGCTATTTTTTTACCCACAAAGCCTTGTGGATTTGCCAGCACTGAGAAAGGCCATTACAAGTACACAGACAAACACAGGCTAACCAGTGGGATGCTGATTGGTAATATCCAAGGTAGACAAGGACTGTGTTGCGTAAAATCCCAGTTCAGCAGCAGTTAGCCAGTGCACTCCTAAACACACCAGCCATCCAAAGTAAACTGCTAGCATTATGTTATATAGCAGGAGAAAAAAAATTAAATTGCACTGGAGCCAAAGACCTGCTAAAAGGACTTGTGAAAGTGCTACACTTCTTGTTAGCTGCCAACCCCAACAAACTTTTGGTTAGATTGCCAACAAGACAGAAGCCACCTTTCCACGGCGTGAAGGAATCGTGGTGCCCCGTTGTTTCACAGAGGATTGCAAACAGCCAGTAGATGGTAGCAACTGTCGGTCACTAGTAACCTGAGCTGGATGCCTGCCGACAACCTAGATGCGAAAAATTCCACGTTTCATTCTCAGCTGCATGAGCTATTCAGTCTCCCAGGATAAAACTGTATTACCCTCTGCTATAGCTAATTTTAATTGATAGATGGAACTGTTTTCAGAAACAGTGCTGACCTACATATGGACTTCTGAAGCTACGCTGTCCATTCAAGTCAATATTCAGGGAAAAGTAACATTAGGGCAGAACTGCATTTTCAGGGTGTGTGAAAATACTATCGATGGTCGGAAAGATAAGGAGAAAAAGACTGTCTTGTCTGTCTGTGGGTTTGGAAGGAGAAAAGTTAGTAGAATAAGAACAAAATAGTTATTAAATATGTGCAGAAATTTCAAAATTAAAATCTGTATCCCCATGTTTTCAGAAACCTGTCAAGTGTCTTAAACGTTAAGTATCTTTATGTGGAGGATATAAAAAATGCAGCCATCATGCTATGAGGAATACATGAAAGAAACAACAGCCTCAGTGTTGGAAAAAATAATGCAAAGATTGCTTTTTAGAGGAATACTCTCTGGCCCATGATAACTGTTACTGACAGAAAATTATTAGCTTGAAACTACAGGATGTGTCTTATAAAAAGAATTTGTAAATTTAATAACATAATTTCTGCATAAATTAAAATATTTTAATAGAATGTGCTTGCTAAATAGTTGAAAAAATGCTAATTGAGGGAAACATCTGTTCTGAACAAGAGCATTTACCACAGGCAAAGTGCTTGTCTGCAGTGGCAGTTTGCACGAGGAATAACAGGATGCAAAGCCTCAAACCGTATTTTTACTCTGACAGGGAGTTTAAGGATATGGCATGTTGAGTTTGACATTCGTTGTGTCCCTGATTTCCGTACCATACTTGCTTAGTTTTCATGGGAAAAACTGTGGGAGGTGGTGGGAAGGAGACATTGCAAATGATGAGAGATGACACTGAGAAGCTTCAAATGGGATATCTGAGTCAAGCTGTACTTTTCTGGGTCTCTGTTTTCTTTGTTATCAACACTAATAATGGATGTTAGGCACTTCTGTGCGTCTCAGTTTTCCTCAGAAACACCTATGTCATGCTCACCTGCTGACTGTGAAGATGGTACAGTCTCCTCCGTGGTCCTGCAAACAGCTTTTCTAGCTAAAAAACTGGCACATGATGCAAATGCAATCTAAAGAGCCTCCATCAACCTTCCCAGGCTGGGATGGTTTTACAGAACTGCCAAGTTATATTCAGTTTGGGTTCTTTCTCTATTTTTTTTTTTTCTTTTAGAAAAGCAGCATCTCGGTCCCTGAATAGACCCGAGAGCAGAGCTGCTGAGTAAGGGAGCTGAGAGCTGGTGTAGATAATAGCAAAGCTCTGCCTGCCATTTTCACATCCCTGCTAAGCTCTCTTTAATAAGCATTACAATTAGCTTGTGATAGCTGCTCGGAGGCCTGCATGGAGCAGGCTGGTTGTCTGAGTATGGGTCTTATTAGTGAGTTGTCTCCTCACAAAACTGCCTTCACAAGTGACACCCTTCTCAGCAGTTTCTGCGGAAGCAAAGGATTGAACCCATTCAGAGACTGAACAGCCCATAAAGCCCATTCCCTCAAGGACACAATAACAAGAAATAATATAAAGGAGAATGAAGGAATGAGGACAAGACAGCATAGAAGAACCTGTGCTGATGCTAAACAGAGCGTAATTGTCATAAGGGTGTTTTTTCGACCTCTGAGCTATCGACCTGATCATTTTCTCTTGGACTAAATATACTTACAGTTAGTTTTGGCAACAAGCAATTCTCATGCCAACATCTGCGGCTTTTAGATATGAAAAAAAATACAGCTTCCCTTTAAAACTTTGGTTTATTCTCCACAATAAAATAAAATTATGGTGTGGCTGGAAATAACAACAGCCGACTGTTCTCAAATACCCGGTAGAAACAATCTGGCTGGCTGACCCCTTGCCTGTGTTTCCTGATTATAGTGTCACCAAAATGTAGTTATAATGATATTTTCCTTATTAGATTATGTGCTCCTGGCAGGTATGCTCTCTTATGTGAAGGTCGAAGAGTATAATGCATGATCTCAATGCAGTTAAAAATCTAAGTCTTCTTCAAGATAAACTTTGTGTAGAACAGAAACAATACCAAAATGAAAAATGTACATGCATTGAATCAACTAAGTTTAAAGCAGGGATTGTTTTTTTCATTTTCTCTTTTCGTTATTATGTTATGCTGTATGTTACAGACATCATCAAGGACTTCTCACAAAACTCTACATTTCTGGAATCACTTTTTCCTAACTTCCAGCTGAGAAAATGCCTTTTAGTTTTGTTTAAATCTGATCATTATTTTCCTTCTCATTCTGCATACGTGCTCACTGACTCAAAATCGCCCAACAGAAAAGTGAATACATAGGTAATTGCAGTGTTTTGTTTGAAGACTTGCGGTATATAATTCAAGGATTAATTCTACTAAACAGAAAACTGACCAATCTCCACTATTTATCTGAAAAATCAAACTTGTTCTCCACGTGTATTCTCTACCATAGAAGTACTAAACTGAATATAAGGCAGGATTTATCCTACCAATGTCAAGTATTCTGTAACACTTTTGTGTTGGATTATATATACAGCAAAGTGTGTATGTATAGCCAGGTCTACACTTGCTGCAAATGCTTGCAGTGCCATTATTTTCAGCAAAGTTATGAGAGTTACATCAGCTAAGATCTTGACCTATAGTTTTGTGTAATACAAATCCAATACTCTGAAACTGCAATGATGCAGGCACTTCTAATAGGAAATAATTCCGTTGGCAAGCCCAGTCTGAATGGTAATGTAATAATAGCTTCATTCTGAGCTCTGTAAGAACAGTCCTCAGGGAAAGATCAAGGATTCACAACAGCATAGACAAAATCAAATTTTACTGTCCCAGGAATGAGGACAAATTCTTGCTAGATAAGGAAACTCAGTTTCGCAGCAGCTCTTGATTCTCCACCCCCAACACAGCCAGTTTCTGAGGATGCCTCCCAGGAGCAAAGGAGCTGATGTTGTGGCAGGTTGATAACAGGAAAGGCCATGCAGGCAGCGGGATCGTGGCTACGCACTGGTGATGACACAGCGGTCCACCAGTCATAGCATCCCCAGTTGCTCAGGAAGGACTGCACCTACAGGAGCAATTTGTCCTGCCTCGGGTGATCCAGTAGAAGCCAAGTTCAGAAGTGCAGTAGCCACTGTGACATCAGGAACATCCTTCTCGTGTTTTCCCTTGCTTTCCTGGCATGATTTTTCTGCTGCCATCCCATTCCTGGGCACGGCTGATCATGCTGAAAAGTGCCCCAGAGCATATCCATAGGACAGCTCTCTAGCAAACTGAAGTATCTTGATCAAGAGTGCAGTAAGCTCCATTTCACGAGACCAAAATGTGTGAGTATAAGGAGGCTTTACCAGCTAAGTAAGACAACCAGACAATGCCATCTGACAGAAGCGGCCAAAACCAAAGTACATACCAAACCTGGAGGGATTTATTTCTGCACTGAATCATCTCACTTTCTTATCTTCAACAATGACATAAACCAGAGCCGTGAAAACAAGCCTTCTCAGGCCTTCTGAAATGTTTGAATCTCAGGGTTTCAGCTCAGGCTGACCCTTAGTGAAATCTTGACATCTAGAAATACAGGCCTTTCACATGCAAATAGCGGGGTGTAAATAGGGAGCGCAAGAATTTTGGAAATGCTTTCACATACTGGGCTCTTAGACCAACTTTTTCTTTGGTCGCTTCTTTCTCTGCAGTTAAGAAATGTGAAGACATATGCCATGCAACGTTGTCAGGACTTCTTCCGCTCACTACCCATGAGCCTAGTGATTTAGATGGAAACATATTCAAAAGAGTCATTCACCAATATCCCTGCAGGCTTAAATATTTTCAATTCATTGTCAAAGGATGCTAGAATGGGAGTGATACTCTGACCAGTCCTTTTCACAATACAAATCATCCAAGCAGAGGGTGTGTGAGAAAACACGGACAAGCCTGATGTTATTGTAAGGCTTCAGTGTTAGCATCCTGTGCTGGGAAAGGGCTCTGCTTAAATTCTTCCGCGGTGATAAGATTTGCCTGTGCCCACAGCACATTTCCAGACCCTGTGCCTCTGTGAAGGCGACTTCATGCATTCACCAGGTAACACAGGCTTCCCCTGCACAAAATCCTCTGCTACAGTGGTCTCTCCCTTCAGGTGACAATATGAGTGCTAGCATGACCCCAGGCTCTTTGCATGCTGCTTCTGTCTTTACCATGTTAAAACTGAAATCTCCAAGGAGCAAGTTCCAGACACTTTTTGGGCATTGCTAAAATCTCAGGAGCAAGTATGATTAGTCCACACGACTGAGGTCACATTTAAGTGGCTTCTCCTTGGGATACTGGCTTAGGTTACTGTTCATCTCACCCCCAGGTGGCTTCCTTGGTTAACACATCGATCCAGTTCTTCAGCAACTCTTACAATCCAGTTAATTGAATGTTATTGAAATGCTGGTTTTAGCACAGAAAACACCATGAACTCTGATTTTGAGCTAGATCCTAATTTCCTTCTTTTTATGCAACTCACAGCAAGTATAATTTCAACAGCTGAAGATCCTTAAGCAAGTCAGTTTATTTTTGTGCTTTAGATATTATCAGATTTATAGTCAGGTCACTAAGGACTTAAACGACTACAAGGTCTTCTCCAGGGAAAGTCTATCAGTAAGAAAGATATTCTTGGAAGAGTTTTAACCTTTCCTAACACAAAAGCATTGTAAAATTCCATCTTAAGGCAATATGTGACTGACAGTTCTTCCATTTTACTGCAATAATCTTGCAATCCTGCTTTACTATACATCTTAATCTTCCACTTTCTTCTGCACTATTGGATTAAGATCACCAGCATCAATAAAGCAGCAGAAACAGCATCTACTTACATTTATCAGGACGAAAGAATTTCAGTTGACAGTGATGAAGAAAGATTAAATTCCTGTTCACTTTCAGCCTGGTTCCCGGGGATTTTCTGATGTATTTGATGTATTTGTATCTGACGGATTTTCCAGGACATATAAACAAACTAAACCAAAAATCAAAACAAAACAAAAAAACCCCAAAGCCCTGCTTAACAAAGTTTTCCCTTCAATTCACCGTGTAAATCTTCCTCATACGCTTTTCCTTACTTTCTCATTTCCAGGTTAGAAATCAGTGCCTACATTCCAGAAACAAATGTTTTTAAACAGCACTGTAAAATATGGAGATGTCCTAGTCACTTATTACAAGTATGCAGTGATAAGTGACCAGGTCTTTTATTGCTGTTTGGATTGGCAGAGAAAGCTATAACATATCCATGTAAAGGGAATCATTTTGGTTTTGATTTAGCAGGGGAAAAAAGGAAGGAAAGAAAGGAGGCATTTGCAAACATGCCTGTGTGTCCTGAAAATGTTTAAATCTAGCTTATTCTTGCCACGCAAACAGGTCATAAATCTGAAGAACTAGACATCATTAGCCAAAGGTCTTTACGAACAAACCATTTATTGGATGCAGCAAGCATGAGTACATTTTGGAGACATGTACTTCGGTTACAGCTTGGCATGTGCTGATCCTCTCTTCCTCCTGCCAGCTCTGCTGTGACTTTGTAGAGCTCCTCAAAACGTAGGCAAATTTTGATAACACCCAAGCTCAAAGATACAGAACCACAGAATCACAGAATCATAGAATCATAGAATAGTTTGGCTTGGAAGGGACCTTTAAAGGTCATCTAGTCCAACAACCCTGCAATGAGCAG